>OGDN01001407.1_pt1 | contig 39795 bp, 30 predicted proteins | sample 1570271 | NCBI WGS metagenome assembly OGDN01 (sample SAMEA4384481, study PRJEB24528) | human gut metagenome | reverse complement strand
ACAGGAATCCGGTGCTTTCTATTTTTTTATTTTCCTACAAAAACTTTACCCTAGCGACGCTTTTTATAACCATTATTTCACCCATTGGGTGAAATAAAAAAAGACCTATTTTATACCTTTTTTTATTTCTTTCTTCTTCCGGATATAGTAAAATATAACTACAAACTTTATGGGGGAAAATGAAATATTATTGAACTTTCGGATGAGCATCTTATCACTCCAAGCGGCCTTTCTCTTGTTGGACAACTGCTTGGAAAAAGCCGCTTTATTAAAAAATGTAATACAATGAAAGTAGATAGCAAGCGTTCTCAAAGTCAGATTAAAAACGGTGATATTCTTCTTTCTTATATCGGTTTGCTTTGTCAGGGAAAAACCGCTTACGAGGATATCTGCGAAATGTCGGCAGATCTTGATTACTATGAACTTGCAGATGGAATTACAAGATCCATTCCATCTGCCGAAACACTGCGTCAGAGAATGGATGATATCGGTTCTTCTCTTAGAAAAAATATCCTTGATGCCAATGTTGAAATGTTTCATACCTATAACATAGCCCCCCCCGATTTCAGAGGAGTTCGTTCCCGTTGACCTTGATGTTACCCCAATGGATAATTCAAAAGCCCATAAAGAGGGAGTTTCCTACACGTACAAAGGGTTTTTCGGTTATGCCCCCATGATGGCATACATCGGTGCCGAAGGTTTTCTTGTAAATACCGAACTTCGAGAGGAAAGCCAGCATTGCCAATGCAACACCCCAGCTTTTCTGAGCGAGACTTTAAATTACAGCCATCAGCTTACCAAAAAACAGCTGCGTGTCCGTATGGATTCCGGAAATGATGCCGCCGAAAATCTCGGCATTCTTATAGAGGATGGTTCGGGGTTTATCGTGAAAAGAAATCTTCGCCGTGGTGAATCCAAACAGGAATGGCTTGATAAAGCAAAGGAATACTGCCAAGATATCCGCCATCCACGTGACGGAAAAACGGTATACGTTGGTTCCTCATGGAAAGACGTTAATTATACGGATTTCGAAGGAAACAGCAAAACGATCACCATGCGGATCGTGTATGAAGTAATAGAACGCACCATGGATAAAAATGGTCAGTTTCTGATCCTTCCTGATATTGAATGTAATACATTTTGGACAAATCTTGACTGGAACGATGACGCTGTTATAAAGGGTTATCATGCCCATGGTGAATGCGAACAATACCACAGTGAGATCAAAACGGATATGGATGTAGAAAGGCTTCCACCCGGTAAGTTTGAGACAAATGAACTCGTACTCGAATTAACGATATTGGCGTATAATATTTTGCGGATGATCGGTCAGGCCTCGCTGAAAAGCAGACGTGCACCAAGAAGCAAACATCCCGTCAAACGTCGCAGGATCCGAACAGTAATAAGTAATCTGATCCAGATAGCCGGACATGTAACAACGCATGGTCGGCGTGTGATATTAGCATTAGGGCGAAGTAATATATGGCGGGAAGCATTTATAGATGTATATAAACTCTTTGCGCTGACGTGAATTTTGAATAAACTTACTAAAATTTCTATGGCTTTATTAAGTGAACCCATTTTTAGAATATAATGTCCTGTGCGTTAATAAATGTGGTCGTTTTTAGAAATACAATACACCAAAAGTCATGCTGTTTTGAATAATTTATGAAAGATGTATTATTCCTATTTTTTTACATAGAGTTTCACGGATTCAGGACTATATTATAGCACCTCACAACTCCACATCTATTTTACCATTTTTTACTTTTTTTGACAATCTTTTTTATCTCCTGCTCTTGTCCTTGCGAAATCAGGCAGTCACCAGGGCATAAACGGCATTTTTTAATCTTGCTTCCATAATTTACCATCCCTTTCAACCTGCCAATTCATTTTATAGTTATTCTTCATTTAATACTCTTCTCCATATTCGTAATAAGCATCATCCATCGCATCATCGACACCTTCGGCATAATCGCTGTCTTTCTCGTATCTGTCTTCGTCATAGTCCTGTTGCATGTCAATGTCATCGTATCCATCAGAATAAGCACTGCAGGCATCTTCATAATCAGACGAACCCTCCGATGAGGAATACGTCTTCGCCGAAGCAGATGAGGATGTGCTTCCGGCAGATGAGCCCGTGTACGAACTATCCGAAGAAGTTTCGCTTGATGTCGTGTTAGAACTGTCTGACAAATAAGTATGTCTCGAAGAACTATCATGCAAAAAGCAATAACTACTATGGGATCGTGCCTCATTGTCACAACCCGCATGCAAACATGTCGTGTGCTTTGAACTTCCAGCTGCAACAATAATAATACCAAAAAGCCACACATAACCTAAAAATGCTAAAATTTGTCCTATTGTATCATCGTTCATAATGTCCATCTCCTCGCTTAAGTTATTTTTCAAAAATCGTAATCATCCGGATCTAAACCGGCGTCTTCCAACGCTTCATCTCTTTCATCCTCATCCATGTCCATTAATTCATCCGAATCCAGTCCTGACATGATGGCGTCATATTCAAAATCCGCGTCGTCTGTCTCTGCATCATCATCAAAATCGCCGTCATCTCCAAACAATGCATTGTGTTCTTCCCGGCTGGTACAAAGCATTTCCGCCGCAAGCACTTTCTCCGACCAATCTACTTCTCCATCTCTGTTAAAGTCCATCCAATCATGCATAACAAAGCCCTCCTTCAACTATTTTTTGTTGCTTTTGTTTTCGTTTTCTATATATTACAACATTAGCTGTCCCAAAAACGGGACTTGCAAAATTTTTTTTAAAATTTTTGTAACTATTCAGGAGCAATGTATGGAAATCAATGAATCGTCGTGCTTGCACGTAAGAGGCTTTGATTTTCCATACATTGAGCCCTGAATAGTTACTAATTTTTTAAATATTAATGGTATTTATAAACGAAAAAAGCACCCTGCGTTGTTCGCAACGTGCTTTTACAATTCTTTTTCAATATTTTATTTTAGATACAAAATGCTGCATAAAGAGGAACGATTTTCTTTTTATCCTCAAAGCCAAAATTCTTGGCAGACAGTTTAATAGCATATTCCGGCTGGTAAGTATCCATATAAATTTTTAAACTTTTTGCTCTGGTATTATCGGCTGATTTTACTTCAATCGGAATCAGTTTTCCATTTCTTTGGATGACAAAATCGATTTCTGCTCCTCTTGGAGATTCCCAGTAATAGGTATGATAACCATTAATAGTCAACTGTATATTCACATAATTTTCAGCCATACCGCCCTTGAAATCATTCAGCTCCTCAACCATGTAAAGAATATCGTTCGCCATTAAATCTTTTTTCGCACAAAGTAAACCAAGATCCGATACATAAATCTTAAACGCATCAATATCACGATAATTCTCCAATGGCTTCTTGACTTGTTCTAGCTTATGAACTTGTGAAACTATTCCAGACAAACAGAGCCATTCAATAGCATTTTCAAATTCAGCTGCACGTCCACCCTTTTTAATCAGCTTATATTGAAACCGTGTATTCCGTTTTGATAACTGCACGGTTATATTATCATAAGCAAGTCTTGTTTTTTTGATTTCATTCAAATTATTATACTTGCTCATATCATTTAAGTAACTGGCAAGTATTGTATCCTGCGTGTGCCGAACTAAAATATAATCCTGAGTCTGAACAAACTGCATTACACATTCCGGCATACCACCAACCACCAAATATTGGCGGTAATATTGCATAGCTGCGTCATGGAGTGCCGATGGAAGTGGCGTATTATCATCAAAACTTTGTCTAATTTGATTTACAAGATTCTCCTCACCTAATGCCAGCAAAAATTCTTCCATATCCATTGGATACAGCGTTTTCATATCCACTTTCCCGACCGGAAAAGAATATTTCGCCCGGTTTACAGCCACACCAAGCAAACTGCCGGCAACGATGACATGATATTCCGGTGCATCCTCACAAAAATACTTTAACGAAGTTAATGCCCGTTCACAAAGCTGTATTTCATCAAACACAATCAACGTTTTTTCTTTTACAATCGTTTGCCCGGCAATATGTGATAAAATCGGAATTAAATACTCCGGACTTATATTTTCCTCAAATGTTTCATTTAATTTTGGGTTCGTTTCAAAATTAAAATAAGCTACATTCTCATAATGCATGCGTCCGAATTCCAAAACAGAATACGTTTTACCAACCTGTCTTGCCCCTTGTAGAATTAAAGGTTTTCGATGGCTGCTTTGTTTCCATTCCCGTAAAAATCCCATTATTTTTCGATCCATAACCCAAACCTCCTTTGAAGTCTTATTTACATTATAAATACAATTCATGTAAAAATCAACATAAAAATCAATAAATTTAACACTAAAATGCACGAACTTTTTCTCTTTTTTACACTAATCGACACGAATACTGCTTTTATTGATTTTTCATCAATCCTCATTTTCAGCACAGATATCATGAAACCAATCAGGATTCCACCTTCGTCATCCGTCCCTCCGCGTCACGCTAAGGGATAGAAAAAAGATACCCGTCCTGGGTATCCTTTCAAATGTAATATTATCAAGTATGTATATATTTAAGCAATTGCATTAACTCCTCCCCCTGAATCATTGTCTCATCCTTGTCTAACTTTCGTTTTCCAAATAAAACAAATCCATTATTCTGATAAAATCGGATTAATTTTTCCTTATTTTCACACTCTACATATGTGAATTTTCCTCCAAGTTCATACTGAATATCATGGATCCGATCAATTGCCATTTTTAGCAATTCATCTCCGCTAATTAAAGTATTATTTCCATCGGTAAAATTTTTTCCTAACTGACCAATTAAAATAGCTGGAACCATGCAACCTTCTTCTGAAAACGATGTTACATTAAATTGCAGCAATTTTTTATATGTCCTCTTACTAACAGAATTTCGTTCAACTTCAATAACCTTACTTGCAATTGAATAATAACCAATCAAATATCTTTCTGTTTCATCCGCACTACACCAAAAAACCAAAAAGGTTTTTGCAAATCCTTGTTGTGAAAACAGTATTGCTTTTCGTTTTAAAAAATATTCTACATCTTCATTTTGCGGGCACGAAAAACCGGAAAGAATAGTTTCAACCCTATCCTTCCCCAGTTCTTCTAACATATTTTGTAAATTAACTTGGTAATATTTAGATTGCATTTCACATATTTTCAAAGAATTTTTTGACACTCCCTTTGTCTAATTCTGTACATTCGCGACTATATTGTACTTCATTTTCTTTTACATACTTTGTTTTTTCTATCGCGTCAGCAAATGAACGACAAAGTTTACTATCCCGTATCTTGACTGTCTTTAATATACTTTTTGTTGCCATTTCATCCGCCTCCTCTCTAATTTACATCATTATACACAATAGAAATTAAAATGTCAACTTTCTTCTTTCTAAATACATCTCTGCTTTTAAAATACCCACATTTTACAAAACAATACAAGGCCCGGGCTTTTGCCCGAGCCTCGCATCGCCATTCATTTAACTAATTATTTACAAAATTGTTTGTCAAAATCCGGGTTAAATGCATAGATGTTTTTATGGTCAAGGTCGTCAGTGATCAGCCGCAGGCTTTCGCCGAAACGCTGATAATGAACGACCTCGCGCTCACGGAGATAGCGGATTGGATCACAGACTTCCGGATCTTTGATCAGGCGCAGAATATTGTCGTAGGTCAGACGCGCTTTCTGCTCTGCCGCCATGTCTTCGTGCATGTCAGCAATCGGGTCGCCCGTAGACTGAATCATAGATGCGCTCCAAGGCTCACCGGAAGCGGCCTGTGGCCAAAGTCCGATTGTGTGATCTACATAGTATGGGGCAAATCCCTGCTCCTGCAGTTCTTCCGCGGTGAGGTTTTTCGTCAGCTGGTGAACGATCGCGCAGATCATTTCCATGTGGGCGAGTTCCTCCGTTCCGATGTCAGTCAGAACCCCGGCCACCTTACGGTTCATGTTCGAATAACGCTGGGACAGATAGCGCATTGCCGCACCGACTTCTCCGTCAGGACCTCCGAATTGTGAAATGATCACTTTTGCCATCTCAGCATTTGGGCGAGTGATATTTACCGGGTATTGCAACCGTTTTTCATATTTCCACATTGATCAACATCCTCCTTCCCATGGCCACGGGCCTTCTACCCAGGTCCAGCGGTCATCTGCGATAACATTACTAGTTTGTAGTGGTCCGTAGTATTTCGTGTATTCCTCGGATGCCTCGTGGTATAATTTCTTATACTTTTTGTAATACTTCAATGCTTCCTCATCATAGGGATGCGTATCCAGATACAGTACGACATCATCGATGGCAAACGAAACTTCCTGAATATAACGCAGCAACTTCTTTTTGTCTGTCTGATTCATCGTCGATCCCTCCCTTGATATGATGGTTGTGAACAATGTGCGCATGCTGCTTTGCTTCCAACAAATGGAAGAACGAGATCTTCAAAGATCGAGCCGTGCGCCAAACCGCTTCCACCGTCCATGACATTTTTCCACGTCTGCCATTTTACCGAGGCGATAGCCAATGACTGGCGTTCCGGGCGTGGACAAGGTCGGAATTCCGGCATTCCCGGCTTGTAGTCACGACATCCGCAGGAAGAGGATGGCATGTTGACAGGCATCGGGCCGCGCGGTCTTGGATTTTCATTACAATTACAATTTCCAGAATATGAATTCATAAAAAAATCCCCTTGCTATTTTGCTTTTTAGTATACTATATGACAAAATTCGCAAGGGGTGTTATTTATTTACAGCATTTCATCGGTAATAACAAAATGCTCGCCGGCATGAAGTTCGTCAGACAAAATCTTTTTGGCAAGAAGCGTCTCTACCTTTTTCTGGATATAACGCTTCAATGGTCGTGCACCATAAGCCGGTTCATACGCATCTTCCACCACTTTGTCTTTCGCTGCGTCGGTAAGTTCTACCGTAAGCTCGCGGTCGGCAAGACGGCGGTTCAGATCCGCGATCAAAAGATCAATGATTCCTCGGATATTGTCTCTTGTCAGCGGCTTAAACATGATGGTTTCATCGAGACGGTTCAAAAATTCCGGTTTAAAACTCAGACGAAGTTTTTCCATCACTTTCTGTTCTGCCTCCGGGCGGATATTGCCGTCCTCGTCGATGCCATCAAGCAAAAATTCTGCGCCAAGGTTCGATGTCATGATCAAAATCGTATTTTTGAAATCGACCGTACGGCCTTTCGAGTCTGTTACACGTCCATCATCCAATATTTGCAAGAAAATATTGAACACATCCGGATGTGCCTTCTCAATCTCATCAAACAATACGACAGAATATGGTTTTCTTCGCACTGCCTCGGTCAACTGGCCGCCTTCCTCGTAACCAACATATCCCGGAGGCGCTCCGATCAGACGCGATACGGAATGTTTCTCCATATATTCACTCATATCAATACGTATGATATTCTGTTCATTGTCAAACAAATTCTCGGCAAGGCTCTTCGCAAGCTCCGTCTTTCCGACGCCGGTAGGACCAAGGAAGAGAAATGAGCCGATTGGCTTTGTCGGATCCTTGATTCCGGCCTTGGAACGAAGGATTGCTTCTGTCACTTTCGTTACTCCTTCGTCCTGGCCGACCACCCGTTTGTGAAGTGCATCTGCCAGATGAAGTGTTTTATTGCGCTCCGATTCTGTCAATTTGGCAACCGGGATTCCTGTCCAGCGCGATACAATTTTGGCAATTTCTTCCTCTGTTACGCTCTCGTGAACCATCGACTGGTCGCCTTTCTTTGCCTTTTCTTCGGCTTCCTGCAATTGTTTCTGCACTCTTGGCAGATCTCCATACTGCAATTGCGCCGCTTTTTCAAGGTCATAATTGTTTTTCGCCATTTCAATCTGATTGCGGACAGTTTCAAGTTCGGTCTTCAGACTGTGAACTTTTTCCACCGAGCTTCGCTCATTGTCCCATTTTGCCTTTTCGCCGGCAAATTGTTCACGAAGTTCAGCGAGTTCTTTCTGTAAATTAGTCAGACGCTCTTTGCTCAGATTATCCGTTTCTTTTTTCAATGCGGCCTCTTCAATCTCCAGCTGCATGATGTGACGCTGCACATCATCCAATTCGGTCGGCAGCGAATCCAGCTCGGTTTTGATGAGTGCACATGCTTCATCGACAAGGTCAATCGCCTTATCCGGAAGGAAACGATCTGAGATGTAACGGTTTGACAGAACCGCCGCATTGACAAGCGCTCCATCGGTAATCTTTACGCCATGGAAAATTTCGTAACGGTCTTTCAATCCACGAAGGATCGAGATCGTGTCTTCTACCGTCGGTTCGTCCACCATAACCGGCTGGAAACGACGTTCCAAAGCGGCATCTTTCTCAATGTACATCCGATATTCATCCAATGTAGTTGCACCGATACAATGCAGTTCGCCACGTGCAAGCATTGGCTTTAACATGTTTCCAGCGTCCATTGCACCATCGGTCTTTCCGGCTCCGACGATCGTATGAAGTTCATCGACGAAAAGAATGATCTGCCCGTCGCTGTCTTTGACTTCTTCCAAAACAGCTTTCAGACGTTCCTCAAATTCACCGCGGTATTTGGCACCTGCTACCAGTGCTCCCATATCCAAAGCAAATATGATCTTGTCTTTCAAACCATCCGGCACATCCCCGCGCACAATACGCTGTGCCAGTCCCTCTACAGCTGCTGTCTTACCTACACCGGGTTCACCGATAAGAACCGGGTTATTTTTGGTCTTACGCGATAAGATCTGAATCATGTTACGAATCTCCGAGTCCCTGCCAATTACAGGATCCAGTTTTTTCTCACGCGCCCTCTCTACGAGGTCGTATCCATATTTATTTAAGCTGTCATACACGGCTTCCGGATTGTCCGTTGTCACTTTTTGATTTCCTCGGACTTTCGAAAGAGCCTGCAAAAATCTTTCGCGGTCAATCTGAAAATCGTGGAACAGCTGCTTGATCTCCTTCGATGGTTTGCGAAGCAGACTCAAAAATAAATGCTCCACGGAGACATACTCGTCTCCCAGCGCTTTCGCCTCATTTTCGGCATACACCAATACTTTATTCAAATCTTGTCCGATATAAACCTGTCCTCCCTGAACCTGCGGACGTTTGCGGACAGCTCCCTCGACCTGCGCCAAAAACACATCGCTGTCTATCTCCATCTTCTCGATCAGTTTCTTAATCAGACTATCTTCTACCGTCAACATCCCATAAAGTAAGTGTTCCTGTGCAATCTCCTGTGCACCAAAATCATATGCGATTTTTTCCAGGTTGTTTAAAATCTCTACGGATTTCTGTGTAAATTTTGAAATATTCATACTCTGCCTCCATTCTGCATCTCCTGCACGATGCCTGCAAGCGTTATTGGACAATGTGGGACTTTTTATAGTCTCTCCACCATCGCTACAATTATGTTATACCACTTTTATTAGCACTCGTCAAGAGTGAGTGCTAATAAATTTAGATTTTTTTTCATTCATTGCTCGTAAGCTGCTTACAGCCCTCTCCTGAAAATATTTAATCGGAAGGAACGGAAAATATAAAAAGACTTTTTATTGACATAATTATACAAAAGCACTATACTTATCTTATATAGAGTTATTGAACGGAGGAACCTATGTTAAAAAAGAAAATTGCTTTACTGATCGGACAAGGCGATGCTTCTTACCAGCGTACATTAATTCGAGGCGTAACCAAAGAACTTCTTACTTCCAAATACGAATTACACATTTTTACCAATTTTCATACAACGGATTTACATACAGATGTAGATCCGTCACAAATATCCGGGGAAACAAGCATCTTTCACATGGTCCCGTGGAATGAATTTCAAGGAATCCTGATTGCGCCATCAACACTTCAATACGCGCAAAATGAACGCAAAGCCCTACAAGAGGAAATCTTTTCTGATTTTAAAGGACCTGTTATTTCTTTGGATTACGAAAGCGACTATTTTGATACCATTATGTTAGATGACGCAGTCGCCATGCAAAAAATGACAGAACACCTTGTAAATGAACATTGTTATACGGATATTGCCTTTTTATCCGGACCACGGTGGCATGCCCATGCACAAAGGCGATTGGAAGGTTATAAAAGAGGACTGGAGGCTTGTAATATTCCATACGATGAAACCAAAGTTTTCGAAGGAAATTTCTGGTATGGAGGAGGACAGCATATTGCTACGCAAATGATTCGCCAGGGACTGCTTCCACAGGCTCTTATGTGTGCAAATCAGGCAATGGCCATCGGTGCTTACCGCACTTTTATTGAAAATGGCATACGAATTCCGGAAGATATCGCGATTACCGGCTTTGACGCACTAGACGATGGCGTCGCCGAAAATTACCGAATTACTTCTATGATACGAGATGGAGAATGTACCGGTCGTCGTGCCGCACAAGCCCTACGTTCCAAACTGGAAGGGCATCCTCCTATGGATATTCCTGAAGAGACCTCTTCATTTCTGATTTTGGACAGTTGCGGATGCAGCGAAAACAAATTCACAAAGCTGCCCGGATATACCCAGGACATGATGCGTCCCGTCAATGCCGGAAGATATGAAAATTTCTTTTCCAATTATAATTACATGGCGGAAGAACTGCTTCATTGCCAAAAATTAGAGGATATACCACGTTGCATCCATACCACTTTCCGCTACTTAGACGGATTTTCAATCATTGCTTTTTGTCTTGACAAAAATTGGATGTCTAAAAAAAGCGGAGACCTCAATCTCGATTCCACCTATTGTTTTATGGAGCGCTACCCGGGATTGGATGCAAGAATTTTTCCAAATACCGAGACTGATTTTTTAAGTTCTCCACTCGCCATCCCAATTCCGGAAGATGTAACAATTCCGAACGCCCCCGCAAATAATAGTGACTTTTCTTATCTGCCCGGCATTCCCTTTCCTCAAACCAATGCTCGTGCGCCAAAAGAAACTTCGCTCTATTATTATGTCCCACTGCATTTCAACGGAACCGTTTTTGGATATGCCTTAATCGGATATCCGGACTGCTTTACGCTTCCGGACTGCTGTAGTGCCTGGATCCGAAACATCTGTATAGCGCTGGAATCTCTTCGCATCCGGCATACTCTCACAGAAAAGGAGGACAACTAAAATTGATACCAAGTTATCCCTATCCCAAAGCGTTTCGACGCGGTAATATCTTCCTTATGAGGCGTGCTCTCCAAAAAAAGGAAATCCGCATTGTCTTTCTTGGAGGAACAAATCTTTATGCTAATATTGACTACGATTCCTTTTATGAAATGATCAAAAAAGAATTGATTGAAAAAGATGACAGTTATAGTTTTGATAACAATGAAAAACCTTTTGTTGAAATGGATTATGAACGAGGAATCCCTGTCAGAATCTACAATGAAATAACAAAATCATTGACACATTTATTTAAAGAAAAAATAGGAGTTCTTTTAGAACAAAACCCGAATTTTGAACTATTAAATCTTGAATATGCCGGGATGTCCTCTTTGGGTGGAATGTTCTATTTAGAACAGGTACTTGACTGGAAACCTGATATTGTATTCCTTGATTTTTCTATGGAAGATCCCAATGAAAAGTTTCACGAGGAATCTTCGGAAGGTTTGATCCGAACTCTTTTGGAAAATGATATAGCCGTATCTCTCATTTTATCCTGTTCCAAAAACGGACTTGGTTACGCAGGGCACCAAAAATATCTGTCCCTCCACTACAACCTGCCGGTACTGGATCTGGATCTTGCTTTACAAAATGATATCCGGGCAGGGGAATACCCGGAATCCGATGTGTTTAATGAAGACCGCACATTTACCAAAAAAGGACTTGAAATTCTAGGAAATTATTTTACCCGTTTTTTGGATATGATCGTGCATGTTTTGCCTGACGAATCCTACGAAATACCGAAAAGTCCGTGTTTTCTCGGAAGCCTCAAACATTTTCAACAGCATAAGATTGCCATTTCCCCGCGGACCCGCGAAGGCAGCATTTTATTTGATGGAAAACTGACCTATAATATGTTCTTTTTAGAATACAAGATGGATCCTGAACCGAACAATGCTTCCCTTGAAGTGTACATTGATAAAAAACTGATCCGTGACCTGGGGGTCCATTCAATCCTTTGTTCCCCCAAAAAGGCGGAACTATTTGTCGACGGACATCCGGAACCGGAAAAACATCATATCCAGATCCGGACAAGCCGGGCACAACGCCGCGTCAACTGGACCTATGCCACGTTACATCTCCAATTAGGTCTGGGGTCTCAGGAGCCATTCCCCACTTCGGACAAGACTTGATAAAACATTCATAAACTCGCTGGATGCTCTTGAAAAATAACGATGTGGATTAGTTGCAACCACGATACGGTTGGTAGCCACACCATATACACCATCAGGATCCGCAATTTTGTAATAACATGGATGTGTCGTATAAGGATTGAACCAAATCTGCGTATCCGGGATCAATCCTGTACCATATCCTGCCACGATCCAATGAAACATAATTTCCAAATTATGTACAATCTGCTGTACGTTTGGTTGGAAATTTTCTGCTTCAGCCACACGTTCCAGCATATCTGTAGCATTTTCCATATCATCCAACACCAAAAATGGCATTTCTCCACATTCATTAATATGGACACCTTCCACCCGGTACAAATGAGGTGTCTTCTGACAAATATCTTCTCTGCTCAAACATTGTTTTTCTCGTCCTATATTAAACGGATGATTTGCAGGAACTGCCAAATAATATGTCTCTGCTGCAATTTCTTCCGTTCTAAATTCTTCAGTAGGGAATAAATCTGCTTCAATACAAAAATCAACTTCTCCCGACCGCAGCAATTGCTGCAGATTGTGAATCGAGTCGAACACAGTCTCCACCTTCACTCCCGGATATGAATTTTTAAACCGGAACAATGATTTTGGAAGCATACATGTAGCTCGAAAAGGCGTTGTCCCCAAAGTAATGGTTCCTGTCCTCAGCTGCTTGATATCTGCTAAGATCATCCCTACTTCCCGCTCTGTTCCCTGCATCTTTTTCGCAGCCTGATAAATTGCACTTCCTGCTTCTGTCAAATGCATCGTTTTCGTAGAACGATCAAATATCTTCACCCCATACTGCTGTTCCATTCGTTTTATATTCTGACTGATTGCCGGCTGGGAAATAAATAATTTTTCAGCCGCCTTTGAAAAACTGCCTTCTTCCACAAGTGCGACAATACATTCTACCTGCTGATCTGTCATGCGTATTCCTCCGGTTTCCCTTTTCTTCCAGTTTACACCAATAAAACAAGTTTTTCAACTCCTGCTTTCTTTATTTTTTCTCGGTCCAAGCATCCCACCAAGCATACCGGCAAGAACACAGACCAAAAGTGTTGTCAATATCGCCGGGAACATTGTAGATAAACTTTTGTTCCAGACAGCACTGACGCCATAAACAACCCCAAAATATGCCAGTCCAAATAGTCCACCCATCAGATAATGCCGGCTGTCCCTTTGTGCGGAAAAAATCATTCCACCGACAAATGCCGCGACTGCATACACCAAAAGAATTGCTCCGCCAATATGTTCCACGGATGTCTTAGTCTGATACAGCACAAATGCTACAACTACCAAAAGAAGTGCCGTCAGTACAAAGGAAACAAAAAATCCTTTCAATCTTCTCATTCTACTCTCTCGCCATTTCTTTTTTACTCTTTACTATCTATATGCTCTTTCTGTTTTACATATTCCTACCATTATGCTATAATAGTTATACTATACTAAAAGAATAGAAGGTATGATTATGAGATATATTGATCTGCACGTGCATTCGAATTGTTCCGATGGCACCTTTTCTCCCGAGGAACTGGTTGTTCTTGGAATTAAACAGGAACTGGTTGCGTTTGCATTGACGGACCACGATACCATAAGCGGCGTGGAACGTGCCATAAAAAAAGCGGAGGAATTTGACAATAAGATTCAGGTGATCCCGGGTATGGAGCTCTCCTGCAAATATACGATTTCTTCTTCCCAATCGGTTGAAATCCATATGCTCGGATACCGCTACGATATCCATAATAAAAAGCTCATTGCTACATTGGAAGACATTTCCAATGAACGTGATGAACGAAATCGGAAAATGTGCAGCAATCTGCAAAATGCCGGTTTCCCAATTTCGTATGATATGTTGTGCGAACGCTTTGGCGATACTATTTTGACCCGTGCGCATTTTGCCCGACTGTTACTGGAAAACGGCGGTGTGCCATCGCTGGATTATGCGTTCCGTACCTGCCTGGCTTCGGACAGCCCGTATTTTGTCAACCGCGAATATCTCACACCAAAAGATGCCATCGATCTGATTCGCGCATCCGGCGGTATTCCGGTTCTCGCACACCCATTGCTTTACAAATTGTCCGTCAGCCAGATCCGCCGGTTATTAGACGATCTGACCTCTTACGGACTTTGCGGAATCGAAGCCATTTATTCGCGAAACCGTGGTACAGATGAAGCGTTTGTCCGCAAGCTTGCCGATGAATATCATCTGTTTATCACCGGCGGTTCCGATTTTCACGGTGCCAACAAACCGGATATTGAACTTGGCCGTGGCACCGGTAATCTTCGTGTTCCGGTTATGCTCTTGGAGAATTTACGATAACTTCTTTTTGAAGCAGCGATAACATATTTGTCGCTGCTTCTGTTATATTTTTCGAAGCAATGATCGCCGAAATGACTGCTGCCCCACTGACACCGGTACCTCCCAGTTTTGCCACATTGGATTGGTTGACACCGCCGATCGCAACTACCGGGATTTTTACGGCATTGCAGATCTCACGCAGGATATCGATCTCTACATGATGCGTTCCTGCTTTCGTCGAAGTTCCAAACACATCGCCGACCCCCAGATAGTCTGCGCCCTCTTTTTGCGCCTCGATGGCCAGTTCTTTATTGTACGCAGATACCCCTATAATCTTATCCGGTCCCAGAAGTTCCCTTGCCGTATGCGCCGGTATGTCGCTCTGTCCCAAATGAACGCCGTCGGCATCCACCGCCATCGCGATATCAATCCGGTCATTGATAATAAGCGGAATCTCATACGCATCCGTAATCTGTTTTACATCTTTTGCAATCTGCAGAAATTCCCTTCCTGTGCAATCTTTCTCGCGGAGCTGAACGACCGTCACACCCCCTTGTATAGCAAGCTCCACTGCTTTTTCCAGTCTTTCCGCAGACATCAATTCGCGGTCTGTACATAAATATAACGTATAATCGACTCGAGGTTTCACTCTTTTTCTCCTTCCTTTTTTTCCAATTCCTGTTCGCCCACCTGATGTTTCAATTTCTGGATCCGATCTACAAAATGTCGGATCACAGACTGTCTCGTGATAATTCCCACAAAATAATTTCGGTCGTCGACAACCGGTACAAAGTTCTGATTCAATACCAGTTCCAGAAGTTCCTCCATCGTCGCCGAAATATGAACCGGCTGATTCCAGTTCTCGCGCATCATTTCGCAGATATATACATGATTTACTGCCGTTTCCTGATCCAATGGTGTATCACGCAAATGCCACAAAAAGTCTCCCTCTGTGACCGTCCCGATATATTTTCCTTCTTCTGACAATACCGGTGCCGCTGTATACCCGCTGGCACGAAGTTTCAAAAGTCCGGCACGCACGGTGTCCTCGCCGTTCAAAAAATCCACGGTATTTTTTGGTTTTAATAAAAATAAAAGATTCATATGTTCCCTCCATTCTATTTTTCCGGATTCATTTCCTTGGATTTTGCAAGAACCTCTTCCACATCCTTTGCATACTCTTCACGAATGTCGCGGATGCGTTCCAGTTCTCCGATAAAATCCTGCATGATCCCTGTATTGTAATCAATCTGGCTTCGCAGTTTCTGCCTGCGCGTGTTCAAATCGTGGCGGACTTCAACCATTTCTTTTGGCTCAATGATTGCCTGTACCTGAGTGCACCAGATTTCGGCATCTTTTACGCCCATCTTCTTTAGTTCGGCGACCAAAATGTCCTTTTTTTCATTGAGCATATACACACTCTCACGCTTGCGCGCCCATTCCCGCTTTGCCCGCTGATACTGGTCATACACAAATTCCAGTTCCGTCGCATTGCGCACGCGGTACTTCATGCACATATAATCAATGGTTCGCGTATTATTGACATATTTTATCTTCACACGGTTCAAAAGAGAAATTGCACGGTTGCATTTGCGTTCTGTGATCACCATATCGGTCCGGTTGGCACGCGCTTCCCACATAATGACAAGCAACACCAAAAAGGCAAATGCCGCGGTAGCAATGACCGGCACCGTAACATCAACTTCAAATGCCAGACGAATCGTCAGCATCAAAAGTGCAAACACAAGCAGAATCCCCGCCAGAACCTTCGATACGACACGCAGGGTACCCTGTTTATTGATAATGTCACGTTTGTCCGATTTGAGCAGCTGCTTCTCACTCTCCAGCTGGTGCAGATCATTTTTTACCTTAATCTGGTAATCCTCAAAGTTCTTTAACTTCTTTACGTCATCGGCTGCTATCGTCTCAAAGTTTTCCATCGCCTGACGCTGTGCATCATTGAACTTATACCGGCGTTTTTTCAGATAATCTCGTTCTTTCATTAACTGATCGATTGCCGATGCCGTCTGCAGAACAACCACTTTGTCCTCGTCGAGTGCCTGATCCATCAGCTGGATATCCTTCAGATGCGAAGTTACCTCTGCATACTCTTTTTTAATCTGCTCGTTCTGGTTTTTCGCTTCCTGAATCCCCTCGTACAAGCGCTGAATATAGTCAATGCGCTGCTTTTTGTCTTTTATGTCAACCTGCTCTTTTTCTGCTGCCGAGTCGGCTTTAATTTCTTTTGCAATCTGCTCAGCCTCCTGCTCCGGCGGCAGTACTTCTTCTATTTCCGGTTCCGCTTTTCGTTTGCGAAATCGTCCAAATATCATAGTGTCTGATTCCTCCTTATTTTTGCGATGGCTCTTCCAGTGATTCTTTTATCTCGCGCACAGCGCGGTTGATACAAACTTCATCCGAATCGTTTCCGGCAGTACCGCATGCCTGTTCCCATGCCTCACAAAGTGCCTTCTTTTCTTCTTCGGATTTCCCCGCTGCCTCGCATTCGCGGTCAAACATCTCTTTGTCACCGCATGCCAAAAGTACATACAGATACTGCTGCAACGACTCCGGTCTGTGATTACGCGCGTACGCTTCCTTGAAGCCATCTGCTGCCTGGCGGAACGAAGATACATGAAACATCGCAATCGCCTGATCATGAAGCACATCCCCATACTCTTTTGTGCTGAGTTCCTTTGCCAATGGTCCGTGCAGCAGGCTTTGATATTCCTGAAAACTTCTTCCATATCTTCCGGCTTTCAAATAATTATCTGCCTTCATCCGGGCTTTTTTCTCCGGCGGGAGATTGGCAATTTTTTCCATTACTTCTACCAGTGAAAAAATCTCTTCTTTTTTATAATAATCACAGGCACAAAGCAGTGTTACCACCAGATCCTTGATATTGTGGTGCTTGCGGATAAGTTTTTCCATCTTCATCGCAAGGGTGCGCAGATGCACCTGCCCTTTGAGCCAGTGAACCAGATTTTCATCAAAAAATTCCTCTGTCACTGTGTAAATATTATGATACATATAATAACACAATTCTTCCAAAGAATAAACAGGAACTTCTGAAATCGGGATGATATAAGGCTCTTTTGCCAAATCCCCCTGACACAATATAAACATATTACCACCTGCCTTTACACAACGATCGTCTCTTCCCAGATCCGGTGTGACGATGGGAAAAAGTTTCCAAATCCCTTGTCACGGATCGTAAAAATACATTTATCAACTCCGGCAAAGCGAATCTGTAATCCAATCCGCGCTTTGCGGTCAAGCCGCCCCTGAATCCCGTCCATTGGAAGAATATGGGTATGTGCGTTTTTCTCTCTCACATGATACACCCGGATCTGCAATTCCTCTTCTCCATCAGCGATCAGATCCACCTCATAATCTACCTGATACCACGGCGTACCGGCTTTTGCCAGCATAATTTCCTGCACTTTGGCATTCGTATACGCCTGCATCGTAATGTTGACCGGTATCGTATCTTCGTCCATATAGAGAAATGGTTCCATCTTTTTTTCGCCGCTGTACTCACGCGCGATAAAGCAGGCACCAAACACATACAGATTGTCACCACGGAATACATGCCGTCCCACGCAAAGCTGTTTCATAATTGCATCGGCGAAGCCATCCGCGAACCCTTTTCCGGTCATATACACGGTCGTAATGACCTGTCCATGCAGCGCGCCCTTTACCATCGCTTCCACCACAGAACCTCTGGCATTTTCACCACTCTCTTCCGGAACCGGCTCTTCGAGCATTTTTACATAATCCGGATATTGTCTCTCCATCACCGTAACAAACGGCGGATGCTGATAGCGGTCGACATGCATTTGAAAATATGTAATCTCGTGATCTTCGTAATCAAACACCCCGACTTGGTTCACCCACAGATCCTTTTTCTGGTTCATGACATAATACACAAAGCACTGCCGGCGGTCAACTACCATCGCACGGTCTTTACCGATACCAAGTTTTTCCAATGCCTGATAAATCTGGCTGATAAACCGGAAATCCCGGTATTTTGTCGTAACGACCAGACGCCGTATCATTCCTTCCGGGTACTCGCGCCTCGTAAAGGACAATATTTTCTGAAAATACGCCGCCAGTACGTTGACCGGGTCACTCTCCACTCCGGCGGCAAAGATTGGCTCGCCTTTAACAATTTTTTCCAGGAAATGTCCAACCGTCTCCCGGGAACCCGGTATGGTAACCACCGTCGGAATCTGCGTATTCTCCGTCTTATCCCGCGGGTCAAATACGAGTTTGGGCTCTTCTCCCTGTGGCGCAAGCAGTGCCAGCTGGGAATTTTCTTCTCTCAGATCTACTCCGATATATAAACTACGTTGGCTCATTGTCTACTTCGCCTCTCCTTCCCACGACAGTGGCTGCAGCAGTGCCGCACCATTTTTTCGTTTTTTCAATTCCTGAAGCTGCCGGTCATACTCTGCCGGGTCACTTTCTTTCGCTTCTCTCATTCCCTGCAACAGCCGGTAAAAGGATGGTTCCGTGGATGGATCCGCCTTCCCGCCGACCATCTCTCCGGTTTTGACCGGTACATCCATATCGCCCTCAAAAATGCGATACTGGCACGTCTCGCCCGAAAACAGAATTGTCGCAAAACAATACACATCCGGCAGGATTCTACGCATCGGCAGAAGTTTTTCCTTATTGATCTCGATATAAACGTCGCCTTTTTTGGATGCGATCCATTCCATCATCTGAGCATTTTCAATTTCAAACGGCACTTCCATCTTGCCCTTAAAATCTTTCATAAATGCGAGATACTGTCCCTTTGCCGCACATTCTGCCAGCTGGAAACGGGTCCATTCGCATTCATTGGTCGACAATGTCTCCTGCGCCGAAAAATATTTGAGCATCGCAAGGACAAGTACAGGATTCTTCGTCGCCAGTCCTTCTTTGGCGATACGGTTTTTCCATTCCACCGTTAATTCGAGCCGGCCGGTCAGATATTCATAGGAAATTTCTGACAAAAACGCTTTTACCAATGTACGATTTGCCCCGTACTCATAATATTCTTCAAATGGGTCTTCAAACGCAAGCAGGTCCGCTCTGATAAACAAGGCCTGTCCGAGAAGCCGCTCCAATGCGCCGTCGCGGATCTCCACGCCATTCTTTTCTGCCGCCTTATAAAAATCGAGCAATTTTTTCGTATCGCCCATATAATAATTTAGCAGATACGAAAGCGTCACTTTATTTTTCTCTCCCTTATCATAAAGGAAGTCACAGATTCGCATATAATACGGATCGAATTTCTGCTGTTTTTCTTCCAGAACCCACGTGATCAAAAGCAGGATCAGTTTCGGTGTGCATTCCGTCAATTCGTATTTGCGGAATACCCCAAGTGCGTCCTCATTCATCTGATACTGGATCATGGTCTGCAGGATGCCCGCCTGTCGCTCCCTGCTGATATAATGAAAATCGATGTCGCGGATGACTTCTTCCAAAAGTGCATCCTCGCCGATGGACTTATAATAATCGTACAATATCAATAAACCCTTATGCTGGTATTCCACGCCAAGCACGTCGCTTCGCACGAGTTCATGGATCAAAATGGCCTCTTTCGTACTGATTTCCACATTTTCCGCTAATATCTTTGAAAACAAATGCAGTTTTACCAATAGCGAATCCGCGCCATACTGGTAGCACATCTCTGCAAATTCATCGAGCCGGCACAATTTTTTGATTTCGTAATCAACCGTTCCGGCGTGATAATAGCCATTGTCATCAACAAAATAAATCCGGTAGTTCGGCGTTGCAATATGTACGACCGCCCCACCATCCTGCATGCGGTAATTCTGCTCTCCGCCGCCTTCATCATGCACTACGGCGACACGTACGATTTTCTTGTCCGTGTGGCATACGATGTGATAGGCAAAGATAAAATCCGGCAGTTTGTCTGCCAGTTGTGTGATATCCGCTTCTTTCGGCAGCAATTCATTGTACAAATAAGCAAGGGTCGCATTGATTTTTCCATTTTCTGCCTGCTTCATCACATAATCATGAATGGGATTTTCATAAACTGCATATTCCTGTGGATGTGTTTCCCGGTTTTCCACAATGTGCCGGAAAAATTTTGCCTTCACGGAATCACGCAAGTGGTTTTCATACTCAAAATACGAATACACTGCCGGGTCAAGATTGGAAAAATCCTCCTCCCCCAGTGAATACATATAATACTCATACAATTCCGTAAGCCGGAGATGATGTTTTACCCCGAGTTCAAACCATTTGAGATACTGCGGTCCCTGTTTTTCCCCGCGAATCAGCAAAGCACATATACTATGCAGTGTATCTGTCGTATGGAATTTCTTATAGCATCCCATCAAAAGGGAAAGGATCGCCGGCGTTTCTTTCTTTTTCTTTGCCGCCAAAAACGAGATGGCAAGCACTTCATTTTCCGTCAGCAGATCGTAACGCAGAGCAAAACGGCAGATTCCGACTGTCTGTGGGTCAAGCCGCACGAGCAGATCCGGCTCCTGCAAAAGGATCATTGCCTGATACAGATACAGATACGGACTGTAACATCCATCCGCCCACAACTGGTTCAGATCTTCCCAAAGCCCCATCACATTTTCCTGATAATATCCCATGCGCTCCAAAAGAACGATACAGAAAATGTGCTGATAGCCGTCTGACTGGTATTGACGGACTTCGGAGTAAAATTCATCTTTGTCCAATTCATTTTTCGTGATCTTACATTTGATATACTGGGTGATCAGATAACGAAGCACCTGTTCCATCGATGCCCCCTCTTCCGGTTCTGTCACTCCTGCCGCCAGATTGAGATATTTCTGCTTTCCGTCTTCGTCCTTTTTCAAATATGCGAGATAGCCTTCCAGCGCATAGTCCATCGGAAAGCAGGCACGCAATGCCTCGATCCACTGATCCCGACGGCTGCTGTTCATAATATAATGAAGATGGGCGGTTATCAGCCGTTTCCATTGTTTCTTTTTCTGAAATCTCTTTCCGGCAGGCTTTTTAATTTCCACTGTCTCGGTCTTTGGTACTTCCAGCGTTTTTTCTTCCGGTACCGGCTCCTTTTCCATATCTCCGTGCGTCACCAAAAATTCTTTTAATGCCTCTTTCTTGGAATTCTTTTTTGTCAAATGCCGGTACAGCCTCTTGTCTTCTAATGTTTCCAGATAACGATCAAGAAATTTCTGATGGTAAAAAATCCGGACTGCTTCTTCAAAATTTTCTTTGGCAAAGCACACAAATTCCGGATAACCGGAAATCGACCGTCCCATGGAATCTTTCAAATACGATTTTACGATCCGCACTTCATACGGTAATGTCTGCTCCCCACAATCCGTCACAAGGTACAATACTCCTGTCAACACCTCGCCCGCCTTGCGGTTTCCGGCTTTCACGCGCACAGTTACATGATTTTCTTTTCCATCAAATACAGGGAAAAAGTCAAAATGAATATCCTCACTGGCTCCAAATCCTTTTACTTTTGTTCCTTCGTCATTGGAGATCACCAGCTGTTCCGAACTTTCGCCCCCTTCTTCCACCTGCAGGATCAACCGGTTTAACGACAACTGCAGTTTGGGCTGTTGATATCGAAATTTTCCCTGTGCCAGTGACAAAATCTTTTCCTTCATCGTTACCCTCTCTTCTTTATGCTGTACGTTCGATTCGCTTGATCAACGCGCTCAGTAGTTTCTTTTCCAAATTCTGACATCCCGTTAAATGATACGACGAAATCTGTTTCAATGTCTTCATCGTATATTGTAATGCCGCCCCTCGGTCTTTCTGCACAAAGAAAAGCCAGTACGCAAATACTCGTTTTTCATTAATTGCCTCATTTCCCTCCAGCATACTGCAGAATGATTTTCCGTAAAACTGCGCTTTTGCCTCATTTTTTCGAATAATAACATGATAAAACACGAGCTCCGCAAGCATCGGAAGATCGCTTTTTGACCATTTATCCGGCACATAATTTTCCAGGTCGTCAATTACTTTTGACACCTGTGCGTAATCTCCTTTATCCAAAAAATGATAATATTTTAACATCAGATATTTTTTATATACACCAAGGTCCGTCAAATGCCCCGTGTATTCAAGGTCTTTGATCTCGATTTTACCCGGCTCTGTTCCTTTTTTTATCTCCCCATAAACGCGCTGGTACTCTTCCCGCAGTGCCCCGCCCGGATTATCTCCGACATTCTTTTTCTGCGTAAACACAAGATGCACAATAATAAAGCACGTATATCCGATCATCACGATCGCCATCGGCAGCGTAAAGGCATTAAATGGCATCCGCTTTGCCGCAAACAGCTGCAATGACACTGTCTCTGTCACAAACAGCGCGACTGCCATCGAAAATGCGTCATAGATCACCCCGCGTACTTTCGTAGGTTTCATATCGATCATCTGACATTTTATGTATGGCTGTGGATCACACAGCCCAAAGGAGAAATGTTTGCCTGACTTGCTAAGTCTCACCATAAAGAAAATAAATTCGTCAAATTGGAAGCGGAATATCCCGCCGCCAACCAGCTTTCCAATGGCCGCCGCCAGACCGATCCCTACATATCCGGTCAGTACTCCCCCCATTATCATAAAGAATTGTGCTACGATGCTCATTTCACGTTCCCGCCTTTCTCTATTCTGTAACAAAACAGACTTTCCTATCTAATATTGTATATAAAAGTGTCCTTTTTGTAAATAGGAAAATGTAGTGTAATAATTAAAATAGAAAATGAAACCAGCGCTTTCCATTCGGGACCGCTTTCGCTTAAAAGAACTCACGTAACGGTGCATGAGGGCATATTACACCCTCTATGCACCGACGGAGTTCTAAATCCCTCATGGGAAACCCCGGTTTCATTTTTACATCAATCATTACATTATCATTAGTTATTACGTTATAATGTAGTAAATAGCTGAAATATTCCGGCGAGTGTCAAAAATGCAGCAGAAATATAATCAAATATTCTCCAGTACCGAATTTGTTGTGCCAAAATAAGAAATCCCCCTGTAAGAACGGTCACCAGAGCAGGAAAAACATAAGCCTGATTTCCATATTGTACCAGTCCGATTCCCACCAAAAAGGAATCCGCGGACAGCACCGTCCCCATCCAGACCGCCTCCCACGTCTCGATTTTCTGCGAGAGATCCAGATCATAGTTGGTCTTTTCTTTTTCCTTTTTTATCTGCCACAATGCTTTCACGCCCATGACCGCCAGCAAAGTTCCACCGGATGCCTGAATGGCGGCAATTGGCAAAATCTCTGAAAGCAGTCTGCCGAAAAGTACCGCTATCAGCGCCGTCATCCCGGACACCAGCGAGATCATCCCCTTCGCCGCCAGCGGGATCTTGATCTTCTGCGCTTTATATGTCATCCCTACCGCCCACGAATCCACCGTCGCCGACAGGGCAAGTAAAATGATCCATAACATGTATTAACCTCCTTTCCCTTTTTTGTTTTCCTTTTTAGCTTCTTGCCAGCGGTAAAAGCAGCGGATTTCGCCGGGTTTCCCTTTTTACGTTGCCTTTTCGCCTCCCCTCAGCTGGAAAAGGCAGCGAATTTCGCCGGGTTTCCCTTTTTGCGTTGCCTTTTTGCCCCCACAGCTGGGAAAGGCAACGGATTTCGGCGATTTCCTCTGATTTCGTTGCCTTTTTGCCTCCCCTCAGCGGGGAAAGGCAACGGATTTCGGCGATTTCCTCTGATTTCGTTGCCTTTTTAGCTTCTTGCCAGCTCTAAAGGCAGCGGATTTCGCCGGGTTTCCCTTTTTTCGTTGCCTTTTTGCCTCCCCACAGCGGGAAAAGGCAACGGATTCCGACGTCTTCCTCTGATTTCGTTGCCTTTTTAGCTTCTTGCCAGCTCTAAAAGCAGCGGATTTCGCCGGGTTTCCCTTTTTACGTTGCCTTTTTGCCTCCCCTCAGCGGGAAAAGGCAGCGAATTCCGACAATTTCCTCTGATTTCGTTGCCTTTTAGGCTTCTTGCCAGCTCTAAAGGCAGCGAATTTCGCCGGGTTTCCCTTTTTACGTTGCCTTTTTGCCGCCGTCCCTACAAACATGCGAACTCCGCGCCACAGCGCTCCGTTCTTATGTTTGTTCGGGTATCATCTTATGTTTTCTTTCCCTTCCGGTGCTTTTTTCCCTTTCTGCCGCATAGACTGAATTGTACTACTGCCAAAGGAGGGCATTATGAATCCATTATCCTGGGAACGCCGTACCCCGAAAGAAGTTCTTGCTCACTGGAAGACATCCGAAACAACCGGACTTTCAGAAAAAGAAGCGGCAAAACGCCGAAGCACTTACGGCACAAATGAACTGGCGCACAAGAAGCCGGAAAGCCTGTTTGTTTCCTTCTTAAATCAAATGAAAGATTTCATGATCATTACGCTGCTTATCGCCGCATTGATCTCTTTTTTGGTTTCGTATCTGCAAGGGCAGATTGATCTCGTTGAACCGGCGATCATTTTGGCGATTGTCATTCTCAATGCGGTTCTCGGTGTTTTTCAGGAAGCACGTGCGCGCCGCTCACTTGAGGCGCTCAAAGAACTATCTGCCCCTCTGGCACTCTGTCTGCGAGGCGGAGATACAAAACAGATCGAAGCTGCCGCCCTCGTACCGGGCGATATTATCTTGTTGGAATCCGGGCACCTCGTGCCCGCCGACGCCAGATTATTGACAAGTCTGTCTCTTTCCGTGGAAGAATCTGCTTTGACGGGCGAGACACACCAGGTGGAAAAAACTGTAAATCCTTTATCTGATATAACGCCTTCCCTTGCGGACAAAACCAATATGGTTTTCGCCGGAACAATTGTCGTCGGAGGAAGCGGGACAGCCGTCGTCACCGCGACCGGGATGCAGACCGAACTGGGAAAGATTGCCGATCTGATTTCCTCCGAAACACCGCCGGATACGCCGCTGCAAAAAAAGCTGAATCACACCGGTAAACTTCTCGGCGTACTTGCTCTGGGAATCTGCGTCCTCATATTCTTTTTGGGGATTTTGAAAAAGCAGCCACTCCTTGATATGTTTATGACTTCTGTAAGCCTTGGTGTCGCTGCCATTCCGGAAAGTCTGCCGGCTCTCGTCACGATCATGCTCTCGCTCGGCGTCGAACGCATGGCGAAGAAAAATGCAGTCATTCGCCGGCTTCCTGCGGTAGAGACGCTGGGAAGTGCCACCGTTATCTGTTCTGACAAGACCGGAACTTTGACCGAAAACAAAATGACAATGACAAAATCGCACTCCTTCGTGGAACCGGAGAAATTGTTTGAATTTTTTACATTAGCCAGCCACGGTCGCAGTCCGGTAGAAAAAGCCATTTACCACTATGCAGATGAGCAGTCTTATCCTGTAAAAAAATGGGAAAGAAGTTTTCCTTTGATCGATGAAATTCCGTTTGATTCTAAGAGAAAAAGAATGACCACGATCCACTCTTTTTCCGGCGGCCTGCGCTGTATCACAAAAGGCGCACCGGAAATTCTTTTATCGCGTTGTACAAAAATATTGACAAAAGAAGGAGAAAAACCGCTTAGTTCCCTGCAAAAAAAGCACCTCGGTGACATCTTGCAAATGTATGCCGGAGATGCGCTCCGTGTGCTTGCCATTGGATATCGTGATCTGCCCAAAACGGCTCCTTCTTCCATACATAAAAACTGCGACAATAACCTGATCTTTGTCGGCTTTGCCGCCTTTATGGATCCTCCGCGAAAAGAGGCGCCTTTCGCCGTCGCAAGGTGCCGGCGAGCCGGTATCCGGCCGGTTATGATCACCGGGGACCACAAATTGACCGCCTCTTCCATCGGCCAGTCTCTTGGCATCTGCAAAAACGACAGCGAAGTTATGACCGGGCCTGAGCTCGAACAACTTTCCGATGCCGAACTAGCGGATGTGATACACAGTCACAGTATCTATGCCCGTGTTTCGCCGACCCACAAAGTGCGCCTTGTAAAAGCCTTTCAATCACAGGGAGAAGTCGTCGCCATGACCGGCGACGGAGTCAACGATGCGCCCGCCCTGCAAAAAGCCGATATTGGCTGCGCAATGGGAAAATCGGGTACCGATGTTGCCAAAAATGCCGCTGATATGGTGCTTATGGATGACAACTTTGCCACCATCGTCGATGCCGTCGAAGAAGGACGCGGAATTTATCAGAACATCAAAAAAGCCGTTCATTTCCTGCTGTCCTGCAACATCGGCGAGATTATGACCATCTTCGCCGCGATTTTGCTGGGGCACAATTCGCCGCTGCTGCCGGTTCAGCTTCTCTTTATCAATCTGGTGACCGACTCCTTCCCGGCGATCTGTCTCGGACTGGAACCGCCGGAAAAAGACATTATGAAAGAACCGCCGCGCTCCGATAAAAAAGGACTTTTTGGCGGCGGTGGAATGTTCCGTATCTTCGTGGAAGGCATGTTCATCGGCTCCCTTGCCCTCTTCGCCTATCTGCTGGGGCACAAAACCGGCGGCGCTGACGTCGGAAGCACCATGTGTTTCGCCGTATTGTCCTTGTCGCAGCTCGTACATTCCTTCAATATGCGAAGCACAAAAGAATCCCTTTTCCATATCGGAATCCTCGGAAACCGCAAACTGGCAGCCAGTTCCTTTTTGTGCATCGCGCTGCAATGTGCCGTTATTACGTATGCACCATTGCAATTCATCTTCCATACCGTACCACTCAGCCCGATGCATTGGGTTATGGTCGCTGTGTTATCCCTAATGCCGGTTCCCCTGGTAGAGTTAGAAAAAAGGACTGCCTCGTGAGCAGTCCTTATCGCTAACTTTTCAATAATTCGTAACTATTCAGGATCAATGTATGGAAATCAATAAATCGTCGTGCTTGCACGTAAGAGGCTTTGATTTCCATACATTTAGATCCTAATAGGGCTCCCCTCCCCATATGAGCATTTTTAGCCTTGTCAAAGGCGAGAAAGAACACGAAGTGTTCGAAATGCGAATGTGCGGGGAGGAGCGTCCTGAATAGTTACAATAATTCTTTTATTGTATCCACCACTTTTGCCGAGGCATTTCCGTCGTCCCAGCAATTGTATTTTTTGCGGAAATTTTCATAACGCTCCTCGTATTCGGAAGCATTGTAATTTTTGATATCACGGATCAATTCATCGGTATCCGCCGAAATCGGTCCCGGCATCTCCCCGCGGTAATCAAAATAAAAACCACGCAGATCATTTTTGTATTTATCCAGATCGTATGCATAAAAGAACATTGGTCGGTGTAATATACTATAGTCAAACATGACAGAGGAATAATCCGTGATCAGCATATCGGACACCAAAAATAACTCCGCAATGTCATTACTCTGGTCAAAATGATAGATAAATCCTTTGTGCTGGAACCAGTCAATGTAATCCATAATGAGATAATGATATTTGACGATCAAAATGTACTCCTCCTGCAGCGCCTCTTTCAATTTCTGAAACGACAGCTTCGGACTGAATTTGTAACTCGAATTTTCATTAAACTCATCATCGCGGAACGTCGGTGCATACAGCAGGATCTTCTTATCCAGTGGCAGCCCCAGGCGGCGTTTTAACCGCACGATGTCTTCCTCATTGTTCTTCTTAAACAATATGTCATTTCGCGGATATCCGATCTCCAGCATACATTTATTGAAATCAAATGCGCGCCGGAATGTCGTCGTGGAAAACGGATTCTGGGAAATGAGAAAATCCCAGCTCTGCACATTTTTCACAAAACCCTTCTGATAGGACTCGATATCCGTCTCATTTACCATAAACACATCTTCCATGTCAAGAACCAGCTTTTTCAGCGGTGTTCCATGCCATGTCTGAATGTAATAACAGCCCTTCCGCTTGATCAGCCATTCCGGCTGGCGGCAGTCAAACACCCACACTTTCGCAGTTGCCATATAATATAAGTATCGCAATCGTCCATATCGGAACTGATAGCCATCCCCCGGTATCGGATATGGGTCATTTTCGTAAAACCACGTGCATTCCCATTTTTCCTGATAGCCATTTTCTACCATATATTCAAAGATATGACGCGGATTTCCCGAATAGCTTTTTCCGAGACTGGAGTCAAATACAATACGCTTTTTATTGACCGGTATGATCACACACATAATCCGGTACAACAGGATAACCAGCTTTTTTACGATATATCGAATTACGGTTCTCACATCATTCCTCCGTTTCTGCAAAAGTAGGTTTTGCCCCTTCGAACACAATATCGATCGCACGTTTTGACGCATGTCCGTCATCTACATGGCAGAATTTGTCATAAAAGCGGTCATAACGTTTTTTGTATTTCTCCGAAATTTCATCGATATGATGCAGGGCATCCACAAGTTCGTCATTGGTTTGTACAATCGGTCCCGGAAGTTCGGTATTCATGTCAAAATACATTCCGCGGATCTCGTCTTTATAATCTTCATAATCATACGCAAAGAACAGCATCGGGCGACGCAGGTTCGCATAGTCAAAAAATACGGATGAATAATCCGTGATACAAATATCACTTGCCAGATACAAACGGGATACATCGTTGTAGGTGCTTCCATTGTACACAAAATCTTCCAGTCCGGTCAAATCCAGGCTGTCAGCGATATAATAATGCGTACGAAGCAGAATGACACTGTCTTTTCCAAACTCTTTCCGCATACGCTCCAGATCCATCGCCAGTGTGAATTTGTATTTTCCTTTTCCATAAAACTGGTTGTCTCGCCATGTCGGCGCATACAGGATAACACGCTTATCTTCCGGAATGCCAAATTCTTTCTTCACTTCTTTTGCGATCTCATCTGCCCGCTCCGAATACAAAATGTCATTCCTTGGATATCCGACCTCAATGATCTTTTCGCGAGGCACGCAGAATGCGCGCTCAAATACATCCGTCGAAAAACGGTTTGCGGAAATCAGATAATTCCAAGCCTTACCCTGACGGTAAAACATCGTCTTATGATTCTGGCTTGCCGCATGAATATCATCCAGGTCAAACGCCAGCTTTTTGAGCGGTGTTCCATGCCATGTTTCCAAAAACATCACTTCTTCGCGCTTTTTAAACCACGCCGGCTGTCTCGTATTGCAGATAATGTACTTCGAACGGGACAGATAATATACATAACGGAGGGTATGCCGCTTACAGATCGGCGGATGCCCTTTCATCTCCTTGGCACGCTTATTGAGGCACCAGATGTAATGATATTTATCTCCGTATGTATCATATAAATATTCATACAAATATTTCGGGCTGTCCGAATAACTCTTTCCAAAGAAACTTTCAGCAAATACCCAGTTCTCTTTCACTGGCATTTTCCGGAAAATATGTTTATCCAGGAACCGCCAATACTGGATCGGTTTTCCAAACAGACCGCGCTTTTTCTGCATCACATGCGCCAGCCGCTCAAATGGCTTCGCTGTGCGGTATTTTCCTTTTACAATATACCCCAGTTCGATTCCATGGAAGAAGGTCAGTTCTTTCTTAATCTTCTTCAACTGATCTTTCGGAATCTTCCGCAGATTTTTCGTATAACGTACACTCTTTGCGCCCTTCAGGCGGTTTGGAAATTTACTGATCGTAAACCGGCACAAACGACGGTTTAACGCAAATTGCAAAGACTCTTCCGCATCTTTGATCTCTTCTTTTGCCTTCTCATAACTTTCGATATAATCATCCGTTCTGCGTTTTCTCTTCTTCTGGCTGAGTGCCGGCAGATGGATCGGATCGTTGCGGCGGCGCCATACATAAATACTGCTGCCGTCTACCCACATTTTCCCTTTCGCACCGGCGAGCAGTTTTGCGATGACCGGAACATCCGAATAAAATGTGATCATCTCATCAAACGATACGCCCTGCGCGTCATAATACGATCTGCGGATCAGAAAATGCTGCATCGTAAAGCGCGTTGACAATACCGCCTCCAACGTCTCGCCTTCAAGTGGCACAATTCCCTCAATCTCCGAGTCCGCCTTTGCTTTTTCAAAATCAAAACTGATTGGACGGAACCAGGAAGCATAACGGTTTCCGGTTACGATGTCCGCCTGTTTCTCTTCGGCAAGATGGTATAATTTGGGAAGTGCATCCTCTAACAAATAGTCATCTGCATCCAGAAAATACAGATACGTACCTGTCGCATATTTTACACCGGTATTTCTCGCTGCTGCCACGCCAAATGGTCGAAGTGGCAGTTCCAATTCACCCTCGACCGGATTTTCTACATTCGCATCATCCGCTTCCTCTTCTTCCTCTTTCTGCTGTTCTTTTTGCAGCAGATAAGCAGCATATTCTTCTTTATTCATCCCCAGACGTTTGCGTCTGCGTTCTTCCAAAAAAATTCCTTTTTTTTCATAAAATTCATCGACATCTTTTTCGTCTTCCATGCGGACATATTTGACAAAACTCTTCTGCAGAATTGCTTCCGGCACGTCATGTCCATCCTTGTCATCCACAAGAACCACTTCAATGTCGTCCATTTTCTGATCTTCAATACTCTGAATACAATCTTCTAAGTACGCCGGTCCTTTCAAATAAGGAACAATGATACTAATCTTAGCCATTTCTCTTAAACCTTCTATCTTATATTATTTGTTACTTTTGTCCGAAAACACGGTCTCCACGACTTTTTTTGCTGCTGTTCCGTCTTCCCAGGCACAATATTTATCGCAAAACGCGGTATACTTATCGCTATACTCCGTTACAATATTTTCAATATTCTGCAATGCTCCGATCACTTCATCCGTCGTCATCAGCATCGGTCCCGGAAGTTCTTCTTCCACATCGATGTAAAATCCGCGGAGTACACTGCGATACTTCTCCAGATCATACGTAAAGAACAGCATCGGGCGGCGCAGATTCGCATAATCGAAAAATACGGACGAATAATCCGTGATCAGCACATCCGAGATGAGATACAGTCGCGCAATGTCATCGTATTTGCTCAGATTGTACGCAAATCCCTCATACTCCGAAAGATCGAGCACATCGGCGATAAAATAATGCGTCCGCAGCAAAATGATGTATTCATCCCCAAGCTCTTTCTGCATTTTTGCAAGGTCTAACTGCAACGTAAATTTGTATTTGGCATGCCCGTAAAATTCGTCATCACGCCATGTCGGCGCATACAAAATAATTTTTTTATCCTGCGGCAGATGCAGTTCTTCCTTGATCTCACGCATCCGTTTTTCCTTATCTTGACAATACAGGATGTCATTTCTCGGATATCCCGTCTCAAGCATTTTTCCGTCGTACATAAACGCATGGCGGAAAACGTCCTCGGAAAACCGGTTCGGTGCGACGAGATAATCCCACGACCGTGTCTGGATATAGAACTGCTCTTTGTAAAGCGGCGATGCCGTCGTCACATCTTCCATATCAAATACGAGTTTTTTCAACGGTGTTCCGTGCCACGTCTCCAAAAAGACATTGCCTTTCCGCTTGATAAAATACTGTGGCTGTCTTCCATTAAATACGATGTATTTGGCTCTTGCCATGTAAAAGAAATATTTAAAACTGAACCGCTTCATCTGCTTTGACGGATACGGCAGATTCAGTTTCGTTCCTGCATTCACCCACATATACCGGTACTTTCCCGGATACGTCTCGTTCATATATTCAAAGATGTACTTTGGACTGTCTGAATAACTTTTTCCAAAGAAGCTCTCAAAAATCACCATGTCGTCGAGCATTTTCATCTTACTGAAAACTTTTTCATACAAATACCGCTTGCATTTTGCACGGCTCGTACATACGCGGAACAAGGTCTGCCGTCTCGCATGATTTCGCGTCTTTTTCACGATCTTATCCGCATCCCCGGCAAGACCATAGGCGATCAGCTTTCTCGGATGATGCTTCAATGGAATCTCCGCCCATCCATCTTTTCCAAGAATTCCCAATACCTGTTTTAATTCCTGAGCGGTCTCTTTTCTCTCTGCCACTTTGCTCTCAATCATAAATGGCGCGATCATTGTCACGAGGCACATCGCGAAGCGATAATGAAATGCTCTGCCGTTTTCTTTGTCCACAAACCGGCTTGCCATCTCGTAACTCTTCATCGCCTCTGCCACTTTTTTCGCGGCATCCTTTTTCTGCAAAAGCGATGGCAGATTGATCGGATCGTTGTGCTTTCTCTTTATATAAGTTCCTTTTTCCTGATAAACCGTCTTTGGTGCCTTTGCCAACACTTCCATCAGCACCGGAATATCGGAATCGTATTCCAATTCTTCACAAAAACGGATTGGATTTTCTATCAAAAGTCTGCGCGGGATCAGCAATCCCAGCGTCGATATATTTTGCCATTTTTTGGTATTTGCAATGAGATACTCATATGGATTTTCCGGATCAACCTTGGTCTCTTCTCCTTCGTCGCCATTGGTATCATTTTGTTCGTCTAATTTTTCCCCATTGTCCTGATACACCTTGCGGCTGTACCATGTCTCGGTTTTGGAAATGTAAACTACCGTTTCCGGTTCCGCTTTCTCTGCCAATGCCTCCAGCGTATCCTCTGCCAGATAATCGTCGGCATCCAAAAACACTACATATTCTCCCTGTGTCTTTTCTATTCCCGCGTTTCTCGCCCCCGCGACACCCTTTTCTTCCTGCATCACGGTAACAATGTTCAGCGTCTCCGGAATCCCTTCTTCCGGCGCCTCGCATCCATCACAGACAAGGATCACTTCAAAGTCCTGAAATGTCTGCTCTGCCAGGCTCGCCAAACAGTCTTTTATATACTGTTTTTCATCGTGATAAGCAATAACTACACTTATCTTCATGTAACATTCCTCCATCTCTTTTCATGCGTTTATGCACACATAGTTTATTATACCACAGAGGGATCGAGAATGGCAAGTTAAAAAAATCTCCCCGCCTTGGTGCCACCGCACCAAAACAGGGAGATTTCATAATTTTCACTTAGAACCAGGACGATACCGTCTCGGCAATTTTCTTAAAGAACGATACGATCTTGTCAAGCCAGCCCTGTGCCTCATCTACCGTCAATCCCAAATCCTGGAGTTTGTTGTAGATGCTTTCTGCCTGCTGCTTCAACTTGTCGACATCAAGATCCAATTTACTGATTTTGTCAAATAATTGTGCGAGTTTCTGCTTCTGCGCATCCGTCAGGCTGACACCAAGTTCATCGGCCGATTCTTCGATCGCTTTCTGAAGATCGTCCGCATCTTTGATATCGCCGTTTGCCACTTTTTCTTTCACAAGTGCCATCAGCTTCTCGGCATCGTCGGAGCCAATGCTCTGTGCCAGTTCACTGGTCAACACAAGTTCGTTGGTGGCTGCATCTTCGCGGTCATCACTCAATGTCTCGCCGGTCATTGCCTCATAGGCTTTCATTGCCCCGACAAGCGCTGCCGTACCGGAGAGTTCAAACGGACCGGCAACGATCACATCCGCATCCGTGATACCAGCGGTGATCAATGCATTGGTGTACATTCCGCTCGTGCAATAAGTGATATTTTTTGTCTCTACATGAATGCCTTTTCCCTCTTCGCCTTTTTCGATACGGACGGACGAAAGTGCCTTTGTACCGATCACTGACGCGGAGAGATAATCATCTAAGTATTCATGCTCATCTTTATTTGTCACTTGTAACACTTCATAATTGTCAAGGTCTGCCTCGGTTACACCCAGAAGTGCCAGGACAATGTCTTTCTGCTGTGCGTTCAAGTCTGCTCCCAATGAGATATAAGGAGAAACCTCTACGGATGTATCATCCGAATTTCCTGTGGAATCTGCCTTCACAACCGTGGTCGGCAGGGCACAGATCAACAATGCCAGACTAAGCAGCACTGCGGTTACTTTACTACGTTTCTTCATATAGACCTCCATTCTGAGACGACATGGCACGAATTTATTTTACGATGCGCTCCATCGCCTCTTTGGTATTCTCTAAAGAGCCAAATGCAGTCAGTCGGAAATATCCTTCTCCGCTCGGTCCGAAGCCGCTTCCCGGTGTTCCGACGATGTTCAGGTTTTCAAGCAAATAATCGAAGAAATCCCAGGATGTCATATTGTCCGGCGTCTTCAACCAGATATATGGTGCGTTTACACCGCCAAATACGGTATATCCGGCATTTGTCAATCCCTCGCGGATGATCTTTGCATTGTTCATGTAATATGCAATCTGCTCTTTTGTCTGTTTCTTTCCTTCCGGACTGTATACCGCTTCACCGGCGCGCTGGATGATATAAGGTGCTCCGTTGAACTTGGTTCCGTGTCTTCTCGCCCAGAGACTGTTCAGTGACACACCGTCACAGGTAAGCTCTTTCGGAATTACGGTAAATCCAAGACGAGTTCCGGTAAATCCGGCATTTTTGGAGAAACTTCTCATCTCGATCGCACATTTCTTCGCGCCATCGCATTCGTAAATGCTGTGTGGTACGTCGTCCTCGGAAATGTATGCTTCATAAGCTGCATCATAAATGATAACAGCACCTTTTGTCAAAGCAAAGTCAACCCATTTCTGAAGTTGATCTTTATTTAATGTCGTTCCGGTCGGATTGTTTGGACAGCAGATGTAAATGATGTCCGGTGTCTCTTTTGGAAGTTCCGGTACAAAATTATTTTCTGCGGTACATGGCATATAAATTACATTTGACCATGCTTCTTTCTCTTTCACGTAGTCTCCGGTTCTACCTGCCATGGCATTGGTATCTACATAAACCGGGTAAACCGGATCACATACTGCGATACGGTTATTCTGTGCGAAAATGTCTCCGATGTTTCCGGAATCGCTCTTTGCTCCGTCGCTGACGAAGATCTCGTCGATGGCAATGTCCACGCCGCGTGCTTTGTAATCGTTTTCTACGATCGCACTGCGCAGAAATTCATAGCCAAGATCCGGTGCATACCCGTGAAATGTCTCAGCATGAGCCATCTCATCAACGGCTTTGTGCATTGCGTCAATGACTGCCGGCGCAAGAGGAAGTGTTACGTCTCCGATTCCGAGACGGATCACTTTTTTGTCCGGATTTGCTGCTGTATACGCATTTACTTTCTTCGCAATCGTCGAAAAAAGGTAACTTCCAGGTAATTTCAAATAGTTGTCATTAATTTTATACATGTCATTCCTCCATACAAATTGATACTGATTTATCTGCTGATTCTTGCTTCATTATCGCTGTACACGTGCTCCTGCACCACCCATGATAGCTTCTACTTCTTTCTTGCTTGCCATCGTAGTATCACCAGGGGTTGTCATTGCCAATGCACCGTGAGCTGCACCATAATTTACAGCAAGTTCGGCATTTTCTGTTGTCATCAAACCATAGATCAGACCGGAAGCAAAGGAATCTCCGCCGCCCACACGGTCCATGATCTCAAGTCCTTTGTAATCTTTGGCTTTGAAGATCTCGCCGTCTGCCCAGCAGATTGCACTCCAGTCATTGACTGTCGCTGTCTTTACTTCACGAAGTGTCGTTGCTACAGCTTTAAAGTTTGGATAAGTCTTCGCTGCCTCGTTGATCATTTTCTTGTATCCGTCCAAATTCAATTCTTTCAGATTGGCATCATTTCCCTCGATCTCAAATCCAAGACAAGCCGTGAAATCTTCTTCATTTCCGATCATTACGTCTACGTATTTGGCGATTTCTTTATTTACTTCCTGCGCTTTCTCGATACCGCCGATCGCACTCCACATGGATGGACGGTAGTTGAGGTCATAAGAAACGATGGTTCCGTACTTCTTCGCTGCCTTGATGGCTGCCAATACGGTCTCGCATGACTGCTCGGACAAAGCGGCATAAATTCCACCGGTATGTAACCAGCGCGCACCCAGTTCGCCAAAGATATAATCAAAGTCAAAATCTTCCGGTTTTGCCTTTGAAATGGCTGTGTTAGCACGGTCAGAACATCCTACGGCGCCACGGATACCAAATCCACGCTCGGTAAAATTCAAACCGTTACGGCATACACGTCCGATTCCGTCGGTCTCCATCCATTTGATCAAAGAAGTGTCGACACCGCCCTGCAAAATGAAGTCTTCCATCAATTTACCTACTTCATTGTCCGCAAATGCCGTGATCACACCTGTGTTCATGCCAAAGCATCTTCTCAAGCCACGAACTACATTGTACTCACCGCCGCCTTCCCAGGCACGAAACGATCTTGCGGTACGAATGCGCCCTTCGCCCGGATCCAAACGAAGCATTACTTCGCCAAGCGAAACAGCATCATATTTACATTCTTCTGCGGGTCTTAAATTTAAGTTCATTTTTTCTTCCTCCAAACTGAATATTTTTCTGCCTATCATTATACAACGAAAAATTCGATGGGGCAAGTGTTTCTTTTTAGGGAAAGTTTGCAGAATTTGGCGATATTTTCTCGATAGGGGGGCGGGGCTCTGGTGCTGCGGGGGGGGGGCTGGTGTTATGGGGGACTCTCGTGCTGCGGGGGGGGGCGCAGGGCGTCACAGACTTGGGGCAAGCATCGATTACGGACAAAACATGAAAAAATTTGGAATTTTACCGTAATTTTTCGCGACTTTCTTCCATATTTTTACATTCTTTGGCGGTTTTACGGTATTTTCGTGTTATTTTTGTCTTTTTGGCCGTAAAAAATGTTAATTTTTAACATCGTTTTCCATATTTTACCAATTTTTACGGTATTTTTTTGATGTTTTTTCTCTTTTTGACCGTAATGATTGATTAGTGAATTGGGAAAAAGGAGGATTGGTCATGCCGCAGGAGAAAAAAGTGTTGTTTAGCATGACTTCCACAAAACTGGCGGTCATGCCGGAAGTGAAAAATTATAATTTGGCATGACTCTGACACGACAGGCTATCATGGCAAAAAGAAAGAATTGTAATTTGGCATAACGCAAAGCAAAAGAAACCTGTCCACCATTTTTTTCAAAACTAATATTGTATTCTCATAATGTTTTTCTTTAACATATAAAAAAATCACATAACTCTTTATCTACGAAAAATTTTCATGCCTTACTGCACATTATCTCCTTACAACTCCTCCGTTTTATACACGGCATACCCTTCATAATAATAACTGTGGTCTATGCCCTTCATATACATTTCGCGGTCATTGACTTTATCTGTCAAAGCCTGCTTCAAAAGATGTTTTATCTCAATATCTTTTATCGGACTTCTTTCCATCGCCAGCAAATAATCTTCTTTGTCAACCAAACTCCAGTCAACAACCACATTCAATTCTTCTTTCAGAAGCAAATCCAGCCATATTCTGGTACTTCTTCCATTCCCTTCGCGAAACGGATGTGCTATGTTCATCTCTACATATTTTTCAATAATTTCATCAAATGTTGTCTGTGGCATCTTCTCAATATTCTCAATCGCCGCTTCCAGATACATAACCGGCGCAAATCTAAAGTTCCCTTTTGCCATATTTACGGTTCGTATTTTCCCCGCAAAATCATATATCTCATCGAATAAATATTTATGAATCGCCGCCAGCATCTGAAATGTTCCGGGCTTATATTGATCCACATATCGATTTTCAAACAGCTCAACCGCTTTTTTCTTACTGATTTTTTCTTCCATTCTTGCCAATTCTGCGGAATCCGTAATATTAAGTTTGTTTTCTAATGCCATGATGGTTCTCCTTTCCAAGCACACCTTAGCATGTTCTATTTTCCTTTCCTAAATTATATCAGTCTATATTAACATTTGCAAATGTAACTTTACATCGGGATAGCATAAATTGTTCTTCGGAAAAATATAAGCAAACCAGTCCTATGACAATTTCAATAGCTTTTTCTAAAAATTTTGTTTTTGCAAAAGGTGTTTTACACTAACGTTATTTTCTTTTTTTCGCAATATTCAAAAATATTATTTGCGCTTAGCGTCATAATTTGTGGAATATTATTCGTCATTTCCAATTTTCTCCTCTCCTTGTTTATTTTGTGATTTTGCTTCTTTAAAAATTCTATTAATTTCAAATTTTAAGTGTAACCACTGTTTAAAGTTGTGTTGTTGCAACTCAGCAAAAGTCATGGCGGTCCATGCTTTAAAATCTTCGTCTTTTTGGAATTCTGTGAGGGGAATTTTTAACTTTTGTTTTTCTGCATCAAGCTTTTCACTCATATCGCTCATGTCACTCATGTCTTGGCATTGCTTCATCTTTAAATTTTTAAAAGTCTCCTCCTTTTTGGGTTCAGGATAAAAATTGGCTAATGATTTACACTGAAAAGCATTGACTGTTATTTTTTTATCCTCTGAATCTTTATTGTCACATTGACATTGCATTAATATCCATTGATATCCATTTGTAAAGATAACTTTCCTAAACCCAATTAATTCTTTGAGTATTTCACAAATTATTGTATTACAACCTTCCTTTTTTTCTTGAGAACACAATTTTTCTATTATTTTTTTTCGCTTTAATTCTACAAGATATTCACATTCCATCGTTTCGCTATCTCGTGGAACAAGAACTACCTCATTGTTCCGCATTCCAATTTTCAACTGTTTTATTTGACCTTCTTCGAATTTTATTGATTCATTTTCCTCAATCTGTAAACACAGATCCTTGCTCCTACCACATAAAAGTACCTTTCCCTTTCTAGTTATGCCTCCATTCTCCAAAGAAATAGGAATCGACTTTTTCTTCCCTTGTGAGTATTTTTCAATAAACTCTTCTTTTTTCTCCAACGATTCGAATTCTATTTTTATCCTATTTTGCCATAATTTCTCATGAGCCACTTCAACTCCTTCGACTAATTCCTTATTCTCCAACAGGTTTTTTATTGGACTAATATATTCGCTATATAATTTTCTGGTATCCTTTCCTTGTCTCTTTGCCTCTGAAAATGGCTTTATTTCAACGCATCCATATACTTTATCAGACTGATTCCCGCCTTTGCTTTCTTCAAAATCATTATGAAGTATAACAAAATCTGGTGCTTGTCCATCATATCCTATTAAGTATTCATTTCTTCCAGAAAGTTTATTTGCATTCTCCCCTGTCAAAGTACTCACCTTATGTACATCCCTTACACTTATATCCTTGTCATTTATACTATCTCTTATCAACTTATTGATTATAAAATGATAGGCCTCTTCCTGGTTATATTGACGCTGTATCAATTCTAATTCTTTGAAATATTCTTGATATTCTTCATATTCATTTTGTAGTAATTTAAACATGTCTTCTCTTCCTCGTATTATAAATGTAGTAGTGTTTATAGACCCTCTCCAAGGTCTGTATGCTATACTATTAGAGATAC
>OGDN01001401.1_pt1 | contig 39945 bp, 41 predicted proteins | sample 1570271 | NCBI WGS metagenome assembly OGDN01 (sample SAMEA4384481, study PRJEB24528) | human gut metagenome | reverse complement strand
AAAGGCAAGCGAACAGCGAAAGCGGGTAATTACAAGTGCCCCATAGGCGTGCTGCTTGCGTGGGATAGATGGCAAAAAGGTGTCGAACGACCGGGTAGTTTGTCACCTTGTAAATGCCTTTTGGGCGTTCATCGGGTAAACTTTGAACATCCACGTTTGATTGGCAGTTTGCATGACCGCACCCGAAATCGCTCATACTGAACCAAACGCTTCCGCCGCCCCGAACGCGCCGAAGCAGCCGTTCAAGCAGCGTGTCTACGTAGCGCTCGAAGATCCCGCGAAGGCCTCGCCGCTCGGCAAATTCCTTGGCATCGGGCTCATCGTCTTGATCGTGTTGAACGCTCTTTTAGTCGGCGTGCCGGACAACGACGCAGCGCTCGATTTCAACACGCTCATCTTAGGATTCAGCGTGCTTTCAGTGATCGCCTTCGCCGCTGAATATGCCTGCCGCATTTGGATCGCCGATCTTGTCTATCCTGCCCTTGCGCCAACGCGCGCACGTGTGCGCTATATCTTCTCGCTCATGGGCATTATCGACTTCCTCGCGTGGTTCCCTGCGCTCTTCGTCTTCTTTCTGCCTGCCTCGAACGCGCTCAACGACGCGATTCGCATCATCCGTCTGGTGCGCCTGATCAAGATCTCGCGCTATATGCGCGGCCTGCAGACCATCAGCCGCGTGTTCGTGAAGCGACGCCGCGAGATCGTGGCGGCGTTCATGGTGCTCACGCTTTTGGCGGTAGCTTCGAGCGTGCTCATGTATGAAGCCGAACATACCGCGCAACCCGAGGTGTTCGACAGCGTGTGGACGGGCTTGTACTGGGCCATCACCACCATGACCACGACCGGCTACGGCGACATTGTTCCCATTACGGCGTTCGGGCGCATCATCGGCTTCGTGGTGATGGTCCTCTCGATCGGCGTGGTGGCCATTCCAGCAGGTATCTTCTCCGCAGGCTTCATCGAAGAATTCCGTGCTGCGGACAAAGCTGAAGAAGAAGCGGGCCGCGATGAGGACGCGCGATGAGCAGCGATCACAAAAAGGCTCCGGGCAACGCCTCTGAGCAGACAGCTCCCAGAAGCGGCGCTCCCGGCCAGTCGAGTCCTGCTGGTAGCGCTTCCAACAGTGCGACAGCTGCGAGCACTGCTCCCAACGACGCGACCGCCGCTCCCAACCGCACGCGTCCGGTGCTCAATCGCGTCGTCTTCGCCTTACTCACCCTGGTGCTGGGCGGTCTGGCGGGTGCGTTCGTGTGGGTGTTCTTCTTCTTGCTCAACCACGGCATCAACCTCTTTTGGCACGTGCTGCCCGAGCACATCGGTGCTTGGTGGTGGCCGCTTGCCGTGTGCTTGGTAGGCGGCGTGGCGATTGGCCTCTTCGAGCGCCGCTTTGGTGCATACCCCGAAGACCTGAACAAGGTGATGGCGCAGGTGAAGGAGACGGGCCGCTACGAATACGAGCACATCGGCGCCTCTGCGGGCGGTGCGCTCCTGCCGTTGCTCTTCGGTGGCAGTGTCGGTCCGGAAGCGGGATTGACGGGCGTGATCGCGGGGCTTTGCACGTGGGTGGGCGATCGCTTGAAGTTTCTCGGCAAGGAGTTTCGCGAACTTTCCCAGGCGGGCACCGCGGCGGTGCTCTCCGCTGTGTTCAATGCGCCTTTGTTTGGTCTGGCGGCGCCGCTTCTTGGCAGCTGCGACGAGGTGAAAGCGGGCACCAAGATCGAGGTTCCGAAAGCCACGAAGATCATCGTCTACACGTTCGCGGCGGCCGGCGCGTTCGGCGTGATGATCCTGCTCGGAAGCGTGTTTGGCGGTGGGGAAGGCCTGCCGCATTTCTCGGAGGTCTCCATCGATTGGTACGAACGCGCGCTCATCATTCCGCTGGCGCTGGCGGGCGGTGCGGTGGGCTTGCTCTACCATGCGTTCGACAAGTGCGCAGACACGCTCGCGCATAAGATCGGCGACCATCCAGTTGCAAAGGCGGTCTTGGTCGGACTTATCTTGGGTTCGCTCGGAATCGTATTCCCTTTCGTGATGTTCGCAGGCGAAACGCAAACTGAAACGCTCATGAGCACCTACACGATGCTCGGCGCGGGCTATCTTATTCTTACGGGTGTGCTGAAGGTCTTCACCACGCCGCTCTGTTTACGCCTCGGATGGCGCGGCGGTCATTTCTTTCCGACCATCTTCGCGGGCATCTGCTTGGGCTATGGGTTTGCGCTACTCACGGGCGCTGACCCGGTGTGCTGCCTGTGCATCTGCAGCGCGGCGCTTATGGGCGCCATCATGCGTCAGCCCGTCATGACGGTGCTGCTGCTGTTCCTGCTGTTCCCGGTACGCGCGTTCGTGGTGATGCTTGTCGCTGCGTGCATTGGCGCGGCGCTCACTTCGCTGGCGCTTTCGCTCGTGAAGCTCGTGAGGAAGGGTTAGCCATGAATCGTGATACTGTGCGAGCCCTCTGCCAGCTCAATACCGAATTCTACGAACGCAACGCTGCTTCCTTTTCGCAAACGCGCACGGCCCCCTGGGAGGGGTGGCGCAGGTGTATGACGGCGTGCGGGTTTGATGGACTCGATGAAGCGCTCGGTCAATCGATGGATGCCCAGATCGCTGATTCGGTCCTTGATATCGCGTGCGGCAACCTGCGCTTCGAGGCGTTCCTTGCGAACACCTATCCACACGTCGACTGGTCGTTCTTCGCGGTGGATAATTGCGAACCGCTTGTTGCGAGCGGTCAAGAAGATATTGCCAAAAAAGTGCATTTCACCTGCGAAGACATTGTGAGCAACCTGCTTGATGGCCTGTCTGCTGCCGAACCCGCGAATACTCCTGCGTTTGCAGCTGCAACCCCCTTCGATCTGGTGGTCTCGTTCGGCTTTTTGCACCACATTCCTAGCTTCGATTTGCGCCAGCAGTTCTTGCTCGAAGCGCTTAGTCAGGTGAAGCCTGGCGGCTATCTGGTAGTTTCCTTCTGGCAGTTCCTGAACGACCCCGCGAAGAGAGCGAAGATCGAACAGACGCACGCTGAAGCGCTTGCGTTCTTCGAAGGCTCCCTCGAACCTAACGACTACTTCCTCGGTTGGAAGAGCGAACCCGGCAACTATCGTTACTGCCATCATTTCCCAAACGAAGAGATCAACCGGATCATTGCCGCTCTCGCGCCGCATACCACGGTGGTCGAATCCTTCTCCGCCGACGGCAAGCCTGGCAACCTCAACCGCTACGTTGTTTTCAGGAGAGAAGAGCTATCGATAGACTCCATCCCTGCAACGAACGCTCTGTCGTCGATGACCGATGAAGAGATCAGGCAGCTCAAGGTCAAGACGCTGACTTTGTCCTGATATGCGATCAAGTGCTAGGGGTCGGGTAATTCGACACATTTTTGATGTATCGAATTACCCGACCCCTAGCACACTCCCAAAAGACAGAGCAGCTTTGTCATCCGAGCAAAAAAGATGTCGAACGACCGGGTAGTTTGTCGCCTTGCACAGGAAGAAGCGCACTTCCGGGGGAATCCAGAAGTGCGCTCGATCAGGAAGGGGGCTCATGCTGAATGGGGGGGGAAGCCAGCAAGGTCTCAGCATCATCGTCGCGTGCACCAAACAAGAGGGGTCGGCCGTTTGAATCTTGCCGCGCGCTTGCTCAGGGCATCAGATCGTAAGCTGCGAACCGGGCATCCCAAGCAAGAACGCAACCGACTCGATATGAAGATCGGGTGTCCCATCTGCGATGCTGAGCGTTTGGGCATCGCGAAGATAGCGCGAGATCCCCGTTTCCTCGACGATCCCTAAGCCACCATGCAGCCATACGCACTGCTTCGCAACATCTATCGCCATTTCGCAGGTGGTGTACTTTGAGGTGCTGATGAGCATCTTGGTTTCAGCTGCCAGCGAAGTATCGCCAGTTGCAATCAGCCTATCCGCCATGCCGAGCGATTCGTAGATCAGCGCGCGCGATTGCTCGATCTGCCCCCACATGCGCGCAATTCGATGGGCAACCACTTGCTTTGCTCCGATCGGCTGGCCCTTGTGGTTACGATGCTGGACGAAGTCCATGGTTTTCGCCAGCGCACCTTCGGCGCATCCGAGCGCAACCGCTGCACAAAGCGCGTTTCCAGGACCGAAACCATCAAGCGGGTTCTTCGGGAAGCTATGGTCATCTGCAACGCGAACGTCGGTCAAGAAGTAAGAACCGGAACAATTGCCACAAAGTCCAAGCTTTTCTTCGACGTAATTGTCATCCACACCAGGGTCTGAGGTTTCGACGATGAAGCAGCGCATCTCGCGATCCTCGGTAAGGCCGATAAAGGCAACGAGGTCGGCCTTTCCGCAGTTCGTGACATAGAGCTTGCTGCCGTTCAGGATCCAGTCATCTCCATTGCGCTTCGCCAAAATAGGCCACTCGGGGATGTTGGTCGATCCTTCAGGGTGCGTGATGCCAGCCGCCATGATGGTCCAGCCGCTCATGAGTCCAGGAAGATACTTCTTCAGGAGCGCTTCGCGGTTGGGCGATTCCATCAGATAGCTCACCATGCAACTATCGACGTAGTAGCTGATCGCGAATGCCGGCGAGACCTTCGCGATCTCTTCGGTCACCACGCCTACCGCAGTAAGCCCGAGCCCCATGCCGCCAATCTGTTCGGGCACGATCAGGCTCAAAAAGCCCAGCTCGCCGGCCTTCAGATAGAGATCGCGGGGGAATTCGTTGGTTTTTTCCATCTCTGCCACGCAGGGCGCGACATATTTTTCGGTGAACTCCTGAGCGCTTTGCTTGAGCAGTTCGAGATCGTCGTTGAGAAAGAATGACATGACCATCACCTTCTAGTTCATCGTAAGGCGATCGACGTTGTCGCAGCCGCCCGTAATACCTTGTGCAGCCAGTTTTTCGGCATAGAACGCGAAATCCACGACCGCCTGATCGCAGGGCTGACCGTTGTTGTTGATCGCTTCAGCTTCGAGCGTAACCACGCGTTCGGTCAGATCTGCGTGAGGTAGCAGATAGAAGCACCCTTCATCGATCTGATCGAGGATGATCTGCGCGGTCTCTTCTGCGGTGAGCATCCCCAGACGATCGCCCGATTCGGTGTGGGCGACGGAAAGAGGCATCTCCTGCCCGTTGCCGTTGATGTTGTTGTACTCTTCGTTGCGATGCAGTGTGCTATTGGCAATCTCCGATTCGAAGACCCCCGGTAGCGAGACGTTGTATTTCACCTTGTCAAGCTCGAATTTGATCGCTTCTGCCTGATAATTCTCAACAAGGCGAACGAGCGCGGTCTTGGTCACCGAATAGGGCGCCCAACCAGAGAACGCTGAAACGCCAGCGGTGGAAGCAGTGGTCACGATCCTGCCGCCTTCGGGCTGCGTGAACATCAAGCCGCTGAAAACGCGCAGGCCATAGAGCGATCCCCAGAAATTGGTATCCATGATCCATTTCCAATCGCTCAGGCTCGTCTTCATGAGCGCATTCGGTTGCAGCATGACGCCTGCGTTGTTGAAGAGGTAATCGACCCCGCCGAACTCCGATTTAACGGTGAAGGCAAGATTGTTCCAGTCGCTTTCGCTGCTGACATCTTGGCGAAGATAGCGTGCGCTCACACCTTTTGCTTGGAGCTTCTCAACGGCTTCCGCGCCTTTTTCCTCGCGACGACCCGTGATGACGATCGAAGCCCCGCGCTCTCCTAGGATCTTCGCGAGGGCAAACCCGAGACCCGATGTCCCTCCAGTGATGACGACGGTCTTTCCCGCGTAATCTTCCATGATCTCCTCCTTTTTCCTTGATCCGTAGATCCCCTTTGTGATCAGCATATTCTGCACCGCGCGAGATTCCCATGATCAATGCAGGGAGTCTTGTCGAACTCTTGAACGCGTGAGCGCGGATTGTCGAACAACTGCCATTTCAGGTGGGGGTGTTCAAGAATTTGACAACAGGGCCTCGATTGTTCAATGCGCCAGAGGATGCCCGCAAGAGAAGGAGGGGGCGATGCGTTAGAATCAGGAAGAAGACCGATTCTCATGCCTGAACGGGGGAATCGTGATCCATCGGATAGGATGCATCCATGAAGCGCGATGATCTGGTAAAACGAGAACTATCTCGCACGTTAAAAGAGCTCGTGCGAGAAAAGCCCCTTATGAGCATCACGGTGTCTGAGTTGGCCCAGGTTGCTGGAATAAGCAGGGGAACATTCTACAATCACTTCTTCGACATCTACGACCTGATCAATTGGACGTTTGAGATTGATGTGATCCAGCCGCTTCAGAATTACATCAGGCATCATACGCATGCTTGGTCTGGCATCACGGAGCAATGCCTCAAGAAGATGTACGAGGAATCGGAGTTCTATTGTCAGGCCGTCCAATATCGTGGGCAGAATTCCTTGCGAGATTACATGCGCCAGCGAAACCTTGATAGTTGGAAATTGCTGATAGACGGCTATATGGGCGAGGATAAGACCTTCGATGCAGAGGCGCTCGACTTCTTCGAACGCTTCACGGCTCAGGCCATTGCAAACATGGTGATCGAATGGGCCGAGAGTGGGATGAAGATCCCGCCCGAGAAGATGGCCCTGATGGATTGCGTCGCGACACGCGGCATCTATGGGATGATCGACGCCGCGAATTGAGATGACAAACTACCCGACCCCTAGCACACCCCGCCTGTTGCTAAAAAGATGCCGAACGGCCGGGTAGTTTGCCACCTTCGTATGCTTAGGAGATCGAAAGTCAAAGTGATGGTGCTGCTATGCGTTCATCAGAATCCGCACCTGGCAATTATGTGCTATACTGTTGTACGTACAACAAAGTATGAAGGGCCCGAGATGGCAGATGTTATGGTCACAGGACGCATGTCCAAAGCAAAGAAAGAGGCAGGCAATCGCGTTTTGCATTCGATGGGCATCTCGGCTTCGCAGGCGATCAATCAACTTTACGACTACCTGATCGAAGAAAAAGAGCTGCCTTTTAAGCAAAAGCGGAGCTCACGAAGAACTAAAGCGCAGGTCAGAAAAGCAGCTTCATTTATTGATTCTATTCCAGTAACAAATGCCTTTTCATCGATGACCGATGAAGAGATCAGGCAGCACAAGGTCAAAATGCTGGTCGAAGAGTAAGCAGTCATGGTGAAGGTACTGCTTGATACCAATATTCTGGTCGATTTTGCCTTACGCAGAGAACCCTACTTCGAGCAAGCGCGTAAGGTCATGATTTTGGGTTATTTACGTGAGATCGAACTTTGGATGGGCTCGTCTCAAATGAGCGACCTTATATACGTGATAACTGAGGGAGGGAAGTCGCGGTTCAACCCGCAAGCGCGAAACGCGTTGGCGAAGCTGCTTCAATTCATTCGCGTTTATGCAACTGACGAGGAAGACTGTCGCGCTTTAACGGATAGTAACTGGGAAGATCTTGAAGATGCGCTCGTGCATCGTAGCGCGCTTGGTATAAAAGCTGATCTTATCCTAACGCGCGACCGGGAGGGCTTTACGAAATCAGCGGTGAAGGCGTGCGGTTACGAAGAGCTGTTCGCTTATCTGAAAGAGACGCTTGGTTGCGAGTATGAGCTGCTAGACGGCTCCTTTTGATCATTCGCAGATGAGTAGTCGATGTTGAAGAAATGCGGATGGCGTTACCCTTCAAAGCATCGGATGCGAATGAGGATGTAGCCGAACTCGCAGGGCTCTAAGTTAGCGAGCGCGATCCGATGTCTTTGCCTCATGATCGGACGCAAAGCCTCAAGCTCGTCAGAGTCGATCCGTCCATCCTGGAGCATCTTGCTATACGTTTTGAAGAACTCGAAATCCTCACGAGGCATGCGTTGGCCGCTCGTCGCGGCTTCGAGAAGGATGGTGAAATAGTCAAGCGCCGCGTATTGGGTCACCAGTTCGTTTTCGATCATGCTCTGAAGAGAAGCCTTTTGGCTGAGCTGATAGAACTTCAGTTCCCTATGCTGTGCGAGCAGCATGTCGATCACATCGTTTTGCGTTTTAAACGAATTCTCGAGGGTATCCACGCTGGCCTGGAGCATGCGAACCTGCTTTTTAAGCTCATCTTTGCTTGGCTGTTTTACAAAAATACCTTCAATGAGCGACCCGGCCCCGTTGACAATATCTGAGACTGCGTTGAAAACGGTGTCGATCATAGGTGCCCCTTCGTTCTTGAGATCAGGATCGCTCGGCTCTTTGGCCGAGATCAGCTGCGAACATCAATTACCTTCATTTTACCAGCTCTTTCGACTGTTGAACGCCTACGGGTATCGAGATGACAAACTACCCGGTCGTTCGACACCTTTTGGTCCGATCAGTGTCGAGCGCGAGCCGCAGGTGTTCCGCTCGTTTGCTCCGATGACAAAGCTACCCGGTCTTTTGCCGCCTTGATAAAGAGCAAGGGATGCCGAAGAGTTTGAGGCAAGGTGACAATGCCTGGGTAGTTTGTCATCTCGCCAAAAGATGAAGAAAGATGACGACGGCTGGGCAGATTGTCACCTGTTGTTGTCAGGCGAATTGTGTAGTTAGTATTTGGATATCTTTGCAGTGATATCCTGGATAATTTTGCAGTCAACATCTGGATAATCTTGTAGTCAGTACTTGGATAATCTGGTAGTCTAGTATCATGAACAGGAAATATAACAGGCTCCTCCATAATCAATCTCATCTTGATGAAATGTCGCTCGAGGCAACTATACGAATCGCTAGATAAGGAACGATCATGATCCCGCGCCAGATAACCACTTCTCTTAAAAGAAGTCTTACCCAGTTTCCTATCGTTTCTCTAACGGGTCCTCGCCAGAGCGGGAAGACTACGTTATTGAGGAACGAGTTTCCTGACTATTCCTATGTGTTGTTGGAAGATCCAGACGTTCGTGCTTTTGCTCAGGATGATCCTCGTGCGTTTCTGTCACTTCATGCGAACCACGTTATATTCGATGAGGTTCAGCGTGTACCAGAACTCTTTTCCTACCTTCAGGGACAAGTCGATGAAACAGGCGCAGTGGGGCAGTATATTTTGTCTGGCTCGCAGAATTTTCTTTTGATGGATGCTATTTCGCAATCGCTCGCGGGACGTGTAGCGATCAGACACCTCCCTCCGCTTTCATATTGTGAGGTGAAAGCTGCAGGTAGGCAACCTGAATCAGTTGAAGCATGGGTGGTTCGAGGAGGTTATCCGCGTCTCTATGATATCGATATGGCACCTGCAGAATACTACTCTAACTATATCCAGACCTACATCGATCGCGATGTTCGCAGCGAATTGGGTGTGGTGAAGATTCCTGAGTTCAATCGTTTTGTAACGCTTTGTGCAACGCGAATTGGAAATCTGGTGAACATACAGTCTCTTGCCGCAGATTGCGGAATCAATATGCGTACCGCGAAAGACTGGCTCGCACTTTTGGAGCAAAGCTTCATCATTCGCTTGTTACGTCCTTATCACCATAATTATGGCAAGCGACTCATCAAAACGCCGAAACTATATTTTGAGGATACGGGACTGGCTTGCTCGTTGCTCGGCATCGACACGGCAGAAGATCTGATAATGAGCAGTTATCGTGGGGCGCTCTTTGAAAATGCAGTGGTCTGCGAATTCACGAAAGAAGCGTTGTCGCAAGGCAAAGTCCCCGACTTCTACTTCTGGCGCGATTCTGCTGGACGGGAGATAGACCTGATCGTCGACAAAGCTGGTACGATTCAGCGTGCGGTTGAAGTGAAAGCATCATCAACGTATGATCCAAAAAGCTTTTCAACTCTCGATAAACTGGGTGATGAATTGGGGATTCCTGTGAGTGCGCGCGAAGTGGTTTATTCGGGTGATCTCAGCCTGGAAACAAAGCACGGTCTTGTTCGCGCGTTTGCTGATCTTTGTGAGTGATCTGGTAAGTTTCACGCAGTCATTTTCTTCCTTATAGACGTTGAAGTTCGTTATGAGGTGGCGTCGCTGAGATAAGATTGCCTCACTTTACCATTGCAGCCTCAACCATACTTTCGACCGTAATCGTAGGCATAAATAACAAGAGGTCGTGAAACGACCTCTTGACTTTAGAAGCGGATATGGAAGATAAGTTTTCGCTTTGATTCTTGCTCGGTGACATGCAGGAACGCTGAATTTGCTTTTACTTTTGCAGCCTTGAGAGCACTGTCGATCTTCATTGCAGTTGTTATAGACATGGCAGAAGACGATGAAGCATCAAGTTGAAATGAGTATTCTTTTGTCTGGTTGTCTTCTTCGCAACGAGAATCGATGAGGGAAAGAATCTCAGAATCGTTTTTGAAGTAATTGAGCTCAGGCCTGATAGGATTGTCGCTTCCTTTAAATACCTGCTTGAAGGTTATGGAGCGTTTTTGTGATTGCTCTGATTCGACTTGCTGGCTAGCTGAGCAGGAATTGTTCTTTATAATGGTGGATTTTATCGATAAATCAGCAGACTTTTTGGATCTTACATAAGAACGATCTTCCTCGTAGGTTTCAAGATAGCATTCTTTTGCTCCAAGTGAACGAGCGATATTCTTGAGTTCGGTCATCTTCTCTTTTTGGATGACTTCATGGTATGAGTCAAGGTCAAGAAACCTATCTCCGCCAAGAGAATCGATATAGTAGGCTGAATCGATTTTCGGAATAGGGTAGAAGCATAAGTTGCTGAATGCGACAGCTTCCTCATAAAGATGGAGGACTTCCATTCCTTTTGTTTTGCTGAGCCAACCGATTGCGCCTTTGCAAACATCAACATTTTTTCTTGCATCACCATCTTCGATGATGATTAAATTTGGCAGATCGTAATCGGGTGATGAAAATTCATCGGGAAAGACAGGATTATAACGAGCTAAAAGGGAATCCTGATGCTTCTTTTGTGCAGCGCTAGCTACTTTTGATACACCACTTGAGGCTGCTTTCACGGCTTTTTCTCCGACATTTGCTGCAGTTTCGGATGCTGTGCTTAATGCCTCTGTTGCTGTGGATGCAGCAGTTTTTGCTGCCTTTTTTACTGTTTCATGAATCGGCATGGCTTCTCCTAGCTTTGATCAGTTTTCTCTCTTGAAATAAGAGAACCGTATTCTTTGTTGATGTAGTTAAGCAGCAAAATAGTTCCAATCGCAACGCTTATAACGAAAGCAATAAACCCAAATAAAAAGCTAAAGCAGACGATTCCAACAAAGAAAGCGACGACTGATGCTGCAAACGCGACTTCCATCAGCCCGACAATGAAAACTACGATTCTTTGCGCGCGATCAATGAAAGAATTCGTTTTTTCTCTTACTTTTGCGATTTTATCGTCAAACATTATGATTTCTCTCCAGTTGAGAACGACTTTACCATCTATCCTTTGGTAGAGACAAGCTGTTCGGGCTTAGATATTAGGGAAGTGTTAGCAAAGCAAAAGGGCGAAAAACAAAAGAAAGACGGCTCCAACAACAGCAGTGAGTCCAATAAGTCCCAAGAAGAAGGACAGGATCGCATGCCCGCATCCGAGGTTAATGTCGATCCTGTTCTTCTTCATGTGCTGTTTTGGAGCTTTTGTACGAGGTCGGTAAAGGTAGGTTGGCTCTATGAGCTTGCAATATCGAGATAAGCTGTGATAGATCCTGCATCAGGATAGTAGAATAGATCGAGATTATATTTGCCATCGCTGCTTGTTGCATAAAAATACTGGCTGCCATTTGTTACGTCTTTGGTAAACCCAGCTTCTTTACAAGCAGAGACATAAGACTCGAACTCATCTTCATCTGTTCCAGCAGTTTCAAAAGTAAAACGCTTTTCACTATCATCGATATTGATTACCAAAAGATTTTCGGGTCGAGGGAGTTGCGAAGCTAATTCGCTGTCAGACCATTGTTTTGTGTCAATAACTTCATCAGAAAGACTGTAGCTTTTGCTTTTGAAATCGTAGGTCTCTTCGTATAGTTTTCCGTCCCCTGCTATATATTTTATGGTCAAGAGGCTAGGTTCGGTAAGATCATATTGTTCCATGGCATTGATGAATGCGAAGCCCATGGTCATGGCATCTTTACCCGAAGAAGCCCCTGGTTTGACCTCTTGCCCCCATTCTGCAGATATTGAGAAGCGTGAGACCTCTTCTTGGGTGGCATCGGACAGTTCGTTGAGGTTTTCTTCGGTCCATCCATTATCCTTTAGTGCTTCGCAGGCTTGCCTAAGGACCTCTGGAGTGACATCTGGCTTCATGGAGAACTTGAAGTCAAGATCCACAATGTCAAATTGACTGTTGTTAGTGTATGTAAAAGCAATTCTTCGGTAGCCATCCATAACAGCGTTTTCAACAGACCAGTCGATCTGATCGATTTTAATCTCATCTTTGTTTGGTTTAAACTCAGCGCTTGACGGGTTGTTTGTAGAGCTGCTCGCACCTGAGCTGCAGCCGGTGAGACAGAGCGCGCCGAACAGTAATATGAAGCCGAGCAGGATGCTCAATGGTTTCGTTATTGTTTTTTGCATTTTATTCCCCTTCTATTAATTATGTGCAAAGTCCGCTTACATATGTGTTTTCAACCTTTAGCGGTCCTTTTGTGGCACCATATATGAAGCCACCGCGGATAGTCTAGCACATATCCTGTAGGCATGGACATCGACCAGAAAAGACGCGCGCTCGGAGAAGCGATCAGGCAGCGAAGGGAAAGTCAGGGGCTTTCGCAAGACCGCCTTGCCAAGATGGTCGGCTCCAGCAAGTCGCACATTTGGCGCATCGAGAAGGGCCACGTGGGCGTTGGCATCGATGACCTCGCGCGCATCGCCGATGCGCTCGGCACTCAAGTGCGCGATCTCCTTACGTTCTAGCTAGTGTTCTAGCTACTTCCAGCCGTTCCGATCGTGCTGCGCAAGCGGCGGTTGTCTCGTTTGGTAGTCGGTCTTGTTTGGCGACCATCCTTGCATGCTGGCTCAATGCCCTGTCGACCTTGCGCCCTGCTGAACATATGCCTTCCCGAACCTACGCCCTCGCACCGCCCATCATTCGCCGCACATCACATCGATCACCCTGAGCGTGCTCGCAAGAGTTTCGCTATCGCACGAGATCGTTCCCTCAAGACCGAGGTATGCGCGAAGCCACTCGTCTTCAAGGGCTCGGTCGGCAAAAACGAGCAGCGAGAAGCACAGCACCGCAAGCGTATCGCCCGGCACCTCGCGCGCCCCTTTCGTGCCAAGCCAGCCGACCCCTGCGGCTGCGATCAGGTCGTACGCCAGGTCGATCGCGGCAACAACGTCGCTATCGGCCAGTTGCGCGATCTCGCAGATCAGCGCATCGTTCGCTTTCATGAAACGCGCCAACATAACGAAGAACGCGAGCATCTGCAGCGTTGCGGCATCACCCGCTCTACCGATGGTCTCGACATATTCCGCAACGAGGCTGTGGTCCTCGAAGATCGCCCAAAATCCCAGGTAGCCAAGTTCTTCGGCAGGCACAACGAACTCGCTCCACCAACCGAAGAACGCATCCATCGCCGCTTCAACGCCTGCGAACCCCTCAACTTCATCGAGTAGCACGAGCGCGTCGATCACCGCAGCCGTGCGCTCAAGTGCGACCGCAGCCTCTTCTTCGCTGTACGCATCAAGGCGCTGCATCGCTTGCTCGTAAGCGGGCAATGTCCGCGCGAGATCGGCGAAGCCATCAAGGCTAGCAGGCCCGCATGCCAGCCCCTCGATCAGATCGGCATCATCGGTCATGTCGACGAACTTCGTGAACAGGATGAGCGCCCGTAACCGAGCCTCCTTGCGCTTCAGTTCTTCAAGTTTGCGTGCGATTGCCCCGTAGAGATCTATGCTCTCATCATCAAGGATCTGCTTGATTTCGCTCAGACCGAAGTCATATTCGGCAAGCGTTAAGACCGCCTGGAGCCGTTCGAGGTCTTGAACCCCGTAGAGCCTGCGGTTGTTCGACACGCCTTTGCCCGTGCATTCGGGCGTGAGCAAGCCCTTCTCTTCGTAATGACGCAGCTTCGATGCAGGAACGCCGGTCAACTTCGTGACCTGCCCAGCCGTGAGCTTTCCCTCTTTATTGGGGGCCAGCCTGGCGTTACGACCATCCGTGCACTTCGCGCTCGACCCAGCCGCAAGGTTCGCAACCGCCGAAGGAACCTTCAGTCCCTCTTGCCCGATGATGATGCTTGCCTCGCCGTTTTCGGCCGCAACAGCGTTCTTGATTCTTCGGTAACCAGCCATTTCATCACATCCTTAAACGGAAGTGTAAACCTCGCACCTACTGCGAGGTCAATGGGTTACGAGGAAAATCTCATCATATTGGATGACGGGATTCTCCGTATCTCAGCAAAACAAACGACGAGACACTAGGTATCTCGTCATAAAGAAAGGCTGCGAAGGCCAGATATCATGCGTGAAGATCGGTAGGATCGACTTCCTGAAAGCCGAGAGAATTACGCCTCTAGTGCGCCTTTGATCGCTGCCAGCAGATCGTCAAACTCTTCGAACGCCTGTAGGTCCGGGTTCTCGGCGATGATCGCGTCGGTGCTGCGGAACAAGAAGCCATCCTTGCTCGCGCGGATCATGCCCAGGTCGTTATGGCTATCGCCCACGGCGATGGTGTCGAACCCGCAGCTCTGTAGCGCTTTCACGGTGGTGAGCTTCGACTGATCGCAGCGCATTTTGAACCCGGTGATCTCTCCATCAGGCGCAACCACGAGTTCGTTGCAGAACAGCGTGGGCATGCCGAGCTTCTCCATGAGCGGCTTGGCGAATTGCGTGAAGGTGTCGGAGATCACGATAACCTGACCGCAGTCGCGCAGCTCGTCCAAGAATTCCTTTGCGCCCGGCAGCGGATCGATAGTGGCGATGGTCTCCTGGATCTCCTTGAGGCCGAGGCCATGTTCGCGCAGGATGCCCAAGCGCCAGTTCATGAGCTTGTCGTAATCGGGTTCGTCGCGCGTTGTGCGCTTGAGCTCGGGAATGCCGCTCGCCTCTGCGAACGCGATCCAAATTTCGGGAACCAATACACCTTCCATATCGAGGCAGGTCACGTACATGAGAAAGGTCCTTTCATCGTGCGAGCTTGGCGCGTCGAAATGCGCGCGATTCACTGTTCCCTATGAAACCACAAAACGCCCGCGCGACCCGCAACACTTAGGCTAAAGGAAAAGTGTGGCTCGAATCATGTCTGTTAGCTTATAGTGCCCGACCTCCAGCGAAGGCATGGCCCTACAGCTGCTCGCTTACTGTTAACGTCGCAGATACCAACCGCGGCTGCGCAAGCGGTCCATACCTTCCCCTCTGGCCAGACCCTATAAGCTAACAGGTCAAGGTTCGATCAGCGGAGAGGGTGAGGCAACGAGGTGACTCTTCGCCGACTAAATTCGTTTTAATAAAACCCGAGCGAAGCAGCGACGCATGAGCGAACCAGCATATGCTGGTTCGCGAACAGGGAAGCGGGGAACCTCGTGTCTCGCGTTCGGCGCTGATCGAGCTACGTTGCTTCTTGTACGAATAACGTGGGTTCTCGTGCGCAAGGTCTCTGTTAGGCCTTATCATAGAAGCAGCGCATAACAAGCGCTTTCACGATGAACTCCAAGAAAGTAGGAGCCCATGGTTTCACGTATCTATGTTGAAAAGAAGCCCGGATTCGATGTCGAAGCGCAGCAGCTGCTGCACGAATTGCGCACGATTCTCGGCATCGAGCGACTGGAGAACTTGCGCTTGCTCAATCGCTACGATGTGGAAGGCATCACCGAAGAGCTCTTCGCAACCTGCACCCCCACGGTGTTCAGCGAGCCGCAGTCCGACACCATCTACGCCGAGCTCCCCGAAGACGCCAGCGCCACGGTCTTCGGCGTCGAATTCCTTCCCGGTCAGTTCGACCAGCGCGCCGATTCGGCAAGCGAGTGCATCCAGCTCATCAGCCAGGGTGAACGCCCCGAAGTGCGCAGCGCGAAGATCTATTTCCTCGAGGGCGATCTCACCAGCGAAGACGTGGATGCCATCAAGCACTACGTCATCAACCCAGTGGAAGCGCGCGAAGCAACGCTTGAGCCGCACGCAACGCTGAAGATGGAATTCCCCACGCCCGATCCTGTCGAGGTGGTCGAAGGCTTCATCGACCTCGATGCCGCAGGCCTCGAAGCGTTCATCGCCGAGCGCGGCCTAGCCATGGACCTGGCCGACATCCAATTCTGCCAGCAGTATTTCGCGAGCGAGAAGCGCAACCCCACCATCACCGAGATCAAGATGATCGACACCTACTGGTCCGACCACTGCCGTCACACCACGTTCGAGACCGAGCTCGAGAACATGCAGATCGACGACGAAAAGGTGCGCGCGGCGTTCGACCAATATATGCGCATGCGCACCGATCTCGACCGCGATGCGAAGCCGGTTTCACTCATGGACATGGGCACGATTGGCGCGAAATGGCTCAAGAGCAAGGGCATCCTCACGAACCTCGACGAATCCGAAGAGATCAACGCCTGCACCGTGCAGGTGAAGGTGGATGTGGACGGCGAAGAGCAGGATTGGCTCTACCTCTTCAAGAACGAAACCCACAACCACCCCACGGAGATCGAGCCCTTCGGCGGCGCGGCAACCTGCGTAGGCGGCGCGATCCGCGACCCGCTTTCGGGCCGCAGCTACGTCTACCAGTCGATGCGCGTAACGGGCGCGGCAGATCCGCTGGTCCCCGTGGCCGAAACGCTTCCCGGCAAGCTGCCGCAGCGCAAGCTCGTCACCACGGCAGCAGCGGGCTTTTCTTCCTACGGCAACCAGATCGGTCTGGCAACAGGCCAGGTGAACGAGCTTTACCACCCCGGCTATGCCGCGAAGCGCATGGAGATCGGCGCGGTGGTGGGCGCAACGCCCGCGGCCGATGTTCGCCGTGAAACCCCTGCTCCGAAAGACGTGGTCGTCTTGCTCGGCGGACGCACCGGCCGCGACGGCATCGGCGGCGCAACGGGTTCTTCCAAGGCGCACAACCTCGAGTCCATCGAAACGTGCGGCGCGGAGGTGCAGAAGGGCAACGCCCCAGTTGAGCGCAAGATCCAGCGCTTGTTCCGCAATTCCGAAGCCAGCCGCATGATCAAGCGCTGCAACGATTTCGGCGCGGGCGGCGTTTCGGTCGCCATCGGCGAGCTGGCCGACAGCCTCGAGATCGACCTCGATCGCGTGCCCAAGAAATACGAAGGCCTCGACGGCACTGAGCTCGCCATCTCCGAAAGCCAGGAGCGCATGGCGGTTGCGCTCGCGCCCGAGGATGTGGATCGCTTCATCGAGCTTGCACATGCAGAAAACCTCGAAGCTACGCCGGTCGCAGTCGTCACCGACAGTGGTCGCGTGCGCATGACCTGGCGCGGCGATACCATCGTGGACGTATCCCGCGATTTCCTCGCGAGCAACGGCGCGCCCAAGCACATGAACGTGCACGTCGAAGAGGGCGGCAGCTACATTCCCGATTGGCCGGGCAACACGCTCGCCGAGCGCCTGAACGCGGTGGTCACCGATCTTAACGTGGCCTCTAACAAGGGCCTGGTCGAGCGCTTCGACTCCACCATCGGTGCGGCCACGGTGCTCATGCCCTTCGGCGGAAAACACCAGCTCACGCCTTCCATGGCCATGGCGGCGAAGTTCCCGGTCGACGGCGAGACTACCACATGCTCAGGTATGGCCTGGGGCTTCAATCCGTATCTTTCCGAGGCGAACCAGTTCGATGGCGCCTACCTTGCGGTTATCGAATCGCTCGCGAAGCTCGTAGCTGCGGGCTTCCAGCGCAAGAACGCCTACTATTCGTTCCAGGAATATTTCGAACGCCTCTGCGAAGAACCCACACGTTGGGGCAAGCCGGTCGCCTCCGTGCTCGGCGCGCTCATGGCGCAGATCGATACCGAAGTGGGCTCGATCGGCGGCAAAGACTCCATGTCGGGCTCCTTCGAACAGCTCGACGTGCCGCCCACGCTCGTCTCGTTCGCCACGGCGTGTGGTCCGGTGGATCGCGTGACCTCTCCCGAATTCAAGGGCGCGGGCAACCGCGTGCTCTTCATCTCGCCGGCCTACCAAGAAGACGGTCTTCTGCCCGATGCGGAAGGCTTCCGCGAAGCATGCGACCTGGTTGAGCGCCTGATCGGCAGCGGTGCGGCGCTTGCGGTCTCCACGCCGGGCTATGGCAGTTACGCCGAAGCGCTCTTCAAGATGGCGCTGGGCAACCGCATCGGCGTTCAGATCGATGGCAGCATCAGCCCCTCGGCGCTCTTCGAGCCGGCGTATGGCAGCTTCATCGTGGAACTCACCACCGATGCCGATGTCCCTGCTTCCGCCGAGAATCTCGAGGTCATCGAAGCGGGCATCACCACCGCCGAATACGAATTCGCGCTCGGCGATGAATCGGTCGCGCTGGCTGATCTGCAGGAAGCGTGGGAGCAGAAGCTCGAGTCCGTCTTCCCGTATCGCACGTTCGAAGACGAGGAAGACACCGCGCAAGACCAGGCGGCGGGCATCGATCCAACCGAGCAGGAACACGCAGCCGTTGAAACGATCAGCTTCGAAGGCGCAGCCCCGCTTGTCTACTGCGGCTCGGTCGCGAAGCCGCGCGTGATCATTCCGGTCTTCCCAGGCAACAACTGCGAATACGACACCGCTCGTGCTTTCGAACGCGCCGGTGCTGCACCCACCACGCTCATCGTGAACAATCTCACGCCGCAGGCGGTCATCGAAAGCACGAAAGCCCTGGCCAGCGCCATCCGTGAAAGCCAGATCGTCATGATTCCCGGCGGCTTCTCCGGCGGCGACGAGCCCGACGGCTCCGCGAAGTTCATCACCTCGTTCTTCCGCGCGCCCGAGGTCACCGAAGCCGTGCGCGATCTGCTCCAGAATCGCGATGGCCTCATGCTCGGCATCTGCAACGGTTTCCAGGCGCTGGTGAAGCTCGGCCTCGTGCCCTACGGCGATATCCGCGAGATGGATAGCACGTGCCCCACGCTCACGTTCAACTCGATCGGCCGCCACCAGAGCATGCTCGTCGACACGCGCGTGGCCTCCACACTTTCCCCATGGCTGAGTCACTGCCAGGTGGGCGACATCCACACGGTTGCGGTAAGCCACGGCGAAGGCCGCTTCGTCGCTACGCCTGAAATGCTCGAGCAGCTGAAAGCGAACGGCCAGATCGCGACCCAATACGTGGATGCGGCCGGCCAGCCCTCCATGGATCTTGCGTTCAACCCCAACGGTTCGGCATGGGCGATCGAGGGCATCACCAGCCCCGATGGCCGCGTGTTCGGCAAGATGGGCCACAGCGAACGCAGCGGCGCTGGCCTCTACAAGAACGTGCCGGGCAACCTCTATCAGCCCATCTTCGAAGGTGGCGTGGATTACTTCAGCTAAGGCGTGGAAGATATCATCGTTGAAATACTCGATCGATTGCGTGCAGGCGAAGAGCTCGACGCGAAGGCTCTGCTGCGCATCTTGAACGATCACAACAAGCGCTTGGACGCGAACGTGCCGCACTATTCCAAGAAGAAGCTGCTGCCGTTCTACTTGCGCACGAAAGAGCGCGATCTGCAGCGTTGGCAGTCGTGGAATATAACGCCTGAGCTGGAACAACAGCTGGTGCATCTGTTGCAGGTGAAGCCGCGTCGCAGCGCTTCAGGCGTGGCCACCATCACAGTTATCACCAAACCGTGGAAGTGCGGCGGGGCGTGCATCTACTGTCCGAACGACCTGCGCATGCCCAAGAGCTATCTCTCCGATGAGCCTGCCTGCCAGCGCGCCGAGCGCAACTATTTCGATCCGTATTTGCAAGTGACCTCGCGCCTGCGTGCGCTCAATCAGATGGGGCACGTGACCGACAAGATCGAGCTCATCGTGCTTGGCGGCACCTGGAGCGATTACCCGCGCGCCTACCAGCTCTGGTTCATCACCGAGCTCTTCCGCGCCCTCAACGACGCAGGTGACAAACTACCCGGTCGTTCGACATCTTCAACATCTTTTTCTGCGGCGAACGCCCGTGAACGCCGCCAGTTCTATCGCGATTGCGGGCTGAGCTATGAAAGGGATGATCTTATTGCCTTCACGCAGGCAGAGCAGTGCCTGGTCGACGAAGGAAAGCTCACCTACAACGAAGCCATGGTGAACCTCTACGAAACGGGCGAACCGTGGAAGACGATCGCGCAGCATCAGCACGCCACGCTCGATGAGCTCAAGCGCGAACACGTGCGCAACGAGCAAGCAGCGCACCGCGTGGTGGGCCTGGTGGTCGAAACGCGCCCGAGTCTGATCACACCTGAGAACCTCACCTTCCTGCGCACGCTTGGTGCAACGAAGGTGCAGATGGGAATCCAAAGCCTTGACCAGCACATTCACGACATCAACCAGCGCCCCGTGAGCATCGCGCAGATTCAGAGAGCGATCGACCTCACGCGCCTGTTCGGCTTCAAGACGCACACGCATTTCATGGTGAATTTGCTCGGCCAAACGCCCGAATCCGATCGCGCGGACTTCCGCCGTTTCGTAACCGAGATGCCCTATCAGCCCGACGAGATCAAGCTCTACCCCTGTGCGCTCGTGCGCGGTACCGAACTTTGCGAGCGCTACGAAACGGGGGAGTGGCAGCCCTACGATGAAGAGGCGCTGGTGGACGTGCTCGTTGCCGACGTACTCGCAACGCCGCCTTTCACGCGTATCTCGCGCATGATCCGCGATTTCTCCGCGCACGACATCGAAGCAGGCAACAAGAAGGTGAACTTGCGCCAACTGGTCGAAGCCCGTGCAAAAGGTGACAAACTACCCGGTCGTTCGACATCTTTGCCAGCTATCCAGGAGATTCGCTACCGTGAGATCTCGACACAAGATGTCGAACTGGGCGAATTGACGCTCGAAGTGGTTCCCTACGAAACGACCTCAACGCACGAACGATTCCTGCAGTGGGTCACGCCCGAGAACAAGATTGCGGGCTTCTTGCGCCTTTCGCTTCCGAAACCTGAAGCCTTTGAAACTTACCCGGACGCACTTTCCGTGTCTTCCGACGAAGCGATGATCCGCGAAGTGCACGTGTATGGCCGCGCTTCAGGCTTGCACAAGAGCGGAACGAGCGCTCAGCACCGCGGCCTTGGCAAGAAGCTCATCGAGCGTGCGAGCGAGCTGGCTCGCGAAGCGGGCTATACCAAACTTAACGTGATCAGCGCCATCGGCACCCGCCCGTACTACCGCAACCTTGGCTTCATCGACAATGGCCTCTACCAGCAAAAACTCCTCTAGCCTGCTATGCTTTCTTGATGGCTTTGCGCAGTTCAGCATCGACGATCAAGTCCACGATGCCATTCGCAGCAATGATAAGACCCAGGATGAACACGAACAGCGACGTGGTCTCAAACGGGTTCGCGATAATAACGAGGCCGCCGATGATGATGAGCACGCTCAACCCCATGGAAAACCCCCACGAGCGTTCCCCATACTTCTTGAGCTCGCCCGATCGCACCGCGTTCACCGCGCCGCAGATTACGAGGATGATTCCCAGCACCACCGAAAAGAACCCGGCGATCACCTGCGGAAACAGGAACACGATAAGGGCAACGAGGCAGAAGAATACGCCAGTTGCCACCACGCCTACCTGGCGTTCGGCCTCCGGCGTCCTAAAGTAACTCACCAGTGAAGAGATGCCCATCACGGCGAACACGACGCCTACCAAATACAGCACGGTCACGATCGTGATGCCTGGCCAGAACATGAGCAGCAAACCAACAACGATCGAAATGATCGCTTGCGCAACGATATTCGACTTAACGACATTCAAGAACGATTGCATGATTCCCTCCTCGTTTCGCTCTTGCTGCGCGCTCATCGCGGCAGGATTCCCAAAAATCTTGCACAACGCAAGCGCTAAGAATGCGACAAATCAGCCCATTCGACTAGTCCGAGCATACGTGTTCACCTCTGAATTCGCAGCAAGATAGCGGGTTTGCAACATAGCCGTTACAAATACCTTATTGAGTCGTTTCTTTAGAGTCCGCAAGGTAGGGTAGAGGTTGTAAGCGATCGGTCGCGGAAGTTGTGCGCATGCAGGTCACAGCGCAGCGATCGTGCAAATAGAGAAAGTGAGTGAGAACAATGTTCTACATCGGGTGTCACCTATCGAAGAAAAAGGGCATGCTCATCATGGCCGAAGCGGCAGCTTCGATCGGGGCGAAAGCGATTCAGTTCTTCACGCGTAATCCGCGCGGCGGCCACGAGAAGGCCATAGATCCACGCGATCTGCAACGCTTCAACGTATTCACGAAGGAGCACGGCATCAAGTACCTCCTCGCCTACGCGCCCTACACGCTCGAGCCGGCGAGCGCCGACACGAAACAGCACGATTTCGCGGCGATGGTCATGGCCGAAGACCTCGCGCAGCTTGAGGCTATACCTGGTCAGGGCTATCTTTTGCGTCCAGGCAGCGCGCTCGATATAACCGCTGAAGAGGCCATGAAGAATCTTGTCGCCACGCTCAACGAAACGATCACGCCCACGCAATCGACCACCGTGCTGCTCTACACCATGCCCGGTTCAGGCACGCAGATCTGCTCGCAGTTCGAAGAGCTTGCGCAGGTGATCGAACAGGTGAACCTGAAGGACAAGGTGGGCGTTTGCCTGGATGCGAGCGCGGTATGGGCAGCTGGCTACGACATCGTGAACGATCTTGATGGCGTGCTCGACCAATTCGACAAAGCGATCGGCCTCGACAAGCTTTTGGCCGTGCACCTGAACGATTGTAAGGAAGCGTGCGGCGCTCATGCAGACCGCCACGCGCGCATCGGCGAAGGGGCGATCGGATTCGAGGCGCTCAGCGCGCTCACCAACCATCCAGCTCTCAAGGAAAAGCCGTTCTACCTGGAAGAACCGCTCGACACACTGTCGGTCTACAGCGAAGACATCCTTCGCTTCACGGAAGCGTATCAAGGGTAGCGCTTCGCCTGCTCGGTAGCGAACATTCCCTTCCCATAGAGGCCTTGCTCTGCAGGGCCTCTTTTTTCATAGTGCAGGGCGTATTCTGTAGCTTTCCGAACACCGCATCGAAGACGAGCCAGAGCGGGTATAATCTCATACGATCAGCTTTCGGAAAGGAATCCCATGGCAGAATTCGTCTACCAAATGTATCAGGCGCGCAAGGCGCACGGCGACAAGGTCATCCTCGATGACGTGACGCTTTCGTTTTATCCCGGCGCGAAGATCGGCGTGGTAGGGCCGAATGGCATGGGCAAATCCACGTTGCTCAAGATCATGGCAGGTCTCGAGGACGTTTCCAACGGCGAAGCGCGCCTCACGCCCGGCTATACCGTGGGCATCCTGCAGCAGGAGCCGCCGCTCGACGAAGACAAGACGGTGCTCGAGAACATCCAGATGGCCTTCGGCGATGTGCTCGCCAAGATCGATCGTTTCAACGAGATCGGTACTGAAATGGCTGACCCCGATGCAGATTTCGACGCGCTCATGGCCGAGATGGGCGACCTGCAAACGGCCATCGACGCCGCCAACGGCTGGGACCTTGATAGCCAGCTTTCCCAAGCGATGGACGCGCTGCAATGCCCCGATCCCGAAACGCCCGTCTCAGTGCTCTCCGGCGGCGAACGCAGGCGCGTGGCACTCTGCAAGCTCCTGCTCGAAGCGCCTGACCTGCTTCTTCTCGACGAACCGACGAACCATCTCGATGCGGAATCGGTGCTCTGGCTCGAGCAGTTCCTCTCGCGCTACCCCGGCGCGGTGCTCGCGGTCACGCACGATCGCTACTTCTTGGACAACGTAGCCGAATGGATCTGCGAGGTCGACCGCGGCTCGCTCTTCCCATACAAGGGCAATTATTCCACGTATCTCGAAACCAAGGCGAAGCGCCTCGAAGCGCAAGGTCAGCAGCAGGCCAAGCTCGCCAAGCGCATGGAGCGCGAACTCGAATGGGTGCGCTCATCGCCCAAGGCACGCCAGGCGAAGAACAAAGCGCGTCTCGAGCGCTACGAACAGATGGAGGCCGAAGCACGCCAGGCGAAGAAGCTCGACTTCACCGAGATCCAGATTCCGGTGGGTCCGCGTCTGGGCTCCAAGGTGCTGAAGGCCGAGCACCTGCACAAGGAATTCGACGGCCGCGTGCTCATCGATGATCTCTCCTTCGAGCTGCCGCGCAACGGCATCGTGGGCGTGATCGGCCCGAACGGCGTGGGCAAGACTACGCTCTTCAAGACCATCGTGGGGCTCGAGGACCTTACGAGCGGCAACCTGGAGATCGGCGAGACCGTGAAGATCTCGTATGTCGATCAGAATCGCGAAGGCATCGACCCAGACAAGAAGCTCTGGGAAGTGGTATCGGGTGGCACCGACTATATGATGGTGGGCGAGACCGAGATCCCGAGCCGCGCGTATGTGGCAAGCTTTGGCTTCAAGGGTTCTGACCAGCAGAAACCCGCTGGCGTGCTCTCCGGCGGCGAACGCAACCGCCTGAACTTGGCACTCACGCTCAAGCAGGGCGGCAACCTGCTGCTCCTCGACGAGCCCACGAACGACCTCGACGTCGAAACCCTCTCGAGCCTGGAGGAGGCGCTTTTGAACTTCCCGGGTTGTTCGGTGGTGGTGAGCCACGACCGCTGGTTCCTCGACCGCATCGCAACGCACATTCTGGCGTGGGAAGGCACCGACGAAAACCCCGGGAACTGGCACTTCTTCGAAGGCAACTTCGAGGCCTATCAGGCAGATCGCGAGGCGCGCCTGGGACCGGAGGCATCGAAGCCTCATCGCATCCACCGCAAGCTCACGCGCGACTAGCCTAGTTTCGTTCGTTGCTGCATGCTCAAGCATTCGCGACATAACAGCCAAGACAGTCGTTATTCGTCTGTGCGCCATGAGTTTGATGCGGGCGATCAGATGCCCAGCGCAGCCCACGCGCACGGCGAAGCGCCCCTGCGTACGCGCGGCAAAGGGTTCGCGCACGCGATCGAGAACGCCACACGCACCAACTCGTTTGCGCTGGTCGTGTTCATTATTCTCGTTATTGGTCTGGTGGGCGTGGGCATTCATGCGGCGCTCTTTCCCAAGGAAGCGGGCGACAAGGCGGGTAGTTCTTCAACCTACAACTGGGACTATCTCAAGAAGGATAACGGTCGCTTCTACTACTCGATCGAGGGCAAGGCCGAATCGCGTACCGGCGTGGACGTTTCCGAACACCAGGGCTACATCAACTGGGACGCGGTTGCCAAAGACGGCATCTCCTTCGCGTTCGTGCGCGTGGGGAATCGCGGGTTGACCACGGGAAAGCTTTCGCAGGACGAGTATTTCGAGTACAACGCGAAGGCCGCCGACCAAGCAGGCTTGAAGGTGGGCGTCTACTTCTTCTCGCAGGCAACCACCGAAGAAGAAGCGCGCGAAGAGGCCGATTTCGTGGTCGAACGCCTTAAGGGGCGCAACATCACCTACCCGGTGGCCTACGATCACGAACGCCTGGCGGATACTCCTGGCCGCGCGGATGACCTTTCGCCCGAACAGATGACGAAGAATGCCGCAGCCTTCTGTGCGCGCATCCAAGAGGCGGGCTACACGCCCATGATCTATGGCAGCATGAAGGATCTGCTCCGCTACAACCTGCCTGACCTGGCACATTACAACATTTGGCTCGCGCAATACAACGTGAATGCGCCCACGTTCAACCAGTACTTCAGCATCTGGCAATACTCCAACACCGGCTCGGTCTCTGGCATCGACGGCAACGTGGACATGAACATCCAATTCCTCGCCGAAGAAAGGTGACAAACTACCCGGTCGTTCGACACCTCTAAAGATATTTCGTGGGCATGGCCTTATTCTTGTACTGCGGATGCCGCTTCACGAAGCGCCAGCGACAGATGCGCGTGATACCGAGCGCCACGAGCGAAACGACTAAGAACGTGCCGGTGATCTCGAGCACCTTCATATTGTGCTCGAAGAATGCGTAGAGCGAAGCCAGGCCAAAAACGACCGAAAGCACGATCGTGATAACGGTGAACAGCTTGATGAGGATCTCTTTCGCACGCAGCGGCGATTTCACCCATGCGACGAACACATAGACCACGATCGCGAGCACCACGAGCGCGATAACGAGCGGCACCGATTGCAATAAACGCGCGACAAGCGCCATGATCCCTCTCCCTTAACAGCAGAATTAACAGTAGAACTTCGTGCGCCTTAAGCGCTCGAACGTTTCATCTTTGTAATATCGTCCTATTATACCCATGTTACCGCTGCACAATCGGCGAACGAAGGGTTAGAATAGAAACGCAAAATCGGGTTTGTTCGTAAACCTTTTGGAGAAACGCTCGTCGCAACAGCAATTGGGGGACGCTATGACGAACACTTCACCTACTTTAAACTCAGCCGCTCTGACCGAAAAGCTTGCGGGCTACGGCATCGACATTGCCGACGCTATGGAGCGCATGCTCGATAATGCAGAACTCTACAAAAAGCTCGCGATGCACTACTTCGACGACACGAACTACGAAGCGCTCGTTGCCGACATGAAGGTGGGCGACTACGAGACAGCCTACACGCACGCCCACACGCTGAAGGGTGCTTCAGGCAATCTTTCATTTGGAACGCTTCACGAACTTGCCACGCAAATTTGCGACGCGCTCTCTTCGGGCGACGCTGAAACCGCTCATGAGCTGATGGACCCGCTCGGCAAGGCTCATCTGCAGGTCTGCAAGGGCCTCATGTTCTGGCAGAATACAGCCGACTAGCTGGGAGTTCTCGTGCAGGTCACCATCGGTCTCGCTCAAACCAAGCATCCCGAAGACAGAGACGTTATCGCTCTCGTGGAACGTTTTGCTGCCGAAGCGCACGCGCGTGGAGTGGATGTGCTCGTGTTCCCCGAGTCGCTCATGAGCCGCTACGAAAAGGAAGCCGAAGCGTTCGTCCGCGAAGCGGAGCCAGCCGATGGTGCGTTCGCAACGGCGCTCGACGCGATTGCGGCGCGATACGGGCTGTGGATCGTCTACACCCTGAACGAACGCAATCCTCAAGGCAATCCGTTCAACACCGCTATCATCGTGGACAGCACGGGAACCAAACGCGGGATCTACCGCAAGATTCACCTGTTCGATACCGATTTCACCCACGAATCCGATCGCATGTCAGCGGGTAGCGCGCTCTTCGAGCCGATTGATACACCGTTTGGCAAGATCGGCCTCGCGATCTGCTACGATCTGCGTTTTCCCGAGCAGGCTCGTGCGGCAGCGCTCGCGGGGTGCGACATCCTCATCTATCCAGCCGCTTGGGTCTCGGGCAATACCAAGGCCGAACAATGGCATACGCTGCTCGCGGCGCGCGCGATCGAGAATGAGATGTTCGTGGTGGGCGTGAGTCGCGCCGACGAAGGCTATATCGGGCAGAGCGCCGTGGCGAACCCATATGGCATCCTGGTCGCACAAGGTGGCACCGGCGAAGAGCTCGTTACCGCCACGATCGACACCTCGCTGCGCGAAGAAGCGCTCTCGCGCATGCCCGTCTTCTCCCACCGCCGCACCGACATCTACTGAAGGTGACGAACGACCGGGTAGTTCGACACCTGTCCGCCCTCACTTCGCAGCCGAAAGCTTCTTCAACTTCCCGTTCGCGAACACCTGCTTGTTCAGACAATCGTGCGGCTCGCGCCCCAGCACTACGTCGATAGCGTTCTGTGTCATGCGCGTGCGCAGCTCAAGCCCCGCTTCCTCCGACCAATACGCCGCGTGTGGCGTGAGTAGGGCATGCGGCGCTTTCACGAGCGGATCGTCCGCAGGCAGCGGCTCCTCTTCGAACACATCGATCCCCGCGCCCCAAAGCGTACCCGCCGTAAGCGCAGCCGCCACGGCCGCGGTATCCACCACCGCACCGCGCGAGGTATTGATCACGATGCATCCTGGCTTCAAAAGCTTGATGTTCTCCGCATTCAACAGATGATGCGTCGCAGGCACGAGCGCAGTATGAAAGCTCACTACATCGGCTCGTTTCAGCAGTTCATCGTACGAAACGACCTCGAACCCTTCGGGCGTTCGTCGCCCTGGAACCAGCGAATGAGACCAGCAGATGACCTCGAACCCTAGGCCTCGCGCCTTCCGCGCCACCGCCCGTCCGATGTCGCCCATGCCCACCACGCCGAACGTGCGTCCGTACACCTGACCCATCGGGCGATGCCCTGTTGGGTCCCAGATGCCGTGGTGCACATCCGCGTTCAGCTCGGGCAGCCGCCGCAGCAGCGCAAGGGTCATCGCGATGGCGTGATCGGACACCACTTCGGTCGCGTAACCAGGCACATTGCACACCGCCACACCAAACTCGCTCGCCGCCGCAAGATCGACCGTATCGTAACCAACGCCCGATCGCGAAACCACCTCAAGCTTCGGCAACGCGGCGAACACTTCGCGCGGAAACTCACCGTAACCCGTGATGATCCCTTCGGCATCAGCGCAGTTCTTGATGATGCCCGCAGCGCTCTTGTCCTGGAAGCGCGCGAATTCGATGCCCGCGTCCTCGATCATCTTCTGCTCGATATCAGATACCGCGAAATCGCTGTCCGCGATCACGATCTTTGCCATGATGCCCTCCTTGCGCCCAACGGTTCGCTTGATCAAACGTTGTCGTCAGTTCAAAATTACTGCTTGTTTTCAGTTCGACTGTTTCACGTCCTTATCGTAGCCTGCGTGCTAGGATTGGCACGCGAAAGCGCGAACTCGTATCGAATCTGACAAATTACCCGGGCATTTGTCACCTTCCATCCCCGGAAAGAAGGCATCATGGAGAACACCAGTAAGACCCATCAGAAGTTCAACCCTGCCCATGCGCAGGTGATCATGGAGCTCCTGGCCAAGAGCCCTTTCTACGACTTGATCGACATGGATATGGTCGCGATCGAGCCAGGGTATGCGCGCGTCGATCTTGAGATCACGAAGCGCCATCACAACCCGTTCGGGCAGATTCACGGCGGCGTGTTCGCCTCGCTCTTCGACGTGACTACCTACTGGGCGCAGTACGCCGACGCACCGCTCGATGAAGGCTATGTCACGCTCGACCTGCTGGTGAACGACCTGCACACTACACATCTGGGCAAAGTCATCTGCGAAGCGCATGCGGTCAACGAAAGTCATCACGTCTTCCTGAGTGAAGGCACTATCAAGACCGAAGACGGCACGCTCTTGGCTACAGGCATCTCGAAGCTCTACTGCTCAGCGGGAATCACGCCCGTCGAAGATGCGCTCAAGAAACTCGATCCTACCATCGCCCTTCCGCCGAAATATTTGAGGTGACAAACCATCTGGTCGTTCGACACCTACGTTGCCGTTTGCATTAGCTACCAGCTAATGTTTTTCGCGCACCAAACCGATAACCTTGTTCTCACGGCATTTACCAGGGATTATGTGGCAGGTTTCGCACCATGCAACGCATCCCGATGAAAACGATGAGAAAGAGGTTCACATGTCGAACACCCCAGCAAACCCCAATCAGGCTCCAGCTCCAGCAGCCTCAGCAAAGAAACCGAAATCAGCAATGGCGGTTGCCGCGCTGGTGCTGGCCATCATCGCGCTTCTGTTCTCGTTCCTGCCGTTCATCAACATGTTCGCCTTCTTGCTGGTGATCCTTGCCATCATCTTCGGCATCATCGGGCTCGTTGGAATTTGCCGAAACCAGAAGTCGGGAATGGGCATGGCGATCGCTTCGCTCATCATTGCCGCTATCGCCGGCGGCGCGATCCTGCTATCAGGCGCGGTCTACACGGCTGCGGTCGACGAGGCAAGCACGCAGCTCGACAAGGCAACCGGCGATGCCACCGAAGAGATCCTTGGCAGTGAAGTCGACGTAACGCTTGGCGACTTGACCATGAAGAAGGGCAGCTACGGCATAATCGAAAGCTCGATGCCCATCACCGTGAAGAACCTGACTGACGAATCGCATTCCTACCAGATCCAAGTCGAAGCGGTCAACGCTTCGGGCGATCGCATCACGCAAGACTATGCCTACGTTACCGATCTGGGCGCAGGTCAAGGCCAGACCGTCAAGGCGTTCACGCTGGTCTCTTCCGATGAATACGACGCCATGAAGAAAGCCACCGTCAAGCTCGTGAGCGTCTCCCAGTACTAAAAGATGACAAACTACCCGGTCTTTCGTCACCTGCATCACCTCTTGCATTAGCTACCAGCTAATGTTTTTCGCACGCCAAACGGATAATCTTGTTCTTGCTTCGCTTGACCAGGTATAACGCCACAAGGTCAAAGGGGCTCATCACAGAGGAATATAACAAAGAAAAAAAGGAGAACCATGGATAAGACGGCACTGAAAAAAGGCTTGTTCGCGTTCATTTTAGCGGCTGTAGTAGCGCTTCTTTTGGCGGGATGCAGTGGGGGAGCTTCGGAGAAAAAGGCCGAAGAGCCCAAAGAAGTGACCTACGAGAGCATCCTTGAAGATTACACGGCTCAGCTGAAAGAGCAAGCGCCCGTGCTCGTTGATGAGTACAAGGCTGAGGCGAAGGAGAAGGCTGGCGACATCGCTGCTCTCGCTGAACTTTCGAACGCCAAGATTGCCAAGCTTGCCGAGACGTGCGATGCTGGCATCGGCAAGATGGCAGAGCTCATGCAGAAGAACGGGGACGAATACTCGACATATGAGGAATGGTCGCTCAAGCTCATGGATGTATATACTGACCAGGCACAACTCATCACTGACGCCTATATGGCCTCGGCGATGTAGCGCCCAGCGCGCCTGAGCATGCCAAGCGCGCCGAAGCACGCTTGATATCCAAGACCGGATCTAAGAAAGAAGCATTCATGCGCAACGCGCCACAAACGAATGGGCCAACGAACCAGTTGGCCCAAGATCAGCCAGCGTAAAGGAACATCATGCAAGAGATCCTGACAGAAGAACTCCTCTCTGAGCTGCTGCTCGCCGACGACCCGCAAGAATTCATCGAGAAACACGGGATCGGCACCCGCAGCCTTTCCGAATACCTTCAGGCGCTTCTTGAAGAGAAAGGCCTGCGCCGCATCGACGTGATCCATGATGCCGACCTCAACGAAACCTTCGGCTACCAGATCTTCATGGGTCAGCGCAAACCTTCGCGCAACAAGATCCTCCAGATCGCGCTTGCGATGGGCCTCACGCTGCAAGAGACCAACCGGCTCCTTCAGGCCGGCGAGGCCAACACGCTCTATTGCAAGGACCGTCGCGACGCGATCATTGTCTTCTGCGTCGAGAAACGCTATCCGCTTCACCAGGTGAATGAAGAGCTCTACCGATTCGGAGAAGACACTATCTGCTAACATCTTCGTATGGAAAGAGATGAACTGGCAGAATACTTGAGTGCGCTCGACCGCAGCGATTGCTACCGCGTCGATGCCGTGCTGAAGGATTCTCCTATCGAACGCACCGAACGTGTGTGCTACGTGGGCAACAATGGCTCCGAGCTCGGTCCGTTCATCCGCAAGACCATCGCGCGCGAGTCTGGTCAAGGTCGCGTTTACGAGATGCTCTATCACGCTCAACAGGTGGGCAAGCGCTTTGTCCACCTGCCGCGTATCTTCGAGTGCTATGCGACCTCATCCTCTCTTACGGTGCTCATCGAATTCGTTCACGGTAATACGCTTCAGGAATATGTTGAACTGAACGGTCCCTCCGGTCATCTAGCGCTGCGCATCTTTCCGCTCGTTTGCGATGCCGTCCGAGAACTTCACGAAGCCTTTGATCCGCCTGCCATTCATCGCGATCTCACACCAGCGAACATCATCGTTTCCGACAGCAGCGTCACCTTGATCGACCTCGGCATTGCGCGGATCTTCCATCCTGAAGCAGCGCGCGACACGACCTATTTCGGCACGCGCGCTTATGCGCCGCCCGAGCAGTTCGGCTTTGGTCAGACCGATGTGCGCAGCGATGTATATGCGATGGGGAAGGTTCTGCGCTATTGTGTGGCTGGTGGGGAAGACGACGCCACGACTGTTCCCGTCGATCAGCGAGTCGAGGCGGTGATCGGCAAGGCAACGAAGCTTGACCCTGCGCAGCGGTACCAATCCATCAACGAACTCAAGGCTGCTTTCCTGGCGGCGAATGCACCTGTTCCGACAGGCGATCAGGCGCCTTCGCAAGCTATGGCGGCTCAGCTGTCTGCAAGCCATTCTTCGTCGGCGGAGCAACCCGGCGAACGTTCTGCGGGCCACCCTGTCTCAGTCGAATATTCCACAGCGGCCAAGTATCGAGCTGAATTGCCCGCAAACCAGTCAGTCATCTTTCTTTCGGACGAAGCCGCGCCGCATCGTTCGGTCGCTTCGGTAGCTTCAAGTATTGCTCAGAACATCACGTTGGCACTTGGCATCATATGGGATGCTTTTGTGCTATTTCTCTGGGCGGTCCTGTTCATCACTACGAACGTGGCTATCATCAATCCGACCGATGGCAACGAGCTCATACCAGCGTGGTTCCTTGCTTTTGAGTTCTATGCTTTGATCACTATACCGAGCGCGCTTTTGGCCTATTATCTTCTTGACCTGCGACCCTTCAAGCGATTCTTTCCAAATGTGAAGTTCATACCGCGTCGTCGAACCTGGCCGCTTGCGCTGGTGATCGTGCTCGGCCTATTCCTTTTAGTCTTTGTGGTTGCCTACATCTCAGGCGTCTTTAGGTGACAAACTACCCGGTCGTTCGACACCTTATTGACACAAACAGTAAACGACAGTAAAAAAATAATCGAACAGTAAAACGAAAGTGCCCTATCTGCTCATGACAGGACTGTTCGAGAGCATCAGCGCGCCTCATAAGAAAAGGCATTGATGACAAACTACCCGGTCGTTCGACATCTTTTGAAAAAGAAGTGAAAAACAGATGCTGAACAGCTGTTTTATTTTACTCTGTGTTATTACGGCCTATATGTTTTATTCGCTTCTTGATAAGAATAAAATTATCATATATGATAACAAAGGGATACAACCATGTATGAGATCAATTATTTCAGAGAAAAGAAGGGGAAATGCCCTGTTGAGAATTTCATAGATGCGCTTGATTCAAAAATGAAGGCAAAAGTATTTGGAAGATTAGAGCTGCTTGAAGAATACGGACCGCGGCTTGGCATGCCCTTTTCGTGCCATCTCAGTGATGGCATCTTTGAGTTGCGAACGGTGCAGGGGAACAATATCACGCGGATCTTGTATTTTTTCATTGTGGGCCAGCAGGTGATTCTTACTCATGGATTCGTCAAGAAGACCCAGAAAACACCAGCTCGAGAGATAGAAAAAGCAAAGAGAATCCGAGACGAATGGAGGCTCGAACATGAGTGACTTCAGGAACCATCTAGATAAGGCATTAGAAGATCCGGAATTCAAAGAAGAGTGGGAAGATCAAGCTCCCGAACGCGAGATAATGCGCCAAATCGTTCAAGCGAGAATAGAGGAGGGGCTTTCGCAGAAAGAACTTGCGCAACGCTGCAATATGAAGCCTGCGAATCTGAGTCGTCTCGAGAATGGCAACGGCAACCCCTCAGTGGCCACGCTTGCAAAAATCGCTCATGGCCTCGGACGAAAGCTCGAGATCAATTTCGTGTAAAGGTGTCGAACGACCGGGTAGTTTGTCACCCGTGCTATAGTTTTCACGAACAACGAAAGGGAAGCGATGCCACTTACTCCAGAACAAAAGGTGCTCCTCAAAGAGCTCGGTCTGCCCACGAACTTCAAGAACCTCTCGACCGACGATCGCCTCGCGATCGATGATGCCATCGGCGAAGAGCTCATCGAGAACGGCATCGACGAAGCAACCGACGCCCCGAACGCGCGCGGCCGCCTGTGCGAATCCATCCTCGAAGCGCTCGAAGACTAGGCGGCTTACCATGGCGAAGATCCAGGCATCTTCAGCGGCTCCTGCAGCCGACACCCAAGCCACCCCTGCGCGCGGCGAACACGGCGAACGCGGAGAACGCAGCGAAAACCCCCGAGGCACAGCCACAACCCCAACCCGCGGCGAAAGCCCCCAGGGCACAGCCACAACCCCAACCCGCGGCAAGCGCCAAGATTCCGCCACCATCAAGCGCACGCTCTACTTCTTCTGGCAGATCACGAAGAAGCGCCCCTGGCCCTTCGCACTCGGCGTCATCGCCACCATCGGCTTCATCGGTATGCTCACCTACGCGAACACCTTCGTCATGTCGCTCATCGTCGATCGCATCCAACTCGGCCCGGTCGGCCCCGACCAGGTCTGGGAAGTCTTCGGCCCCTACATCATCGCCCTCATCCTGGTGAACGTGGTCGGCCAAGTCTGCTCGAAGCTCCAGGACTACGCCATCTTCAAGACCGAGATCAACGGTAACTACAACCTAGCACGCCTCTGCTTCGACACGCTCTCCAACCAGTCCATGACCTTCCACACCAACCGCTTCGGCGGCTCGCTCGTCAGCCAGACCACGAAGTTCATGACCTCCTACTCGCTGCTCGTGGAAACCACGCTGCTCTCGCTGCTGCCCACTGTCATCGCCATCGTCTGCACCATCGGCATCCTCGCGCCCATCGTGCCCTCATACGTGGCGGTCCTCACGGTCATGCTCGTGATCTACATCGCCGTGGCCTACATCATGTTCCGCAAGATCACCCCGCTCTCCGCCGCAGCCGCCGCCGCGCAAAACCGCCTGTCAGGTGTACTTTCCGACTCTGTCACGAACATCCTGGCCGTGAAAACCTACGGTCGCGAAGATTACGAGCGCTCCCTCTTCACTGACGCCTCCCTCGAAGCGATGCGCGCCGATTCTCGCAGCATGCGCGCCACCATCAAGCGCGGCATCATGACAAGCTCGCTCATCGTGGTCATCATGTCCATCGTCTCGATCTTCACCGCCGGCGGCAACGCGTGGTTCGGCATCAGCGCCGGCACGCTCGTGATGATGTTCACCTACACCTACAACCTCACCATGCGCTTCAACATGATCAATTCTATGCTCGCGCGCCTGAACAAGGTCTTCGGCGATGCCTCCGAAATGACCCGCATCCTCGACGAACCGCGCCTCGTCTCCGACGTGCCGAGCGCCCCTGCGCTTCAGGTCGAAGCTGGCAACATCGACTTCAACCATATCGGTTTCACCTACGAAGATTCCGCGAACGCCACGCCCGTGTTCACCGACCTCAACCTCCACATCCCTGGCGGCCAGCGCGTGGGTCTGGTGGGTCAATCGGGCTCGGGCAAGACCACACTCACGAAGCTCCTGCTGCGTCTTTCCGATGTTCAGCAGGGCGACGTGCTCGTCGATGGCCAGGACATCTCGAAGTGTTCGCAGCAAAGCCTGCGCCGCCAGATCGCCTACGTGCCGCAGGAGGCGCTGCTCTTTCACCGCAGCATCCTCGAGAACATTTCCTACGGCAAGCCTGATGCAACCCGCGAAGAGATCGTTGCGGCTGCGGAAAAGGCGAACGCGCTCGAATTTATCGAGCAGCTGCCCAACGGCTTCGACACGATGGTGGGGGAGCGTGGCATCAAACTCTCCGGTGGCCAGCGCCAACGCATCGCGATCGCGCGCGCCATTCTGGCCGATGCGCCCATTCTCGTGCTGGATGAAGCTACCAGTGCGCTCGATTCCGAAAGCGAGGCACTCGTGCAGGGCGCGCTCGCGAACCTCATGCAAGGGCGCACGTCCATCGTGGTGGCGCACCGTCTTTCTACGGTGGCCTCGCTCGACCGCATCGTGGTACTGGACAACGGCAAGATCGTCGAAGACGGCACGCACGCAAGCCTGATCGATGCTGGCGGCGAATACGCGCATCTCTGGGATCGCCAGACTGGCGCCTTCCTCGGGTAGTTTGTCACCTGAGGCGCTATAATAAAGCTACCAAACTCAAAGAGAAAGGTGCCATCATGGCTGATGATTGCCTGTTTTGCAAGATCGTAGCGGGCGAGATCCCATCGAAGAAGGTCTACGAGGACGAAGTCTGCTACGCCTTCGACGACATCGAGCCCGAAGCCCCAGTCCACACGCTCGTCGTGCCCAAGAAGCACTACGAAAACCTCAACGACAACCCCGATCCAGAGCTGCTCGGCCATCTGCTTTCCGTGGTGCCCGAGATCGCCAAGATCAAGGGCGTGTACGATTCTGGCTATCGCGTGAACATCAACACCGGCGAAGATTCCGCCTCCACCGTTCCGCACCTGCACCTGCACATCATGGGCGGCATCAAGATGGGCCGCGCAACCTTCGAAGAATCCTTCCGCCTCAAATAGGTGACAAACTACACGACCCCTAACAGAGTGAAGTGAAGGTGACAAATGCCCGGGTAGTTTGTCATCGGGGCAGCGCTGAATCCAAAAAGATGTCGAATGACCGGGTAGTTCGCCATCCGTTCGTCACCTCTAACGAAAGGAAACACCATGACCGTTGTCGGAAAATGCGTCCATCGCTGCACGCATGTGCTCGATCTTGAAAAGACGCTGGCGTTCTACGAGAAAGCGCTCGGCATAACTGAAACGCGCAGAAAAGGGCCCGAAGATGGTTCATGGATCATCGTCTTCGCGTCTAACGAAAAAAGCCCGTTTGAACTGGAGTTCACTTGGAACAAGGGCGTAACCGAGCCTTACAACAATGGCGGCAAGGACACCCACATTGCCTTCCGCGTGCCCGACATGGAAGAAGCCCGCAAGCTCCACGACGAAATGGGGTGCGTGGTGCACGACAACCCCGCCATGGGCCTCTATTTCATCGAAGACCCCGACGGCTGCTGGATCGAAATCCTGCCAGAGAAATAGGTGACAAAGCTACCCGGTCTTTTGTCGCCTACAGCACATAGCGAATTGGTAGAACTGCCGCTCGGAACGGGGCGGCAGTTTTGATTTGTGTGCATCTCGTTACAGAACGGTAAACAGAAAGCCGCGAAAAACAAACAGTCACTTCGTCCCACGCATGTGCAACACAGGCGAGCGTAGTATCGACCTCAGATTACACACACTTCCAGCAACAATGCTGCCAAACGCTTAAGTGTGCGCAACGTGAAAGAAAGTGATACTCATGGCCGCTCAAATAGTGGACACACAATTTGTTAGATCGCATATCGGAAAACTTCCCATCATCGATGTTCGCCCCGTCGAGCTCTACGACGAAGGCCACATCCCCACGGCCATAAACGTATGCGTCGCGGATTTCGATCGCTTCGGCGCCGAAGAGGCCGACGAATTCTCGAAGGAATGTCGCCGCCACGCCTTCACCGAAGAATGCCCCATCATCGTGTATTGCCAGGTCGGCCGCCATGCCAAGCAGGCGTGCGATCTGCTCGAGGCCGAAGGTTATCAGCATCTTTATCTTTACCTGGGCAGCTTCGACGATTGGGCGAGCGACCCCGAAAACCCGATCGAGAAATAGCCCGCCGCCTTATTTCTGTTTCGCCTGCGACAGGGGAGTGCTTTCGCTACAATAGATGAAACGGAAAGGACTGAAACGGTGAGCACAGCGCAACCGCCACATCGCGAAGAAGACTCCCCACAAGCGCATGCTGCTGGTCAGCAAGCTGGTTTGACCAGGTCGCGCGATCGGGTGCCGGGCGAAAAGAAGGCTTGGGCTAAGAAGGCGCGCCGCCGTCATTCGGTCGCTCCTACGAAATTCATGCATCACGAAGGTGACAAACTACCCGGTCGTTCGACATCGTTTGCTGAAGAGATCGCGGAAGAGATAGCGGAAGAGGTCGACGAAGAAACTGTCGAAGACTCCGCCGAAGAGGCTGTTGAAGAGGCCGTCGAAGATTCCGCAGTAGAAGAAGTTACTGAAGGTGACAAACTACCCGGTCGTTCGTCATCTTTCGAGCGTCAGGGAGACAAATTGCCCGTTAATCTGTCATCAGATGAACCAGAAGAGCCCGAAAACGAGTCTCCTTCTGAATCTCTGCCTCTAGACGATTCCCCCGAAAACGAACAAGCGGAAGAAATCGCCGAAGAGATCGCCGATGAACTCGTCGACGAGGAAACTGCTGAAGAAGCTGTTGAGGAAGCCGAAGACTCCGCTGAAGACCTTGGCGAATATGTCGATGAACTCTCGCGCGAGCTCGATGCTCTGGATGAGCAAAAAGGTGACAAACTACCCGGTCGTTCGACACCTTTTGATGAAGAGATCACCGAAGAGGTCGGCGAAGAAGCTGTCGAAAAGTCCGGTCGTTCGTCATCTTTCGAACGCCCAAAGCAGACCCCGCAGGAAAAACCCACGAAACGCATGAGGCCCACACCAGCTCCTGCACCTGTGCCAGCTCCTGCACCCGAGCCCATCGAGCGCCCCAAGCCTACCAAGCGCGAAAAGCCCGCGCCCGAGTCTACGCCAACGCCCGTCGAGCGCCCCAAGCCTACCAAGCGCGAGAAGCCCAAGCCCGCACCTGAGTCCACGTCCAAGCCCGCGCCCACGCCCGCAGCTGCCGCGCGCCAAAAGCCAACGAAGCGCAAGAAACCCGCGCCTCGTTATCGCTACATCAAGAGCCCGTCGCTCGAGCAAGCCTTTCGCAACTTGCTGCGCCTCGATGCCGGCGCGGCCTGGCGCGCCACGCGCATCCCGCTCGTGGCGTTCTTCTTGTGTTTCGCGCTGCTCGCGCTTGCCATTGCCGACCAGGCACCAGCCATCGACTCGTTCAACGCCACGATCAACGCGCTCGTCCACGGCACCCGCGGCATGCTCGATGGCTTCTTCGTCACCATCACCACGCTGGGCGATCTGCTACCCATGACGGCGCTTTGCCTGATTGTCTGCGCCATACTCGCCATCGCGCGAAAGTGGGACAGCCTCGCCTTCTTCGCCACGAACGTCATCCTAGCCGTAGTGTGCGTGCAGGCGCTGAAGTTCATCTTCGCCGTCCCGCGCCCCGGCGCCGAAACGCTCGTGCCCATCCCGGGATCGTTCTCGTTCCCTTCGGCGCACAGCTTTTGCTCGCTCATCGTGCTCGGCATGATCGGCCTGCTCATCTTCCGCGCGCTGAACCGCAAAGGGGTTCCCTACAACGTGGCCATCGTGCCCGGCATCATCCTCGTCATCTTCGCGATCCTCATCGGCATTTCGCGCATCTACGTGGGTGTTCACTGGCCGAGCGACGTGATCGGCGGCTGGCTCCTTGCAGGCATGTGGCTGCCCTTCGCAAGCGCGCTCTACACGGTCGGCGCCCGCAAAAGGTGACAAGCTACCCGGTCGTTCGACACCTTTTCGCGCAGTAGCCAGCCGAAGCTCTCCTTCCGAAATATATCAGCGCGGTTTCACGACAGAAACAAGATAGGCGCCTCTGCGTGCGCTGCGAACGCTCTTGCTATGCTCGAAGGGTGAATCGAACAAGCGAATGAAGAGGGCGCGAATTCCCTGCGCCCAAACGAACGAGCAAGGGTGAGGATCATGAAGTTCATCAGCGAATTCAAAGAGTTCATCAGCCGCGGAAGCGTGATGGACATGGCGGTCGGCATCATCATCGGCGCGGCTTTCACGGCTATCGTCACGTCGTTCGTCAGCGATATCGTCCAGCCCTTCATCGTGCTCGTTACGGGTGGCGGCACGGGCGTCTCGGGCTTGGTCATTCCGGTGGCAGGCACGCCGAACGGCATCGATTTTGGCGCTTTCATCAGCGCGATCATCAACTTCCTCATCATCGCGTTCGTGGTGTTCCTGCTCATCAAGGGCATCAACAAGCTGCACAACGCGGGCGGCGCCATCGCGAAGAAGGTGAACAAGCGTGGCGAAGAGGTCATCACCAAAGAACCTATGTGCCCCTTCTGCCTCGAAGAAGTGAACGAAGGCGCAACGCGTTGCCCTCATTGCGCAGCGGAATTGCCCGAACCAGCGAAGATCACCGAAGAAATCGTAAGGTGACAAACTACCCGATCGTTCGACACCTTTAGGACAACCAAAGCACACCTTTTATCTGCATCAGCGGAGGGGGCAAGGCGAGCTGACACAGGACGGGGATAGCGTTATCAATGGCAGGCAAGCAGCTGAGCCCATGGGGTACTTGAATTACTCTGAGTCCGCACTCTTAATTCGTAATAGGCTGTCCGAAGGAGCGAAGCGCATGAGCTTGCCTAATCAGGCAAGCGA
>OGDN01001400.1_pt1 | contig 40001 bp, 29 predicted proteins | sample 1570271 | NCBI WGS metagenome assembly OGDN01 (sample SAMEA4384481, study PRJEB24528) | human gut metagenome | reverse complement strand
ACGACTACTCCGATTTACTGCCATTTAATTGGAAGGGATAAACAAGAAAGACTGATAAAGTCAAAAGCCAGACGTATTACGTCTGGCTTTTGACTTTATTATAGCTTGGAGAGAAACACGTACAAGGCCGAATGCTTACTTACGAATATATAAATGAAGCTGCAATTTATAACTTTTTATTCGATGCCGCAAACTTTCCTTTGCATTATTAGGAACTTTCTGATGAAGAGAAGAGAACTTTTTCATTAACATGGGACAACTTGATTGTATATTGACCATTTTCACCCTTCTCTTCTCCCGATATCTCACTGCTTGTTCCGAAGTCAAACCCGTACTTTTGTCTGTCTCCTTTTGGTATGGGAGTATTGTAATTTAATAAGTCTTTTATCATTTAAAATCAGTAGAAGTATCATGAAAACGAACCTTTTCGTAAACAGAACTACAATTTGTATGAAGTCTGTTATTTTATTATGTATGGCGCTCTTACTTCCTCCTGCCATTGCAGGCAAGGGGAAAAACTCTCAGAAGAAAGTAATTTCTTATGTAGACACTTCACTCAACGGTTCACAGAAGTATGTGCTGAGAGTGGACGACAAACCTTTCTATATGACCAATGTACAGGTGCGTTTCGACAAATTGCGCTACCGTTGGAATTGGGATATAGCCACCTGCGAAAGATTAATTAAAGAAACTGCCGCACTGGGATTCAATACCCTTTCCATCCCTATTCATTGGGTGGAAGTGGAACCGGCTAAAGACAAATTTGACTGGACCACCCTGGATCTCTACATGGGACTGGCACAGAAATATAATTTTAAGGTAGAAATGCTTTGGTTCGGGCAGAACAGCGGTGGACATGTACAATGGCTGAAGCCCGACCAATTGCGAACTCCCGATTATGTGATGCACTCTCCGAAAGCCGGTGATTTCCAGTCTTTCTCTACGGCAGGTAGTTCTAAAGAAACTACCAGTGAATTTACAATCCGGCGTGATATCTCAGACTATACCTTAGACTTGAATGATAAGAAGCTATGTGCCCGTGAGGCCTATGTTTTAGGAAAAGTCATGGAGCATATCGCCCGCTGGGATGCGGAGAATGGAGCCAGACATACCTTGATCGGTGTGCAACTAAACAATGAAGTACGTAGCTTTCCGTCATCCACTATTGTAGAATATATGAGCGAATTGGGACGGGCTGTAAAAGAATCCCCTTACTCGGTATGGACACGAATGAACTGTACGTATGTCGATCTCCACTCCATACTTTATACGAATGAACAAATGCGTTCAACAACCGGTACTTATATAGACTTTGTAGGTATCGATACGTACCGCCACCATTTCCAGACGGAAGACAGTTTTGCGGAAAGTACACGTACTAATGTACCTTATATGGGAAAGAATTTTCGTATGATTATGGAAATAGGGGCTCGTGTACCCAATATAGCTCAGTTGCACCTTGCTGCTTTGTCCGGTAATAATGCTTTTGATTATTATGAATTGTGCGGCTCGGACGACTTGGGAATTTTTGTACAGGATGAGAAAGACGGTTTCGCACCTCGTGGTATCTATCTGGAAGATGTGAAGTTGGTTAATAAAATGCTGAATAGTGTCATGGTAGATATAGCGGTGAATGCCAGCAGATACGGTCTTTTTGTGCATAACTGGAAAGGTGATTCGCTGATGCCTACCGTAGGAGTCGAAGGTATCTCCTTTACTCCGGGATATATTAATTCACAGGCGGTTAGCATCCTTCGTAGCGGCAGTGAGATAGTGCTGGCTACTTCTAAGGGTGGAGTTTTCTCCTGGCCTGATTCTCTGAATATCCTATCTGCAAGTAAGGGATACTTTGACGCTCATAATAATTGGGTGGACGAAGGTACTGTTGATTTCCAGACGGATAAGCGGAAACACATTGTTACGTTGGATGCGGGAATTTGTCAAACTGTTCGTTTGGTTCGTGCTGCGCAACCGATGCCATCTGTGGTTTGTCCTGCGGAGCACATGGAGTTTGGTGGGGGTGTGGTGTTGGAAGCTGATGCGGAAAATTGCATCGGTTTCACCGGAGCTGGTTATCTGAACTTTCCGTTGGCAGGTGGATATGCTATCTGGAAAGATGTGGATGGAAAGAATGGCGGACAGAAAACTATCAGATTGCGTTATGCCAATGGGAAGTCGCAAGTCGCTACTCCCAACCTGATAGTGAATGGAGTGCAGAAACGCCTCCGATTGCCTTCTACTGGTTCGTGGGATACGTATCAGTATGTGGAAGTTGCTGCCGAACTTAAACCTGGAACAGGTAATGTGATTCGTTTGGAGTCCAGATGGGATGGCGCCGGACATGTGGCTGAACTTCAGCTTATGGAAGAATAAAGTTGTATTGAGAATAGAGAGTAATTAAAAAGGTGTTACCTGGCGACGGGTAACACCTTTTTAATAGGGGTAACTCTGAGAGAATTATTTATTAGTAATGTATCTGTCCAGTTCCTTCAGTAAGGTAGTATCTATACTGTCGTAGGTGATATTTTCCGTGATTATATTCTCAATATTTTCCACCCGGTTTACGCTGTCGGCGATGCAACCCACATGTATGTTTTTGAGCTCGATGTCTTTTACCGGTAGTTTTTTATCTCCTCTCATTTCATAAATCATCTTTGCAGATTCGCAAGTGATGTTATTCATGTGGATACCTTCGATACGAGTGATGCGTTCTTCATAGGTGGGAACCAGATCTCTCCATTGATACAGAACATCCGTATCTATTTCAAAAACTCTCAGCGTGCCTCCCGTCTTTATGTTCTCCATATAAATGTTCTCTACAAAGGCACCCCGGCGATGGTTGGTCTTTATAAAGAAAAGACGGTGGACAGAGTTAGGGGCAGTACAGTCGTGCATGTAGATATTACGGATACCGCCGGATATTTCGCTGCCGACTCCAAGTAACGTTTGTCCATCCTGAATGGTGCAATTGCGTATCACGATATTCTCGGTAGGAGTATTCAGACGCCATGCATCCCGGTTTCTTCCGGCTTTTATAACAACGGCATCATCTCCTTGGTTGAATGTACAATTCTCTATCAGGAAGTTGCGGGTCATTTCTAAGTCGATGCCATCACTGTTGTGGCCATGGGCTTTCACATTCAGGTTGCGGGCAATGCCACCATCACACATATACATGTGGATAGTCCAGAAGGGGCTTTCACGAATCATAAAACTGTCGAGCAGTATATTCTTGCAACGGTTGAAGTGGATAAGGTGCGGACGCAGATGGTTTTCTCCCTGAGCCATTTGGCGTTGTTCTACCGGTACGTCGGTAGATGCCATTGTATAAAGTTCTTTCAAGGCATTCATGTGGGGTTGAGGACGCTTGAACCATACTTTCCACAAATCCATGTGGGGCTTTAGCATTCCTTCTCCGGTGATGGCTATGTTTTCACATTCAAAGGCATAGACGAGTGGTGAGTAGTTGTAACATTCCATCCCTTCCCATGAGGTCATTACTGCCGGCAGGTAATCTTCTGGATTATCCGTGAAGCGGACTACTGCATCTTTTTCCAGATGGAGGTTTACATTGCTTTTGAAATGTATGGGACCTGTCAGCCATTCACCGGCAGGAATGACCACACGCCCTCCACCGGCTTTATTGCAAGCTTCGATGGCTTTACTGATAGCTTCTGTGTTTATATGTTTCCCTCCTTCGATGGCACCGTAATCCGCTATGGAGTAATCTTTCTCAGGAAAGATACATTCTTTGATCGGTTCCATGGGGAAAGGGGCAGCCACTTTAATTTCATTGTAAGATACCTTTGGAGAGCTACAGGAAATAAACAGGAGACATACAAAACTTACAAGGTATAAATGATATACCACATAGTGCTTTTTCATAATAGTTATATTTTAAATTAGTAAATGATACTTTTAATAATTAAATATTTGATTGCAAAGATAGAGATGTCTGGAGTGTTTAAATAGAGGGAGATTGTGCATTTAATGAGGGTAAATTGGGCATCTTTCAAATTTTCTTAAGATTCTCTTGTATATTCGTGTCTAGAGAATCATGAAGGTTGAAGTAGGATATTGGGCAAATAGGGCAAAGAAGCCGGGGAAATAGTTCAGTGAACAATCTCCCCTCCTATTTGACAAGTCTACCCCTTCCTTTTTAATATATCACTCTTACATTTGCATCGTTATCTTTTCAAAAAAGTAACGCAGGGATTATTAACCTTATATTCATATTAAAACGAAAAACAATGAAATCAGATTCATTTAGAAACAATCGGAAGGCACTGGCAGCCTTGCTACTTTGTAGTAGTTTCATTACCGGGTGTCCGTTGGCAGTGATGGCTGAGGGCAATGAGACTAATCTGGAAGTGGCTCAACAACAAATCAAAGTTTCAGGTGTGGTGAAAGATGCAATGGGCGAACCTGTTATCGGTGCCAGCATTCAGGAGAAAGGAACCTCAAACGGAATTATTACTGATGTTAATGGTAATTTCTCGCTTTCCGTAAATCAGGGTGCCACGCTTGTTATCTCTTATATTGGTTTTAAAACTCAGGAAATTCCGGTTGTGGCAGGGAAAATACTGGATGTTACCCTGAAAGAAGATACCGAGATGCTGGAAGAAGTTGTAGTAGTAGGTTTCGGTACGCAGAAGAAGGTGAACCTGACCGGTTCCGTAGGTATTGCTACTGCCAAAGAAATAGAATCGCGTCCGGTAACTTCTGCAACTCAGGCTTTGCAGGGTTTAGTACCGGGCTTGAAGATTACCACCAGTTCCGGACAGTTAGAAAAGGACATGAATATATCTGTTCGTGGTACAGGTACTATCGGTTCTGGTTCCAATAGCTCTCCATTGATTTTAATTGATGGTATGGTGGGCGATATTAATACTGTCAACCCGCAGGATATAGAGAATATTTCTGTATTGAAAGATGCTGCCGCTTCCAGTATTTATGGTTCGCGTGCACCGTTCGGTGTAATTTTGGTTACTACTAAGAGAGGAAAGGAAGGTAAAGTGTCTGTTAACTATAATAATAGCTTCCGTGTCTCCAGTCCTATCAATATGCCGAAGTCAATGGACTCTTATTCGTTTGCCGTCATGATGAACTATGCAGATGCCAATCGTGGTATCAAAGGCTCATATTCGGATGAAACGATGCAGAAGATGATTGATTTCCAGAATGGAAAGTTTACGAATGGAGAAGTCGGATTGGATGCTAAAAGTGAGACTGCCTGGCAAGACCGTTGGACTCAGGGATATGCTAATACAGATATCTGGGATGCCATGTATAAAGATCATGTGTTTTCTCAGGAACACAATATCAGTGTCACAGGTGGTAGCGAAAAGATGTCTTATTACGCTTCGTTCAATTATCTGGACCAGGGAGGACTTCTCAACTTCGGAAAAGAAAATTTGCAGCGTTTCAATACGACAGCAAAAATTAATGGAACATTGACAAAGTGGTTGAAATTCAACTATTCTACCCGCTTTACCCGCAATGATATTTGTAGACCAACGAGTCTTACGGATAGTTATTTCGATGGTTTGGGACGTACTAACTGGCCGAACATGCCTATTTATGACCAGAATGGTCACCTCAATCATGACAATCTTCGTGCGCTGGCAGAAGGTGGACAAAGAACTCAACAGACGGATCGTCATTATCATCAGGCTGCCTTTATCATAGAACCTGTCAAAAACTGGATTACAAATGTAGAATTCAATTATAGTATTAAAGAAGAGAGTACTAAAGCGGCTACACTTCCTGCTTACAATTATGACCCGAAGGGGGATAAAATAGTAACGAACAAAGATTCAAGTTTAAAAGAAAACGATCAGAAAGAAAATTATCTGAATCTGAATGTTTATAGCTCGTATACTCATACTTTCGCAGATAAACATAACTTCAAGTTCATGGGTGGTTTCCAGGCGGAAGAGTTCAAACTGCATTATTTCGACGTTACCAAATACGGATTGTATGTAGAGGATGAAGACTTCTGGGAGTTCGATCTGACATCTGGGTTGAGCGGTAAAGGTGAAGAGAAGACGACAGGGGTGAATGGTTATTCAAGAGAATGGGCCACAGCCGGTTTCTTTGGTCGTTTAAATTATGATTTTATGGGCCGCTATCTGTTGGAAGTTAATATGCGTTATGATGGTACTTCCCGCTTCCGCCGCGGCAGTCGCTGGCAACTATCCCCTTCTTTCTCGGCAGGTTGGAATATTGCACAAGAGAAGTTCTTCGCTCCGGCTACCAGTATTGTTGATCAGTTGAAGTTACGTTTCTCTTACGGTCAGTTGGGTAACCAGAATACAAGCTCATATTATCCTACTTATCGTGTGATGTCTTTAGGTGCTGCAAATGGTGCTTGGATACAGAATGGCATGCAACCTAATACTGCTTCGGTGGGTGGCTTGATTAGTGAGGCTCTGACTTGGGAAACTGTTCGCACATGGGACATTGGTTTGGATTGGGGATTATTTAATAATCGTTTGACAGGTTCTGCTGATTATTTTGTCCGCTACACCAAGAAAATGGTGGGACCGGCTAACCAGATGCCTAATACATTGGGCATTGAGGTTCCTAATACAAACAATTGTGATCTTCAGACCAGAGGTTGGGAAGTTGCTCTTTCTTGGAAGGACCGTTTGAATAATGGATTGAATTATGGTGTAACTGTGTCACTTTCCGATCAGGTTACCTATATTGACAGTTATCCCGGTAACAAGACTGGTTCTATCAGCACATACATGGCTGGCAAAAAAACAGGACTTATTTGGGGGTTTGAAACAGTAGGCATTGCCAAAACTCAGGAAGAGATGGATAACCATATTGCTTCATTGCCTAAAGGTGGACAAGACGCCATTGGTTCGCAGTGGGCAGCAGGTGACATCATGTATAAGGATCTGAATGGTGATGGCAAAATAAGTAAAGGTGCAAGTACATGGGATGATCATGGCGATTTAAAGATTTTGGGTGACAGTAATCCTCACTACTTTTATGGCATTGACTTGACAGCCAACTATAAGGGATTTGATTTCCGTTGTTTTCTGCAAGGTGTTTTGAAACATGACTTCTGGCCGGGCGGCTCATCTTATTTCTGGGGTGTTCGTGGTGGTTATTCCAAATGGTATACCATTGGTTTGGAACAGCATAACAATTATTTCCGGGATCAGCCGATTAGGATTGCAGGTTATGAGTTACCGGTTAATTTAGATTCTTATTATCCACGCCCTATCACTTCACCTGATTCCGGTGGTTCAAGCTTCGGTGCAAAGAATCAGCAGACTCAAAGCCGCTATATGCAGAATGCAGGATATATGCGTCTGAAGAATTTACAGTTAGGCTATTCGTTACCGAAGTCTGTGGTAGAGAAGGTGGGTATTTCCAATTGTCGTGTTTTTGTATCGGGTGAGAACTTGTTAACGTTCACCTCTTTATCTTCCATATTCGATCCTGAGACTTGTGTTGGTGGTTGGGGTGGTAATGCTTACCCTTTGTCTTCGACTTGGTCATTCGGTTTAAGTGTAACCTTTTAATTTGATAGCAAATCATGAAAACAAGAAATATATTTTTAGCATTGATAGCTACGGCTTTGAGCGGGGTGATGGTATCATGTGATGATTTCCTTGATAGAGAACCTACTTCACAACTTGCACCTGAGACATTTTTTACGGATGCCTCACACTTACAGGCTTATGCGGATAAGTATTATTCCAGTGTTCTGCCTGGAAATTCCGGTAACTCCTATGGTATTTATGCGAATGATCAGGGAACAGATAATCAGATTGCGGCAAATGCTCCCAGTTATTTCTGTACCGGAGAGTGGAAAGTTCCTAATGCTTCTGGCGACTGGTCTTTCACTACTATCTATCATTTGAACTTCTTTTTTGCCAGTGTTTTGCCACGATTTGGTGAAGATTTGAACGGATCGGGAAATACGATTACGGGTGAACTGAAGAGTATTCGCCATTATATTGGTGAGATGTATACATTACGTGCTTTGGAGTATTTTAAACGTTATCAGGCATTTGGTGATTATCCCATTGTTACCGAGCCATTAACGGATAATATGGAAATACTGACTGATGCTGCCAAACGTTCTCCGCGTAATGAAGTTGCACGTTTCATTCTCTCTGACTTAGATAAAGCAGCGACTTTGATGGATGGAAAAGATTTTCAGACTACACGTATCAATCGTGATGTGGCTTTACTACTCAAATCGCGCGTGGCACTGTTCGAGGCTACCTGGCTGAAATATTTCAAAGGTTCGGCATTTGTTCCCAACGGTGAAGACTGGCCGGGGAAAACGAAAGAATATAATGCCAATTATCAGTATCCGAGTGGGAACATTGACAATGAAATCAACTGGTTTTTGGAAGAGGCTATGACTGCTTCTAAAGAGGTGGCTGAAAAGTATAAATCGAGCCTGACTAAAAATACGGGTATTGTGAAGCAAGATCTGGCAACAACAGAGAATCCTTACTTTGCGATGTTTGGCCAGGAAGATTTGTCGGGTGTGAAAGAGGTTTTGATGTGGCGACAATATGTACAAGGATTGGGAAGCGGACATGATGTAGCTTTAGCTGCAGATGAAGGTAACTGGGGTGTCGGTGTAACTCGTGGCTTTGTACAGAACTTCCTAATGGCAGATGGTTTGCCGGTTTATGCACATGGTACATATGCGGACGGTGATGGTTATTATATGGGTGATAAGACAATTGCTGATGTACGCACCAACCGTGATAGTCGTTTGACTGTCTTCCTGAAAGAGCCGGGACAGAAGAATGTGTTAATAGAGAGTGTTTCAGGACTTACTAATATTTGGCTGGACGAGCCTTATCCGAAAATTACGGACGGTGCTGTGCAGTATGCTTATACTACCGGTTATGCACTGCGTAAAGGTGGAGCTTGGGATAGTAAATATCTGGTTCAGAACAAGTGTTTCCTGGGTATCCCTATCTATCGTGCTTCTGAAGCCTTATTGAATTATATGGAAGCCAGCTATGAACGTAATCAGACTTTAGATAATACAGCCCGTGAATATTGGCAACTTCTTCGTCGCCGTGCTTTGGTTAGTGATAATATTGATGCTACTATTGCTGCTACTGATTTGAATAAGGAAGCTGAGAATGATTGGGGAGCTTATTCGGCAGGGAAGATTTTGACAGATAAGACTTTGTATAATATTCGCCGTGAACGTCGCTGCGAATATATATCCGAAGGTCTTCGCTGGATGGACTTATGTCGGTGGAGAGCAATGGATCAGATGACGGTTACGCCTTATCTTCCCGAAGGTATGCATCTTTGGAATACACCTATGGAACGTTGGTATGATGACTCAAAAGGTAATACTACACTTGTCTATGGCACTGACAAAGCAAATGTGTCTTCACCCAACGATAGCGAATATCTGCTTCCATATCGTAAAACTGCTAACCAGTTAGCTTATGAGGGTTTTGTTTGGAAAATGGCTCATTATCTTGATCCGATTCGTATTGATCAGTTCCAAATAACATCTACTGATGGTAAGAATATTGAAACTTCTCCGATTTATCAGAATCCATATTGGCCTACAACTGCGGATATGGCAGCAGAAAAGTAAATGACAGACAAGTAAGATTGTTTTTCCATATAATTTAAGAGGGAGTTTCTATATTCCCTCTTATTTATACATTCTTTATGTAACAGAAGTAGATTGGTTGGTAAAGCAGACTGATGATGAAACTCTGTTTGATTTCAACTTGTGTAATGGCGTGAATAGATATTAGTTTTTATTTTTTAAGAAATTGATAAGGTATATGAAATATGTATTATTAGTGTGGCTTCTCATTGGAGGAATAGGAGAGGGGATATATTGCTTTGCCCAAAATGTGGAGAAGGTTATTCGAAATGGCATGCCGTGGTTTGATGAACATGGCAATATTGTCAATGCGCATGGTGCTTGTATTGTAGAAGAAAAGGGGAGGTATTATCTGTTTGGTGAGTGGAAATCAGATGAAAGCAATGCTTTTCCGGGATTTTCCTGCTACTCTTCGGATGATTTGGTTAACTGGAAGTTCGAGCGGATAGTCCTGACCGTGCAACCGGATGGCATATTAGGGCCTAATCGTGTAGGTGAACGTGTGAAAGTAATGAAATGCCCTTCTACTGGTGAGTTTGTAATGTTTATGCATGCTGATGATATGGGATACAAAGACCCTTATATCGGGTATGCCACCTGTAAAACCATTAATGGCGAATATCAGTTGCAGGGACCGTTACTTTATCAGGGAAAGCCTGTTCAGCGTTGGGATATGGGAACTTTTCAAGATACGGATGGCAAAGGATATTTGCTGATTCATCATGGACCGATATATCGGTTGAGTGATGATTACCAATCAATAGAGATGGAAGTTGCGCATGTGAAAGGCTCAGGTGAATCACCTGCTATGTTCAAGAAAGACGGCATTTATTATATGCTTTATTCTAATCTGACCAGTTGGGAGAAGAATGATAACTTTTATTTCACGGCCCCGAAAATAGAAGGCCCTTGGACAAAGCAAGGCTTGTTCTGTCCTGAAGGAACTTTGACTTATAATTCTCAGAGTACTTTCGTTTTTCCCTTGAAGCGGGGGAATGATATCGTACCTATGTTTATGGGAGATAGATGGTCATATCCTCATCAAGCTTCAGCCGCTACATACGTTTGGATGCCGATGCAAGTTAATGGGACAAAGTTATCTATTCCTGAATATTGGCAGTGTTGGGACTTTAATACCTTGAAGCCGGTGGATATACTTCGTAAAGGAAAGCGGGTATCTATGAAAAACATAAAACCTGCTGTGGGCTGGACTGAAAACAGAGGATGTTTTGTCTCAAATGCAAAAGGCAGTGTATTAGCTGTACCTTTCAGAGGGACTCATGTAGCAGTTGTCGGGAAATCTGATAGCCATAGCGGATATGCCCGAGTGAGTGTATTGAATGCGAAGAAGGATACAGTATATTCTTCGTTAGTGGATTTTTATAGCAAATATTCAGAAAAGGCAATCCGTATTATGACACCGGAAATGGAGAAAGGTAATTATACATTGTTGGTTGAAGTAACAGGTATAAAACCTGTGTGGACGGATAAATCAAAAACAATCTATGGAAGTGACAATACTTTTGTGACTATAGATGATATTTATTACTTTTGAAAAAAATACAATATATGAAGATAGGTATTTTAGGCTTATTGTTTCTTGGGGTTACGCAGATTTGTAGTGCACAATTCAGTCTCCGTTCTGGTCAATCGGTAACAGTGGCTTGTGATAATACGGAAGAGAAGGTGGTACAAACTGCTTTACAGTTGTTTGCACGTGATTATGAAACTGTATTTTCTGCTCCTGCTACTATTAGTGTTAACCATGGCGGAATTATTGTAGGTACAGTTGATAAAAGTCCTTTAATAGCCGCTACCGGAGTGGATATATCAGACTTAAAGAGTAAGAATCAGGCTTTTCTCATATCAGTATTGCCGGGTGGAAGGCTGTTGGTTGCAGGAAGTGATTCACCTGGCACTGCCTATGGTATAATGGAATTGTCCCGTTTGATAGGAGTATCTCCTTGGGAATGGTGGGCAGACGTAACACCTGAGAAGAAAGAGGCTTTTCACTTAGCTGCCGATTATAAGATGGTGCAGTCTCCTTCGGTAGAATACCGTGGTATCTTTATTAATGATGAAGATTGGGGATTGATGCCTTGGAGTAGTTTGAATTATGAGCCGTGGTATAAACCCGGACGCATAGGGCCACAAACAAATGAACGTATTTTTGAATTGTTACTCCGTCTGCGAGCTAATACATACTGGCCTGCCATGCACGAATGTTCGGTTCCATTTTTCCTCACTCCCGGAAATAGGGAAGCTGCAGAAAAGTTTGGTATTTATATAGGTGGGTCTCATTGTGAACCTATGGCTTGTAGTACTGCCGGTGAGTGGAACCGAAGAGGAAAAGGTGATTACGACTATGTGAAAAATAGCAGTTCGGTATGCCATTTTTGGGAAGAACGGCTTAAGGAAGTTTCGGAGCAGGAAATTTTATATACGGTTGGCATGCGTGGTGTGCATGATGGACAGATGCAAGGTGCTAAAACAGTGGAAGAACAGAAAGCTGTGTTGGAACGTGTGTTGAAAGATCAACGTGATTTATTACGAAAATACGTGAATAAAGATGTTGAGGCTATTCCACAAGTTTTTATCCCTTATAAAGAAGTGCTCGATATTTATCGTGCCGGGCTGGAAGTTCCTGAGGATGTAACACTCATGTGGTGTGATGATAATTATGGCTATATAAAGCATTTTCCGATGGAAGTAGAGCGTACTCGTAAAGGAGGAAATGGAGTTTATTACCATGCTTCATATTGGGGGCGTCCACATGATTACCTTTGGTTAGGAACGTTTAGTCCGGCTTTGCTATATCAACAGATGAAAGAGGCTTATGATCGTGGCATACAAAAAATATGGATATTGAATGTAGGAGATATCAAGCCGATAGAGTATCAGACAGAGCTATTCTTGGATATGGCATGGAATATCGATCAGGTTATCGAAGAAGGTGTGTCTGGTCATTTATGTAATTTTCTGAAGCGTGAGTTTGGAGAAGCTATAGGTGAAGACCTCTTGCCGGTTATGATGGAACATTATCGTTTGTCCTATATCCGTAAACCGGAATTTATGGGAAATACCCGTGAAGAAGAATACCATACGAATGCATACCGGATTGTGAAAGATATGCCTTGGAGTAGGTCGTACATCAATAAGCGTCTTGAAGATTACCAAGTCATTTCGGACAAAGTAGAAAAGTTGGCTTCACGAATTCAACAGGATAGACAGGATGCTTATTTCCAATTGATAAAATACCCGGTACAGGCTACTGCTGAAATGAATAAGAAAATGCTTTATGCACAGTTTGCCCGTCATGGGGAGATGAACTGGAATAAAAGTGATGCTGCTTATGATAGTATTGCTTCGCTGACCCGCATATATAATATAGGTATTCGTAATAATGGTAAGTGGCACCGTATGATGGATCATCAGCCGCGTAGATTGCCAGTATTTGAACCGGTAGATAGATCATCGGTCGAAACACCTATGTTAGAGCATTCCCCGGGTTTATATAAATGGAATGGAGCGGAATATTCGGCAGGTGATGCAGTGTCTTGTGAGGGGCTTGGTTATGAAGAAAAGGCTGTAATGCTTGAAAAGAACAAAGAATTGTCTTTTGATTTTGGCGAATGTCCCGGTGATTCTGTAGAAGTTGAAATCCGGTTATTGCCAAATCATCCTATACATGGAGGACAGTTACGCTTTTCTGTTTCGATAGATAAAAAGAATGCTCAGACAGTTTCTTACGAAACTCAGGGACGTAGTGAGGAATGGAAAGAGAATGTTTTGCGCAATCAGGCTATCAGACGAGTGGTTCTTCCGGTTAAAAAGAGGAAGAAGCACAATTTGACTATAAAAGCACTTGATGAAGGAGTAGTGATTGATCAGATAGAAATGTATCAATTGAATTAGTAAAAACGATTAATCTATGGAAACATCTAATTTAAAATCAAGCAGCATGAGTATAATGCTACTTGGTGTTTTTTTTCTTTCTATATTATACTCTTTTAAGCTAATGACCAAGATTGGACATTAAATGTATTATCTGTTGGTCAATAAGGGATTATAGAAAAAATGTACTTCTTTATGTACGATAATACATCTAATTGTACGTAGCTCCATACGCCGTATCTATGAACTTACTTATTTTTACTGAAAATTTCTTAGTATGAAAAATCTGAAAATAAAACTACTGTTTGCACTCTGTGCGATATTACTCTTTTCAGCCTTTATAACGGAAAAGAAAGACCTTATCACCATCTTTATGATAGGCGATTCTACCATGGCTAACAAAAGCTTGAAGAACGGTAACTTGGAACGTGGTTGGGGGCAGATGCTTCCCTGTTTTCTGACGGAGGATGTCGCAGTGGACAATCATGCCATGAATGGACGGAGTTCATTGAGTTTCATCAATGAAGGGCGTTGGGATGCGGTGCTTGCCAAATTGAAAAAGGGAGATTATGTGTTTATTCAGTTCGGACACAATGATGAGAAAGCTTCCGAAAAACTGCATACCGATCCGGGAACTACATTCGATGATAACCTGCGTCGTTTCGTAAGAGAAACCCGAGAAAAGGGGGCTTATCCTGTACTGTTTAATTCCATTGTACGGAGAAACTTTCCTCCCGAAGGAGTGACAGAGCCTAAAGGAAGTTATGAGGTGGAAGGAAATGTGCTTGTGGATACGCATGGAGAGTATCTGAATTCTCCCCGCCGGGTAGCTGAAGAAATGGACGTGCCTTTTGTCGATCTGAATAAACTGACGCATGACCTGGTGGTAGGTATGGGCGTAGAAAAATCAAAAAGCCTCTTTATGTGGGTGCCTGCGGGGATTTATGATTTTTGTCCGAAAGGAAAAATAGACAATACGCATTTGAATATTTATGGCGGAAAGGTAGTGGCTGGCATTGCTATGGAAGCTGTTGCTAAGGTTGTTCCGGCACTGGCACCGTATGTACGGCAGCATGATCCGGAAGTGCATGCGGCCGATTATAAGGATAATAAAATCAGTTTTTGAAGAAATGTATAGAATATAGCTTTGAAAAATAAATTGAAATATATGAAGAAGGGATTTATAGGTTTAGTTTTTCTTTGGGTGACACAGATTTGTTGTGCACAGTTTAGTCTGCGCTCCGACCAACCGATTAAGTTGGCTTGTGATAATGCGGAAGAGAAGGTAGTGCAAACCGCATTGAAACTGTTCATACGTGATTATCAATCGGTATTTTCTGCATCTGCCGCCGTAGATGCCCGGCAAGGGAATATCATAGTAGGTACGGTTGGAAAAAGCCCGTTGCTGAAAGCTGTGAGTGCGGACGTAAGTGCTTTGATAGGCAAGAAACAGGCTTTCCTTTTGCAGGTTCTGCCGGATGGAAAATTGCTGGTAGCAGGTAGTGATTCGCATGGTACGGCTTATGGTATCATGGAATTATCTCGCCTGATAGGTGTATCTCCCTGGGAATGGTGGGCGGATGTAACACCGGAGAAGAAGATTTCTTTTGTGCTGCCGGCAGAGTATCAGACATTGCAATCTCCTTCCGTGGAATATCGGGGTATATTTATCAATGACGAAGACTGGGGATTGATGCCTTGGAGTAGTCAGACGTATGAACCGTCGGATATAAAAGGACATATCGGTCCGAAGACGAATGCACGTATCTTTGAACTGTTGCTGCGTTTACGTGCCAATACCTATTGGCCTGCGATGCACGAATGTACTTTGCCTTTCTTCCTGACGGAAGGAAACAGGAAAGTTGCGGAAGAATATGGTATTTTTATAGGTTCATCGCATTGTGAGCCGATGGTGTGTAGCGCTGCCGGTGAGTGGCGCCGTCGCGGTCAGGGTGATTATGACTATGTGAATAATAGTGCGTCTGTTTATAAATTCTGGGAAGACCGGGTGAAAGAGGTTGCTCAACAAGGTAATATCTATACTTTGGGTATGCGTGGTGTGCACGACGGACAGATGCAGGGAGCCAAAACCGTAGCAGAACAGAAGGCTGTATTGGAACGTGTGCTTAAAGACCAGCGCGGACTCTTGCAGAAGTATGTCAATAAAGATGTTACAACTATTCCGCAAGCATTTATTCCTTATAAAGAGGTGTTGGATATTTATAATGCCGGCTTACAGGTGCCTGATGATGTAACGTTGATCTGGTGTGATGATAATTACGGGTATATCCGTCACTTCCCGACGGCGGAAGAGCGTGCCCGTAAAGGAGGCAACGGTATTTATTACCATGTATCTTACTGGGGCCGTCCTCACGATTATCTTTGGTTGGGAACTTTCAGCCCTTATCTACTCCATCAACAAATGAAGTTGGCTTACGACCGTGGCATTCAGAAGATGTGGGTATTGAATGTGGGTGATATCAAGCCTGCGGAATATCAGATAGAACTTTTTCTGGATATGGCGTGGAACATCGATGAAGTGAACGAAATAGGAGTCACTGCCCATCTGAAATCTTGGTTGGAGCGGGAATTTGGAAGTAATTGTGCCGAGGAACTGTTGCCTGCCATGGAAGCACATTACCAGCTATCCTACATCCGTAAGCCCGAATTTATGGGAAATACGCGTGAAGAAGAGCGCGATCCGAAATACAAGGTGATTAAAGATCTGCCTTGGAGCGAGCAAACCATTAGTGAGCGTCTGAGATCTTATACCGTCTTGTCCGATGTTGTCGAGAGAATGGAGAGTAACATTCCGGCGGACAGGCAGGATGCTTACTTCCAGCTTGTGAAATATCCGGTGCAGGCCGCTGCACAAATGAACCGGAAAATTCTGACTGCCCAGCTTGCTCGTCACTCTAAGGCTGACTGGAAACAAAGTGATGCTGCTTTTGACAGCATTGCATCCTTGACGCAGCAGTATAATTCATTGCAGAATGGCAAATGGAACCGTATGATGGATTTTCAACCCCGTAAGTTGCCGGTATTCAAGCGTGTAGAGCATACTACCGCTACCGAACCTATGGTGACAGACCGGAAAATACTCTGCAAATGGAATGCTATGGAATGTACATATGGGAAACCTGTTCCGTACGAGGGCTTAGGATATGAAAGAAAAGCGGCAGGTATCCGTAAAGGTTCCTCTCTGACCTTCGCTTTTGATGATTATGGAAAAGATTCTGTTGAAGTTGAGATCAGGCTATTGCCAAGTCATCCACTGGATGAGAAACAGCTTCGTTTCGCTATATCTGTAGATGAGGCCGTTCCGCAAACGGTATCTTATGAGACGAAAGGACGCAGTGAAGAATGGAAAGAGAATGTATTGCGCAATCAGGCTATTCGGAAAGTGACTTTACCGATCAATAAACAGGCTTCTCATAAGCTGGTTATTACGGCTTTGGATGAAGGAGTAGTGCTGGATCAGGTGATACTTTATTAAGAAATAAGTATCGGTCATTAATTAATTTGTACTATTCTCATTCTCCTCCTCCTGGGAGGAGGAGTACCCATAGGGGGAGGTGGTAGGTAAAATGAAATACTTCTTTCTCTGCCCAGTGTTCTCTACCACCCCACCCGTTGGGCACCCCTCCTCCCAAGAGGAGGGGAATTAGTTACTCTCGTTTATAATTAGTTATCTCAATAAAGAGAATGTGAGTTGTTTGTTGTCTACTACTTAGAATAGAAGTCTATATAATGAAAGGGACTGGATTCTGTTAAAGATCCAGTCCCTTTCATTATATAGACTCAAATTAGTATTTGAAGTTTTCCCCCTTCACATAAATCTTGAAATCCTTGATGCCTCCCGGTACTTCGCTTTCCATTCGGGGCAAGCATTGGAAACCTGTCAATGCATGACTGGCGCCCAGATCGATTACAATCGTATGCGGATAAGGACTACCTTTCTCTGTGCTCCAATAGGTGGATTCCTGAAGGTCGAAAGTCTTGTCGGCAGAGCGGTTGACGTGAGCCACGTCTTCGCTGTCGGCATACTTCACAATCCAAGGCTCGCGGGACAGACGGCTACCATCCTTGTCCAAGAAATACATTTCGGCAATACAAGCCAGGTCTTTTCCATCCTGTGAGTTTAATGCTTCAATGCAAACATAGCGTCCGGTAACAGGTTTGTTGAATTTAACTTCCTGCCAGCCGTTACCCGGTTTGAAACTTCCCGTGAATACAGGCTTTTCACCTGACAAGTTCAGGTTTTCGCCTTCATTGCGATGTGTCAAGGGTTTCTGTACAAGCAGCTGGTCAAGGAGCGGTTCACTTAAACCTTCGGACTTAGCTTCTTTAGGACCTACAATATCGAAAACTACGATTTCATTCTCACCTTTCTTCAACCAGCATCCCGGTACATAAAGAGTTTGCTGAGGACCGATCTCCCAGATACGGCCTAGTGCATAACCGTTCACATAAACCAGTCCTTTGCCCCATGTTTCGAAGTTCAGGAAAGTATCGCTTGGTTTCTTCACCTGGAATTTAGCACGGTAAACACCCGGAATACGTTGCCCGAGACGGTCTGTCAATGACTCTATCGGCTGGAACTTCATGCCCTGATAGAATTCATAGGTATCTTCAATGTTGAAAACTTCCCAGTTCTTCAGGTCGCAAACGAAAGGATATCCGTTGATGTCCATAGAAAGTTCTACGTTTTTCGTGATTCCTTTGAAATCTTTGATGGCACGACCGAAGTTGATGCGACCCATGGCCTCTACCAGAATATCAAGTCTGGAACCTTTGACGCAGGCGGGGAGTACCAATTGCTTTTCACCGTTTCTTCTGTCGAGTTTGCCGATGTACTTCCCGTCTACGAATACCTGAGCATAGTCGTGCGCATCGTTCACTGTGAGGGTAGCGGGCGATTTCAATTCAGGCAGGGTAGTGCGGTAGAGGATGCTTCCGAAGCCCTGGTTGTATTCTTCCATGGTGCGGATGTTTTCATCCTTCTTTGCTGCGGGCAGGTTCTCGAACAATGGTGCCATTTCTGTGAATCTGAAAGCAGGGATGCTGATAGGTTTGATCAGTGCAGGTACTTTCGCCTGTTTCTCACCATCCATGTATTTCGCCATGGCTTCTCTCAACGCCCAATACTTAGGAGTTGTCTGACCGGATTCACTGATAGGCGCATCGTAATCGTAAGACGTCACGTCGGGTGCAAAGCCGGGAGAGTTGGCGCCTGCCCAGTGTCCCCAGTTCGTACCTCCATGTGTCATATACAGGCTGAATGAAATGCCTCTCGATAACATATCGTCGATACCTTTGATCATATCAGCAGCAGGACGGGTTTCGTGGTTGGCGCCCCATTTGTCGAACCAACCACTCCAGAATTCAGAACACATCAGCGGGCTGTTAGGACGAAGTTGTTTCAGTTTGGCAAATTGCTGGTCGACGTTGGCACCTGTACCGAAGTTCATGGTCCAGATCAGATCATCGAGTCCGTTCAAGGTGAAGTTAGAGGCCCAGTCGCATTGGAACAGGGCGATGTCATTTCCGAAGTTGGCACGTACGATGTCTCTGATTTGGGATACATAACCCTTATCTTCTCCGTAAGATCCATATTCGTTTTCTACCTGTACCATGATGATGGGACCGCCATTGGCAATCGTCAGGTCTTTCACTTGCTTGGCTACGGCTTCTTCGAACAGAGCTACACGCTCAATGAAGTAAGGATCGGATTCGCGCAGACGTACATCCTTTTTCTTAAGCAGCCACCATGGCAGACCACCCATTTCCCACTCGGCGCAAACATATGGTCCGGGACGGAGGATGACATACATATCATTTTGCTGGCACAGACGGCAGAACTCGGCCAGGTCGTTTTGCTCCGTAAAGTCATATACGCCGGGTTGCGGTTCGTGAGAGTTCCAGAATACATAGAGGCAAACGGTATTCATACCCAGTGCTTTGCACAACTTGATGCGTTGGTCCCAATATGGTTTCGGGATGCGTGGGTAGTGCAGTTCGGCGGCTTTAACCACAAATGGCTTGCCATTCAGCAGGAAAGTTCCTTTGCCGGCTTCAAAACGGCCTTGATCGGCAAAGCTGTCGAAGTTCCATTTGTCACGCCAGGGAATGGTGATTTTATCACCTTCGAAGGAGAATGGAAGCCATACATAACGTGAGTTTTCCAGGTCTTTCTTATTCCAGCGGTCGAACATGGCAATGTACATGTCTTTCTTACCCATAACTTTCTGCACGTAAGTGCTTTGAGCATAGAATGTCTTGTCGGCATCTGTTCCGGTACAAGGGTTGCCGATTGTTTTCCATTCACCCATAATGGAGTCTGCTACTGCCAGTTCAGCCTGGTTGGGATCCCAACCGGTACAGCCGGAAGAGAGCATGTAGTATTTTCCGTTACGCTTGAAGACGGCGGGAGCTTCGCGGCTTTCCTTGACGAAGTTACGGGTATAGCGTCCGCTCGGTCTTTGATAATCGTCAGTCAATTCGCTGATGTACAGCGTTGCATTGTTTTCTGACGAATAAAAGTGGTAGGCACGGCCATCATCGTCTACGAATACGGTTTGGTCGCGGCTCATGGCACCGTTGGGACGGAAGCTGCCCAGATAGGTGAATTCTCCGGTAGGGGAGTCACTGATGGCTACTCCGGCGCATGCCTTGCTGTAGTCGGCACTTTCCACGTGTGCCCACATCACGAATTTCTTGGTTTTGGGGTTATAAATCACCTTCGGACGTTCCAGTACCTTGCTGGTGTGCAGGTCGTGGCCTTGGTCGTCCTTCACTGCGGGAAGCACGATGCCTTCGAACTTCCAGTTCAGCAGGTCTTTGGATGAATAGCAGCTCACGCCGGTTACATCCGTGCGGTAACACTCCCATGTGGCCCATTCGGGCAGGATGGTTTTACCTTTTTTGTACTCACCGTACCAGTAGTACGTTCCTTCATGGTAGAGGATACCGCCGCCATGTGCATTGATGGGGTTACCGTCGGTGTCGTTCCATACTTCACCCGGCACGATGGCATTGTTGGTGGTTACTTGTTTTTGGGCTTGCGCTGTAGCAGCTCCAAACAAACAGGCAACAACTAATGTCATACTCCAGAAAATGTTTCTCATGATTTGAATGGTTTATTGTTAGTTTACGAATTAATTTCTGTTGCAAAGATAAGAACGACTTATCATTTAATGTTCCACAAATAATTCAATATAGGTAGACAGATGTTTCAATTTAATACGATTTATAATTTATATCTTTGTAGTCAGTAAACGAAATTATAGAAAACATTAACATGAAACACTTACAATGGTTATTGGCAACTGCCTGTATGCTTGCGGTTTGTCTGTCTGTCTCTGCTCAAAGTGGCAAGAAAGTAAAAAGTATCTCGCCTGAAAAATGGGTAAAATCGAAAGTCTGGAGTGAAGGTTTGAAGGCGAAGCCTCATTCTTCCACGAATTTAGCGGAATTCAAAGCGCAGTACGAAGCGAATCCGGAACAATGGAAGGCGGCTTTTCGCTGGTTGGCGTCGCACGACCTGACTACTATCGAGAAGGGAAAACATCCAATAGAAGGAACGTCACTTGTGGTTTCTGTTGAAGATAGTAAGAATGAACCGTTAGAGAAGCGGACATCCGAATCACACCGGAAACATATAGATTTGCAGTATGTGGTGAAAGGAACGGAGCGTTTTGCATTGCTGGATCATGAGTCTTCAAAGGCTAATTGCGAATATAGTGAGAAAAAAGATGTTATTCACTATGATTTTAATCCGGAAAAAACTACCTTTATCGACTCTGTTCCCGGTGAGTTCTTCTTATTCTTCCCGTCCGACTGGCATATTGCAAAGATAGCTACGGATAAGGAAGATCAGGATATAAGGGTGATCGTGATTAAGTTGGATTATATGTGATACACGCGCGTACCTATTATTATAATAATAGCCTCATCTTATGAAAATAAGTCTATTGATAAAAGTAAGGGTGTAGTCGTAAGATTGCGCCCTTTCTTGTGATTAGGAGGAGAGATACTTTAGCTTTGTCAGGCTCTTGTTTGTCCCATTTTGTTTCTTCCCACTGAAACAAGAGTGCCTTGCCTAAGAAACAAAAGTTTCTTCCCTTTGAAATAAAAGTTTCTTGCCTGAGAAACAAGAGTGCCTTAACTGAGAAACAAAAGTGACTTGCCTATGCCTTTCGAGATGAGTAGGCACCGGGTTTATTTACTCCTTCGAAATGCCGTTGCTTTATCAACCAGAAAGTGGAAGAATCTGGCAGATATACTGTCGCCTGCTACTGTTAATGCTTCCGGGTGGAACTGTACTCCCCAAATGGGCTTTCCATTGATATTTTCAATGGCTTCGGGAATGCTGTCCGTGGCCCATGCCGTAATCCGGAAACCGGGTGCTGCCTGCTTCACCGCCTGGTGATGATGCGTATTTGTGAGAAGCTCCGTTTGCCCCGTAATCTGAGCTATTGCGGAGCCTTGCAGGAGATGAATCGTATGTGTGGGCACACTACTCGGTTCTTTTTGATTATGTCGTACGGTAGTGTCCGGGTATTGTGCCGGTATGTCCTGATAGAGTGTCCCGCCGAACGCTACATTTATCAATTGCTCACCCCTACAGATACCTAACATCGGTACATTGCGCTGTGCTGCAAGACGAATCAGGGCGATGTCGTAAACATCGCGCAGCGAATCAACCTCCCCCAGTTGCTCGATAGGTTCTTCATTATAATAAGAAGGGTGAATGTCAGCCCCTCCTATTAATATAATTGCATCCAGCCTGCTGACGATATCCGCCAAAACCGTACTGTCCGTTGTGATAGGGATGAGTATCGGAGTACCACCGGCTTGTATCACAGATTCTGTGTAAGTCATTCGGGCAGTCGAATAATCATTGGGGTGGGAGCAGGATATGCCGATCAATGGCCGTTGCCTGTGCGAGGCACCATTGGATTGGCATCCGCTGAACAATAGAAGAATCAACAGTGTGGTGGCGGATAGCAGTGCTTTCATTGTAAGTTTAAAGATTAGTGATTTATGCTGTAAAGTTAAGAAAATCTTTCTGTTAGTAGTGATGTGTTACATAACATAGTTTAGTAACACTATCGATTTATTGCTTTTCTTTTGATAAATTCATAATTTGCGCCTCACAAAAATTAAGGGTATGCGAAGGCATACTGAGTTATTCATTTTAAATCTTATATATCATGAAAGTATATCAGACGAATGAAATTAAGAACATTGCCCTGCTTGGCAATGATGGCTCGGGTAAAACCACTCTCACAGAAGCGCTGCTCTTTGAGAGTGGTATTATAAAACGTCGCGGCAGAATTACTGCCAAGAATACAGTCAGCGATTACTTCCCGGTGGAGCAAGAATATGGCTATTCTGTGTTTTCCACCGTTTTCCATGTGGAGTGGAACGGTAAGAAACTTAATATTATAGACTGTCCGGGAAGTGATGACTTTGTTGGAGCTGCCATGACAGCACTCAATGTTACCGATACTGCAATATTACTTCTGAATGGCCAATATGGTCCTGAAGTGGGTACCCAAAATCATTTCCGATATACAGAAAAGTTAGGTAAACCGGTGATTTTCCTGGTGAATCAGCTTGACCATGAGAAGTGTGATTATGATATGGTACTGGAGCAGTTGAGGTCTGCTTATGGTTCGAAGGTAGTTCCCGTGCAATATCCGTTGGCTACCGGACCGAACTTCAATTCGTTGATTGATGTACTTTTGATGAAAAAATATTCGTGGGGCCCCGAAGGTGGTGCACCCACCATTGAAGATGTTCCTGCAGAGGAAATGGAAAAAGCAACCGAATTGCATAAAGCGTTGGTGGAAGCAGCTGCTGAACACGATGAAAGCCTGATGGAGAAATTCTTTGAACAAGAATCTCTGACGGAAGATGAAATGCGTGAAGGTATCCGTAAGGGACTGGCTTCACGTGGCATGTTCCCTGTATTCTGTGTTTGTGCAGGTAAAGATATGGGTGTGCGTCGTTTGATGGAATTCCTGGGTAATGTGGTTCCATTTGTAAACGAGATGCCGCCCGTACACAATACTCGTGGCGAGGTTGTGGAACCGAATCCGAATGGACCTACTTCTCTCTATTTCTTCAAGACCGCTGTTGAACCTCATATCGGTGATGTTCAGTACTTCAAGGTTATGAGCGGTAAAGTGCACGAAGGCGAAGACTTTACGAATGCTGACCGTGGTTCAAAAGAACGTATCGCCCAAATTTATGCCTGTGCAGGTGCCAACCGTATTAAGGTGGAAGAAATGGTGGCCGGTGATATCGGTTGTACTGTGAAATTAAAAGATGTGCATACAGGTAATACTCTGAATGGTAAGGGTACTGAAAACCGTTTCAACTTTGTCAAATATCCTAATTCAAAATATTCTCGTGCTATCAAACCCGTGAATGAGGCCGATACAGAAAAGATGATGGCCATATTGAACCGTATGCGCGAGGAAGATCCGACTTGGGTGATAGAGCAATCCAAGGAATTGCGCCAGACTATTGTTCACGGACAGGGTGAATTCCACTTGCGTACGTTGAAATGGCGTTTGGAGAATAATGAAAAGTTGCAAATCAAATATGAGGAACCGAGAATTCCGTATCGTGAAACCATTACGAAGGCGGCTCGTGCAGACTATCGCCATAAGAAACAATCGGGTGGTGCAGGCCAGTTTGGTGAGGTGCATCTGATTGTAGAACCTTATTACGAAGGTATGCCGCTGCCTGATACTTATAAGTTTGGTGCGCAGGAGTTTAAGATGAATGTGAAAGGTACCGAAGAAATCCCATTGGAATGGGGCGGTAAATTGGTATTTATTAATAGTATCGTAGGTGGTTCTATTGACGCGCGTTTCATGCCGGCTATCCTGAAAGGTATCATGTCTCGTATGGAACAAGGTCCGTTGACCGGTTCGTATGCTCGTGATGTACGTGTTATCGTGTATGATGGTAAGATGCACCCGGTAGACTCCAATGAAATTTCCTTCATGTTGGCTGGCCGTAATGCATTTAGTGAAGCATTCAAGAATGCAGGACCGAAGATCCTTGAACCTATCTATGATGTGGAAGTATTTGTTCCGTCGGATAGAATGGGTGATGTGATGGGTGATTTGCAGGGACGCCGTGCCATGATTATGGGTATGAGTAGTGAAGCCGGTTATGAAAAGCTGAGTGCTAAAGTACCTTTGAAGGAAATGGCATCTTACTCCACAGCCTTGAGTTCTTTGACAGGAGGACGTGCTTCGTTCATCATGAAATTTGCCAGCTATGAACTTGTTCCAAGTGATGTACAAGATAAGTTGGTTAAGGAGTTCGAAGCTAAGCAAGCTGAAGAATAAAAGACTTCACTTCGTCTGTTTTTATAATTTGTTAAAGCCGTTACTCCCTCAGAACGAGGGGTAATGGCTTTTTTATTAACACTGATTAAGAACATGCGTAAATGTGAACGGGAATGATTAATTTTTTATTAAATTTGCAAACCAAACACACGCTGATTTGTTATAATGCTCGTAATGCAACTTAAAAAACTCTTTTCGGTTAATTTACGAGAACTTGCGGTTAAATCAGGTTAATAGGTTAGGAGTGTTAATTAGGGAGTGTTAATTTTGTGACTATGAAGAAGTCAACAATATGGATATTAGGCATCGTTATGGGGTTATCTTTCCTCAGCCTCTTGTATCTGCAAATCAGCTACATAGAGAAGATGGTAAAGATGCGTAACGAGCAATTTGATGAATCTGTGAAGCGTGGACTGATGGCTGCTTCTAAAGAAGTGGAGTCCGCTGAGGTTGCCCGTTGGTTGCGGGAAGACATCTCTGAGGCAGAAAAGAGAGCGTGGGAATTGACTGAGCAAGGACAGGCATTGGTGCAGACACAACGGTTTACGGTGACGTCGCCGGATGGTTCCAAGTATTCGGCCATGGAACTTCAGACGATCACAAATAAGCCGTCAGAACTGCCGAGAGCGATGATTTCGCGTAAGCATGGCGCTAAGACGATTCCTAAAACAGCTCGTACACAAATTGATTTAATGAAAGAACGTTATGTGTACCAGCGTGGCTTGTTGGATGAAGTTGCCTTGCAGATGTTATATACGGCAAGTAGCAAGCCGATTGAGGAACGCATCAACTTTAAGAACCTGGATCAGTACTTAAAGTCGGGCTTGGTAGATAACGGCATTGATCTGGGATATCACTTTAAGGTGATTGACCGGGATGGACGGGAAGTATACCGTTGTTCGGACTATGTCGATGAAGGTAGCGAGTATTCTTACTCCCAGCCTTTGTTCCTGAATGATCCACCTGCCCGTATGAGTATCGTAAAGATACATTTTCCGGGTAAAAGAGATTATATTTTCGACTCGATCAACTTTATGATACCGTCGATGATATTCACCTTTGTGTTGCTGATTACGTTTATCTTCACGATTTATATCGTGTTCCGCCAAAAGAAACTGACGGAGATGAAGAATGACTTTATCAACAATATGACGCATGAGTTTAAAACGCCGATATCGACCATTTCGCTGGCGGCGCAGATGTTGAAAGACCCTGCAGTGGGTAAGTCGCCTGCCATGTTCCAGCATATATCGACGGTCATCAATGATGAGACGAAACGGTTGAGGTTCCAGGTAGAGAAGGTACTCCAGATGTCGATGTTCGACAAACAGAAAGCTACCTTAAAAATGAAGGAACTGGATGCCAATGAGTTGATTACCGGTGTTATCAATACATTCACCCTGAAGGTAGAACGTTATAACGGTAATATAGAGTCGGAACTGAACGCAACAGACCCGAATATCTTTGCAGATGAAATGCATCTTACGAATGTGATTTTCAATCTGATGGATAATGCGGTGAAGTATAAGAGACCGGATGCCGATTTGGAATTGAAAGTGAAGACCTGGAATGAACCGGGCAAGCTGATGATTTCTATTCAGGATAACGGAATAGGTATTAAGAAAGAAAATTTGAAAAAAATATTTGAAAAGTTCTACCGCGTGCATACAGGTAATCTGCACGATGTGAAAGGCTTTGGATTAGGATTGTCTTATGTAAAGAAGATTATTACGGACCATAAGGGAACTATCCGGGCAGAGAGTGAACTAAACGTTGGAACTAAATTTATTATTGCATTACCTTTACTTAAAAATTAATGATATGGACGAGAAACTGCGTATTTTATTGTGCGAAGATGATGAAAATCTTGGCATGCTTTTAAGAGAATATTTACAGGCAAAAGGTTATTCTGCGGAGTTATATCCCGACGGTGAAGCTGGATACAAAGCTTTTCTGAAGAATAAATATGACTTGTGTGTGTTTGACGTGATGATGCCGAAGAAAGATGGTTTCACTTTGGCTCAGGAAGTGCGTGCTGCAAATGCCGAAATTCCTATCATCTTCCTGACTGCAAAGACACTGAAGGAAGATATTCTGGAAGGCTTTAAAATCGGTGCGGATGATTACATCACCAAGCCGTTCAGCATGGAAGAGTTGACATTCAGAATTGAAGCAATTCTGAGACGTGTACGTGGAAAGAAGAACAAAGAGAGCAATATCTACAAGATAGGTATGTTCACTTTCGATACACAGAAACAGATTTTGTCAACGCCTGAAAAGCAGACGAAGCTGACAACGAAAGAGTCTGAACTCTTGGGTTTGCTCTGTGCTCATGCTAACGAAATCCTGCAACGTGACTTTGCTTTGAAGACCATCTGGATTGATGATAACTATTTCAATGCACGTAGCATGGATGTGTATATCACGAAGTTGCGTAAGCATCTGAAAGAAGATCCTTCCATTGAAATCATCAACATCCACGGAAAGGGATATAAGTTGATTACACCGGAACCGGAGTCTTGATAGACTCCTTGCATAAAACAAAAAAGGCGGTTGCTACCAAAGCAACCGCCTTTTTTATTCTTTTTCTGACGATTAGTCTGCCAATTTCTTATTGATGATAATGTATGTAATCAATCCCAGTACCATCAAAACAGCTGAAGTACCTAAAATGGTATTGTTGTTTACATTACCGGTAAAGGAACATGCAACCAAGATTACAGCTCCCACCAAGACTAATATCAAGCCCAGATTTTTTAATAAACCTTTCATGTGTGTGTATTTTAATAGATTATTATATTCTTGTCACAAAGAAAAGCATAATTCTTTAACAAGCGAAATTATTTTTGCAAAAAAACCATATTTTAATAAAGAATGAAGAATGACGAATGAAAAACGAAGATTATTAATCACTAAACCCTAATCGCTGATCACTGAATTTCAGTCTTTCGTATTGAAAAATATTTTTCTCAATACTTCCTGGCTTATGCTCAGTTCTTCTACGGTAATGCCGCGTAATGCTTCTTTTAAAGTTTGGTTAGCGATTACCCGTGCGCGTTCTTCCAGTTCTTTTCCATCTTTGGTGAGGTGGATAAGATTGGTGCGGCGGTCTTTTTTATCCGAGATACGGACTACCAGATGTTGACGTTCCATGTTATCAATCAGGCGTGTCATACTGGGCTTGTCTTTAAAAGTTGCATTGCACAACTCTTGTTGCGTCACTCCGTCTTTTTCCCACAAAAAGATGAGGACAGTCCATTGTTCCGGAGTAATCTCCAAACCGTTCTGGCGGAAGTTACGGGACAGTTTTCGGTTGATTGCGGCGGAAACTTTACCATTCAGGATGGCAAAAATCAGCCGGATGTCAAAGTTAAATTGCTCGATCATGAAATTATTGTTTAAACAACTTTGCAAAGGTAAGTCACTTCTATGATAAATCCTACCTTCAGGCACAAAAAAACATTAAATGTTTGTAGATCAAAATAAAATCCCTACCTTTGCACCGCAAATTTTTAAACGAATTATTAATTCATTAATTAAACAAGTATGAATCAATACGAAACCGTTTTCATTTTAACTCCCGTTTTGTCTGATGTTCAGATGAAGGAAGCGGTAGAAAAATTCAAAGGCATCCTTACTGCTGAAGGTGCTGAGATCGTAAATGAGGAAAACTGGGGACTGAAAAAACTGGCATATCCTATCCAGAAGAAGTCAACTGGTTTCTATCAGCTGATTGAGTTCAATGCAGACCCTACTGTTATTGACAAGTTAGAGCTTAACTTCCGTCGTGATGAGCGCGTTATCCGTTTCTTGACTTTCAAGCAAGACAAGTACGCTGCTGAATACGCTGCGAAGAGAAGAAGTGTTAAATCAACTAAAAAGGAGGATTAATCATGGCACAAGTTCAATCAGAAATCAGATATTTAACTCCGCCGTCAGTGGACGTTAAGAAGAAAAAATACTGCCGTTTCAAAAAGAGTGGTATTAAGTATATCGACTATAAGGATCCTGAATTCTTGAAGAAATTCTTGAATGAGCAAGGTAAAATCCTTCCGCGTCGCATCACCGGTACTTCTTTGAAGTTCCAACGTCGTGTAGCTCAAGCTGTAAAGAGAGCCCGTCACTTGGCTTTGTTGCCTTATGTAACTGACATGATGAAATAATAGGAGGAGGAAAGTATGGAAATTATATTGAAAGAAGACATTGTAAACTTGGGTTATAAGAACGACATCGTAACTGTTAAGTCCGGTTATGGTCGTAACTACCTCATCCCGACAGGTAAAGCTGTGATTGCTTCTCCTGCTGCAAAGAAAATGTTGGCTGAAGATTTGAAGCAACGTGCTCACAAATTGGAAAAAATCAAGAAGGATGCTGAAGCATTGGCAGCTAAATTGGAAGGCGTATCTTTGAAGATCGCTACTAAAGTTAGCTCAACCGGTACTATCTTCGGTTCTGTTGGTAACATCCAGATTGCAGAAGAATTGGCTAAGTTAGGTCATGAAATTGACCGTAAGATCATCGTTGTAAAAGACGCTGTGAAAGAAGTTGGCCAGTACAAAGCTATCGTTAAGCTGCACAAGGAAGTTTCTGTAGAGATTCCTTTCGAAGTTGTTGCTGAAGAAGCATAATTAAACTTCATATATAAAAGAAGCCCGGTTTCCGAAAGGAAGCCGGGCTTTTTTATTACTGGTTAGTTCTAATTGTATTCTTTATCAATAAAAGTAATTGTTTTATCAATTAGTTCCATGTAGTGGCTGTATGTGAGATGCGGGTCATCATGTATAAAAGAAATTTGCCGTATGGCAGCAAGCCCTTCCGGGAGGTGAAGGGTGAACTCCCAGGTTTCTCTTAGTGACTTATTTTCATTAGAAATTTTTCTAAATTCTTGCTGACTGACGCACTTCTCTACCCCTGTCTCTTTTGCTTTGGAGAATCCTTCATAAAAAAGATGTGCATTTTTTATTACAGCATAGGCCTGGATGATTTCGACAGCAAGCTCTTTATTTTTAATATTTTGCATGACAGAAGAAGCTCTGAGCATTTCCATAGCATCGGTGACCGGAAGAAAATCTTGTGATTGGAATGGGAAATAGCCGTAGTAGTTCAGAGAGTCGGAGGACGCTTCATTCATTTTGTCTTTATATTGAAGCAGGTAGCATGCACCTTCTTTGTTGATTTTTTCGATTTTCATCATCTCTTCTATTGTTTCCCGGTTGATAAGTAATTCACTTTTGACCAACTGTAGGGCCTGTGCCACCTCTTTTTTCTTATTGTGCTCCTGAATCATATCACTTCCCACGAATGTGATTGCAATACCCAGTACGACTCAATGAAATTGCAGATGAAATCACCTAATCTTCCCTTGATAGCTGATCGCTTAATTTTTTCTATCAGTTTTGTATTCATAATATTAGCATAATATGTAGATTAGCAAAGATAAGGATTTTCAGAACTAATCAAATAGGAAAAGTGATGAATCACTGAAGTATCTTTGGGATGGTACAAATGGGTATAAAAAAAGTCTGTTCGTGCTTTCGCACGTCAGACTTTCAATTCTCTCAGTGTGTTGTTCTGAATTATTCAGCTACAACTGCTGCGCTATCTACTGCTACAGTATCAGCTGCTGCGGCTGCCTCAGCTGCTGCTGCGGCTGCTTCTTCTACTGCTGCGATTGAATCAGCAATACGGATAGAATCTGCTGCTGCTTTTTCAGCGTCAGCTTGTTTGTTACCACAAGATGCGAAAGATACTGCTACGATAGCTACGGCCATCAAAACTAATTTTTTCATTTTCTTTGCTTTTTAAAAACGTAATACAATCAATTGCTTTATTAAAACGCTGCAAAGGTATGTACTTTTTCAATATGTTGTTCTCCAAATCCCAACTTTTTTTATGTTTTTTTTGGAGGTTAGCCCCTTTTGATTACTTTTTGTATGTTTAATAACATACTAATCTTCTGCAATACTGTTATATAAGTAGCGTTTGATGCTCCTTTTAGGAGTTTTCTCAAACTCGGTAGGATAGAGCTGAATCTGGCTGACTTTCTCGTAACTGGCCACACTGCTATTCAGGTTCTTCAAGTTCTCGTTCATGATGGTTTTGAGGTTTTCCTCTTGGTTCAGTCCAAGGGAATCCAAAGCTTCGTAATCTGCATAGACTAAGGCTACCAGTTTTTTATTGCGTTCGATAACGAGACTTTCCAGTACGAAAGGCAGGTTGTTGAGACGTGCTTCGATTTCTTCGGGGAAGATGTTTTGTCCGCTGGAACTCAGGATCATGGTCTTACTGCGGCCACGAATATAAAGGTTTCCTTTTTCATCCAGTTTACCCAAGTCACCGGTACGTAGCCAGCCGTCTTCGGTGAAGACTTCTTTAGTGGCTTCCGGATTTTTATAATAACCTGTCATTACATTTTCGCCGCGTACCTGGATTTCGCCGATTTCTGCCTCCGGATTTTCTTTGTAGATACGGGCTTCCATGATGTCGAGCACTCGCCCGGAAGAAGTCGGGATGAATTCGTTCCAGGGAGCGTAACTGATTAATGGCGCACACTCCGTCATGCCATAACCGATGGTGAACGGGAACTTGATGCGATGGAAGAATTCTTCCACTTCCGGGTTCATGGCAGCACCGCCGATAATGACTTCTTTGAAACGGCCTCCCAAAGCATCTATCAGTTTCTTCCGGATTTGCCCATAGATTTGTCCGTCGAGCAAAGGAATGCTGAGTGCCCATTTCATAGTCTTTTTATTTATAATAGGTTGAATGACATTCTTATAGATTTTCTCGATAACGAGTGGCACGGTAATAATCAAGCTGGGTTTTACCTCTTCGAAGGCCTTCATCAGAATCTTTGGAGAGGGGACTTTGCCCAAAAGTGTGACGTGAGTACCCACGGCAGTAGCTGTAAGAAAGTCGAAAGCGCAACCGTAGGCGTGAGCCAAGGGTAAGAAGGATAGTACTTTATCTCCCTTTTTCAACAACTCGGTGCGGATACCGAAAGTGACATTTCCTGCGAGATTGTTTCCTGTCAGCATCACGCCCTTACTGAAACCGGTGGTGCCCGAGGTATAGTTCAGCAGCATTACCTTATCATTGGAAAGAGTGGTATACTGCACGTCTTCCCGGTGGAAACCTTTCGGATAAGTTATGTGCATTTCTTCATCCAGGTGTTTGAGGAAACGATTGATTGTTTCACCGTCGCGCTGATGCAGGCAACGGAAATCGGAAAGGGAGAATACGGCACGCAATCCGGCCAGGCGTTCTTCTTCCAGATGTTCCCAGATGGAATCGCTCGTAAAGAGGAAAACAGACTCGGAGTGGTTGACGATATGATGTACATCATTCGGATTAAAATCTTGAAGAATGGGAACAACGATAGCTCCGTAAGTGATGGTGGCCATATAAGCGATGCACCAACGGGCATTGTTCTTACCGATAATAGCAATTTTGTCGCCCCGGCGCAAGCTGCAATGTTTGAATAGCAAGTGCAATTTAGCTATCTCTTGCGCCACTTGTCCATAGGAATAACTCTCGTCTTCACCGTAATCGGTATAGCAAGGAAGGTCCCAGTTTTCACGGAAACTCTGCTCGTAGAGTTTGATAAAGTTCTCTTGTATCATTGCACGAAAATTGATGATTTGTGCAAAAGTAGAAAAAATCTAATAATTATATGTAACTTTGTAGCAGAAATGTGTTTAGAATAGATATGATTGATACCAATATATTTCAAGATAAGACAGCGGTTTACTATACATTAGGTTGTAAGTTGAACTTCTCGGAAACCTCTACTATCGGTAAGATTTTGCGGGATGCAGGTGTGCGTACGGCACGTAAAGGCGAGAAAGCAGACATCTGTGTGGTGAACACTTGCTCGGTGACGGAAGTGGCGGATAAGAAATGCCGCCAGGCTATCCATCGTCTGGTGAAGCAACATCCGGGGGCTTTCGTGGTTGTGACCGGATGTTATGCCCAGTTGAAACCCGAAACCGTTGCAAAGATTGAGGGTGTGGATGTGGTGCTTGGTGCCGAACAGAAAAAAGATTTGCTTCAATATCTCGGCAACCTGCAAAAGAATGAGTCGGGAGAAGCTTATGCTTCGGCGCTGAAAGATATCCATTCGTTTGCACCGTCGTGCTCACGTGGCGACCGTACCCGTTATTTTCTGAAAGTACAGGATGGTTGCGATTATTTCTGCTCTTACTGTACCATTCCTTTCGCCCGCGGGCGGAGTCGCAATGGAACAATTGCATCCATGGTGGAACAAGCCCGCCAGGCTGCGGCCGAGGGAGGAAAAGAAATTGTGCTGACGGGTGTCAATATCGGGGATTTCGGTAAAACTACCGGAGAAACTTTCTTCGATCTGGTGAAGGCGCTGGATGAAGTGGAAGGCATTGAGCGCTACCGAATTTCCTCCATAGAGCCCAATTTGCTGACTGACGAGATCATAGAATTCGTTTCTCATTCCCGCAGTTTCATGCCTCATTTTCATATTCCGTTGCAGTCCGGTAGTGACGAAGTACTGAAGCTGATGCGCCGGCGATATGATACGGAACTTTTCGCTTCCAAAGTGCGGAAAGTGAAAGAAGTGATACCCGACGCTTTTATCGGCGTGGATGTGATTGTGGGCACACGTGGTGAAACGGATGAATACTTTGAGCAGGCCTACGAATTTATCAAAAGCCTGGATGTGACCCAGCTTCATGTGTTTAGCTACTCCGAACGTCCGGGTACGCAAGCATTAAAGATAGACCATGTGGTAACTCCCGAGAAAAAACACCGTCGGAGTCAGCGTCTGTTGGAACTTTCGGACGAAAAGACGCATGCATTCTATGCCCGTCATATCGGACAAACCCTGCCTGTGTTGTTGGAACGTTCCAAGCCGGGAACTCCTATGCATGGCTTCACTGCTAACTATATCCGCGTGGAGGTTCCCCACAATGATACATTGGATAATCAGGTGGTGCCTGTTCGTTTGGGCGATTTTAATGAAGACGGAACGGCGTTGCAGGGAATGGTGCTATTATAATAAGGTATAAGAAAAGTATGAAATCGAAACTTGTCTACTGGCTGACTTACGCTGGCATGTGGCTTCTGGCTCTGCTTCCTTTTCGGGCACTTTATATATTGTCCGATGGAGTTTGTTTTTTGATGCGTCATGTGGTGCATTATCGTCGTAAGGTAGTTCGTAAGAATCTGAAGAATTCTTTTCCTGAAAAATCCGAGGCTGAACTGCGCGAGATTGAGCGTGAGTTTTATCGCTATATCTGCGACTATATGCTGGAAGAAATAAAGATGATGCGTATGTCGTTCGAAGACCTTTCCCGTCGTATGGAGTATGGTAATACTGAAGAATATCTTGCCATGCTCGAAAAACATGGAGGTATCGTTGTACTCATTCCCCATTATGCCAATTTTGAGTGGCTGACGGCGATGGGAGCCTTCATGAAGCCGGAAGACGTACCATTACAAGTGTATAAACCTTTGCGAAACAAGTATATGGATGAAATGTTTAAGATCATCCGTGCCCGTCATGGTGGCTATAATGTACCGAAACATTCCACTGCCCGCGAAGTAATCCGGTTGCGCCGTGAAGGGAAGCATGTAGTGATCGGACTGATTACCGATCAGTCTCCCAATCGCAATGAAGCCCATCACTGGACAACTTTCCTGAATCAGGATACCGTATTTATGGATGGTGGTGAACGTATTGCCAGAATGATGAATTATCCCGTTTTTTATTGTGAATTGGAAAAACGGGGTAGAGGATATTGCAAAGCATACTTTGATCTGTTGACTGAAACCCCGAAGCAAACTGCCGAGGGAGAAATAACCGAACTATTTGTGCGTCGCTTGGAGCAGACCATTCGCCGTGCTCCTGCTTATTGGTTCTGGTCGCATAAACGGTGGAAACTCACACGGGAAGATTTGAAGAAACAGCATGAATAAGATAGCAGTTGTCATATTAAACTGGAACGGGTGCGATATGCTCCGCTCGTTTCTTCCTTCCGTAGTACGCTTTTCTGAAGCGGACGGTGCGGTAGTGTATGTTGCCGATAATGGTTCTACGGATGCATCTGTTGATATGCTTTGTCGTGAATTCCTTACCGTCCGATTGATTCTGTTGGAAGAAAATCAAGGTTTCGCTGATGGTTATAATATGGCATTGCAAGAGGTCGATGCTGAGTATGTAGTACTTCTCAATTCAGATGTGGAGGTGACGGAACATTGGCTTCAGCCACTGGTTGACTATATGGATGCTCATCCTGAAGCGGCGGCTTGCCAGCCGAAGATACGCAGTTGGAGGCAGAAGGAGATGTTCGAGTATGCCGGTGCGGCGGGTGGTTTTCTTGATCGTTACGGTTATCCGTTCTGTCGTGGTCGGATTATGGGTGTGGTAGAAGAGGATAGGGGACAATATGACACTATCATTCCCGTCTTTTGGGCTACAGGTGCAGCTTTGTTTATCCGCCTGAAAGATTATCGTGAAGCCGGTGGATTGGATGGACGTTTCTTTGCCCACATGGAAGAGATTGATCTTTGCTGGCGGCTTCGTGCACGTGGCCGGCAGATTGCCTGTGTGCCGCAAAGTGTGGTTTACCATGTAGGCGGTGCTACGCTGAAGAAAGAGAATCCCCGAAAGACTTTCCTCAATTTTCGTAATAATCTTGTCATGCTTTACAAGAACCTGCCATCCAAGGATTTTGCTTCCGTGATGCGTACCCGTGCAGTTCTTGACTATATAGCTGCATTGAGTTTTATACTTAAACTACAGTTCCCCAATGCATTGGCAGTTCTTCGCGCACGGCGTGAATATCGTTTGTTACGTTCTTCTTTTACTCCTGCACGTGAAGAGAACCTGAAAAAAACTTCCCTTTCCGTGATACCGGAATGGACAAAAAGCAGTATCTTGGCACAGTATTATTTACGTGGAAAGAAATTTTTCTCGCAATTATAGCTTTTTCTTTTTACCGATTGTTTATTATTTAAACGTATTGCCTTATGACAAAATTAGTTAGAAAGATTGGACTGGTGGCGCACGACGCCATGAAGAAAGACCTCATAGAGTGGGTTCTCTGGAACTCAGAATTGCTCATGGGGCACAAGTTTTACTGTACAGGTACTACGGGAACTCTTATTCTTGAGGCTCTTAAGGAAAAGCATCCTGATGTTGAGTGGGATTTTACCATTTTGAAATCCGGTCCTTTGGGTGGTGACCAGCAAATGGGGTCTCGCATTGTGGATGGCGAGATTGATTATCTTTTCTTCTTCACTGATCCTATGACGTTGCAGCCGCACGATACGGATGTGAAAGCGCTGACTCGTCTTGCCGGTGTTGAGAATATCGTTTTTTGCTGTAACCGTAGTACGGCAGACCATATTATTTCAAGCCCGCTATTTGTTGATCCGACGTATGAACGCACTATTCCGGATTACACCGGCTACACCAAACGATTTGAAAATAAACCGGTGGTTGCCGAGGCAGTGGAGTTTGCAAAAAAGCGGAAGAAAAAGAGAGGATAAAGTAAGTTCTCCGATAAGAATAAAAAGGGGGAGAAGGGCTTCATATTGGAAAGTCCTTCCCCCCCTTTCTATGTGAAGCTTTCGGATAGTTATAACAAAAATAAGGACGACTTTCCCGAGCTTCCACGCATCCGTATGGTATGGAAATCTATTGCTGCCCAACTCTCGAAAGAGAACCGGAAGTTTATTTACGGGCGGTTGAAGGAGGGTGCGCATGCCAAAGATTTTTCCGGTAGTTACTTCTGTAATAACCGGCGGTCGGTGATATTATAATAGAAATTCCTCTATATTATCTCGCGTGATAACCTTGAATGTAGCGTTCGGGTAACTGTTAGTGAATGTTTTTGGAACTTTGGCGATTCTCTTTGGATTCCATTTAAACTCATAAGCTGCCAGTTGCCCGTTGCCTTCTTCAATGAAGTCAATTTCTTGCATGGCAGTGGTGCGCCAGAACCATGTATTATACCATAGGCAGTGGTAATGCAAAAACTTCATTCGTTCCGATACTATAAAGTTTTCGAATAATGCTCCAATATCAGGGCGGGTTTCGGCTAATGCAAAGTTGGCGATAACCGCATTGCGGATGCCGTTGTCATAGAAATATATTTTCCGGCTACTCTTTAGCTCATTTCGTAAATTACGGCTGAAAGATCCTAAGCGGAAGATGATATATGATTGCTCCAATAAAATGACATAACGTTCCACTGTCTTTGGATCTAAATCACACAGTTGCCCTAATTCATTATATGAAACTTCGGAACCTACTTGGAAAGCAAGAGCTTGTAAAAGTTTTACTATTTTGTCGGCTTTCTTTATATGTTCCCAATCAAGGATATCCTTATATAAATAACTGTCGGAAAGTTGTTTCAGAATTTCAACCTCTGAGCCGGGATGGTTCACTACGTCCGGATAATAGCCATATACCAGTCGGTGGGGAAGTAGTCTTTTCTCATCCATAAGTCCATGATGATTAACCATCTCTTCAAAGGAGAGGGGATACATTTTATATTCCCATTTCCTTCCGGTCAGTGGTTCATTGATTTTGTTGGCAAGATCGAAGGAAGAGCTTCCAGTTGCTATCAGCTGAATGTCCGGCAGTTGGTCTGTGATGAGTTTAAGTCTTATCCCAATGTCTTCAATTCGTTGTGCTTCATCTATGATAACAGTTTTATTATTGCCGAAGATATACTTCAAACGCGTTGCTGAGATGTTTTCAAAAAGTGCACGAGTGTCCTGTTCGTCTCCATTGAGCCACAATATACCTTCTTTTTCTTTGAACAGATGTTTCAATAGGGTAGTCTTACCTACTTGGCGTGCCCCCATGATGACAATGGCTTTATCTTGTCCCAATTTATTTCGTATGCTTTCTTCTAATACTCTTGTTATCATACTCTTATTGCTTTTTTCTGAAAGCAAAGATAACAGATAATAAACGCAAATCCAAAAATATCATGTTTTTTACGGATTTCATTCCGTAAAAAACATGATATTTTTGGAAATGTAACTATTGTATAATCTGAAGATGGTGTTTTTCAGTTGCTCTTTGTTCGGTTTGTTTTAGTATAAATATCCCAAAGAGAAAGTGAAGCTTCTGTTTTTGTATGTATAGTCGTTAGCTTTAGATACGTTCATTAAACTCCAATCAGCCCCAAATGAGAGTTGAAAATGTTTTGCATACTCTACACCAACATTGAATCCGCACCCCCAATCGAATCTTTTATACCCATATTCACCGCTAAAAATGTCACTTTCCGTGTGAAACTTCTTTCCGTTTCTATAAGATTTATGCTTGCCCCACAGTGCTACTCCGGCATATGGACCTACATTGGCGAAAAGTGAAACCGATTTACTGTATTCTATTTTGTATCCTATATGGACAGGAACAACTAAATAGTTGAGATTCTCTGTAAAGTGTCTTTCATCGGTATTTACCATATTTCCGTATTGAAACTTGTAACCTTTTGCGGATAACTGTAAACCAAAATCGGTGTAAAAACCTTTTGTAACGGACGGTATTCCTAGTTCTCCTTTGGCTCCCAAGAGAAGTCCTGCTTGGCATTGGGGTTCTATGTCTCCCATAGGTTTACTTAAGTTGACACCGCCGGTGAAACCGTATCTGAAATTTTGTGCGTACGAAAATGTGGATACCATACACAGCAGGCAAATTATAGTGAATAGTTTTTTCATTATTAAGTAAATATTTATGTTTGTCTTATTATTATAGATTTTATTTTTATGCTATGATATCAAGGGATTTAATGATGCTAAAGAGGAGGAGGATTTTTGAAAGGAAGTCCTTCTCCTCTTCAAGTTTTATAAAATATATCCCAAAGAGAAAGTGAAACTTCTGTTTTTGTATGTATAGTCGTTAGCTTTAGATACGTTCATTAAACTCCAATCAGCTCCAAATGAGAGTTGAAAATGCTTTGCATACTCTACACCGACATTGAATCCGCATCCCCAATCGAATCTTTTATACCCATATTTACCACTAAAAATGTCACTTTCAGTGTGAAACTTCTTTTCGTTTCTATAAGATTTATGCTTGCCCCACAGTGCTACTCCGGCATATGGACCTACATTGGCGAAAAGTGAAACCGATTTACTGTATTCTATTTTGTATCCTATATGGACAGGAACAACTAAATAGTTGAGATTCTCTGTGTAATGTCTTTCGTCACCGTTTACTGGCGTTGCGTATTGCATTTTATAACCTTTTGCAGATAATTGTAAACCAAATTCTGTATAAAATCCTTTTGTTACGGATGGTATTCCCAGTTCTCCTTTGGCTCCCAAGAGAAGTCCTGCTTGGCATTGGGGTTCTATGTCTCCCATAGGTTTACTTAAGTTGACACCGCCGGTGAAGCCGTATCTAAAATTTTGTGCGTACGATAATGAAGATATCATACACAGTAGGCAAATTGTAGCGAATAGTTTTCTCATCATGAATAAAGTTTTTGTTTTCATCTTGAACTTGTTTTATTGGTTTATGGCGGCAAAGGTAGAGTAATAAAATAGTCTAGAAATATATTTAATTAGACTTTTTTCTTTACTTTCGTTAGTTAAGCTTTCATTTTTAACTCTCTTTGTTCGCCAGGTTTACTAATAAATTAAAAATATCATGGTTTTTACGAATTTTGCTCCGTAAAAACCATAGTATTGAGTATGTTTTCGGAAATCTATGATTATATTCTCATTTATTTCCTGAAGTGAGTTTTATTTATGGTATATATACAGTAAAATCTACATTACCAACCTGTCCTTCACAACATCCGGTTGTGAAATTCCTAAATGCGCATTTCACATTGCTCTTACTGTATTGTCTTGCATTTATTGCAACTGGCCATTTTCTTGCATCGCTATTACCATCATTTCCAATTGAAATGTGAACATGACCTCCTTCTACCCATAAGTCTGCCTCATAGTTTGTAGGATGCCTTCTGCTCCATAATTTCTTTTTCTTTTGTGAAGCCGTTCTTACCATGAAAATATTACCAGATTTGTCTATACCAAGAGTGATGTCACTTCTGTATTTGGTTCTTCGTCACTTTTGGTGGTAAAATCTGTTATAATGAATAAAATAAGAA
>OGDN01001390.1_pt1 | contig 40367 bp, 18 predicted proteins | sample 1570271 | NCBI WGS metagenome assembly OGDN01 (sample SAMEA4384481, study PRJEB24528) | human gut metagenome | reverse complement strand
TGCAACAAAAGAAATTCACCGTTGCCGAAGTGATGTATATGGTAGGCTTTTCCAATCACTCTTATTTCTCCAAATGTTTTCAGGCTGAGTTCGGAAAAACGCCGCGCCAATACCTGAATGATGAGTTGTAGGGGCATTTCAGGGCATTTCGTCCTATTTTTATCCTTATATGTCCAATCTGTGCTTTTATTAAAATGACAGGTAATCTATCTTTGCCGCTATCAACAAACCAGTAAATTTGATAGCATGAAAAGACAGTTTATTCTTACCTGCATTTGCCTGTTATTTACCTTTGTCGGCACACAAGGGAAAACGACTTCCATACCTACTATATATATAGATGGAAACGGAGTGATGCGTTGGAGCGACACTCATCGGGAAGCTTCCTTCTTCGGTGCAAATTATACTACCCCTTTCGCTCATGCTTACCGTGCTCTCGGATACTTGGGAGTAGACCGTAAGGCAGCTATAGATAAAGATGTGTACCATCTCTCCCGACTGGGATTCAATGCCTATCGTATTCACTTATGGGATGTGGAACTGACAGACGGAGAAGGAAATCTTTTAGAAAACGATCATCTGGACCTGATGGACTACCTGATTGCCAAGCTGAAAGAACGGAATATTCATATCGTGATTACCGCACAAACAAACTTCGGGAACGGATATCCCGAACGGAACGAGCCGACAGGCGGCTTTTCTTATAAGTACGACAAATGCAGCATGCACTCCGAGCCGGAAGCTATTGCCGCACAAGAAAGATATCTCTATAGTTTGGTGAAACACACCAATCCCTACACCGGACTGGCTTACAAGGACGATCCATCTATTGTAGGATTTGAAATAAATAACGAACCTTGCCATTCCGGCACAAAGGAAGAAGTAAAATCCTACATCAACCGAATGCTGAAAGCCATACGCAAAGCCGGCAACCGGAAGCCTGTATTCTACAATGTAAGCCATAACGAATGGACGGTAGAGGCATACTACGACACCGATATTAAAGGAACGACTTACCAATGGTATCCCATCGGTCTAGTATCCGGACAAACACAACAAGGGAACTTCCTTCCCTATGTAGACCGCTACGATATTTCATTTGCCGATAAAGTAAAAGACTTCGATAAGAAAGCCCGAATGATTTACGAATTTGATCCGGCGGATATCATGTACTCTTATATGTATCCGGCTATGGTCCGCACTTTCCGCACAGCCGGCTTTCAATGGATTACCCAGTTCGCGTATGACCCGATGGACATTGCCTACGCGAATACCGAATATCAGACACATTTTCTGAATCTCGCCTATACCCCGCACAAGGCAATCAGCATGAAAATAGCTTCCGAAGCAGCACAAAGCCTGAAGAGAGGCGCATCTTACGGAAGTTATCCACAAGATACGTTGTTCGGTGAAGGTTTCCGGGTAAGCTATACAGAAGACCTCAGCGAACTGAACAACGGAAACAAATTCTATTACTCCAATACCACCCGTACGCAACCAAAAGATGCCTCACAACTGGTATCAATCGCAGGGTGTGGAAGTTCTCCTGTTGTGCGCTACGAAGGTACAGGCGCTTATTTCATAGACCGTCTGGAAGACGGAGTATGGAGACTGGAAGTGATGCCTGATGCAATCATCGTCAATGATCCGTTCGCCAAACCTTCGCTGGAGAAAGAAGTAGTGACCATCGCTTACGGTGCCTGGGACATGGCCTTGCAACTTCCGAACCTGGGAAATGCATTCACCCTTTCCACCATTCAATCGCCGGCCAATTCAACATTTGCTTCCTCCGCCCACAGAGAGAACAGCAGAAAAGAGGAAGTAAGAGACGGAGTGATTCACTCCCTCCGCCCGGGCGTTTACCTGCTGCAACGCAAGCATTGTGCGCCGAAGCAAAACTGGACAGCCGATTCGCAATGGAATACGATCAGACTGGGCGAATACGCGGCTCCCGCACCACGGGCAACGAGTTACCGGGTTATGCATACACCTGCCACCACTGTGGAAGCCAACAAACCATTGAAGATCACAGCACAGATAACAGGTCCGGAATTTCCCGACTCCGTCATCATTTACACCGACAAGATCTCTTTCTGGAACGATCACAATCCGTCCGTCAAGATGCAGCGCACAAACGGCTATACATATCAGGCAACGATACCCGCCGAAGAGATAAAAGAAGGTTATTTCAGGTATAACATCATCGTCTGCCGGGGCGACAGTACCCGTACTTATCCTGCAGGGAGTTCCGCTACAGGAAGTTCTTCCGGTACAAACGGAAATCCGCTGGACTGGGACTACACCCTCAGCCAATACTGGACTACCCGTGTAGTCGCCCCAGGTAGTGCGATACGGTTACTGACTGTAACAGATACCCATAGCCGGATAGAAGCCTATACACTCCCCGAATGGAACGAGCTTCACCGGAGTTTAACCGATTCATCTCCGACAGAAAAGCCATTGCTCCGGTTCACCTTTACATCGAAAGGAGAGAATCCGCAATACTTCCTTCGCACATTTGTCAAAGATAAGATAGACGGAAGAAAAGGCAAAATAAAAGATTGTACCGTCCTCTGTATCCGGGTTAACCGGGCGAAGGCTCTTCCGGAAGGAATCAGTGCCGGTTTCGTTACATCGGACGGATACACTTACAAAAGCCCTTGTCCTTCTCCCTCACCGGAAGGAATCATACGAATTCCTCTGAACCGGTTGCGTCAGACAGACACGGCATTGCTTCCGGTAGCTTATCCCGTCTTCCTGAAACAGTACTTCCAGCCGGAAACGGAAATACCCTTCCATGCGGAGAAAATAGAAAAGCTGGAAATATCAATGCCGGGCAATGCCAGACCGGTAACAGAGATCGAGCTTGGAGAGATCTGGCTGGAATGATACTATTAACCAATATTTCAATAAAATAAATCTATTATCAATTACACAATAATTATGAACAGTAACATCTTAAATCTACGCCATCTGACTGTACTATTCATCTTATGTACAGCCTTTCTTGGAGGCGCAATTCCTGCCTTTGCCCAACAGGGAGGCAAGAAAATGACCGGACAAGTGATCGATGAGAACAAAGAACCGATGATCGGAGTGAGCATTCTCATTGTAGGAACATCAACGGGTACAGTGACCGACTTTGACGGAAACTACACTCTGAATGTACCGAAAGACAGTAAGGAACTACAATTCTCTTACGTAGGATACGAAACTAAAGTGATAGCTATCCCCGCAAACGGCAACGTACTGAATGTACAAATGAAAAGCGACTCACAAGTACTGAGTGATGTAGTAGTCATCGGATACGGAACGCAACGCAAAAGTGACCTGACCGGTTCGGTGACGAACGTCAGCAGCAAAGACTTCAACATGGGACTGGTAAGCTCTCCCGAACAACTGATTAACGGAAAAATCTCCGGTGTACAAATCATGTCCAACAGTGGTTCGCCAACTTCCGGAAGTACGATCCGTGTACGTGGAGGAGCTTCACTGAATGCAAGTAACGATCCGCTGATCGTATTGGACGGTGTGCCTCTGGAACAAGGAGGTATCAGCGGTAATGACGGCAATTTCCTGAGCCTCATCAACCCGAATGATATTGAAAGCATGACGATTCTGAAAGATGCCTCTTCAACCGCGATCTACGGTTCGCGTGCATCCAACGGTGTCATCCTTATCACTACCAAGAAGGGAAGTTCGGACAAAATGAAAATCACATTCAGCACTACCAACTCTATTCAGACCCGTACAAAGTTAGCGGACATGTTGAGTTACGACCAGTTCGTGAATACCATCCGGACACAAGGAACGGCTGCCCAACAAGCTTTGTTGGGGACAGCCCACACCGACTGGAACGATGAAATATACCAGAATGCCTTCGGAACGGACAACAACCTGAGCATTACCGGAAAGATTGCTCCAAACTGGCCCATCCGCGTATCGGTAGGTTACTACAATCAAAGCGGTCTGCTCCGTACGGACAATGCCGAACGATACACCGGAAGTGTTACACTCAACCCTTCTTTCTTTAAAGACCATCTGAAGTTGAATATCAATGCAAAAGGTTCCATCAATAATAACACGTTCGGTAATACGGAAGCCATCTGGGCAGCTTCTACCATCAATCCGACCATTCCGGTTTATTCCGGCCTGGATACTTTCGGAGGATATACAGAGGCGGTAGACAATACCGGTGCACCGGTAAACGGAGCAGTAATGAACCCGGTAGGTCTCATCCAAATGAACGACTCGCATAGTAATGTCAAACGCTTCATCGGAAATATCGATGCGGATTACCGTGTCCACTTCTTCCCCGATCTGAAACTGCATGCTACGATAGGTTATGATTACGCACAAGGTAAAGGGAGTGTATATGTTCCGGCAGAAGCTGCACAAAACTACACCACTTCCGGCCTGGATTACAGCTACGGTCCGCAAAAGAAAGAAAACCGTCTGCTGACTTTATACGCCAACTACAATAAACTGGTGGAACCGATCAAGAGTAGTTTTGACGTGACAGCCGGTTATGACTATCAGTACTGGAAAGCAACCAACCCTCTTTACAGTGAAATGAATACGCTCGGAGAAGTGCTGAAAACTTCGAAAGCAACCGATGAACGCCATGTACTACTCTCCTACTACGGTCGTCTGAACTACTCGTTCGACTCACGCTATATGCTGACCACCACCGTACGCCGGGACGCTACTTCCCGTTTTGCCAAGAATGTGCGCTGGGGTACTTTTCCTTCGGTAGCACTGGGATGGAGAGTGACGGAAGAGTCTTTCCTTAAAAACAACAAAGTACTCAGCAACCTGAAAGTTCGTGCCAGCTACGGTGTGACCGGTCAGCAAGACGGTATCGGCAACTATAACTATCTGCCCATCTATACTATCAGCCAGAATGGTGCCGAATCTATCATGGGTAATGATTACATTTATACTTATCGTCCCAAATCGTATGTTTCCGACTTGAAATGGGAAACGACTACTTCATGGAATGTCGGTTTCGACTTCGGTTTCCTGAAAGACCGCATTACCGGTAGTTTCGACTACTACACCCGCAAAACGGAAGATCTGATTGCAACCGTCCCCGCTGCAGCCGGAACAACTTTCGACCGTAACATCACGACTAACGTAGGAAATGTAGACAGTCAGGGTATTGAGTTCAGCCTGAACGCAACACCGATACAAACCAACGACTGGAACTGGGATCTCAGTTTCAATATGACCTGGCAGAAGATGAAGGTGAAAAACCTGTCGCTGGCCGCCGGAGCTGCTGCTACCAACACTTCCGTAGGTCCGTATATCGACAGCTATCAGGTACAGACACTAAGTGAAGGATATGCTCCTTACATGTTCTACGTTTACCACCAACTGTATGATGAGAAAACCGGTAAACCGGTAGAAGGTGCCTATGTAGACCTGAACGGTGACGGCGAAATCAATACCGAAGACCTGTATCGCTACCACTCTCCTGCTCCTGACTATATTCTTGGCTTCAGCACCTCACTACGCTGGAAGAAATGGACATTGAGCACCAGCCTGCGTGCCAACATCGGCAACTATGTATACAATGCAATGGCGATGAACACCGGAGCCTGGGAAACGGTAAGCTACAACTCTTATCAGTTGAACAACCTGTCGACGAGCTATCTGAAGACCGGTTTCCAGTCCCGTCAATACTTGTCGGACTACTATGTAGAGAATGCTTCGTTCCTGAAAATGGACAACCTCTCACTGAACTATAATTTCGGTGAAATCTGCAAAGGATGCAGCCTGAATGTCAGTGCTATGGTACAAAATGTATTCTGCATCACCAAATACAGTGGTGTAGACCCGGAAGTACCCAACGGCGTAGACAACTCTTTCTACCCGCGTCCACGTACCTTCTCACTCAACGTAGGTTTCAACTTCTAATTACTTAAAAAAGCGCATTATGAAAAAGATATTTTATACAGCCTTCTATTTTTGCAGCGCACTGCTGCTAAGTTCCTGCATAGGCGATTTGGACCAGTATCCGCATGAAGACGAAACAGCCGCCAGCATCTACACCAGCGCCGCAAACTATAAAGCCGTGTTAGGGAAAATCTATACGGCAATGGTAACTACCGGACAAGAAAAAAGCGGTGATCCGGACTTGAGCAGCAACAGCGGACAGGACTATATGCGTTGCTTCTTCAACCTGCAGGAATGCGGTACGGACGAAGTAGCCTCTACCTGGTTGTCCGGTGACAACGTGACCGGCCTCACCTACCTCAGCTGGGATGCCAACGACCCGTGGGTATCGGATATGTACTACCGTATTTATTACAACATTGCATTGTGCAATGAGTTTATCCGCAACGCTACCGACGAAAAGCTGGCACAGTTTACGGAACAGGAACAAAGTGAAATCCGTCATTACCGTGCCGAAGCCCGGTTTATGCGTGCGTTGTTCTACTATCATGCACTCGACCTGTACCGTAACATTCCGTTTGTGACGGAGAATGACCCGACAAGCGGTTATCTCCCTCCACGCTATACAGCCGCACAGATTTTCAGTTATATCGAAAGCGAACTGAACAGTACCGTGAATGATATGCTCGACAAAGCGAATTGTCCTTACGGTCGTGCTTCACAGGGAGCTGCGTATACCTTACTGGCTAAACTCTATCTGAATGCGGAAGTGTACACCGATACTTCCAAATATACCGAATGTATCAGTGCCTGCCAACAGGCAATCGCTCAGGGATATTCTCTGGAAGACGATTACAGCAGCCTGTTCAATGCAGATAATGACAAGCGCACTGCCAATGAAATTATCTTCACCCTGCCGGTAGATGCTACGCATACCGTATCATGGGGTTCTTCCACCTATATCATTTGCGGTGCGGTAAGTAATACTTCCGACAAGCAAGTACCCGAAGACTATGGAGTGAAAAGCGGCTGGGGTATGTTCCGCGTACGCGGTGAAATACCAGCTCTGTTTACAGGAAAAGCTGACCAACGCTACTTATTCTTTACCGACGGCCAGACTCAATACCTAGATAAAATAGATGATCAGTCAAACGGCTTTTTTGTAACGAAATGGACCAACCTTACAGATAATGGTCAAACAGCTTCCAATACAGCCGACGGCGGTGTGAACACCGATTATCCCCTGTTCCGTCTGGCAGACGTATATCTGATGATGGCGGAAGCCGTTGTACGTGGCGGCACAGGAAGTGACAGAGGAACGGTATTGGGCTATATCAACGAACTTCAGAGACGGGCATACGGTGACGATGAGCACAAAATAGCAGATTCCGACCTGACTCTTGACTTCTTGTTAAAAGAACGTGCCCGCGAGCTTTACTGGGAAGGACACAGACGTACGGACCTGATCCGCTACGGCATGTTCACAACCGACAAATATCTGTGGCAGTGGAAAGGCGGCGAGAAAGGCGGTACAGCCGTAAACAGCAAGTACAATATCTACCCGATACCGAATACGGAGCTTACAGCCAATCCGAACCTGTATAATGAAAATTATTAATTATCCTCTAATACGAACGATATATGAAAACAATAAATAGTCTGATCCTCTCTCTGGCAACCCTCTTCGTATTGGGTGCCTGCGAAGAAGACGGAGATAAATATTACTTGTCGAGCCTGACAAGCAATGAACTCATTGCTTCGACAGACAACATCGTACTGACCGAAGCGACCGCACAGAAGAATGTGTTATCGCTGGCATGGACAGACCGTACACTGGCTATCAGCAATCCGAACTTTAAACCGACTAATTTGCTGAAAACCGCCATGCAAGTCTCTTTGAGCGAAGACTTCTCGGGTACTATCGTAGAGTCTACCGAAACCTCCCTTTCGAAGACTTACAACGGTGCCGAACTAAACATTGTCGCTAATAATCTGGGAGTGGAAGCCAATGTGGCCGCAAAATTCTACTTCCGCCTGAAAGGAACGACGGGTAACAACATCGATCCGGCTTATAGCAACGTGGAAGCAGTAACCATCACCCCGTATGAGCTGGATATGCGCTTTGCCAACGTACTCGACCAGAATGCGACTGCCACAGGAATGACCCTGTTCTCCGCTAATACCGACGGTATATACAAGGGCTTTGTCGGTGTAGAGGGCTGGTTCAACTTCTTGGTACAGGAAGCCGACGGTACCATCTGGAGAAATGACAACGAGACCGGAATGCCGTTCCTGCTCACTACAGCCGGCGACTGGAAGTGCTGGTTCCCCGGAACTGCCGGTTGCTACTATATCACATTTGATACCAACAGCAAGCAATGGAACGGACTGCTGATTCCTTTTTTAAATGTCAGCGGAGACATCAATGCCACCATGACATTCGACCGTACCAGCCGGAAATGGACCGCTACATTCAATGCGGATGCAACCGGAACAATCACCGTCCGGATTGACGGAACCGGTAAACTGTATGACCATACCTGCGCCAACCTCAACGACAATGGCGGTTATGACATCGACGATACAAAAGCCAAAGACACCCCTGTCGCATTCAGTGGCAGCAACGCTGCATTGAGCTTTGGAGAAACTGCCGGAGATATCACTGTCAATGTTCCGCAAACAGGAGAATGTACACTGAGCATCGACCTGAGTAATCCGCAGCAATGGACAGCTACCGTAGAGGAAGGCGGCTCCGTAGAACCGGAACCCGAACCGGAAGAAGGACAATATCTGTATCTGCCGGGAATAGGTCCGGACACTGAGTGGGCATACGACCACAAAATAGAAGTCTATTACAAAGAAGAACAGAAGTATGCCGGCATCGTAGACGTTAACTCCAAATATGGAAACTATGCGATGACCTTATTCTCATCGGGCAATGAGTGGGATACCAGCAGGATGTACACCATCGCCAAGGATGATGCTGCCAGCACAGCCGAAAGCGGTACGCTGATTAACGGACAAGGCACTAACATTCCTGCTCCCGATGCCGGACTGTATCTGTTCGATGTATCTCTGAAAGAGCTTACTTATAAGACGTATGCTCTTGGCGACAATATCTATTGTTACTACGGAATAGAGAATGACAACAGCTTCAACCCGATTGCAAGCACCGGAACTGCCGGCGAATACTCCGGTACCATCACACTGGCAACAGATTCCCAATGGGGAGCCAAATTCTATATAGAAAATGCATGGACTGCTTTCTACGGAGGAAGCGACGGCAAGCTATATTACAATGGCGATGGTATCATGCTGAAGGCTGGTACTTATACAATTACAGTGAACCTGATTGACGGAACTTATTCCGCCGTTCAGCAATAACCTTTAGATAACGAAGAACAATGATGAAACAATTCAAAAACATATTGATGGCTTCCGCACTATTGTGCGGAGCCTTCTTCACCGCTTGCGACGACAACGATGAAAAGCCGGTATTTCCGGAAAATCAAGAGAATGTGTATGATATGTCCGGCTTCGCCAAAGGAGCGGACGTCAGCTGGCTGACAGAAATGGAGAAATCAGGCTACAAGTTCTACGATGCCGAAGGCAACGACCACGAATGCATGTCCCTGCTCCGCGATCTGGGAATGAACTCGATCCGCCTGCGTGTATGGGTAAACCCCGACCAGGGATGGTCTGAAGACGAAGGCTATTTTAATCCCGAAGGCTGGTGCGACAAAGACGATGTTGTGACCAAAGCATGGCGCGCCCACAATCTGGGTTATCGTATCATGATCGATTTCCACTATAGTGACATCTGGGCCGATCCGGGACGACAGGAAAAACCTGCTGCCTGGGCAGACTTGTCTTTCGAGGAATTGCAGAAAGCTGTAGCCGACCACACGACTGATGTTCTGAGTGCCATCAAAGCAAGAGGTATCGATGTGGAATGGGTACAGGTAGGCAACGAAACACGTTCGGGCATGCTGAAACCCGACGGAGCGGCCAGCAGCGGAAACACTGCCAACTTTGCCAAATTGGTAACTTCCGGTTACGATGCCGTCAAAGCAATCTATCCGCAGGCAAAAGTGATTGTACATATCGACGAAGGTAACAATCCCAACCGCTATATCTGGCTGTTCGACGGACTGAAAGCAGACGGTGGCAAATGGGATGTAATCGGCATGTCACTCTACCCTGATCCTGAGACACAGGACTGGCGCCAGCTGAACAACGACTGCATAAGCAACATAAAAGATCTGATCGAACGCTATAATACGCCGGTCATGATGTGCGAACTCGGCATTAACTGGAATTACGAAGAAGCAGAAGCATTTTTTACCGACTTCGTGACGAAAGCGAAAGAAATAGACCAATGTCTGGGCGTATTCACCTGGGAGCCTCAATGCTACGGTGGTTGGAAAGGGTATCACAAAGGTTTATTTGACGACAGCGGCAAGCCGACTTCTGCATTTAATGCCTTCAAACGGTAAATTTATTGAATCCTTTTCATAACTTTACCCCGAATCCCTAATTTATATACCTGAAAAAGAGAAAATGAACATGAAACACCAAAAACAGTTGCTAACTGTACTTTTGATGAGCGCAGCCAGTATGCTGCAAGCACAGCGCAGCGAAACGCTGCTCGAAAAGAACTGGAAATTCAGTAAAGGAGATTTTCCGGAAGCTGCGCAGACTGACTACAACGATACTAAATGGGAATCGGTCGTTATCCCACATGACTGGGCCATCTTCGGACCTTTCGATGTAAACAACGACCTGCAAAATGTAGCAGTCACACAGAACTTTGAGAAAAAGGCATCACTGAAAACCGGACGTACCGGAGGTCTTCCGTATGTCGGAACCGGATGGTATCGCACCAGTTTCGATGTTCCCGCCGACAAGGAAGTCACTCTCTTGTTCGACGGAGCGATGAGCGAAGCGCGTATATACGTCAACGGACAGGAGGCTTGCTTCTGGCCTTTCGGCTACAATTCTTTTCATTGCAACGTTACACCCTTCCTGAACAAGGACGGGAAGCACAATACACTGGCGGTACGTCTGGAAAACCGTCCGCAGTCTTCACGCTGGTATCCGGGAGCAGGTTTGTATCGCAATGTACATCTGATTGTGACGGACAAAGTCCACGTCCCCGTATGGGGTACGCAGATCACCACTCCCCATGTCAGTGATGAATTTGCCGCCATACGCCTGCAGACAAAGATAGAGAATGCCGGCGAAAAGACGGAAATCCGTATAGAGACAGAAATCCTGTCACCGGATGGAAAGGTAGTGACACGTAAAGAAAACAAAGGACGCATCAATCACGGGCAGCCGTTTGAACAAAACTTCATCGTCAATGCGCCTCAACTCTGGTCGCCGGAAAGCCCCGCTCTCTACAAAGCCGTATCCAACGTGTATGCAGACAATCAGCTGGTAGATACCTACTCTACCCGTTTCGGTATCCGCAGCATTGAATATATTGCCGACAAAGGTTTCTATCTGAACGGAAAACACCGCAAATTTCAGGGGGTATGCAATCACCATGACTTAGGTCCGTTGGGTGCAGCCATCAACGTAGCGGCACTTCGCCACCAGCTCACACTCTTGAAAGAGATGGGATGCGATGCCATTCGTACTTCCCACAATATGCCGACTCCCGAACTCGTGGAATTGTGTGATGAAATGGGATTCATGATGATGATCGAACCGTTCGACGAATGGGACATCGCCAAGTGTGACAACGGATACCACCGTTACTTCAACGAATGGGCAGAACGCGATATGGTGAATATGCTGCACAACTATCGCAACAATCCTTGTGTGGTAATGTGGAGTATCGGCAATGAGGTTCCCACCCAATGCAGCCCTGTCGGATACAAAGTTGCGAAGTTCCTGCAAGACATCTGTCATCGTGAAGACCCCACCCGCCCCGTCACCTGCGGCATGGACCAGGTATCTTGTGTGCTTGCCAACGGATTTGCCGCCATGATCGATATTCCCGGTCTGAACTACCGCGCCAACCGCTATCAGGAAGCATACTCCAAACTTCCGCAGAATCTCATTCTGGGTAGTGAGACCGCTTCTACCGTAAGTTCACGTGGAGTCTACAAATTCCCGGTTGAGGATAAGAAAAGTGCGATATACGACGACCATCAATGTTCTTCTTATGATGTAGAGGCTTGTTCGTGGTCAAATATCCCCGACGAGGACTTTGCATTGGCAGACGATTACCACTGGACCATAGGACAGTTTGTATGGACCGGCTTCGATTACTTGGGTGAGCCTTCTCCTTACGATACCAATGCCTGGCCCAATCACAGTTCCATGTTTGGCATTATCGACCTCGCCAGTTTGCCGAAAGACCGTTATTACTTATACCGCAGCATATGGAATAAGGAAGCGGAAACACTTCATATCCTGCCACATTGGACATGGCCGGGGCGTGAAGGAGAGGTTACTCCTGTATTTGTTTATACCAATCATCCTACCGCCGAACTGTTTATCAACGGTAAAAGCTATGGCAAACAAAGTAAGAACAACAGTTCATTGAAGAGCCGTTATCGCCTGATGTGGATGGATGCTGTATATGAACCGGGTGAAGTGAAAGTAGTAGCCTATGATAAAGACGGAAAAGCAGTAGCAGAAAAAGTGGTCCGTACAGCCGGCAAGCCTCATCACATCGAGCTGGTCAGCAACCGGAATGAACTGACGGCAGACGGAAAAGACCTTGCTTATGTAACCGTGAAAGTGGTAGACAAAGACGGAAACCTCTGCCCTGCCGACAACCGCCTGATTAACTTCTCCGTCAAAGGAGCCGGAACATACCGTGCCGGAGCCAACGGTGACCCAACGAGTCTCGACCTGTTCCATCTTCCGAAGATGCATGCATTCAACGGAATGCTTACAGCTATCATCCAGACCAATGAAACAGCCGGAGAAATCGTTCTGACAGCCAAAGCAAGCGGAGTGAAAACAGGAAACATTCGTCTCCAGACAAAATAACAGACCCACATAAAGATAACGGGCACCGTATAATTCGGCGTCCGTTATCTTTATAGCTACAATGCTTAGAATAAATTGAAAAAACTAAACTATATCTTTATATAAACAAACGGATATCTCTTCATTTCCTAAAGCTTGAAGTATTTATATCGTTTTTTCTAGAGGAGGAAAGGGGAACCTCCATCAGACTGAGTATTCCGATTGCTACGGTAGAAGATACAAATATAATTTTAATCAATGATTCTATATTTGTCTATGGTGGGATTTAACCCCTGTTTTAAATCACGGTATAGTGGTGGTTTGCTAAAAGCAAAGCTATAAGGCTCATAAAGAGTAGCACAATCCAAATGAGTTTCAGCAAATAATTTATACTCTTTCCATAACCGATCATAATTATCGATGGCTTTACGAATACTTTTAGTATCATACTGTCCATTTATGTCTCCCTCGTAACCTTTGAGCATGACAATCCATCCCTGTTCATATATCGAATATAAAAGAAATCCGTATGTAGCGGAAGTTTGCAAGTAACGTCTTAGTTCTGGAGAACCTGTTTTTATTTTATTGGCTAGTGAAACTATCTCTTTCCAAATAGTAACACTTTGAGATTTTTCTAATATAACTTTAGATGCCAGTCCCTGTTCTATGATTGTTCGGAGATCCCGTTTTAATTCTTTTTCTCCCCCAATGAATTGATCTCTTGTCCACCATACATTAATGGGTAAAAGTAAAGAAGCTCTTCCTCTAACAATTGCATCAGCAGACAAAAGAGCGAGACGATGAAAACGTTCTACATCTTTTCCTTTGAATCCATTAGCTATGGCATATTTCTTAAATAATTCTTTTTCTGATAATGACATTTCGTTCGCCCAATTAGCAAGTATTGCTACATTTATGTCGCACCATAACTCATTTTTTATATAAGGCCCCCTCCAGCCGCCTCCTCTTGACCATGTCCAGATTCCTGCAAAATTAGGACTTGATTTTAAATGGTTCAAGCAGTAAGGCTGAGAGTCTGATTTTAATTCCTCAAATCCATTAAGTACACCATCAACAATATAATTCGGATATGCCCCTTTACCTTCATACTCACGTTGACATTCAATTTCTACAATTTGCTTATGCTTACCTATCCCTAATGTCGGGTTGAATTTATAAGTCCGGTGATAATCTCCTTTTGTATATTTTATACTCAAATATAAATTAGGATGAGGTTCAACACCGTCTGTCACAGAAAGATAATATTGAGGATTGACATGGAAGTAACCAAAATCCCATGTACGATAGAATATTTTTTTGTTTTGACGCACACATACTTCTTCCCTCAGCAAGTTTATCAAATCGCGATGTATTTTTACTCCTCTATCCGTTTTCTCATTCTGGAAGATAGGACCATTACCTGTGTGATAAGGAGTATTATGCAAATAAGTTTCCCCCACACGAATAATTAGACCATCCAATTTGGGGAAACGTTTAAATATTTCTCGAAGCATGATTCGGTGTATCTCTTGTGTTTTAGGACGAGTGAAGTCTATTCGCCCTTTTTCATCACAAATCTCATGCTTATAAATTTCCACCAGCCGTTTAGGGAGAACGATAATATCAGTAGAATAATATGCTTCCAACCCAGCTTTATGGATAGCTTCAATCTTGTTTTCTATACGAGTGGCAATAGAATCTGTCCACTGACGCTCCTTAGAACCGACAGGACATATTTGAGGACTTAAACTTCCATAAGTAATAGCAGTATGTACAAATTGAAAGTCATTAATTACTTGTGCGTTAAAACCATACTGTGCAATGAGTTCAGGGGTATTGAACTTTGTAACAGTAAAAGGTTCACCTGGATTATGATGAACCATATCCATAATAATGGGAGTTTGAGCAAACAAGAAACCACGCATTATATTCACTAAAAAAAAAGCAAAAAGTAAGTATTTTCTCATAATAACATAAAATGATTATCCATATAATACCAATTAATTTAATCAACACTACACGAATAAAATTAGTAAATTATCACATAGTGACTTATCTGAAGAAACAGAGAGAAAAATTTGGTATCATCTGCAAACTTCAAAATATCATAATTAAACGTGATGAACATTAGCACGTAACCAGTTCTGTAGAACTGAACAAGTGCTTATTCACCGTAGAACTTCCGAAAGAAAAAAATGGTATCAACCTATTTAGAATTGGGCATTGATATTTAACCAATTTATCTGTATATTAAAAAACAGGATTCAAGTATAAAACAAGAATTCTGTAATTTTCTATTTACACAAAATTATGGACAGTGCCAAGAAAAAACAAGATTCTCGTCATGTTTGAAAGCTTCAAATCTACAATACTCATTATTTCATTTTTATTTTCAAATGTTTTCCTTCGTATTTAACAGTCTTTCCACCAGTGCTTTCTTCCACTCCTATTCCAGCATTCTTACCGACTTTCACCAATCTCAAGTTCCGGCATTGAGTCATTCCCGGATAATTACCTTTACGGTCGGAAATGGTCAATAATTTCTTTTTGTCATCCCACTTTATTTCAAAAGTCGAATAAGAACCTTTCTCATAATTATAGTTATCGCCTTCATCCTCATACACCGTAAACGAAGAATCCGCTCCCGGATAAATCCGTATTTCCCAAGTTGCATCTTTCTTTTCCGATGTATATTGCACAACTGGCCCCATTGGAACAATAGCCCCCTGACGCACCAATAAAGGAATCCGGTTGATTGTTGCTTCTACAGTAATCCATTGCCCTCCTTTATATTTCTCTCCTGTCCAAAAATCAATCCAGTTCGTACCATCGGGTAAGTATACCCGACGTGTCTTATCAACATTCCCCAATGGCTGGGAGTCAACAGAATAATACATCGGAGTTGTAACGGGAGCAACCAGCAAAGCCGGACCAAACATAAATTCATCCTTCAAATCAACAACCTGCGTATCCGAAGCAAAATCAAAAGCAAGTGCCCTGGTCATCGTATAATTATCGGTATGAATTTTTCCCGCCAAAGAATAAATATAAGGTAATAAGCGATACCGCAAATGAATCATTTGAATCAAACTGTCGTAAAAAGGCTCACCAGGTTTACCAAAGCGCCATACTTCACGGGGAGTATCGGTACCATGACTACGAAATACAGGCAAGAATGCACCATATTGAAACATACGGGTATACAATTCACGATATCCCATATCAGCCACTCCTTTATTATAATCACCTTTCCAAAACCACTGACCTCCTTTTTTAGTAAAGAAAGCACCAATATCGACTGTCCAATAAGGACATCCTGTAGCCATAAAGTTCAGTCCTGCCGGAATCATCTGGGCAAAAGATTTCCAGGAAGCATAAGTATCGCCATTCCACGTGATACTAGAGTAACGTTGCTGACCGGCATAGCTGGAGCGAGTCAAATTAACCACACGCTTGTCTGCACTCGTAGAACGCTGGTTCTCATACACCCCCATTGCATGGTATAAAGAATACAGCTGACTTCGTTCCGCTCCCAATACATCGTTCAATAGTTTGGTATTTAGCTCCCAACGATGTTTGTGACTATCATTTCCATAGTGTTCCCCCATATGAGTCCAGTCAGCATCCAATGGTTCAGAAGCGTCACACCACCAAGCATCGAAACCATTATCAAAAAACTCATTTTTCGCATAGCTCCAATACAACTTCCTTGCCAACGGATTAAAAGCATCGTATATAGCAGAAGAGTGCAGAAGTAGATTCTTCTGTTTAAAATCAGCGTGCTGAGGACAATTCATGGCATTAGGCCATATTGAAACCATTAATTTGGCGTGCAAAGAATGAATTTCATCTGTCAGTTTCTTTTTATCAGGGTAATGCTTCGGATCCATGCTCATTCGTCCCCATTGACCTCTGGGCCAGTAGTTCCAGTCCTGTACAATCATATCAATAGGAATCTGTCTTTGGCGATATTCCTTTAAAGTATTGATCAAATCATCGGAACTAACGTACCGTTCTTTCGACTGAATATATCCGAAAAGATAAAGAGGCATCATGGGTGATACGCCTGTCAGCAAACGGTAATTAGCCACTACACCATCCAAAGTACAGCCTTTCATAAAATAATAGTCAATCTCTTTGGCCGCTTCCAACTCCACATAGCTCCCTTCCGAATTGTCTTTGAATACCATCCCACAGCCTGCGTCGAACAATAGGCCGTAACCGTTGGTCGATACCAGCACCGGTACCATTGCCTTCAAATTATGCTGGCATAAATAAAGTTCCTTTCCCCGAAGGTTCATATAATCCTCCATATGAGAGCCAAATCCATATAAGGCCTCCAGAGGCTGCCATTCAAAATTTATCCTGTACTTCCAGGTATAACCTATAGTATCACGACGAAGAATATTTTTCATTTCCTTATCTCCATCCGCTGTTTTCTCAATACGTTTGGATTGTTCGTCGTATACGACATGCTCCATTACCTTCTTTTCTCCAACTCTCGGCAGCTTGCCGTCTTCCCGAAGTAATAAGGAACCATCCGTATTTAAATAAGAAATAAAACCTGTATTTAAATCGACCTTAACGATCAGACTATCCGATTTTAACACACAACTATCAATCTCCCTATCAGAGGTAAAACGGACAGGTTTGGCAACATGAGGCATACAAACGCCCGTGCTATTCCCCTTAAATACATTTTCCCTCGTATATTGTACTCTCACAATATCCGAAGTGACAAATTCAACCTTCAAAAGGCCTTGCTCCAATTGACAAGACACACCATTCACTAAAAAAGTAACATCCTTACTTTTTGAAAAAGCGACAAATGTATTCATTAAACCTAATGAAAGGATCATTAACTGCGCTAAAGTGAATTTTCTTACTCTAAACCGGCTTTTCATACATATATATTTTGTAAATGTTTTATTGAACAGACTGCAACTCCGCATTGGTAACTGAACGCACCCATTCAATTACCACAGGTTCACCGCAAGTATCACCAAAATCCAGAGTCATGGTTGCATTTGTTAAAGCCTTAGAGAATGAGTATCCATTTTTTGACTGAATATCTGTTATTTTAAATACATATATATCCTCACCTACTTTCATTGCTTTATCTGAATCAAATTCCCAAAACTCCGGTGCTGCATTTATACTATATGACAAAGTTAACCATTTTTTATTTGCCGATGCCGGAATGCCAGAAGCTTTCACCACTATATTAGGATAGGTAGAAGAATCATACTGAACACGTTTCTGTAGTTTAATCCCCGAAGAAACCAATGACATCACCCCGTTGACTGCCCGATATGAAGCTGTAGAGAAGTTCCATGCTTTCAACTGGGTAAGATCTTCTTCTATCCTTCCTCGGTCTGTTCCAGTATTCAAATTATCACCCAAATAATAAAGCAGACTGCCAAAACCGGTATTATCGCAAGTAAAACTCGGTCCCTCAGGACGCACAAGACCTAAAACGATCTTCGTATAGGGCATTTCTAGTCCTTTCCGTACCACATAGTGATTATAAGCTATTTCAAAAACCGAACGAAAACGCCCCATACCCTCTTTTCCAAAGGTGGAAAGATTGGAATATTTTCCGGTTATGTCTTTCCATTTAACAAAAGGAACATCGTATCCCAGATTGGATTTGGCAATATATTCATATCCTTTCATTATACGATTATCCAAAGCACCATATAAGTCATCACCTTGTGTCCAAGCCACTTCCGCCATATCAGCAAAGCAACTAACACCAAGCATTACATGCTGTTGGTCACGACCGGCTTCCTGCGATTGTCCACTTTCGGCAATGTAGTTAGGCAAACTTCCGTTGTCTTTTCCATGATAAAAGAAGTCAATTGCATCATCATAGAGTTTACGATCATTCAAGAACACCCCGAAAGAAAGCTGCGCCTTAGCTACCGCAACTCCCCAATTACCATTGGTATAGGGTGCCGTTTGAAAGAATTTGCTTAAAACCGGCTGAAACACCTTTCGGAACATAGCCTCTACACACTCTGTATCCTGCTCACTCCAACCATTCGGATAATGAGTCTCCATATAAGTGTAGCGCATAATCTCAGCCGCATTAACCAGTATAAATCCCTGCAGTCCCGCACAAAGCGGAGCATCATTAGTAGGCGGTATCTGCCGAACGGTACGAGCATAAGCTCTGATAATTTCCATGGATTTGTCCGCATGGGCTTTCTTTCCGGTTATCTTCCAAAGAAGGGCATTGTAATAGGCGGAATTAAAATCACGTTCACTAGGTCCTTTGGTGTAACCATACTTTCCATCCCGGCTTATTATTTCGAAAGGTCCTTTCATCTGATAGTCGGCCCTGGCTTCCGGTAGCTTTGCGAGAATTTCATACGAACCATAAGCCGGTTGGGCTTTCTGATCAACTAAACGCTTTATCCGCTCCAATGATTTTTCGGAGTGGAGTACTCCAGGATGAATAAACTGTTGGGCGAAAGCACCGGGAATAATGCATACCAAATTACAAAGTAACCATATTTTTCTTAATCTCATAGCAATGAAAAGTTTAGTAAAAGAGCAACTCCCACACTGAGGGTTTTGCCGCTCCGGGTTTATTTAAAAAGGAAATTTTTACCGATTTGCATACCTTGGAAATCGGAATATGAACGGGTGACCCCTCAATCCCCTCGACCGTATAATCTGCAACTGCCACCCAGTTGTTTTTATCATCAGCAGTTTCAACCTTTATGAAATACCTCTTCCAAGGATATTCAAAACGAATCTCCATGGTATCGATATATGCACTATCCTTAAAAATGGCTGATAAATAGGAATCTTCTTCGCCATCTGTTGCTTCCCAACGTGTAGCATAGCTGCCATCCAATACATTTTTCGCCATAAAGTCTTTATTCCGCTCCGAACTTGATAAGATTTCATCCACTTTTATGAATTGCCTGTCATCCTTGTTTAGATCGGGGAATAACTGGGCATGATGCGGCACAATATTATTAATTTCATTTTCCGGATCATTGAAAGTGAGTTCACTCAAACAAGTCTGACGGAAGGCCGACCCATCATTTAAAAACGGCCAACGATGCCGATGGTACAACATATAGGTTTTGTTATCGTAAGTAAACAGGGTGTGGTGACCAGGACCATAAACTTTCAATTCTTTATTTGTAGTCAGGATTGGACTATTCCCAGCTTCTTCAAACGTACCAAGTGGATGATCGCCTACAGCATAACATACCTTGTAAGTATCATCAATTGTTTTTCCCTCCGAATAAGTCAGATAGTATTTACCGTTATGTTTCAGCATATACGGAGCTTCAAAATAGTGCGCAGGCGTTACTTCCACCGGTTCTGTCGCAAAAGAAGCCATATCGTCATTCAGCCGGGCTCCGAAACAATGACCGTTAGTCCATCCCCAACCGGATCCCCAATAAAGATAGGCTTTTCCATCATCATCAATAAAGGCTTCAGCATCTATTACATGATAATAGCGAGTGGTATCAAACGATATCATGGGTTTATCTCCCAACACGTTTTCCCATGGACCAAGCGGATGGGCAGCTTTACCACACCAGACCTCTGACCCCACAGATACATACATATAAAACATATCTCCTTTTTGAATAACAGAAGGCGCCCATACCATGTTTTTATGGGAGAGAGCAGATGTACAAGCCGCTTTCGTAGGCCAGTTCAACCGATGAAACGTCCAGTTCCGGAAATCCTCGGAAACCCAGCACGGCAGAAAATCCGCTCCCCACGGATCGACCGTCGCATAGAGATAAAACTTACCTTCATACTGCACCAGCGAAGGATCTGCAAAATATCCCGGAAGGATAGGGTTGTTAATTTCCGTCATTTGAGTCTCAACTTTCTCTTTGGGCTGATTACAGCCGACCAAAAGAAAAGAGCATAATAAATAAATTCTTGTTTTTAATGTCATAAATACATCCCTGAGTTTAATGATTAAAGCAACGATTACAGCATTTTAGCACTTACAAAGATACGGATAAATAAAATTAACCCTATGTCATATAGAATCATAAACTGATCGATTCGATAAACAGTAATGTTCCCGGCTAAGGAAATGGTTCAAATTGTACTACCTCATGAGGCAATGAGTACTATGAATATACCGTTTTTTTTGTTTTCTTTGTAGTAGAAAAACCAATTCCTATTAATAATGAGATATCTGTCATCCATCCTAGTATTGCTTTTAAGCATAAGCAGTTTTGCTATCAATCAATATAAATTCCGTCTAATTGATATCGTCGATGGCCTGTCCGATAATCAGATACGTGGATTGAGCATCACCCCCGACGGACGTATTGCTGTCAGAACCGCTTCTATAATGAACATCTATAATGGAACGACCTTTGAATACTTCCATTATGATAAAAAGCAGAAATACGTATGGAATTATAATCGCCCCACCAAAGAATATTATGACAATCAAGGGAGAATATGGATGAAAGAACTCGGATATCTGTTGCTTCTTGACCTGAATACCAACAAATTCAACTACAATATATCGGAAGAATTAGCCACACTGGGTATTACCAAACGTCTGAAGAATCTCTTTATTGACGATTCCAAGAACTACTGGTTTCTGACAGAAGATAATACATTTACCTTTTACGATACAACCCAAAGCAAACTTATTACGATAGAAGACGGTCAGAGTGATTTCACCAGGCTATACGGAATCCCGATGGAACTGACCCAGTACAAAAATCTCTGTTGGATTGTATATAGCAGCGGATTAATACGCTGTTGGGACTATACCTCTCACGAATTTATTTTTCAGGAAACCCGTTTCTTGAATATCATAGGCAACTTTACCGATAGAATATATATTCATCCCGACTCTGTGGGGAATATCTGGCTGATGTATAACAATGCTGTTTACTTTCACCACAGGATAAACAGAGACTGGAAAGAAGTTGCCACGATTAAAGGCATATCCAATTTTTTCACCTGCATGGACATGGATAACGACGGAAATGTATGGGTGGGAACTTCCAAATCCGGATTAAGATATATTGACGGCAAAACATTCGAAGTAACTTATCTGCCAGGAATGAGCCTTATAAACGGGGGAGTACAGGACAATGACATTTACACACTTTTTGTTGATCCCAATAATGGCATATGGATAGGTACACTTTTTCAAGGATTATGTTACTATCACCCCAGTATACAAAAGTTTCAGCTAATTCAGACTATTAATACCGGAACACAAATTACCAACGAAACCATACGCTGTTTCCTAGAAGAAGAAAGCGGTACCGTCTTAATTGGGACTGGAGATGGTTTATATCGTTTCTACCCGGAATCAAAGAAAGTTGAACGACTGTTTAAAGAACAAATCAACGACCTATGCCTCTCTATCAGGAAAGACCATAGCGGTAGAATATGGGTAGGAACTTATCTGGGCGGCTTCTTCTGTATAGAAGGAAAACAAATAAGACAATATATCAGATCATCGACCAATCTGGAGAAGGACCCGAACCAAAATATTTCAAGATGCATTTATGAAGATACAGACGGACGATTCTGGGCCAGTGTAACAGGCGGTGTAGGACAATTCGATCCGGCTACCGGAAAAATGTTATATATGTTAGCCGATAAATATCCGGAAATAAAAGACTATACCCTAATCTATCACCTTTATCCAATTAACGATGAAACATTCGCTGCACTAGGAGACAAAGGGATATACTATTACAATACAAAACGAGACAGCCTGTATATTCCCGGAACTGACAATCCCCATTTTGAACAGAACATTAAATATTTCGGGATATTAAAAGATACCCGGGGACTTGAATGGTTTGCTACCGAAGATGGAATCAGAATTTGGGACAAAACTAAACTATACAAACTCACCATCGCCGAAGGGCTACCCAATAATGAAGTATCATCTCTACTTGAAGACAACAATGGAGTAATATGGGCTTCAACACTGAACGGCATTTGCAAAATTGCACCCATTCAATCCAACAATACCTATAATTTTTCGATTGTAAATTTCGGAATTTCAGATGGACTACAATGGGGAAAATTCTATGACCATTCAGCCCTTAAAGCCAAAGACGGCACATTATATTTTGGAGGAGCACATGGATTTAATTATTTCGATCCCAACAAAATCATCTACAATAATAGTAAGAACAAACCTGTATTAACAGCATTCAGAATTTTCAATACCCTTATAAAAGAAGAAGAAAAATACAATGGAAAAGTTATATTGAAAGCCCCCCTAAATAAAACCAAGCAAATAACCCTTAAATACAATCAGAATTTTATTACATTTGAGTTCGCAGGCATGAATTATGTCAATCCATCACAGACATATTATAAATACATGCTTAAGAATTTTGATGAAGGGTGGAATGAAATCTCAGGAAATGAACTGGGTAAGGCAACTTATACCGGTCTCCGTCCGGGAAAATACAACTTTATTGTATATACAGCCAATAATGATAAAATATGGGGAGAGATACCCCACGAAATAACCCTTATAATTACTCCACCATTTTGGGCTACCTCTTATGCTATCATTATTTACGCCATATTGACCATAGCTATCTTTATTTACACTCTAAAGCTATATCAAAAACGAACACAAAAGAAAATACTCAAGGAAAAAGAAAGATATGAACAGGAACAGAAAATAAAACTGGACCTAATGAAATTCCAATTCTTCACCAATATCAGTCATGAATTCCGCACTCCGTTAACATTAATATTAACTCCTCTCGAAACGTTAATAAAACAACAGAGCGATATGGTATTGAAGAAGAAGCTGGATTCTATCTATCAAAATGCGCATCTGTTGCTTAGTCTGGTTAATCAGCTTCTGGATTTCAGAAAACTGGAGATAAAAGGGGAGAAAGTTTTATTTAAGACAGGAAATATCATACAATTTATAAAAGATATATATCTACAATTCAAAGAGTTATCTACTACTAAGAATATCGATTTCACCATAGAAACATCTGTTGATTATCTCCTAATCAATTACGATCATGATATGATGTATAAAATAATTAATAATTTATTGTCTAACGCATTTAAATTCACTCCACAAAATGGACATATACAACTGACTGTAAATAAAGCAGACAGAAACGATAAAGAATACATTATGATAGAAGTCAGCGATACCGGATGTGGCATTGATGAAAAAGACCTTCCCCATATATTTGAACGTTTCTATCAGATAAAAGACGATAATGCACCTGTCGGAAGCGGTATTGGTCTGCATTTGGTTAAAGAATACGCCAGATTACATAACGGAGATATAACAGTGAGCAGCCAGATTAATATCGGCAGCACTTTTACAGTATATATACCGGTTGATTTACCTAAAACTTGTGATAAAAATCATCTGGAAGAAGAAAAGGATAAAATAAGTGACACCATACCCGATACAAAAGAGAAAGACGATAGAAAAAAACTCCTGGTTGTTGAAGACAACGATGAGTTCCGCAATTACTTAATTGAGCAACTTAGTGAATGTTATCGTGTAATTGACGCTTCAAATGGCGAAGAAGCTGAGAAACTAATTTTATCGGAATATCCGGATTTAATCATTTCTGATCTGATGATGCCCAAAATGGACGGAATCGAATTGTGTCAACGTGTTAAATCTAATATACAAACTTCTCATACTCCTTTCATTTTGCTAACTGCCCGGACTTCGGACGAATCAAAAATGGAAGGATATGAAGCCGGTGCAGATTCCTATATTTCCAAACCATTCAGTTTCGAGCTATTATGTATACGAATAAAGAAACTAATTGAACAGCAGGAAAACAGGAAAAAATTGTTCCATAAAACTATCGAAATAACTCCCAGCAACATAACTACTACTTCTCTTGACGAGGAATTGGTAAAAAAAGCTCTAAGCTTCGTAGAAGAGAACATCGACAATCCGGAATATTCGATTGAAGATTTAAGTAAAGACTTAGGGTTGAGTAAAACTCATTTAAACCGGAAGTTACAATCAATTGTCGATTTAACGCCACTTCAATTTATCCGGTCTATCCGTTTAAAAAGGGCGGCGCAATTGCTCATTAACAGTCAATACAACATAAATGAGATTTCTTATATGGTAGGTTTCAACACTTTAAAATATTTTAATTCACATTTTAAAGAAGAATTCCAAATGACACCCAGTCAATACAGAGAAAGGAATAAGGAGTAATTTCCTGTATTACTATTTTTCTTTGCTTATTATCTGGCCTGTAAATGTAATGGTGTTGTGAGTTTTTTGCTTGTTAGAATAAATTCGTTAGAATACATATGAAAACAATAAAAATTGCTCCTATCATTCTATGTGCCGGAATGTCGCTGTCCTGTATGGCACAATCCTCACTGGTTGACTCCATTCAAGATCGTTTTAAAGATCAATTGATGCTATTTCCACAAGAGAAACTTTATCTCCATACAGATAAATCTGTTTATATTGCAGAAGATACTATTTGGTTTCGTGCCCATGTGGTCGATGCAGCTACACATATTCCTTCAACTGTGAGTCGATGTGTCTATGTAGAACTTATCAATCAGTTAGATTCGGTTATTCATCGGGTTAGAGTTTGTTTGAGTGACTCTATTTATTGCGGTTATATGCCAATTCCTATATCTGCTCCACAGAGTAGTTACCATTTATGTGCTTATACTCGTTTTATGGAGAATCTGAATCAGGATTGCCTGTTTGATGTCGAATTGCCAGTGATAAATCCGGTCATTACAGGAAATATCTCTGAAACATTGAATATAAAAGATGAACAGCAGGATGCTACAGCAGCATTGTTCGACTTAAATCACCAAAATGATATTCTGTCAGTAGCTTTATCTCCGATTGTTTTAGCTAAATTATCACGAGGAGAAAAGTTATATTTGGCCATGCATTGCCGTGGAATCGTATTTTATGCTGAAGCCCTCGAAAAAGAACGTGAACGCTATTTATTTGATATCAGTACCTTTCCAGCAGGTGTAGTCCAGACATTATTATTGGATGACCGGTTACAACTTGTAGAACAACATTTGTTGTGTACGAATGAAAGAAAAAGTCTGAATATAAAGTTTACGACAGATAAACCAACTTATAGTCGCAGAGAACAGGTTAACGTTGTCATGAAGCTGCTTGATGAGACAGGAAAACCTTTGAAAGGGAATTTTTCCGTATCGGTGACGGATGATGCCAGTGTATGTTTGGATAGTCTCCGCATGATTGCTCCATATTTACTATGGGAATCCGATTTGTCTGCTGACCGGCAGCAATGGCCACGCTACAATCTCAAGAATTTATTAAACGGTAATTATCAACATCCGAGCGGTCGTTTTGATGTATCTCCTGAAATAAAAGGAATCGCTTATGATTTTTATAGCCACAAAGCAAAAACAGATGCTGAAGTTTCGATTTTTGGCATAGAATCTCTTTTTAGCGCCAAACAACATACAGACTCTTTGGGTAGATTCTGTTTTACCGGGTTTGATTTTCCCGAAGGCTCTACTTTTCTCATAAGAGCAACAGGCAAAAGAGGTAATAAATCAATCCAGCCGATAGTGGAACCGGAAGTATTCTATCCATTCAAACATTCTGCTGTCAATCATAACGCTAACTCAGCTAAATCTTATGCTTATCGGAATGAAAACCGGGAACAGTTTGATTCCTTGGCCCAGGCAATGAACAGTTATCAGTTGGACGAAGTCATTGTAAAAGCAGATTCAGTAAAGAAGATAGGTAAATCAGTATATCATTCTTTTATGGGAAGGGTAAAAACAGCGGAAGAATTAATGACTCCCCGTCCGAGATCGTTGACGGACATGTTGGAAAGATTTCCCGGAGTATATATAAGCGGGGATAGTGTAATGCTGAGCGGGATTAAAAATGAGTTGTTTTTCCTGGATGACATCCCTACTACATTTGAAGATGTGAGAAATATAAACATTGATGAAATAGATGAAATAGAAGTAATAAAAGATGCGTCAGCAGCAGTTTTTGGAATGAAAGGAGCAAACGGTGCTATTCTAGTCATGACAAAACGGGGAGAAATAACACGCCCCGAACTTGTAAGGAACGTAGTGCGTGTATCCCCTTTGGGGTATCAGCGGTTAAAACGTTTTTATCCGACCTGTTACGATACCGAGGAGAAGCGAAGTTCTGTATTAGAAGATAACCGGTCGACTCTCTATTGGAATCCCTGTGTACCTATAACTGATAATGGGGAAGCTTCTTTTGATTTTTATACTTCAGACAGCGATACACCTTATACAATTCTCGTGCAAGGAGTTTCTGAGGATGGGCGTATTATTTCTTTAAAACGGAAAATATCCCGGACTGTGACACGATAAATAACATTAAAGAGCCATACCGAACTCTATTTAAGTTGCGATATGACTCTTGTCTTGTCAAAAAGGATAGTCAAGTTTCAAATTACAAGTTCAAACCCTAATGTTGAATTATGACATTCCTCTCTACATCCTGAAAAACAATTCCTTTTATTCCAGCAAATAAGCTCTGACCTCAGCCGCACTGACAGATTTTCCTCGGTTACTCTTAGTAAACACCAGTTTCAAATAACGAGCTTGCATAGGTTCAAAAGATACACGTCCTGTAATCTCTTTGTTGCTTGAATCACCAAAAACGATCGTTCCGACCAATGGAGCTGTATCGGCATCCATGCCAACGTATATTTCTACCGTATGAACGTCCGCTGTATTGTTGTCATTCCGCCTATCCAATTCTAATTGTGAAACTCGTTCCTCATCACCCATATCAATCACCAACGCCTGCGGTAAATTACCATTTCCTGTACCATTGTTCCATATGTTGTGCCACAAGGAAGAAGAGGTACCATCTCCGTCAATAGCCTTCCAAGGCTCATTGTTCACTTGCCAGGAAGTAGCTGTTGCCGTCCATTTTGCACGATCAAGCATTCGGAAAGTGCCATAAACTTTCACCACACAGGTAGACGAAGTTCCAGCACCATCAGCCGCCATTGCTGTGATAGTTACCGTACCTGACGAAAGTGCCGTAACACGTCCTTCCGCATCAATCGTAGCTATGGATTCATCAGACGAAATGAATTTAACAGATTTATTTACTGCTGTTTCAGGTAATACCGACCATACCAGTTGCAGTGGTTCCTCACCCTTAATAATAAACAAATTATCCGAGTCGGCAAAGATTATATCACTAACCGTTTCCGGACTAGTTATCTTAATATCAAAAGTGGCTACAATATTTGTCCCGTCCGTAGAAGTTACTTTTACTTTTCCAACTCCCGGTTTCAAGCCACTAATCATACCTTCACTGTCTACTGTAAACACATCTGTATTCAATGATTCATACTTCACCGCCGGATTCGCAGCATAATAAGGTATAACTAAAAGCGGCAATTTAGCTGTAGTACCCATCTTCACCCGAAATTCCGTAGCATCATCCTGTAGTTTGATTTTCTTTATCTTATGTGAATTCAACTGTTCATAAACAGAAGTTATAATCTGTCCGGAAACAACGCCATCAGGATGCTTTTCTGTAGAAATAGCCAAATAAAGTTCGTCTGCCAACAAAGCTTGTTCTTCAGCAGCTGATAACCCCTGATAAGAAGAAATGACAAAACTTACTCCAGTTTCATTAGTGGGATTATTATTCGAATATTTTAGAAAACGTATCGCTCCATTGTGTTGTGCTCCCTTGTAAATCTTAACACCGACTATCTCATCTTCTCCTTTTACAAACAGGTCGGTCCACGACACAAGCAATGTCAATGTTCTAGTTCCTTTGTCATAAAAGCCTTCTACCCCGCCCTTTGTTTGAAGGTCAGCCTTTATCTTATACGTTTCCCCTTCCCCGGAAACCATGCCTTCGCCTTGCACGCAACCGTGAAACAGTAACATCAAGGCAACTATCAATATATAGTTTATAGATTTCATGTTTCTTTATTTTTTATTTATTAACATTAATACCCGGGATTCTGAATCAATGCGCCAGACTTTGACATTTCACTTTGTGGAACGGGCCACCAATACAGCCGATCATCCCATACATGGTTCAGCACCTCTATACGACGATAACTAAAGCTTTCGCCTCCATCATCAAGTACCCTGCGTGTAATCTCCATTCCATGACTAGGACCGCCCAACACTTCTTTTGCAATCTTCCAACGGCGTACATCCCAATAGCGATGTTCTTCAAACGCCAGTTCTATCTGACGCTCTGTCTGAATCAGCTTGCGCATATCTTCTTTTTTGATGTCATCCATAACACCGTATTTATTAGATTCTCCTTCTTCTATTTCAGCACGCTGGCGAATCATACGAATATACTCCTTTGATTCTTCCGGAGCCAATGCTCCGTCTGCAACCAATTCATTAGCGGTTTCTGCAGCAATCAATAAAATCTCCGCATAACGCATCAGGATAGTCGGGCGATAGTCGTAGGTTTCCAAGCCACCATTATCCAAAATAAATTTCATGCGATAGTATCCTGTAGTTGTCGCATTTGGCTGATAAATACCATCTTTTATAGCACTTGTCTCATCCGGATTCCCAGTTGTCACCATGTCTCCAGTATATGTCCTCATTAACGCATCCTTATAAGCATTCATCATACGATAAGCACCGTTATAAGATACTGTTGCCTTTAAACGCGGATCACGATTCAGATACATATCATCACCATCCTCGTATGTATACTTACTCCGGCTATCACGAATCGGAAAACCATCAGCCATAGGGAAAGCATCTACTAGTTCCTGTGTAGGAAAGCCTGTAAGCTTATTCAAATTAGCAAATCGTGATATACGTGAATTAGGAGAATAATAAGCATCCAATGCTACACGATTCTGGCTGTCACCTTGTTCATTCGAAAGAAAATCGCAAAATATAGGTTCTTTATTCGTAACAGCATCATGCATAAACGCATAATAGAACCGAGGCCACCAGCTTTTGGCCGCTGTAGTGTTGTCTTTTTGACCGGGACGTAGCTCATACCATGAATTAGCATTATTAAGGTCTATAAATCTTTTAACTGCATCATAAGCAGTCTTCCAACGAGCTGCGTCGTAATCTCCATAAGAAACCAACAAGTTCGGATCATCTTCACGTTTACAATTCACTAACGGACTTGCCGCATACAGAAGAACACGCGCCTTCAAAGCCAGAGCTGCCATACCGCATGCACGCCCTTCACTTTTCCCATGAATACCTCCTACAGGGTTGACAGTTCCCTGACTATAAATATGTCCCGAACGCTCCAAATAATAGTAAGCACTGTCACACTGGTCTACTGCATACTTAACACTTTCTCCATAAGTAGATCGAGGCACATCGATCTTGTCATTTTCAGTATATACCCGGTCTCCAATCAAAGGAATTCCACCATAATGTTTTATCATCGTAGCTATAAACCATGCACGAAGAAAGAAAGCCTGTCCTTTCCAATATTCAATGGTGGCCTTAGTAAGGGTCTCACCCGGTTTATTCGGGTCTGAACTCAGAATAGCCGCTACCTTCCCCTCATTGTAATTATTCATAAAAATATTGATAGCACGCCATTTATTATACGTATTGGTCCACGCATCTTTTTCCGCATTATTTACATTGACCGTTCCTTGAGCCAAGTACATACCCATCTTTAGTTCCGCCCCTCTTGCTTCCAGTTCTTTGGCTGGAAAATCAAGACCACACTGCCCGAACCGTTTATAACTATGAGAATAGCCGATTTGACTATAAAAGCCATTGACAACACCTGCAACTTTCGCACTGTCCGAATAGACCTTCTCTTGCGTTTCAGAAACGTCAACTTTCTTATCAAGATACTCATCACTGCATGCTGCAAAAGTGACAAGCCCGCAAGCAGCAACTAAAAAAAACTTTGTGATATATTTCAGTCTCATATTATTATTTCTTAAAATGCACATTGAACTCCAAACATATAACTTGCCTGTGTAGGATAAACCGAACTGCTCGTATTTTCAGGGTCCATACTCAGCTTCGTCAAATTAGAAAAGTTAAGCAGATTATAACCGGTAACATACAAGCGCACTGCCTTCACTATATCTTTTGTAGTTTTTCGCAGCCAGTCCTGTGGTAACTGATAGGCTATTTCCGCACTTCTCAGACGAATATACGAAGCATCCAAATACCAGAAATCAGAAAGATGGGTATTATAATTATTATTTTCCCAAGTAGTAATTCCCAAACGTGGAAAACGAGCATTCGTATTTTGTGGAGTCCAACGTTCAAGCATTAATTCTTGCATATTGTTGGTAAAAGGTACAAGATTACCTCCCATATTAGGAATAGCATAATCAAATGCTCCTTGCCACAACATATTAAACGATAATCCTTTCCAGCTACCTCCAAGAGTAATACCATAAGTACAAGTAGGCGTATCGGGCTTAGATATATACGTCTTATCGGCATCAGTGATAAAATTATCACCATTCAAATCAGCATAGCGTAAATCACCGGGTTGCAAATTGCTTGCCCAAGCAGGAGCCGGAATACCTTCTTTCAACTTACCGTTTTCATCAAAATCCTCTTGTTGGTAAAAGCCAACGCACTTCAACCCCAACTTCGTGCCTATACGATGTCCGGTTTGTGCCTGATAAGGGTAAGCCGGTGCTTCACTAACATATACCACCTTATTTTTAGCATAAGAAAAAGTAGTACCCACATTGTAACTAAAACCACCTATAGAACCACGATAATTCAATTCACCGTCAAAACCTGAATTCTCGGATTTACCGATATTGCGTTTGGGTAGTGTTTGTCCGATAATAGCAGGTATGTCACCACTTGCAATCAACTGATCATAACGCTGGTTACGGAAATAATCTATCGTAAATCGCAAGCGTCCATCAATCATATTCATATCCAAACCGACATCAAGCTTACGTTCTTTCTCCCAGGTGGCATCGACATACACCAGTTCTCCCTCAGTTGTCGTATTTCCCCAGGGATTGCCTCCCCCTTTCCAAATGACATCCGTTGTATTTTTATCTTTTCCAAAAGAATTATCGCTACCGACCAGACCGTAAGAGGCACGCAGCTTGAACAGATCGAAGAACGGGAAAGCATTCTTGAAAAACGTCTCTTCCGACAGATTCCAACCTACCGAAACAGCCGGGAACCAACCAAACTTTTTCTTTCCTACGAAACGGTCATTACCGTTATAAGCTACATTGAACTCCACCATATAGCGATGTTTAAAATCATACCCCACACGCCATGTCATACTTTGGTCATTGTCCGACAAATTCTTTTGATTAATATACGACTGACGACTGATAAGATACAACATGTAAAGATGGTGTATCGCATTGAAGGTGTGATCATAATTCAATCTTCCCTGATAAGTAACCTTATAGTTAAAGGTATCATCATTTCCACCTAGTGAATAAGTCGGAAATTTTTTAGAACCTCCTCCGCGGGCAATATAAGAATTATTGTCCGGATCATACAAATAAGCGGGAAGATCTACACTACGTGTCAATTCACGACTTTCATTAAAGTTACCGGCATATGAAACTGTAGCCATTGCCGACAATCCTTCTGTAATGAAATCAAGTTTTTGTTCGGCACTCAACAATACATTGAAATTATTTTTATAATAACGCTTGTAACCACAATTGGCATAACGGGCAATTGGATTTACCGGATTTGAAGTATCCACACCGGGATGAGTGGCATACGAAGGCTTACCATTAGGCAGAGTCAATGGCATAGCATAAGGAGTCAATATGCTATAATTCTTAATCTCATCAAAAAGCGACCCTTTTACTGAACCGGCAGGAGTGTTCTGCGTCTCAAAACGCCCGTTCAAGTCCAAACGAATACTTGTAGTCTTAGTCGGTGTAAAATCCAAATTAGAACGGAAATTATAACGCCGGTAATAATAGTTGTTATCAACATCTTCACCAGGCTGAATAGGAGCATAATGTTTCATCATACCGCCTTGAGTATAATATGCCAAAGATGTGAAATATTTCACAAACTTGTTACCACCACGTATATCTACGGAAAAACGTGCGGAAGAAGATTGTTTGGCAAGCACCGTATTTACCCAGTCTACATTAGGATGACCATAAGGATCAAGACCATTGCGATAAAACTCCAAATCGCTGGGAGAAAATTGAAGAACCGGTTGCTCACTCAGCCCATATGCATCATTCAACTGCGCCTCATTATAAAGGGATGCCGTTGTATAAGCGTCAAGAATTGTAGGCATTTTAATGGCCCTATTAATACCACCTTCAGCTGTAAAGTTAATGGTAGGTTTGCCTTCCTGTCCGCGAGTAGTCTTTATAACCAATACACCATTGGCACCTTTCAATCCATAAACAGCAGTAGTAGAAGCATCTTTTAGAATCGTAATACTCTCAATTTCATTAGCACTGATTTGTGCCAGTTGCTCGTACGAATATTCTATATCATCTACAATTATCAAAGGCTTTCTGTCGCCATTCAATGAATTACTTCCACGAATAAAAAAGTCTGCAGCATCGGCTCCCGGTTGACCACTACGTTGCACGGAGAAAAAACCCGGCAAGCGCCCAGCCAACACATTATTTATACTACCCACAGGTACACGTTTAATCTCCTCTGCTTTAATACTGCTTGCAGCACCAGTCATAGTAATACGTTTTTGCTGGCCGTAACCCAAAATCACAACTTCATCCAACCCCTTTGAGTCCGGTGCCAAAACCAACTTTATAAAAGATCGATTGCCCATGGATTCCTCCAAAGTATGATAACCTACATAAGAAACGGTAAGTTTCCCATTCAAGCTCTTCACTTTCAGAACAAAATCACCACTTACATCTACAATAGTGCCATTTGCTTTATTTCCTGTTTCCTGCACGGTAGCACCTACTAGCGGCTCGCCATTCTCGTCCAGAACCTTACCCCTAACTACCGTATTTTGGGCGTAGATTGTTGCTCCCAGGAAGAGGAACAACAAGAATAGTATGATATTCTTAACTTTCATAAATATTCTGTTTACAAATTAGTAACCCGGGTTTTGTACTATATTCGGATTAAATAAAACTTCATTATGATCTATCGGAAGACGATACATACGATCGTCCCAGTAAGGTTTTGCTACCTCCATATTATAATCATAATGAAAAGTTCCATCTTCTTTTTTAGTTATCCTCACGCCATGCAATGGTTTGGAGTAAACGTCGTTAGCAATTTTCCACCGACGAATATCCCAAAAACGGCTTTCCTCAAAAGCAAACTCACAACGGCGTTCATTACGTATCAATTTAATGAGTTGATCATAACTCATTCCCCTTTTCAAAGTATAAGGATTAAGTCCTGCGCGCTGACGTACCATTTCAATCGACTGATACACTAATTCATCATTGATAATACTTGCTCCTTGCGCTTTATTCAAATATTCGGTTTGTGCCTCTGCATACATCAATAAAATATCAGCATAACGTACCACCGGCCAGGAAGAAACTATTCCAGAGTGGAAATTAGTTTTACCAAATTGGGTGTCTTCTTCATTTTCGGCTAAATGTCTCTTCAGATAATAACCGGTCTTCGTCCGATTTCCTTCCTGCGCCGGATTTATGGAATTATTATCTTTCCCACCTTCCGAGACATCTACAGTTGCTTTCAGCCAACGGCTATTGTTATAAAACACAGTTTGTGTAAGACGTGGATCACGATTTTTATAAGGATCTTGTGGATTATATTCGCCATTCTCTTTAGCTTCGTCAATGGATTTTCCATTCTTCATTGGAAATGCATCTACTAATTCTTGTGTAGGACTGGTTTGACCAAGACAGGGACGACCACTACCCGCCCAAGTTCCCATATCCATAGAACCCATAGGTGAATTTTTATATCCCCAATTATCGCCATAGAGAGCGTTACCATCCTGCCCTTTTTTCATCCACAATACTTCCCCATTGATTGTTGTACGGCTCAATCGTGTACGATCCTTTTCAAGTATAAACTGATTCGTATTAATGATTGTGCGGCAAATATCCGCTGCTTCTTTCCATCTGTTAGGGTCATTTTCGGGATAACCCAGCCAAGGTTCTGCCGCATTCCCCGTACCATTAACCAATGGACTTGCAGCATATAACAACATACGGGCTTCAAGTCCCAACAAGCCCCACTTACGTACATGTTTCCAATTGCTGTCTATTCCTTCAGCAAAACTATTCTTTTTTTCATCAGGTGATTTACGCTCACCAATATCTGAATAGAGACGTAAGTTATCCTTCACTGCATCTATTTCATCCTTAATATATTGAACGCATTCTGCAAAACTATTTCTTTGCAATGTACGCAGTTCAGGGCTATCCATTGTGAACACTTTGTCGTAAATTAACGGGACCCCTCCGTAAGTACGTATCAATAACCAATAGTAATATGCTCTCAAAGCACGAGTTTCATTGGCATGATAGGATGCCTCTTCAGAATCCGACCAAGGCACTTTCTCGTAATTCTGCAAGAAAATGTTGCAATAACGAATAGCTTTATAAAGTAATGCCCAACTTTCACCATACGTATCCCCTTTTCTATACTCTAAAGGAAACATATTAGTAGTCGAATATCCAGAATTTATTACCGACCAGTTAGCATTGGCCCTGTCAGTTGGAATCGCATCATCAGTCAAGACCTCCATAGGTTGTCCATTAAAACGGTCCATCCCCGCAGGGATAAACGAGTAAATAAAGTTCAACCATTGCCTTGCGTTGTCACCCGTATAATCATCCTCATCCCACACGTAAATATCCGACTGTATTTCAAGTGGTTCGTTTTCCATATCCTCACAGGAGGAAAAAAAGACACCAAACACAGCCAATACACCAATTAAATTATGTATATATCGTTTCATCTTTTATAGTTTTATGCTTATACCAAAGTTAATAGTACGCGTCATAGGGAAACTGCCGCCCCATATTTCAGGATCAATATCTTTGCGTACATCAAAAATCTCAGAAGCTGTCAACAGATTCATACCTTGCGCATAGATGCGTACAGAAAGAATACCTAACTTGCGCGTCAACAGCGTAGGCAACGTATAGCCGATTTCTACATTTTTCAAGCGGAAAAAATCAGCGTCATATATCCAGAATGAGGAAGTTTGCCTGTTGTTGTCATTACTACCATACCATACGCGAGTATGAGTGTTAGTATGGTTGTCGGGAGTCCAACGTCCTAAAACATAAGAAGTAATAGCACCCTCGCCTTTTTTTCCTGAACCGTCCATAAAGTCACCGTTCAAATACACTTGGCGATTGAGAGTCCCCTGCGCAAATACAGAAAAATCAAATCCTCTATAATTAAATCCAGCAGAAATACCATAATATCCCTTAGCCTTCTTTGAACCTAAATTGGTTTGGTCGTGAATATCAATAATATGGTCACCGTTCAAATCTTTATAACGAATATCCCCCGGCATAATCGTACTCTTCACAGCAGATGGCAAGAAAGCATCATAAGCATCGATTTCTTCCTGACTTTGAAAAATTCCATCAGCTATATATCCATAGGTCATTCCTACTGGATCTCCTAATCGACTCATCCACGGATAAGCCTTCGGTAGTTGTGGAGAATATTCGAACTTAGACTGTTCAAAGCTTAAATTACCATTAATAAAATAATTGAAATTTCTTATACGATCTTGCCAAGTAAGTACCATTTCCGTACCTGTATAAGAATATTTTTCACAATTAGTTCGTGGATAAACGTTGCCAAGAATCGCTGTCTTGATTTCAGAAGTAGCCACCACGTCAGAGAACTTATTCTGATAATAATCAAACGTAAAGGCTAGACGATCATTGAGAAATCCCAAATCAATGCCTACATTTAATTTCTTAGCTATTTCCGGATTAAGACGCGAAGCTGTTTTGTTCTCCTCTGTCCATTTATTATCAAAAGGGCCACCATACAGATGAACCTTAGAGGTGCCATATGACTGTTTATATTCAGCATAATCACAGATAGCCTGCCCTGTTACTGCATAAGAGACACGTGGCTTCAGTGTACTAAAAATATTCAATTCTTTCACAAATGATTCATTATGTCCATTCCATGCTGCTCCTACACCCCAGTAATCGGCCCAACGATTGCCCGGAGCCAACCAGTTATATCCACCGCGAGTATATACAGCCTCCGCCAAATAGCGATCATCATAGTTGTAATTCATTCGACCGGAATAATTTGTATAATTTCTCAAATATCCCTTCTGTACATTTTGATCCTGGATTTGATTCAGATCGACTACAAACAAAGCGGACATTTTATGTTTGCCGAATGAATGATCATAGCCAGCCGCCCCTTTCAAGAAAGTAATACGATAACGTTGATCTTTATTTCCAGAGTTGCCTTGGTCTTTGTCTTCACCTACTTGCTGATAAGAACCATCTTCTTTATATAAATAAGCTGCAAACTCTTTACTACGAGTAGTAAGGTATGAAGTCGCAGAATAATAAGAACCGGTAGCTTCCAGATAAAGACCATCAAGCAAAAAATCCATCTTTTGCTTGATCGTCAAATCAAAAGACATATGACGGCTGTCTTTAAACTGATGACCATTGTCATATAACAGACCTTTCAGATTCTGATTTGCCTTCGAGTCTATATACGAACCATAAGATCCATCCGGATTATAAACAGGATAACGATTAGGACGTGTAGTAAGTATATTACTATAAAATGACCGGGTGCCTGCAGCAGGTTGATTATAACGTTCTTGGCGTCCAGCCAGATTAATCTGCATAAAAGTTGTTGAAGTTACTTTGACGCCTAAATTAGAGCGTACAGAAAATCGGTTAGTCTGTGCATTGGTATTGTAACTATTCGCATCATTTGTTTTAAAAAAGCCATTCTCACGATACCAGTCAAGATCTACAAAGTAATTAAAGCTATTTGTAGCTCCAGATACATTGAAGTTGTAGCGATGAACAGGAGCTGTATTATTCAACAACTCATCATACCAGTCCACATCTGGATAAAGGTAAGGATTCTCCTTATTCCGGTATTTCTCTATAATTGCCGGATTATAGGCCTCAATATAAGCTCCCGGTTCACGGAGATCGTTAGCATAAGCCTCGTTCACTAATGTTATATAATCTACGGCTCCAAGCAAATCCGGCAACTTTAGCGCTTTTTCAAAACCTGTTTCGGCAGTAAATGAAAACCTAGGACGACCTACGTTACCTTTCTTTGTAATCACATTAATGACACCTGCAGCAGAACGTTGTCCCAGCATTACGGTAGAAAGTCCATCTTTCAACACCTGCACGCTTTCTATTTGATCTGGGTCCATAGTGTAAAAGTCACGCTCAATTCCATCCACTAAAAATAGATTCGTACGTGAATTACGTACTTTCCATCCATAAGCAGCTGGCATATCACCACCTTGGCGATAAATGTTCAAACCCGGCATCCGTCCTTGTATAGCCCCTAAAAAGTTATAAGTAGGAGTGGATGTAACTGACGTCCCATTTATAAAACCAATTGTTTCCGTCAATTCTCCTTTCTTAGAAGTCCCCCGTAAACGGTCGACCACTATCTCTTTATCTTCCGGACCGGGCATCGCACGTGAAGCCATCTGGACAATAAAACGTCCTTTTTTCTTGTAACATGTCTCCTGAGAGTAAAAATCAGGATGAGAGAAACTGAGTTTCGTTCCCTCTGCAATCGGTAAATCAAAATAACCGTCCACGTCCGTTAATGCTTGCTTTTTCGTCCCCGGCACTTGGACTATCACCCCTGACAAGGGTTTTCCATCAGTATCGGCAACCATACCTCGCATATTCTGAATCTGCTGTGCATACACAGTAGAAGTAAAAAGCAGGGCACTTACCATACAGCATTCTAAAATCTTTTTCTTCATTGTACAAGATTGATGTTTAACAAAATATTAATTAACACTAATTTTAAATTGACTGTATAAAATTAAAATATACTAAATCACATATGCAAGAATGCCTTTACATTCCCCGTATAAATGATTTTGTCAGTCCAACATTCAAACAATTACTATACACGATACAATAAATTGCCATCGCACCAATTATATTGATGCGTTATATGTTCACTCAAATGCACATTCGAATATAATTGCGCATAATTTTTCTTCCCATAAACAGATGATTTTCTACTGTACTCATGCTCAATTGAAGTTCCTTTGCAATTTCACATGGCGTTTTTTCCTCAAATCGACTCATAGAGTAAACCCTTTGACGTTGTTGTGGAAATGCACTTAACCTTAATTTTTCCATGACAAGTAAATCTTTAGCAATGATTTCTTCTTCAGGTCCACAAGTAAATTCAATAACATCGTCATAGGCGCACGACATCATTTCCTGTTTTCTATAATAACAGCGTAAATAGTCTATCACAAGATTACGTGCTATAGTGAAAAGAAAAGACTGAATGGTAGATTTTTGAAGCATATTGTCATAATCCAACAAACGCATAAAAACGTCTTGCACTAAATCTTCAACTTCATATTTACATCTTATACGGCATCTGATATATCGGTATATAGCCGGATAGTATTCATTATATGCTTCTTCAATAATCGAATATGCTTTCGTTTCCATGCTTTTCATAATCACTTTTATTAATCACTGCAAATATGAGTCATTTGATAAAAAAACACAAGGACGTTTTGGCGCAAAAAATAGGCTATTCCTATTCATGAGCAAAATCATACTATATATCACAACCATTGCCCCCTATATTTCTTATATTTTTTCTGTTCACTTCTTGTTGCCGGAGTAAAATGGATGGCCACTCCTCCACTAGGTTTTAATTTGAATTTCATTCGTTGTGACGAATCCATTAGAAAACTAGAACATTTAACCTGAGTCGAGGTCTTCACATTTTCGTCATCTGTGTACACTATTGCTAAATAAGTTCTATCCGGCTCTAAGAAATCTAATGTAATTATCTCATTAGAACCATTATTATTCGTAATACCACCAACAAACCAATCCTCTTTTTTCCGGCGTGCCATAAAAACGTGTTTACCCGGTTCTCCCAAAAGCACTGTTGAATCATCGAATACTGTTGGCAAACTTTCGAATAAAGCAATTTCCGGTTCATTATTATAAAAAGAAGGTTTATCATACCAAAATAATGTTTGTAACGGACTGTAAAAAATCACAGATGCCGCCAATTGATGAGCGTGTGTCGTTTTCAACCGTTTATCATAGTAACAAATGGTATAGTCCGCAGCACCGGAAATCAAACGGGTAAATGGTAATATGGTATTATGAGTCGCATCCGGAAACTCTTCATTTCCCCGAATCCCTTCCTGTGTCAACAAGTTAGGATAAGTCCTGCTGAAACCCGATGGACGATACTCATCATGTATATTTACCATTAGCTGATTCTCGGCAGCCAATTTAACCAAATCATGCATCCAGACTGACCATCGGTGGGTTGCATATTGTACAAATCCGAACTTTAAACCTACTATGCCCCACTCC
>OGDN01001385.1_pt1 | contig 40471 bp, 34 predicted proteins | sample 1570271 | NCBI WGS metagenome assembly OGDN01 (sample SAMEA4384481, study PRJEB24528) | human gut metagenome | reverse complement strand
AAGCGTGGTTTCGATCGAGAGGCTGCTCGAAAAACGATAGTTTTTCGACAGCCTCGGACTGATTCTCTCGAATCAGTCCTTTTATGATACCGTTTAACCTTACAGCTCTTCCACAAGCGCCTTAAACAGCTTGCCGCGTTCCATGAAATTCTTAAAGCGGTCGAACGACGCGCTGGCCGGACTCATGATAACGACATCGCCGCTTTCTGCGCGGGCAGCGGCCTCCTGCACGGCTGTTTCGAGGTTTTCCACCTCGATAATCGGGGGATGCTCGCCCTCGATATTCTCCACACACTCGCGAATCTTGGGTGCAGTAGCGCCGGTGAGCAGCAGCAGCTTTACATGGTCGCAGATAGGCTGACCGAGCACGTCATACGGGATATGCTTGTCGTAGCCGCCTGCAATGAGAATGACCTTCTGCTGGAAGGAATTCAGTCCTGCGATGGTTCTCGTCGGACTGGAGGCGATGGAGTCGTTGTAATACTTCACGCCGTCCTTTTCGCGCACGAACTCGATGCGGTGCTCAACGCCGCCGAACGTGGTCGCCACAGCGCGGATATCGTCGTCAGAGGCATAACCCTGCACGACAGCCGCCGCCATCATCATGTTGTACACGTTGTGCGCGCCCGGAATGCGGATATCGGATGCGGGCATCAGCTCACGGCGCACGCCGCCGTCCGCGATGTAGATAACGTCGTTCTTGAGGAACACGCCGTTGGCCAGCTCCTGCGTTTTGCTGGTGCAGAACAGGTTGCCGGACGCCTTGAGCGAGCGCGTCACCTCATCGTCGAGATTGAGGATCAGCTTGTCGTTCTCGCCCTGATTGCGGTAAATGGCAGTCTTGGCCTGCACATACTCGTCAAAATCCTTGTGGTAGTCCAGATGATTGGGCGTCAGATTGGTGATCGCCGCAATGTGCGGAGAGTGCTTCATGCCCATCAGCTGGAACGAGGACAGCTCCACGACTGCAAGGTCGTTTTCGGTCATCGTGTCCACGCGGGGGAGCAGGGGCGTACCGATATTGCCGCCGAGATGCACGGTATAGCCCGCGTGCTTCAAAATCTCGCTGACGAGCGTGGTGGTCGTGGTCTTGCCGTCTGAGCCGGTGATGCCGATGATCGGACACGGGCAGACAGCGAAGAAAAGCTCCATCTCGCTGGTGATCTCCGAGCCGTTTGCGCGCGCCTTCTCAAGAAAACGAGGGTGAACGCCCGGGGTACGGAAGATAACGTCCTCATCGAGCGCATCAAGGTAATGCGGGCCGAGAACGAAGTCTACGCCGAGGGTAGCGAGGGTAGCATAGCCGTCGCCAAGCTCGGTGGGTTCTTTTTTGTCATGCACGGTAACGCGCACGCCTGCAGCGCGCAGCATACGGATGAGCGGCATATTGCTCACGCCCGCGCCGATTACGCCGACCCGTTTATCCGACAGGCCGCCGAGGTATTGTTCTAATGCTGTCATAAATGCGTAACACCGCCTTTTGTACTTTGACAGTATACATGATTTTTCACGATTTTGCAAGTCCGGTTTGACGAGAGCGTTTTTTTACGGTATAATGCTATTTGTGACTGGTGCAGACGGTCGCGTGCCTTCGGGCATGAGGAAAGTCCGGGCTGCACAGGGCAAGGATAACGGATAACGTCCGCCGAGGGTGACCTTAGGAATAGTGCAACAGAGATATACCGCTGTTTTATGTCCGCATAAGGCAGTAAGGGTGGAAAGGCGAGGTAAGAGCTCACCACGTCCCATGGCAACATGGGAGGTCTGTAAACTCTATCCGCAGCAACGCCGACTGGGACTATGATTTGCCCGATCGTCCCGACTGGCGGCTTGAGATGCACGGCAACGTGCATTCGAGATAGATGACCGTCCACGACAGAACCCGGCTTACGCACCAGTCATGCCATAGCACCGCAGATTTTTTTGCGGTGCTTTTCTTTTACCTTCTGCAGGAATTGATAATTGAAAATGGAGAATGGAGAATGGAGAATTAACGCTATGGTGTAACCTTCTTCATGTAACCCATCTGCAAATACGTCACCGTAGGGGCGAACATTGTTCGCCCGCAGCACGACCGGAGCCTGTGCAAGGAACGGCCAAGCATACGTTTAACCATAGTGCGGGCGCACAGTGTGTGCCCCTACGGGATACATAGTACACTTCTATAAAAACTGCCGTTGCATTTTGTCGCTTTCTCCATATCCTGCGCCGGAAAAATTTGTTATACTTGAGGTAGAATAGGGAGGTGCATTTTATGAAAGGACTGGGAAAACGAATCCTCGTGATGGCGGCTGTGACGGCGATCTGCGTTTGGGCAGCCGGAAAATCCGGCTACGCGGTAAAACCGTACCGGCTGGATAAGGACACGCTTGCACAGCAGGTGCAGATGCTCAAGGAGAACAATCTGACGAAGTTTTCCGGTGTAACGATATACGATGGTATCGTGATCGGTGACACAGCGTATTATGTAATGAAGCAGGATTTTCCGGAGCAGGAAGGTATGCTTGGCGAAATGGCTGCGAAACGCAGCTGGCTCGGCACATGGAAATTCTACAGTATGGGCTACGGCGATTCCGGCATTAACTACGATGTTATCGGCTGCGGCGGACATAATTTCCTGCTGCTGAGCGGAAAGGATCCTGCACAGCAGGTTGCAAAAGTGACGCTCGACTGGTATGGACAGACCTATGAGATGACGAATGAGAGTGCAAAGCCGTATTTTCTGCTCTGCACGGAGCTGACCGGATACATGCCGGAGGCCGGGTTTCCCTCGGAGGATATGTTCCGTTTTTACGATAAAAACGGCAAGGAGATTCCGCGCTGGGGTACGATTCGTACAGCGGCTCGATGAATGGTTCAAGTATTGCGGTCGCACAAGGCAGCATTTACAAGGCGGAATAGACAAGGAGCACCTGCGGTCGGCAGGTGCTTTCTTTTGATACCGAGATTGAATGGTTTGCGGGCGAACACTGTTCGCCCTGCGGTAAAGCCGGCGATTACTCGACGCAGCGCAGGCGGAACTCGCGCAAGGATAGCGACAATTCCTAACGGCTAATTCCGAATTACTGATGATCCGAACTTGCTTACAGCTATATAAATGTGTTATAATAAAATTTAATTGGACAAACACAAGGGGAGGAACCACTGTTATGATGATCGAATGTCCGCACTGTCATATGGAAACCGAACACAAGGTGATCGACCATATCAATATCGACCGAAATCCCGAGCTGCGGGCAAAGGTACAGGACCTGTCTGTCTTTCGTGTAAAATGTCCAAATTGCGGCGAAACCGTGCTCGCCGTACACCCGTGTCTGTACCATGACATGGCAAACCAGTTTATGGTATGGCTGTGGACCGAGGACGGTCAGGTTCCCAAGGCGGAATTTGATCCGCTGGCGGGCTACACCCTGCGCGTGACCGACAGCCTCAACACCTTCCGTGAGAAGATCAACATCCTCGAGCGCGGTCTGGATGACCGTACCATCGAGATCATGAAGCTGCTGCTGTTCGCACAGCTTAACCGCGACCTCGATGTTGTCGAGCTGCTCTTCCACGAGCTGGATGAGCGCACGGGCGATTTCCGCTTCGTTGCGGTACTGTCGGACGGCGCGGAGCAGTATGCCGCCATGCCGGGCGCGGCGTATCAGCGCCTGCACGCGGATGTGGAGACCTATCTGTACACGCCGGGCGGCGAGTTCTCGCGCATTGATATGACGTGGGCGCATCAGGCACTCGAGCTGCTGCATGAAATGGGCTGACGGTTTACCTTCTCCGCAGGGCATAAAAAAGGATGTGCCGTTTTGACACATCCTTAGGGCAACACCGCACAATTTGTTCACAAATTGATCTTGTTCAATTATGCGGCATTGCCTTAGATTTTTTTCATTCTCAGCCGATAAGCAGCTGCACCAGCGTACCGCCGATCACGGCGGTGGCAAACGTTGCCGCGATGACCGGCAGGGCACGATGACGGCCTTCCTTCTCCTCGAGAAGAACGATATAGCCGAAGCCTGCGCCGGTGGAAAGACCGGCAACCAGAGCGCCGAAGCTGATCGTGCCGCCGACAAACAGCTCGCTGAGCAGCACGCTCATCGCACAGCTCGGAATCAGACCGAGCACCGCGCACAGCAGCGGCTGGAAGATGCTGTTGGTCAGCATGAGGGAAGCGACACGCTCCTCACCGATGCCGTGTACGACCATGTTGAGCGCGAACAGCACGACAAACAGGAAGATGGTGGTCTTGATGGTGTGGGACAGGATATTCGCCACCGGCGAGGTCTCACAGCCGCAGTCGCTCATCTCGATCTCAAGCGGGCCGTCGGTTCCGGCCTTGTGCCTCCGGAACACGGTGCAGCGCAGAATATAGCCGCCGATGACCGCGATCGCAAACTTGACCACGAGCAGCAGCACCACCTGCTGTACGCTTGCGCCGCCTGCCAGCATGATGGGCACCGCCTCATCCGAGGTGGCAAGGAACACGGCAACCAGCGTTGCCGGTGCAAGAAAGCCTGCCGAGAACAGCGCGGACGCTGCCGCGGAAAATCCGCACTGGGGAATGGAGCCGGCGAGCGCGCCGACCACAGGACCGAACTGCGCCGCACGCGAGAGCAGCTCCGGCGTATTGGTCAGCCGGTTTTCAATGTAGTACAGCAGTGCATACACGACCAGCAGCAGCGGTACGGTCTTGAGCACATCGAAAAATGCTTCCGGCAGAACGTGATGAATAATTTCTAACAAATAGGTCACCTCATAGTTGATCTGTGGGTTGATAACATTCGTGTTGTCTCAGAGACAATTACAATAAGTATAGCACAGAACCCAGTCCGCAGGCAAGCGGGATTTGCCGGACTGCATACCAAAGATAGCAAAAGGAATCGAATATTTACCATGAAATTTAACGAACTCAAGTTGGAGAAAAACATCCTCAAGGCACTGAAGGAGGCGGGCTATTCCGAGCCGACGCCCATTCAGCAGCAGGCGATCCCGCCGGTGCTCGAGGGCCGCGACCTGATGGGCTGCGCCCAGACCGGCACGGGCAAGACCTGTGCGTTCGCAGTGCCGATCATCCAGCGCCTGGCAAAGAACGAGGGCGGAAAGGGCACCATCCGGGCGCTCATCCTCACGCCGACGCGCGAGCTTGCCCTGCAGATTTACGAAAACGTGTGCCAGTACGCGCGTTACATGCCGTGCAGTGCGGCGGTCATCTTCGGCGGCGTATCGCAGGTGCCGCAGGTCGAGGCAATCGAACGCGGTGTGGACATTCTCATTGCCACGCCGGGCCGTCTGTGGGATTTGATGGGTCAGAAGATCGTAAAGCTGGACAAGGCAGAGTTTTTCGTGCTCGACGAGGCCGACCGCATGCTCGATATGGGCTTCTTCCCGGATGTCAAGCGCATCGTCAAGTTCCTGCCGAAAAAGCGCCAGACCCTGCTGTTCTCGGCTACCATTCCGGCGGAGATCGCTGATCTGGCAGAGAAAATGCTGCATGAGCCGGAGCATATCTCGGTAACGCCGAGCGCAAAACCGGCGGACAAGATCGAGCAGCAGCTTTATTTTGTAGAAAAGCAGGAAAAGCGGGAACTTCTGCCGGATATCATCCGTCAAAGCAATGTACACCAGGTTCTGGTGTTCACCCGCACCAAGCACGGCGCAGACAGGGTCGCGCGCGACCTCAACCGTGCGGGCATCAAGACCAAGTCCATCCACGGCGATAAGTCGCAGAATCAGCGCCAGCGTGCGCTCGCGGACTTTAAGGAGTGCAAGATCGCGGTTCTGGTTGCGACCGACATTGCCGCGCGCGGCATCGACATCAACGACCTGCCGCTCGTTATCAACTTTGACCTGCCGAACATTCCGGAAACCTATGTGCACCGTATCGGCCGCACCGGCCGTGCCGGTCAGGAGGGCACCGCGATTTCCTTCTGCGACCGCTCCGAGCGTCCGTACCTGGGGGATATCGAAAAACTGATCGGCAAGCGCATTCCGGTTGCCGGTGAGATTCCGCACGAGGAAAAGGAGGAGGAGAAGCGCGAGTCCGGTCAGCGCAGGACGACCAACAAGCGCAGCCGCCGCAAGCCGGTCTCCGAGAACGCCACCGCCGAGGAGGTCGCCGCAGACGTTGCCCGTGAGAAGGAAGCCAAGAAGAAGGCGCGTCAGGCGAGAGCGAATGCCAAGCGTCCGTCCCGCCGCGAGAAGGCCGCCGAGCAGCAGACCGAGCAGCAGGCGAAGGCAGCCGCGCCGCGCTCCCGCAAGGGCAGAAACGACCGAAACGACAGAAATGATTCGAGCCGCAGAGGCCGCCGGAACGACCCGTACGCCCGCTTCGAGAAGAATGAGCCGCGCGTAGATGCCCACACGCCGAGCCGCGCGTATGCGCTCAGCGATGAGGCTGCCGCGCGCATCCGCAGGAAGGTCGAGGCCGCACTGGCCGCTCGTGCCGCAAAGGCGGACGGCAAGGCCGCTCCGCAGCAGGAGAAGAAGGGCAGAGGACACGGCAGCAAGTCTGCGCAGAAGCCCGCACAGCAGCAGAACAAGACGGCACAGAGCAAGACGACCAATCACCGTCATAGACGCCGCCGCACCCCGAACAGCAACCGCAAAGGTTAAGGCAACACCGCACAATTAAAGCTGCGGCGCTTTGCGGAAATTTTGTGTCCTGACTTTGTTGCGATTTCACAGTAATACATTAAGTATTACTGCAAAACCGCGCCTCGTCAGTACACAAAATTTGCTCGCAAATCGCTCTTGTTCAATTATGCGGTATTGCCTAAGAGATAGTGACAGAGACAAACCCGAACCGTATCCCGCGGTTCCCGGACTGAGAGAGAAGGAGCAACACGAATGAACGGCGCAAAACACCGCTTCGCACTGGGACTGACCTGCTTTTTTCTGATCGGCATCACGGTTGTGTATCCGTTTCTGCTGTACACACCGAACGCGTTCGTCACTCGCTGGCGTGAGTGGTATATCGAAACCGCAATGGGCACCATGACGCACCAGTGGCTGGCCACCTGGTTCATCCCGGAGAACATCATCAACGAGGTGATGACCAAGCGCTACCTGATGAACCAGAAGCAGGAGGGCATCGTCAGCAACTGGGACGGCACATGGGAGGAGAATGAGGAGGACACCGCCGAAACACCGAAGGACAAATTCTATGCCATGTTCAGTGAGCTGGACGAGAGCGAATTTGAGCGCTTTCTGGCGGATAATCCGGAGTATCTGGAGAACGGCTACGACGAGATCAACATCGACCTGATCGGCGAGCCGAGCCAGACACACTACGACACCGGCCTCAAGACGAAGCAGGGCGACACAGTTCTGGCGGTCAACGCCGCGCACGGCATCCTGATCGTCGAGCAGACCGGCGAGGACACGCTCGGCATGGAGTATGCGGGCAAGATCGCGCTCTGCAAAAAGCCCGAGAATATCTTTGTCGGCACGAGCGAGGGCCTTGGCGATTACGGCTCGTTCGTATCCGATATGGTGAGAGATTATGACGCCGTTCTGGGCATCAACGCCTCCGGCTTTGCCGATTTTGACGGCAACGGCACGGGCGGCACCGTATACGGCTTCCTGAAAAGCCAGGGAGAGAAGTATCAGGACGCAGTAGGCGACGGCTGGAAGATCATCGGCTTTGACAACGAGGATCATCTGCAGGTCGGTGCGTTCAACGATACCTCCAGTCTGCGCGACGCGGTGGAGTTCCACCCGGCGCTCATCATCAACGGCGAGAATCTGGTCGCAGGCACCGGCCTGAACGAGCAGCAGCCGCGCACGGCCATCGGTCAGGCGAAGGACGGCACGGTTATCATGATGGTCATTGACGGCCGTCAGATGCACTCGTTCGGCATTTCGATCGAGCGCTGCGGCGAGATCATGGAGCAGTACGGCGCGTATCAGGCGTCCATGCTGGACGGCGGCTCGTCCTCCGTTATGGTCTACCGCGGCCGCGAGATCACCAGTCCGACTACGCTTTCCCAGAATGAGGAAGGCCGTTATCTGCCGGATGCCTTCCTGGTGAAATAAAAATTATCACGATTTCGGAAAAAGCACTTGTATTTTCCGTCATTGCATGATAGAATAAATAAGCGCCTGTAAGACAGGCGCGATACGGAGAAGTATCGAAGTGGTCATAACGAGCTCGACTCGAAATCGAGTTGGCGGTAACACGCCACGTGGGTTCGAATCCCACCTTCTCCGCCAAAATAAAGACCATCCATCCGGATGGTCTTTATTTTTTACTCCGAAGGTGGGATTTGAAAGGCGGCTCTTAGAAACATGCCAGTGGCATGTTTCAACCGCCGTGGGAGCCCGTAGGCCGACAACCTCTAAAATATTTAATGGTTGCTTTCCGCAGAAAAGGAATCCCACCTTCTCCGCCGGCAGGGCAGGCGGGATTCAAACTCACCTGAAAAAATTCCTCAATCAACAAAATTTTTTCTCCGCGCGGTAAATTTTCTATCATGTAAATCACCGCAAAAGCCGCGAAAAAGTTCGATATTTCACTGATTTTACCGACAATTCACGGTGTTTGAAAATTTCTCAAATTTTTTCGCAATTTTTGTTGACAAAGGGGGATACCCCTGCTATAATATATCTTGTCGCTGAGAGACAAGCGGTTCACCGCGAGAGATCAATGCGAGTGTGCTGGAACTGGTAGACAGGCACGTTTGAGGGGCGTGTGTCGATCGACGTACGGGTTCAAGTCCCGTCACTCGCACCACCTTCTTTCAACAACAAAATATGCGGATGTGGCGGAATGGCAGACGCGCTAGCTTCAGGTGCTAGTGTTCGCAAGGACGTGGGGGTTCAAGTCCCCCCATCCGCACCAAGAAAAAGAGCTTCAAACTTACGTTTGAAGCTCTTTTTCTGTACATTTTAGAATATTTAGTTTTATGATGTAATTTGTGAAAAAACGGTGTCTACCACTGCTGTCTACCAAAATCGCGGCGCTTCATTTTAGTGCTGATTTTAGTGCAGGTTCAGCGCCTTTCCCATAGCCGCCGCCGTTTCCTTTTTCGCCTCCTCATCGGTGTGCGTATAGATATTGAGCGTGGTCGTTACATCGGAATGACCGAGAAATTCCTGAATCTGTTTGATGTTCACTCCCTGCGCCAGAAGCAGGCTGCCTGCGGTATGACGCAAGTCGTGAAAGCGAATTTCCGGCAGGCCGTACTTTCCGGAAAACCCGCCGGAGCAGGGAAGCGGTGGTCTGATACCTTGTCTAACAGATTGTCTGCCACAGTATCAAATTCCACAGAATGCACCAAAACGAAGCCGACAGACCACGGATTTTCTGTATTGACACCTGCTCAAACCGTGGTACAATTATAACAGAAAAAGCAGAGTAGAGCACAATGCGTTAAGTGCCGCTGAAACGGGGAGTTGTTCGGCGGACGAAAGGGAGCCTTTTCCTTGCGGTATTGTGGTCGCATCCCGCTGCTGCAACTGTTTAGGCACTTTCCTAAATCGCTGTGGCAACAGATGAATTTGATTAGGAGGTGTCTTTTTCTATGTCTAAAACTCCGAATATCTTTGTCCGCTCGCTGCGTGAGCTGAGGTCCACCCGCTGTCTGGCGGTCACGGCGCTGCTCATTGCGATCAACGTCACGCTGGATCTGCTCGGTCTGTCGATCAAGCTGCCGCCGAACCTGCGTATCGGCTTCGGCTTCCTGTGCAATGCGTCGATCGGCATGCTGTTCGGCCCGGTCGTCGGCATGATGGCCGGCGTGTGCACCGACGTGCTCGGCTACTTTGCGGGCAACCTGTCTATGGGTGCGTATTTCCCGGGCTATACGCTGACGGCCGTTGTCGGCGGCCTGATCTGGGGTCTGTGGCTGTATCCGCGCAAGGTCACCGTATGGCGTGCCATCGGCGCAAAGACCTGCATCAACCTGTTCTGCAATATCTGCCTGAACACCCTGTGGCTGACCGTCACCGGCGGCAAGGCGATGAGCGTGCTGCTCGTTACGCGCGTGCCGAAAAACCTTATTCTGCTGCCGATCGAGATCGTGCTGGTCTACTTCGGCATGAAGCTGGTCAACCGTATCTATGGCGCGCTGCCGAATGGAAAAGCGGCGACGGAAATCGAGAATTGAAAATGGAGAATGATCCGTAAGATAAAAACAGTCCCTCGGCCTGTCGCTTGACAAAGCCGGGGGATATGCTATAATAAAGTCAAAGGGACACTGTTACAGCAGTCAGGCCCTTGTACTTTCATCAGTTAAATTTTGATGACCGTTTCGGGTACCAGCCGGACGGTCATCGCGCTTTTATACAGAAAATGTACAGTACAATGACCGCACATACAAAAAGCTGAAATGCTTTCTTCTGCACTTGCGCCACCTCCTTCCTGCCGCGGACTGCGGGAAAGGAAAAGAGGGTCTGACCGCCTTATGTAACAGTGTCCGCAATGATTATAGCATATAACACCGAATAAAGTCAATCAGCCGCCTTTTCGGGCGGTTTTTGTTTTATTTGAAAACATTGGCAGCATGCTTTTAGCTTTTTGTGAATAATTCTGTTTTTCCCTATGCAAACGGCTGATTTTTTGTTATACTATATATGATTGGAGAAGAACGGTACAGTCCGTTCGCTGAAAGGGAGTGACCTCTTTATGAAACTTACAAAAGAGAGTATTAAACATAACGTGGCATGGAAGGGTTATCGTCTGCCGCAGTACGACATTGACGCCGTGCGCGAAAACACCCACAAGGCACCGACTTGGCTGCATTTCGGCGCCGGAAACCTGTTCCGCGCCTTCCCGGCTGTACTGGCGCAGCGCCTGCTGACCGCCGGTCTGTCCGACACCGGCATTATCTGCTGCGACGGCTACGATGAGGAGCTGATCGACCGCTGCTACCGCGCCTGCGATCATCTGTCGCTGGTTGTCACCCTGTATTCCAACGGCACGATCAACAAGGAAGTGGTTGCGTCCGTTACCGAAAGCCTCAAGCTGAGCGAGGATATGCTGCGCCTGAATGACATTTTCCTGGCGCCGAGCCTGCAGATGATCAGCTTTACGCTGACCGAGAAGGGCTATATCATCCAGGACGACACCCGTGAGTTCCTGCCGGACTACAAGCACGACCGCGAGAACGGTCCGGAAGGCTGCCAGTCCTTCTTCGGCAAGCTGACCGCACTGTGCCTCGATCGCTGCCGCGCCGGTCTGCCTCCGCTGGCACTCGTTTCGCTGGATAACTGCTCGGATAACGGCACCCGTCTGGAGCGTGCTGTTCGTCACATGGCACGCGCATGGCAGAGAAACGGCTTCATCACCGAGGATGAGTATTACTTCCTGCTCAAGAAGAATACCTTCCCGCTGTCCATGATTGATAAGATTACCCCGCATCCGGATAACCGCATCGCTGACAAGCTGGCGGCTGACGGTCTGGAGAACGCAAAGCCGTTCGTAACCGAAAAGGGCACGCATGCGGCTGTTTACGTCAACTCCGAAAGCCCGCACTACCTGCTCATCGAGAACGCATTCCCGAACGGTCATCCGGCTCTCGAGCAGTGCGGCGTTATCATCACCCGCCGCGACATCGTTGAGAAGTCTGCGATGATGAAGGTAAGCACCTGCATGAACCCGATGGATACCGCCCTCGGCGTATTCGGCTGCATGCTCGGCTACACCCGCATCAGCGACGAGATGAAGGACACCGAGCTGGTCAACCTCATCACGCGCCTGAGCGAGCAGGAGGCAATGCCGATGGTAGCTGACCCGGGCGTTATCGACCCGGAGGCATTCCTGCACGAGGTTCTCGGCGAACGTTATCCGAACCCGTTCCTGCAGGATTCCCCGCAGCGTACCGCAACCGATACCTCGCGTAAGATTGCGCCGCGCTTCGGCACCACGCTGTACGCTTACTATAACTCCATGCTGCCCGCACACCGTGCCACCAGGCTGATTTACATTCCGCTGGTACTGGCCGGCTGGCTGCGCTATCTGGAAGGCGTGGACGATAACGGCAGCGAGTTTACCCTCAGCCCCGACGCGAATATCGAGCATGTCCGCGCACTGATGGGCAACCCGAAGCTGGGCGACGACGTAAGCGAGGCTCAGCTGTATCCGCTGCTGGCAAACCGCTACTACTTCGGTGTCAACCTGTTTGAGATCGGCGTAGGCGAGACCGTTGTCCGCATGTTTGGCGAGATGAACCGCGGCCCGCACGCTGTTCGCGAGACGCTGCAGAAGTACTGCGGCGAGGAGCAGGAGCAGGAGTGGATTTTCTCTTAATTACCGAAAAACCGTAAGACAAAAGGCGAACCGTAGGGTTCGCCTTTTTGTATGCAGATAAAACAAAAACCGCCACAAAAGGCGGTTGATTGACAAGGTATTGCAATATATGCTATACTCAGAATGTCAACAACGATGTGAAACAGGTTGTTCCTCCCAACATAAGGGAGGTGATGACGTGGTCACTTATTCCGATCTGTTCCAGTTCGGTCTCCTGATCGTTGCTATCATCAGTCTATGTCTGAAACATAGAAGATAACCGCCCCTGAAAAGGAGCGGCGTTTCCTCAATTAACCAAGTTTTTTAGGAACGACCGCTCTTTCGCAGAGAGCCATCGTTGTTGATACAATTATAACGCAGTGCCCTGGTTTTGTCAAGCGACAGAGCCGGGGCACTGTTATTCCGTTATCCGCTGACAAAGTTTACAATACCTTTCCAAAGAGCGTAAAGCAAGTCCTCAAATGACGCCTGCGGGTTATGAATTGCAATCCATACAAAGCCTGCCGATAAAAGGACAGTCACCACGATTATTACCCAAAAACAATACCATCTCTGTTTAGGTGTCATAGTATTTCCCTCCTCAGTCATAACGGTAATTTTCACCTCGGGGAGTTTTACATCTGATATCTATATAGTAACAGATATTTACGGCTTGTAAAGGGATTTTGCACAGAAGCCGGTGCATTATTTTTGTCCGGCGGCTACCCGTAATCCCGGCGCATACCTGAGCCATTTCCCGCTCTTGAGCCGCAGGAAGAAGCAGATCGACCGGCACAGCCAGTCACCGATCATGGCAATCCAGATGCCGATCGCGCCCATGCCGAAGTGCACCGCGAGAATATATCCCGCGACAAGTCGCAATCCCAGCATGGAGATAATCGAGCACACCATCGGATACCTTACGTCATTTGCCGCACGCAGGATATTCGGCATGGCAAACGAGGTCGGCCACAGGAAGATCGCGCAGCCGTTGTGAATCATAATCAGCGTCATGCCGAGCGCAAGCGCCTCTGCGGACACGCTGTAAATCTTGAGAATGAGCGGCGTGCACGCGATCGTGACAAGGCAGGTGCTGGCGGTAACGGCGTAGGTAATCATCATCAGCTTTTTCGCCATGCGGCGCGTCTGCGGCTCATCGCCCGAGCCGATGCACTGCCCGATAACGGTTATCATCGCCAGGCTCATCGCCTGACCCGGAATGACGGCTACGGCGTCCAGATTGTTCGCCAGCGCATTCGCGGTGATCTGCGTCGTGCCGAACAGCGAGATCATGCTCACGACGAGCACGCGGCCAAGCTGAAACAGGCTGTTTTCCAGTCCGTTCGGCACACCAATCTGCAGAATGCGGCGGATCAGCTCCTTATCTGGTCGAAACCGCTGTCCGCGCCGCAGAGAGACCGTGTGCTCGGGGTTCAGCAGCAGAATCGTGATAGCGACAGCCGCCGTGCCGCGCGACAGCACGGACGAAAGCGCTGCGCCTCCGACGCCCCATTTGAACACGAAAATGAACAGCGAGTTGCCGATGAGGTTGACGATGTTGATCAGCCCCGCAATCAGCATGGAGATACGCGAGTTGCCCTGTGCGCGGAACAGCGCCGCGCCTGCGTTATATATCGCCAGAACGGGGTAGGAGAACACGCTGACTGTCAGGTAGGTGAGCGCACTGTCCATCACGCTGTCCTCGATGGTGCCGAACAGCAGCCGCAGCAGCGGTGCGCGGAACAGCATGACGAGTGCCGAGATGATCAGCGCAATGACCGTCACAACTAAGTACAGCTGCTTGGAGGCGTCGCATGCACGGCCGTTTTTTCTCGCGCCGAGCAGCTGCGCGACCACGACCGCGCCGCCGGTCGCCAGTGCGGAAAAGATGTTGATGATGAGCACGTTGAGCATATCGACCAGCGATACGCCGGAAACCGCCGCTTCACCGACCGAGGAGACCATCATCGTGTCAGCCAGACCGACCGTGATGGCGAGCACCTGCTCGATAACGAGCGGCAAAATCAGCTTTTTGAGTGCGGCATTGGGAAATAACTCTTTACTCGTAAAAAATACACCTCGAATCAAAGAATAACGCGGTACGCCTCGATCAGCCTCTCGAGCGACCATGCGGCGTTCGCGGGACTGGTGGAGGGCAGCTGCGTGATGGGAACGCCGGTTTTCGGCTCGATCAGCCTGCGGTACAGCTGCGCCGACTTGCCGCCGGTGGCAAAAATACGCGTAATTTTGCTCTCGCGGAGCAGGCGGCCTATGTCGTTCGGCTCGGCGTTGCGGATAGACGTGTCGGACGCGCCCGCAATATCGCATTTGGCGATGGTGTCCCACAGCGCCACATGATGCCGCAGGCACATCGCGCGCTTGTCCTCGATGGAGACCGGCACCTCCTCGCCAAGCACAGCCGCCAGCACGCGCCAGAATCGGTTCTGCGGGTGGCCGTAAAAGAACCCGACCTCGCGGGATTTCGGGCTTGGAATCGAGCCGAGCAGCAGTACGCGCGACTCGCTGTCGTACAGCGGCGGAATGGTGTGAACGATGGTTTGCAGTTGCATGGATCAGTCCTCCAGTACGGAAACAAAGCTGCGGAACGCGCTCGGCAGCGCATAAGCGTCGCGCAGCTCGGCAGGTGTGACAAAGGTGAGAGCGGGTGCAGGTGCGTCCAGTTCGACATACACGCCGTTCATGTGCCACTCCACATGGGTGAAAATATGTTTGGCAGGCCGCAGAGAGAGCAGCTTTCGCACGCTCCAGCCCATTTCGGTGAGCGCCGCGCGCAGCTCGTCCGGCGAAAGATGGCCATCGAGCGAGGGCAGCTCCCACAGACCGGCGAGCAGACCCTTTTTCGGTCGCTGCCGCAGACCGACAAGCTGACCGCAGCGCACAACAAGTACGGTGCGGTTTTCCACTCTCCGCGCCTTTTTTGCGGCTCGGAGCGGCAGCACAGCCGCGTTTCCGCGGTGAAAGCCCTCGCAGAGATGCTGAATCGGGCAGTCGTCACAGCGCGGTGCGCCGTTCGGCAGACAGACGGTTGCACCAAGCTCCATCAGCGACTGGTTGAGGTCGCCGGGGCGGTCGGACGGCATGAGTGCGGCGAACCGTTCGCGCGTCTGCCTTTTGAATTTTGCGTCCGTGATCGGCGTGAAATCGTTATCGAGTCGCGCCGCCACACGCAGAACATTGCCGTCCACCGCCGGAACGGGCAGTCCGAACGCGATGGACGCCACCGCGCCTGCCGTATATTCACCGACACCGGGCAGAGCAAGCAGTCTGTCGTAATCGGCAGGCAACTCGCCGCCGTATTGCTCGCACAGCAGGACCGCTGCACGGTGCAGGTTGCGCACGCGGCTGTAGTAGCCGAGCCCCTCCCAGAGCTTGGTGTAAACGGCCTCGTCCGCCGCCGCGAGAGCGGGAATATCGGGCAGCGCGTTCATCCAGCGGGAAAAGTAGCCGCGCACGGCCTCCACGCGCGTCTGCTGCAGCATGATCTCGCTCACCCAGACGCGATAGGGAGCAGGCTCAGACCGCCACGGCAGGTCGCGGTGCCCGGCGTCATACCAGCTCAGCAGCGGCTGCACGATGGCCTTGCTTACCCCGCTCAATATTTCATGTCATCCAGCGTAGCGCCGGTGTAGAACATGGTGAAGGTCGCGTCGGCAATGTGCTTGCCCTCGTCGTCGTGCACCTCGACCATGTAGACCGACACCTTGCGGCCGCGCTTGCGCTCGTATGCCACAGCGGTCAGCTTTTTGCCGCAGCGGCCCGGACGGTAGTAGTGGATGGTGCTGTCGAGCGTGACGGCCACCGTGCCCTGAGACGCTGCCGCAGAGCCTGCCGCAATATCGCACAGCGTAAAGACCGTGCCGCCGTGCGCCATGCCGAGCGGATTGAGCAGCTCGGGGGTCAGGTCAAGCTCTACGGTTGCGCCGCCGTCCTTGTCGAGCGTCACAACGTGCATGTGCATCAGTTTGTTTAAGCCGCCGGCTTCCTGCCGCAGCTTGAGGATTTCTTCGATGGTCAAGGTTAGGACTCCTTTATATATTCTATAATCTTTTGATAAACGATGGTTTTTCGCCTTTGAGGCGAACGGTTCTTGCCTGCGCGGCAGGCGCACAAGAGGGTAGACACCTGCGGTTTCCACCCTCTTGTGAATCTCCCCTTTCCCTTGAGGGTCTGGCGCAGATTGCTGACATGTGACCGCTGCGAAGCAGGGGAACGGCAGAGGATTTTTTCTACCGTGTCTTTCGTAACGTATTCGCAGCGTCAGATAGATTGCTGCTACACAGACCGGCTACTCTCCGCAGGCGCGGCATACCCGTGTCGCGCAATTCGTGAGCGCGTTATGATAGACAGGGCCTACGCAGGATAACTTGCACCAAACGCTTAATTCGCAGGTGCTGTGCGGTATAACGTGTTAAAGAGTTGCGCAACACGGGTATGTTGCGCCTGCGTTGACTAAACCGCCTGTGTAGCAGTACGGTAGCCGATACTGCGAACAGGCTGCTCATGAGGACGGACACCGAAGGTAGTCCGTCCGTAGCAGAGGAAAAAACCTCTGCCGTACCCCATTTTCGAAGCGGTCGCCGGTCTCTGATTTGCTTCAGGTTAACAAACAAGGGAAAGGTAGGAGTTCAAAGAGGAAGGGAAACCGTAGGTGTCCCTGCCTTTTTGCCCCCGCGGCGGGCGCCGCGACGTTCCCGCCGTCCGCAGACGGCGAATCCCCTCGCTGAGGTTCAGCGAAAAACTCCCCGCCCGTTAGGGGCGAACACGCTGACGCAGTTCGCGTGCCCCGGTCAGCCGGTGCAGGATAACAGGTGAAATCTGCGATACTACTCTATTTTATTATAAAATGCACCCGCTCCTGCGTCAAGTGCAACCGCCCGGCGAAGCCTGACGAATTTTTCTAACAACCGTCGGATTACACAATCCCCAATATGTAGTTACCAATCGAAAACAGGACAACAAAATGCAGGGAAAAGTGCCGGAAACCCAAAGCGAGCCTGTCGAAATGCGTCGAATATGACTGTTTTCTGTACTTTACAAACGGTAATACAGCGAGTATAATATAAATACATATTTTATAGTTGTGCCTTCTGCGGCACAACGCAGACGGAGAATGTTGGAATGAGTGATTTTTCGCGCACGCTTGCGCTTCTGCGACGGGAAAAGAAAATAAGTCAAAGAGCGGCAGCGGGCGACCTTGGCGTTTCGCAGGCGCTTCTCAGCCACTATGAGAACGGACTGCGCGAACCCGGTCTGTCTTTTGTTGTGCGTGCGGCGGATTATTACGGCGTGTCCTGCGACTACCTGCTCGGCCGTTCGATGGCGCGTGACGGCTCTGCTGTGCCTGCCGAGCGCATGGAGGGCACGGACACCGAGACGGAGCACAGCCAGATCGTGCAGGCGGCAGCCCTGCTGCTGCAGGTTGCCGAATCGCTCGAGAGCAAGCAGCTTTCGCACGAGATCGAGTCGTATTTCGCGGTTGCGATCTACAAGGTGTACCGCTATCTCTACATGGCCGACCCGGCCGGAGTGGATGCGGTGTTCCGCGCGCCGCAGGATCGCTTCGAGTACCTGTGCGATGCCCGCATGAAGGAGCATGAGCTGAAAATCCGTCTGGCGGCCAACGGCGAGGAAGGCTGCGGTCTGACGCAGGAGAATATCCGGCGGATGCCGCTCGCCCCGAGCGAGATTGCACGGCGTTATCCGGATTTGTCGAGCGCACTGCTGACTGTTCTGCAGCAGGTGTCGGATTCGATCGACCGGAAAAATAAAATGCAATAATTTCGGATAAACCTATTGACAAATACACCGGCATGAGGTATACTAAATAAGTCGCTGAGACAAGACGACTTGATGAAACGCTGGTGTAGCTCAGTTGGTAGAGCAGCTGATTTGTAATCAGCAGGTCGGGGGTTCAAGTCCGTCCACCAGCTCCAATCAAGCTGGTAACTGAATATGGAAGGTTTCCCGAGTGGCCAAAGGGAACAGACTGTAAATCTGTCGTCTATGACTTCGGTGGTTCGAATCCACCACCTTCCACCAAAGCGAAAAGACATTCCAAAAGGAATGTCTTTTTTGCTTTGGTGAAAGGCAGGTGGCGGATTCGAAAGGTGGCTCTTAGAAACAGCCCGCTGGGCTGTTTCAACCACCGTGGCTTTCACCGCAGTGAAAGCGAATCCACCACCGGACGGGCAGGCACGCATGTGGCAGTAAAGCCATAAGGCTGCACCCGCCAATCACGGCAGGCACGCGCCCAATCCGAAGGGAAGAACAGGTTATCCGATAGCGAAATCAACCTGCACAGGCGTTTGCAACGATATATTGCCGTTTGCGACGTTATCCCGTAGGGGGCGCACAGTGTGCGCCCGGGCAGCCCAAAATCATACGGGCGTGGGCGAACAATGTTCGCCCCTACGGGATAGATTGTACAGACCGAAAAATATTTCCCTGAGTTGACCATTCGTGGTCAATTTTTTCCTCAATTCAGCATATAGGTGAGGGCAGAACCATTGCCGGTCAGGGCGAATGCAGCGGCACATCAGCGGGCGTGAGAACCACAACGGCGGCGACCTGAGCCGATGAAGCTGCTCCATCGAACAGAGCAAAATACAGCCTTGTTGGGAATCAACAGGGCTTATTCCCATGCCCATCGTTTTTTCTCGCCCGGAAAACGCAATTTCTCGTCCGGAAAACGGCATTTCTCGTCCGGAAAATCCACAGAGCAGAGAAGAGCAGAGCATAGCAGAGAACAGCAGAGCAGAAACAAAATTGAGAATGGAAAATGATTCTGTCTGATCTGACCCTGACTGACGAAAAGAGATTTTCTACATTGCTTTCTGCAAATAAAAAAGGACCTCCGGTAAAACCGGAAGTCCTTGATCTATCGTTTTGGTAACGAGATTACTTAGCCATGGAAGCAACTTCTGCTGCGAAGTCGTCAACCTTCTTCTCGATGCCCTCGCCCTTCTCGAAACGAACGCACTTTACGAGCTTGATCTCGCCGCCCAGCTCCTTGGCAACAGCCTTGATGTGAGCCTCAACGGAAACCTTGTTCTCCTTAACGAAAGCCTGCTGCAGGAGGCAGTTCTCCTCGTAGTACTTGCCGATACGGCCGTCTACCATCTTGTGGATGATCTGCTCCGGCTTCGGCTTAGCAGCGGTCTTGTTCTCCTCGAGAGCCTGGATCAGGAGGATCTCCTTCTCCTTTGCGAGGGTAGCCTCGTCAACGTCGGACTTGTCCAGGAAGGACGGGTTCATAGCAGCAGCCTGCATGCCGATGTCCTTGCCCAGCTCCTTAACAGCAGCGTTGTCCTTCAGACCCTCGGAAACTTCCAGACCAACCAGAACGCCGATTACGCCGCCCATGTGGTTGTAAGCAACGTTAACGGTGGAGTCGTCGAAACGCTCGAAACGACGGATCTGCAGGTTCTCGCCGATGGTCAGAACCTTCTCCTGCAGAGCGTCCTGAACGGTGCCTTCGCCCATCTTGCAAGCCTTGAGAGCCTCAACGTCAGCCGGAGCGTCCTTGATAACAACGTTAGCAACGTCGGAAACGAACTGCTGGAAGTCAGCGTTCTTAGCAACGAAGTCGGTCTCGGAGTTTACCTCGATGATTGCGCCTACGCCGCACTCATCACATACGGTAGCCTTGACCAGACCCTCAGCAGCGATGCGGTCTGCCTTCTTAGCAGCCTTAGCCAGGCCCTTCTCACGGAGCAGCTCGATAGCCTTGTCGAAGTCGCCGTCGGCCTCGGTCAGTGCCTTCTTGCAGTCCATCATGCCTACGCTGGTCATTTCGCGGAGCTTCTTTACGTCAGCAGCGGTAAAAGCCATTTTATTATTCCTCCAATTTATGATTTTACGATGAAAAAAACGTAGGGCACAACGAACACCGGCGCGCCGGGTCGTCGCGCCCTACGAACAACTCACTGAATGTTATATTGAGTTATGAATTACTCAGCCTTTGCGTCAGCCTTAGCCTCAACCTCGAGCTGCTCGCCCTGCTTGCCTTCCAGAACAGCGTTAGCCATGGTCTGGGAGATCAGCTTGATAGCGCGGATAGCGTCGTCGTTGCCCGGGATAACGTAGTCGATCTCGTCCGGATCGCAGTTGGTATCAACGATTGCAACGATCGGAATGCCCAGCTTGCGTGCTTCTGCGATCGCGTTCTTCTCCTTGCGGGAGTCAACTACGAACAGAGCGCCCGGCAGCTCCTTCATGTCCTTAACGCCGCCGAGGTACTTCTCGAGCTTAGCGATCTCGAGCTGGAGCTTGATAACTTCCTTCTTCGGGAGCAGATCGAAGGTGCCGTCAGCCTGCATCTTCTGCAGCTGGTTCAGACGAGCGATACGGGTACGCATGGTCTTGAAGTTGGTCAGCATGCCGCCCAGCCAACGTGCGTTAACGTAGAACTGACCGCAGCGCTCAGCCTCTTCCTTGATTGCGTCCTGTGCCTGCTTCTTGGTGCCGACGAACAGGATGGACTTGCCGGAAGCTGCCATATCGCGTACGAAGAAGTATGCTTCCTCGAGCTTCTTTACAGTCTTCTGGAGGTCAATGATGTAGATACCATTGCGCTCGGTGAAGATGTAGGTAGCCATTTTCGGGTTCCAACGACGGGTCTGATGGCCGAAGTGTACGCCGGCCTCCAGCAGCTGCTTCATAGAAATTACTGCCATTTTGTTTTTCCTCCTTGGTTTTTCCTCCATCCCTGATCATCTGACAGCGGCAACAGAACGAGCGTCCCATCACCGACCGCTTTCATCACGGGATGTGTGAATTCATGCTATGATAGTTTACACCAATGGGAGGGGGATGTCAAGAGGAAAGTTGAAAATTGAGGATGGAAAATGAAGAATGAAGAATGAACGATACGGTTTACGGCGTTTCTCCGGGGTTGGCAGTGCATGAAATGCATACCGCAGGGTGCTGAAATCTTTTTTCGCTGCATAAATTATGACAGGAGGGGATTTCTTTGCGATTGGGTTTTCGTCACACCGCGTTTCAGGCGGTATGCACGGTTTTGGTTTTATGCTTTGCGCTTGGACTGCTTGCGCGTGCCGACACGGTGCAGCCGGTATTCGGGGAGGACAGCGTGCGTGTACCGATTCTAATGTATCACAGCATTCTCAAGGACAGCGCACGGCAGGGCAAATATGTTATCTCGCCGGCGGTTTTGGCGGCCGATTTGGACGCCTTGCAGGCGAAGGGGTATACCGCCATAACGGTAAGCGATCTGCTGGCGTATGTGCAGGACGGTGCAGACCTGCCGGAGAAGCCGGTGATGATCACCTTCGATGACGGCTACTACAACAACTACATTTATGCCTATCCGCTGCTCAAACAGCGCGGAATGAAGGCGGTTGTGTCCATCATCGGCAGCCAGACCGCGCTTTTCACCGACAACGGAGAGGAAAACGCCTACTGGTCGCATTTGCGGCTTGACCGCCTGCGCGAAATGCAGGATGTGTTTGAGGTGCAGAATCATTCGTGGAATCTGCACGAGTACGGCGAACGCCGCGGCTGTCTGCGCCGGAGAGGCGAGGACGAAACGCGCTACGAGACGCTGCTCCGCGAGGACACCGAGCAGACGCAGACGCTCATCACGGACGCCGGACTGCCCGCGCCGACCTGCTACACCTATCCGTTCGGTGCGTGCTCCAAGGAGAGCGAAACGCTGCTCAAAAGCATGGGCTTCCGGTGTACGCTCGGGTGCGAGGAGCGCGTCAATACCGTTACACGAAACCCGGACTGCCTGTTTGAACTGGGGCGGTTCAACCGTCCGGCAGGGCAGAGCACGGAAAGCTTCCTGCACCGCGCGTTAGGAGAGGATTAAATGCAGAATACCATGCGATTTTCCGAGCTGCACTGCCGTGAGGTGATCAATCTGTGCGACGGAGCACGGATGGGCGAGGTGAGCGATCTGCTGTTTGATCCGGTCTGTGGACAGATTACCGCACTCGTTGTGCCCGCGCAAAGCGGCATTGTCGGGCTGTTCTCCAAAAATGACTGCGTTATTCCGTGGGGGTGCATTGAAACCCTTGGGGAAGACTATATTCTGGTCCGGTATAGACCGAAATAATACATGATTAGACCTGTACCGTAGGGCGGGGCACTCCAGAGTGGCTTCTCTTGCCCTACGGAGAAGGCAAAACCACATCAAATGCAAAAAGAAAAAGGCGGACAACCGTCCGCCTCAGCTTGTCGAAAAAGCAATATTCGATTTTTATGCTTCGTGCGGCAGCACGCATTCAATCGAATTTGCTTTGCAAATTCATAAATTCCGGGAGCATGGCCCAGGCCACCCTCTCTTGCCGCTATGCGGCAATTCACCTTGTGTATCTCGGAATTTATACAAGGGAAGAAAAAATGTGTCCGCAGGACGCGGTTTTTCTTCGAGATTCGCTCGAAAGCGTGGTTTCGAGCGAGAGGCTGTTCGGAAAACGAAGTTTTTCGACAGCCTCAGGCGGACAACCGTCCGCCTTTTGGCTCAATCCTTCTTATACTTTGCAACGCCCTCGGTGTAGAGGTTGCCGCCGACCGAATCCTGCGAGACGATGGCGGAGAAATTCTCCACGGTGAGACGCTTGACCGACTCACAGCCCAGCTCGTCATACGCGATGACCTCGACATTCTTGATCGAAGCCGCCTTCGCCGCGCCTGCACCGCCGATGGCTACCATATAAACCGCGCCGTTGCGCGCCATTGCGTCCTGCACGCCCTGATTGCGCACGCCCTTGCCGATCATGCAGGCAAGACCTGCATCGAGCAGACGCGGTGCGAACGGGTCCATACGGCCGGAGGTGGTCGGGCCGACCGAGCCGATGACCTGACCCGGCTTTGCGGGGGTCGGTCCGGCGTAGTAGATCGCCGCGCCGTCGAGGTCGAACGGCAGCTTGTCGCCTGCGTCCATCGCGGCAACGATCTTCTTGTGTGCGGCGTCGCGCGCGGTGTAGACCGTGCCGGTCAGCGTTACGGTGTCGCCCGCACGCAGCTTCGGCGCCATTTCCTTGAGCTGTTCGGTTTTCAAATCGTAGTGTGCCATGCTTATTCCTCCGTTTTCGGGCGCAGATTGTTCAGAACCTCACGCAGTCCGTTTTTTGCCTTGTCCGGCTCGGGATGGGGTGCCTCGCCGTCCTTTTTGCCGAGCGACGCGCTGATCTTGTCAATTTCGCCGAGCACTTCACCGGCCTTGCGGGCCATCTCGGCGGATTCCTGCTGGTTGCGTGCCAGCACGGTGCGGTAGTTCTCCTTGGTGGCATCCAGCTGGCGGCGCACCTGCTCGATGGTCTCCATCGACTTGCGGCGCAGCTTCTGCAGCTCCACCTTGGCGTCCTCCTCGATCTGCTTGGCGCGCCGGTACGCGGAAAGCTCCATCTCGGCGATCTTCTCTCTGGTCGCATCGTATTCACCGCATTTGGCTGACAGCTTGGCGTTCTCCGAGGTCAGCCGGTCGTTTTCCGCTGCAAGCTGCGCCGCACGGGCGTTCTGCGCCTCGATCTCGGTCGCCTGCAGGGAAAAACCGCTTTCGATCTGGTCAAGCTGTGCACGGATCTTATCGGTATCCAGCGTCATTTCGCCCAGCCGCTCGAGCAGCTCGGCATTCTTTGCGGTAAGCGCCTCGTTCTGCGTGCGCAGTTCGTTCATCGCGGACTGAGCCTCGGTCAGCTGAGAGCGCAGCTCGGCGGTCTCGGTGTAGTATTTCGTGTCGGTTTCTTCTATGTAATGCAGTACGTCCTCGCGGTTAAAGCCGCCGAAGATGGCACTGCGGAATCCACGGGTTTGCTCGTCCATTGCAGTTCCTCCCACAATAATCTTTCTTTAGTATAGCAAATTCATGAGATAAAGGCAAATAATAATTAGTAATTACTAATTCCTAACTGCTAATTACTGACTCATATATATAATATGTGTCTTGCAATCAAAAAAAGAACGTGCTATTATTATCTTAACTTGCAAAAACGAGGAAGATGCTCAATGTTAGAATTAAAAGATTTCGAGGCAGCTGCGGACCGACTGAAAAACGTCATCCACAACATTCCGCTGTCTACGTCCTGCACCTTCTCCGCCATGACCGGCGCAGAGGTTTATCTGAAGTACGAAAACCAGCAGAAGACCGGCTCCTTTAAGGTGCGCGGTGCTTACAATAAGATTATGAAGCGCTTCGCTGAGGGCGACCTGCACGCTGTTGTTGCGTCCTCTGCGGGCAACCATGCACAGGGCGTTGCCTTTGCGGCAACCGCTGCCGGTGTAAAGTCCACCATCGTTATGCCGCGTTCCGCGCCGATCGCCAAGGTTTCCGCAACCCGGGGCTACGGTGCCGAGGTTGTTCTGGCGGGCAACATTTACGATGAAGCCTATGCCAAGGCGTGCGAGATCTGCGAGGAGACCGGCGCAGAGTTCATCCACCCGTTTGACGATGAGGATGTTATGGCGGGTCAGGGCACCATCGCACTGGAAATCCTGCGCGACCTGCCGGGCGTTGACATGATCTTCGTTCCGGCCGGCGGCGGCGGACTGATCTCCGGCGTGGCTGCCTGCGCAAAGCAGATCAACCCGCGCATCCAGATCATCGGCGTACAGGCTGAGGGCGCACCGGCAATCGCAAATTCGTTCCGCACCGGCGAGCGCACTCCGTCCGATACCGTGCACACCATCGCTGACGGTATTGCCGTAAAGACACCGGGCGAAAAGACCTTTGAGTATATCAAGAAGTATGTGGACCGCGTTGTCACGGTTTCCGATGACGAGATTGCTTCCGCTGTTCTGCTGCTGCTCGAGCGCTGCAAGCAGGTCGTTGAGACCTCGGGTGCGGCTCCGCTCGCGGCTGTGCTCAACAACAAGGTGGATGTAAAGGGCAAGAAGGTCGTCTGCGTGCTGTCCGGCGGCAATATCGACGTATCCTTTATCCACAAGATTGTGGAAAAGGGCCTGATTACCCGCTGCCGTCAGCTGAAGTTCTCTGTGCTCATGCCGGATGCACCGGGCGCACTCGAGCATTTCTCGCACATCGTTGCACAGCAGAATGCCAATATCATCCTGTTCCAGCATGACCGCGTACAGACGGACCTCGAGATCGGCGAGGCGATTATCCATGTCGTCTGTGAGGTTGGCGGCGTTGACCACGCCAAGCGCCTCATCGACACCCTCACCGATGATGGCTATAAGGTGTTTACTTCGCAGATTTGATAAAAATGCAATGAAATTACAGCGTTCCGCTTGGATAGAGCGGGACGCTGTTCTTTTTTTCGGAATAATGGAGGATGGAGAATTGAAAATGAACGTAAATCATCACATTCATTTTCCATTCTCCATTTTCAATTATGCCTGCCTCCTCACTCTTGCCTGAATCAATGACAAATGTAATATTGACAAATAAATAACGATGTGCTATTATCTCAGCGTGATAAGGAATGAAAAAACAGGTGGACGTTTTATCGCATTATTTGCCTTAAAACGGATAGAATAATAAAACCAAGCATACAGTCAACCGCAGAAAGGAAGCATTACGCTATGGCAGCACACATCAACGACGAAATGCTGAACAAAATGGACGCATACTGGCGGGCGGCAAATTATCTTGCAGCCGGTCAGCTTTACCTGCTCGATAACCCGCTGCTCAAGGAGCCGCTGAAGCCCGAGCACATCAAGAAGAAGATCGTCGGCCACTGGGGCACGGTGCCCGGTCAGAACCTGATTTACGTTCATCTGAATCGCATCATCAAGCAGTATAATCTGGATATGATCCTGCTGTCCGGTCCGGGTCACGGCGGCAACTTCTTTGTGGCGAACACTTATCTCGAGGGCACTTACAGCGAGGTTTACCCGAACATCAGCGAGGACACCGAGGGCATGAAGCGCCTGTTCAAGCAGTTCTCGTTCCCGGGCGGCATTGCCAGCCACGTTGCCCCGGAGACCCCGGGCTCCATCCACGAGGGCGGCGAACTGGGTTATTCTCTGGCGCACGGCTTCGGTGCGGTGCTGGATAACCCCGACCTGATCGCAACCGTAGTTGTCGGTGACGGCGAGGCGGAGACCGGCCCGCTGGCAACCTCGTGGCATGGCAACAAGTTCCTCAATCCGGTGACGGACGGCGTTGTTCTGCCGATCCTGCACCTGAACGGCTACAAGATCTCCAACCCGACCCTGCTGTCGCGTATTCCCGAAGAGGAGCTGCGCAAAATGCTCGAGGGCTGCGGCTGGAAGCCGTATTTCGTCGAGGGCGATGAGCCGATGAAGGTACACCGCGCACTGGCGGATACGCTCGACACCGTAACCGAGGAAATCCTCGCCATCCGCAAGCACGCCCGCGAGACCGGCGACACGACCCGTCCGATCTACCCGATGATCGTGCTGCGCACCCCGAAGGGCTGGACCGGTCCGAAGAACGTGGACGGCAAGCAGATCGAGGGCAGCTTCCGCGCGCATCAGGTGCCGCTGATGATGGACAGCCCGGAGCACCTGCCCATGCTCGAGCAGTGGCTGCGCAGCTACCATCCGGAGGAGCTGTTCGACGAAAACGGCAAGCTGATTCCCGAACTCAAGGCACTGGCGCCGACCGGCGAGCACCGCATCGGCGCAAACCCGCACGCCAACGGCGGTCTGCTCATGCACCAGCTGCGCCTGCCGGATTTCCGCGATTACGGACTGAATGTTCCGGCTCCGGGTGCGGTCGAGGGTCAGGATATGATCGAGCTTGGCGCTTATGTCCGCGATGTCATCAAGCTGAACATGGACAGCCGCAACTTCCGCGTATTCGGCCCGGACGAGACCATGTCCAACCGCCTGAGCCACATTTTCGAGGTCACCGACCGCGAGTGGAACGCCGAGCGTCTGGACACCGACGAATTCCTGTCCGCAAGCGGCCGCGTGATGGACGGCATGCTGTCCGAGCACATGTGCGAGGGCTGGCTCGAGGGCTATCTGCTGACCGGCCGTCACGGCTTTTTCGCAAGCTATGAGGCGTTCATCCGCATTATCGACTCGATGGCGGCACAGCACGCCAAGTGGCTCAAGGTCTGCAACGGCCTGCCGTGGCGTCAGCCGATCGCGTCGCTCAACCTGATTCTGGCTTCCAACGTATGGCAGCAGGATCACAACGGCTTTACCCATCAGGACCCGGGCTTCCTTGACCACATCGCCAACAAAAAGGCAGATGTTGTCCGTCTGTACCTGCCGCCCGATGCAAACTGCCTGCTCAGCTGCTTCGATCACTGCATCAAGAGCCGCAACTATGTCAACGTCATCGTGGCTTCCAAGCATCCGCGTCCGCAGTGGCTGACCATGGAGCAGGCTGTGCAGCACTGCACCCAGGGCATCGGTATCTGGGAGTGGGCGTCCAACGATCAGGGCGCAGAACCGGACGTTGTTATGGCGTGCTGCGGCGAGACGCCGACGCTCGAAACGCTGGCTGCCGTATCCATCCTGCGGGAAGAGCTGCCCGAACTCAAGGTTCGCGTTGTCAACGTGGTTGACCTGATGAAGCTGCAGCCCGAGCGGGAGCATCCGCACGGCCTGTCCGACGCCGAGTACGACATGCTGTTCACCAAGGATAAGCCGATCATCTTCGCCTTCCACGGCTACCCGACGCTCGTCCATGAGCTGACCTACCGCCGTCATAACCGCAACCTGCACGTTCGCGGCTACAGGGAGGAGGGCACCATCACCACGCCGTTCGATATGCGCGTGCAGAATGATATCGACCGCTTCCATCTCGTCAAGGACGTTCTGCTGCGCCTGCCGCAGCTGGGCAACCGCGGCGCGTACCTCTACCAGAAGATGAGCGATAAGCTGGTGCAGCATCAGCAGTATATCACCGAGTACGGTGAGGATATGCCGGAAGTCCGCGAGTGGAAATGGAAATAATGGAGAAATGAAAATGGAAAATGGAGAATGACCGTGAAGGGATGGTTCTCCGCAGGGCGCACATTGTGCGCCCTTTTTCTTTTGCAACGATAAATCATGTTCATACCGACAAATAACTGCACAAACATTACCGTAGGGTGCGGCAAGGTGAATTGCGGCATAGCCGCAAGAGAAGGTGCCCTGGGGTACGACCTCGGCGCACCGTTTGTAAATTCATCGGCAACATTTATCTCGTAGGGGAACACAGTGTGCTCCCACGTTGTGGTTAAATGGGTGTGCGGCCGCTCCTTGCGCAGGCTCCGGTCGCGCTGCGGCCGCTCCTTGCGCAGGCTCCGGTCGCGCTGCGGGCGAACAATGTTCGCCCCTACGGTTACGCATGTGCAGACGGTTTACACGGTGCGCCGGGGTCGGCGCACCCTACGGTAAGGCTTTCTATCACGTTAATTACTAACTTCTAATTCCTAATTACTAATTATGCTTGACATACCGTCTGGTTCGTGTTATATTCTAACTGTACTAAAACACACAGTACAGTTGATACACTCTCAAATCAACAAAAGGAAAGGAGGCGCGTCAGGTGATTAAAATCGACTATCGGGATGCCCGACCCATCTATGAACAGGTGGTGGACGGCATTGAGGGACTGGCTCTGCGTGGGGCACTGCCGGCGGACACCCAGCTGCCCAGTGTACGGCAGCTTGCGATGGAACTGTCGATCAACCCGAACACAATACAGCGCGCTTACGGAGAGCTGGAACGCCGCGGTGTGATCTACGCCGCAAAAGGACGGGGAAATTTTATATCGGACAATGCAGCGACGCTGCGTTCCCAGAGGCTTAACGAACTGGGTGAGCAGATTACCGCACTGGCCGGTCAGGCGCGTTCGCTCGGGGCGACCGAGGAACAGATGCGCGGCTGGGTAGAGAGGAAAGGAGAGAGCAGAACATGATTACGGCAACCAACGCGACCAAGCGGTTTGAGGACATTACGGCGGTCGATCACATCTGTGCGGAAGTCAAGGACGGTTCGGTCTACGGCTTGATCGGCTCGAACGGCGCGGGCAAGTCCACGTTCCTGCGCATGCTGGCCGGCATTTTGCGGCCGGATGAGGGCACGGTGCAGATCGACGGCAAGGACATTTTCGAGAACATCGGTATGAAGGAACGGTTTTTCTTCATCTCGGATGAGCAGTTCTTTTTCCCGAACAGTACACCGAAGGAAATGAAAAACTACTACAAGCGCTTTTACAGCAAATTCGATGAAGCGCGCTACCGCAAGCTGATGAACGGCTTCGGTCTGGACGAAAACCGCAAGCTGCGGACGTTCTCCAAGGGCATGAAAAAGCAGGTTTCGGTCATCTGCGGCGTATGCAGCGGCACGGACTACTTATTCTGCGATGAGACGTTCGACGGTCTCGACCCGGTCGTTCGCCAGACGGTAAAGAGCCTGTTTGCCGAGGATGTAGCCGACAGAGGTCTGACGCCTATCATCGCCTCGCATAACCTGCGTGAGCTGGAGGACATCTGCGACCACGTCGGTCTGCTGCATCGCGGCGGCATCCTGTTCTCGCGCGATCTGGACGACATGAAGCTCGGCATGTACAAAATGCAGTGCATTTTCCCGAATCCGCTGCCGGATTCCGCGTGGGAAGGCTTTGACATTCTGCACAAGGAGCAGCGCGGCTCGCTGTACACTATTACGGCGCGCGGCAGCCGGGAAGAGCTGCTCGCCAGGGTGAACGCGCTGAACCCGACCTTCTGCGAAATGCTCCCGCTGACGCTGGAGGAAATCTTTATCAATGAAACGGAGGTGGCAGGCTATGATGTCAAGAAACTCCTGTTCTAAGGGTCTCGTGCGGGATTGCATGAAACGCAATCTGTGGGCCATCGTGCTGTCCACGGTGGGATTCTTTATGGCACAGCTGCTGCCGGTGATTATGACGGCGCAGCACAGCCTGTCGGCACATAAGCAGGATCTGGTCAATCTGAGTGCGGCCGATGCCGCGGCAAGCTGGCAAGGCTATGTGGAGAGCGTCGGTGAGATGCTCGGCGGACAGAATGTGTTTGTCAAGCTGGCCGTCATCATTCTGGCGGTCACCTGCGGTGTGAGCATGTTCGCGTACCTGCACAATCGCCGCAAGGTGGATTTCTATCACAGCCTGCCGATTTCGCGCAGCCGCCTGTTCGCGGTAAACTACGCGACCGGTGCGCTGTGTGCGCTGGTGCCGTACCTCGTGCTGCATGCGCTGAGCATTGTCGGCGCATGTGCAATGGGCTTCGGGGAAGCGGTCAATGCATCGCTCATCGGCGTGATCGTGTCCAACGTCATTTTCTTCTTCCTGCTGTACGCGATGGCGGCTGTTACGACCATCCTGTGCGGCAACACGGTCATCACGCTGCTGCTCGGTCTGTGGGTGTACTTCGGACCGACGCTCGTAACCGCACTGTGGCAGGGTCTCAAGAGCATGTTCTTCCAGACCTATGTGACGGATGCCTCCGTGACTTCGCTGCTGTTCTGCAGTAAATTTGCACCGCTGATTCAGTATTTCGGCGTAAACGGCACGAAAATGCATAGCTGGGCAGTGGAGCCTGTCTATGCGATGGATTACTCCGCCGGGCTGCAGGAGTCGAGTGCTATCGGTCTGCTGATCGGCTATGCGGTTGCGGCGATCGTTATCACCGCACTGGCGCTGTTCCTGTTCCGCATCCGAAAGAGTGAGCGGGCGGGCACGGCACTGGCATTCAACCCGATCAAGCTGCCCGTCAAGATTATTATCTGCGTGGTTATGGGTACGGCGTTCGCTGAGATTTTCAAAATGCTGGTCTACGAATCCGAGCTGTGGTTCTGGGTCGGTCTGGTACTCGGCACGGTCATTTTCCACTGCGTGGTGGAGATTATTTATGCGTTCGACTTCCGCGCCATCTTCCGCAAGCCGCTGCAGCTGGTTATCATCCTTGCAGTGCTGTGTGCGGGTCTGCTGACCATGCAGGCGGATGTGTTCGGTTATGATGAGTGGCTGCCGGATGAGGGCAGCATTGCAGCGGCAGCGCCGATGGGTTACGTCGGTGAATCGGCACTGCTCAGTGAGCCGGAAAACATCGCGGCAGCGCGGCAGCTGGCGGCGCTCGGCGTAGAAAGCCTGAATAATACGGATGAAAATGCACAGAAGGCGTGCATCACCGTCACCTTCAAGCTGAAGAACGGCAAGGTGAAGAGCCGTTCGTATGAGCTGCCGGCCACAGACGAAGTGTTCACGCTCAAAAAGCAGATTTACCAGTCCGCAGAGTACAAGCAGAAGGCGTGGTCGCTGTTTGCGCTCGGCGAGGTCAACGAGGGTTATCACCGCAACATTGTTTTCTACACCAACGGTGACGGCTACAACGGCGTCGGCACACTCAGCGACTCGCAGAAGGCACAGGAGATCATTGACACGCTCAAGGCAGAGACACTGACCCACACCGGAGACGCAATGCCGGTGCTGCGCATGGAATTCTCGCAGCAGAACAACGACGATTATTACAGCGAGGGTGCCGTATGCGTGACCGACAAGGACGTAAAGACGCTTGCACTCATCGAAAAGTACGCCAATATCGTTCCCAAGGCCATCAGCGCGAAAAACGTAAAGCTGATTACACTGAGCATCTATCTGCCGGATAAAGACTTCTGGCAGGGCGTGCAGGTGACCGACAGAGCAGACATTGACGCGCTGCTCAAGAATGCGGTCAACATTGACGCAATGAATCTGTACGGCAGCGATGCGATGGCGTATGGCATTATGCAGCAGTTTGCCCGCAGCAACGTATCCGTGACCTACACGGACGAAAAGGGCGATGAGTGGGACGCAAGCGCAGGCTACACCGAAGAGGATTATCCGAAGGATATCATCGAGAAATACCGTGCACAGGCGGAGAAGGACGCGGAAAACGGCGTCGAGTCTGTACAGGACGGTGATGTTGCCTATACAACGGAAGTGCCCCTCGGATGAGAAAGCGTGGTATTATCGGCACGCTGCTTCTGCTGGTGTACCTTGCAGGCGTGGGACTGTTCACCGGTCCCTCGCTGGCGCAGCTGCTCGTTGGTCATCTGCCGCAGCCAAGGCTGGAGCTGATTCCGTTCGCGGATATGATTTCCGTGGTAAAATCTCCGGAGGCGCCCGGTCTGGGTCCGTTCGTGAACATTGCCGGAAATATCGCGCTGCTGTTTCCGCTCGGGCTGTTCCTGCCGCTGTTCTGGCGGTGGTTCGAGCGGGCAGGCCGCACCATCTGGTGGTGCTTCGGCACCTCGCTCAGCATTGAACTGATACAACTGGCCGCGGGCGGCGTCACCTCGGCAGATGATCTGCTGCTGAATACGCTCGGCGGCGCGCTCGGCTTCGCGGCGGCAAAGCTGCTGATGAGAGCGTATCCCAAACTCGCGCCGCAGGGCGAAGGAAGGGCACAGTGGGCAGCACCGCTTGTCTGCTGGCTCGCCATCATCGCGGCAAGTACAATATCCGATCTGCTGATTCTGTGGTAGGAGACAGCGGGTCGCAGGATGGATAGAGAGTAATATACGGAAAACAGGCACACCGAGAGGTGTGCCTGTTTTGGGGTTTGTGTGATTGAAATACGAGGTAAATGCACAAAATCCGCCCCAAAGAGCGGTTTATTGACAGTATGAAGCTATATGCTATAATGAAGCTGCTGATATGGAACGGCGAGGTTATTCCCCCTGCATTAAGGGGGTGACGCGCATGACAACAATGGAGGTACTTACGCTTCTGATGCTGCTTGCGACGGTTGTCTTCGGTATCTTGAACCTCAAGAAATAACCGCCACCTAAAAAGGCAGCGGCGTTTTCCTCAAGCTCTAAACTTGTTCGGGGAACGACCGCACCTGACACGTGAGAGCCGTTCTTATATCAGTATTATAAACGGACGCTCCGGTTTTGTCAAGTGATGAAACCGGAGCGCTTGTTTGTTGAGAGACATGGTTTTGCACCATATATCCCGTAGGGCGAACACACCCACCGCAGTGGGCGTCCAGCGAGCAACCGCCGTAGGCGGCTCTTAGCGAGTCGGAGTGTTCGCCCACGAACCGTATGATTTTGCGCCCCTGCGGGATAACATCGCAAATGACAATATATCGTTACAAACGGTCCGCGCTGGTAGATTTCATCATTGAACGACCGCTCTTTCCTTCGGATTGGGCGCGTGCCTGCCGGGATTGGCTATTGCCGCCCATGGCCGCACTGCCACACGCGTGCCGACCCGTCCGGTGGTGGATTCGCTTTCACTGCGGTGAAAGCCACGCCGGTTGAAACGTGCCACCGGCACGTTTCTAAGAGCCGGCTTTCGAATCCATTCCACCTGACACCAAAAAAGAACCGATACTCGAATGAGTATCGGTTCTTTTGGTGGAAGGTGGTGGATTCGAACCACCGAAGTCATAGACGACAGATTTACAGTCTGTTCCCTTTGGCCACTCGGGAAACCTTCCATATTCAGTTACCAGCTTGATTGGAGCTGGTGGACGGACTTGAACCCCCGACCTGCTGATTACAAATCAGCTGCTCTACCAACTGAGCTACACCAGCGTTTTTGTCAAGCCGTCTGTCTCAGCGACTTATATATAATAGCATGCAGAGAACAAATTGTCAACAGCTTTTTGCAAAGTTATCGAAAATAATTGTAAAGCCCTGTAAACCGCTATCGGAAAAGGGCGGACACAACGGTCCGCCCCTGCGTATGGATTAGACGAACACATTTTGCACCAGCACCATGTAAAGCACCGTGCCGACGCCGATGGACAGCAGGTTATTATGCTTCCAGATGTGCAGCAGCGCCGTGATGGCGATGCACAGCAGTTCGGGAATACCATGCGTACCCGTCACCCAGCCGACGTTCTTGAGGCAGTACACGACCAGCAGCGCGATGACTGCGGGCGGCAGGGTAGAGCCGAGGTATCGGATGATCGGCGGGATGGGCTTGGAGCCGTTGAACAGCAGGAACGGCGCGACGCGTGTTGCAAATGTGCAGACGGCTGCCACGGCAATCATGGCGATAGCGTATGTCGTTGTCATATCAGGCGACCTCCTTTGCCAGACGGCCGCGCATAGCGACCAGCATGACGCAGATTGCGAGCATGGCGGGCAGGATGAAATTGTCCGGCCCGAGGATGGCGAGCGACACAGCTGCTGCAGCCAGCCCCATCAGTGCGGGAATGTGGCACTTCGTGCTCTGCCATTGCTCCACAAAGATCACCGTGAACAGCGAGGTCATGGCAAAATCAATGCCGGTGGTGTCAAACGGCAGTATGCCGCCGATGATCGTGCCGAGCACCGAGCCGAGGATCCAGTAGCTATGATCCAGTATGGCGATCCAGAAGCGCATATCGCCTGCATCAATGCCCTCGGGCGTCTTGACCGAGCACAGCAGGGAATAGGTCTCATCGGTCAGCGAGAAGATCATGTACCACTTGCGGCGGCCCATCGCATGAAAAGTCTCCAAAAAGGACAGACCGTAGAAGATATGTCGGCAGTTGAGCAGCAGCGTCATCACAGCAACGGTAACAAGGGATGCCTTGGCTGCCAGAAGCGACACAAGCAGATACTGTCCCGAGCCTGCGTAGATGGTCAGGCTGCAGAAGAAGGACCAGATCGATCCGAAGCCGATATCGCGCAGCATAACGCCGAATGCGAAACCGATGAACAGATAGCCGCACAGTACGGGTATCGTGGCGGTAAAGGCAGGACGAAGCGCCTTTTTCATGGAAATCACCTACATACTATAAGGGTAAAAGAAAAGCGCTCTGCGAACAGAGCGCTTTGGCATTTCAACGTAAACGCACAAATCGTTAAAATCAGATAGCGCGGGTAACCTTGCCGGAACGGAGGCACCGAGTACATACGTTGATATGGCGGGGAGTACCATCGACCATAGCCTTTACGCGACGAACGTTCGGCTTCCAGGTTCGATTGGAACGACGGTGAGAGTGGGAAACCTGAATACCAAAGGTCACACCCTTATTGCAAATATCGCACTTTGCCATTTTCCTGCACCTCCTTCTTTCGGGCATTGCATAGCAGATATTATATTACCACATGTATAGAATGAATGCAAGCATTTTTTTCAGAAAAAGAGAAAATTTCAAGTTTTCCTGCGGTCCATGCGGAAATCGTTGAAAATAACAGGAAAATAGGGTATAATACATCTATATCTACTTTATGTATTATACTATGTATTATACAGTAATAAAACAGCAGAGTAAAGAGGATATAGAATACCTGCCACAGCGGAAGGGAGCATTATACTTATGCAGTTAAAAGAATTCGGTGTCAGCTTGGGCGATCTGATCCATGAATTTAATTTTGAGGTCGTTTACGGTCCGGAAGGCTTTGAAAAGACCGAGATCACCAAGGACGACGTAAACCGTCCCGGTTTGCAGCTGGCAGGATTTTTTGATTATTTCGATCCGAACCGTATCCAGATCATGGGCAAGGTTGAGTCCAGTTATGTAGAGGGTCTGTCGAGTGAGGAGCGCCGCAGCCGTTTCGACCGTCTGTTCGAGACCGGCATCCCTGTGCTGCTGCTCTCGCGCAACATTGACGTATTTCCGGAGTGCCTTGCGGCTGCACAGGAGCACGGTGTGCCGATCCTCCGTACCAATGAGTTTACCTCTACCATCATGAGTGCGATCATCGCCTCCCTCAAGGTCAATCTTGCACCGCGTGTTACGCTGCACGGCGTACTCATCGAAATCTACGGCGAAGGTGTGCTTCTGCTCGGTGACTCCGGTGTCGGCAAGTCCGAGACTGCGATCGAGCTGGTAAAGCGCGGCCACCGTCTGATCGCGGACGACGCGGTTGAGATCAAGCGCGTATCCGACAAGACGCTCGTCGGTACGGCGCCGGAGGTTATCCGCCACTTTATCGAGCTGCGCGGCATCGGCATTGTTGATGTTCGCCGTATCTTCGGTGTCGGCGCGATTAAAATGACCGAAAAGGTTGAGCTTGTCATCAACCTCGAGCCGTGGGAAGATGGCAAGCAGTACGACCGTCTCGGCATGGACAGCCAGACGACCTCCATCCTCGATATCGCGGTTCCGAGCCTGACCATTCCGGTAAAGCCCGGCCGTAACCTTGCTGTTATCATCGAGGTTGCAGCGATGAATGACCGTCAGAAGAAGATGGGCTTCAACGCCGCGAAGGAACTGCAGGAGCGTATGCTCAAGCAGTACGGCAACTGATAAAAGGTAAGGCAATACCGCACCATGCAAGCGGTGCTGCCCTCAACAATTCAATAAAAGGTGGGGATCTTTATGAAAAAAGCAGCGGTATTGGTATGTATGGCGTCTGTTCTTCTTTCGGGATGCAGCGGTGCCGGTGGGGAAAAGGTGTCGCAGACGGCGGATTCGTCCGCGCAGGCGGTCGCGTCCGAGCTGGCAAAGACCGACTGGACGGCAGTCAGCACCGATATAAACAGCGATGACGCTGCGTATGTGATGGCGCATAGGGACACGGTTGCGCTCGACAGGCTGATCGCGTTTACACTTACAGCCGATGGCGGGCCGAGTGAGGGCGCGTGCGAGGAGCTGCGAAGCCGTTTTCTGGAATCGCCGCACACTGTTCTGGCGTATCTGGTGCTGATGGGCGATCAGACGGTATCGTCGGACGACAGCACACCGGCGGCGGAGTTCATCTGCGGGCAGATTGCCTCGGCAGATGCTGCATGGCATGACGGCTCGGAGGAGTTTGCACAGGTAATGGAATCGTGCAAAGCCGACTATCCGGAAGGACCGGCGGCGGAGCTGCTGAGCAAAATGGAGACGGCACACGAAGCCTCTCTGGAACGAAATAAATAAGGTATGCAGGCAAAAGCGTGACTTTGACGGTCATGTCTTTTGCCTGCGTTTTCTTTTAGGGAAAACGACTAAACAGAGCGGATGTTTTTTGTTGCACTCACCGAAAGAAAACCGGGAACAAAACCACTTCCGGACCGTCTAACTGGGTATAAAAGGAGGTAGTTATTATGATGGAGAAAAAACGAATGGCGGCATTGCTTGCAGCGGTGCTGTTCGGCATGAGCGCGATTCCCGCCGGAGCGGTGAACCTGATCGACACGGACGCGGCAGCGACCGACTCCGCCGAGCACGCGGAGCTTGACCTGTACGGCGTGCGCGCCACAGTAACCGACAGGCAGGACGGCGAGCTGACCGTCAGCACCGAAACCGCAGGCACAGTTGTGGTGCATATTGCGGAGCAGACGATCATCATGGACACGCAGACTGGTTTGCCGGCAGGCACGCAGGATATCAAAAAGGGTGACGAGGTGTACCTCTACTGCGGGGAAATGATGGCGCTGTCCGAGCCGCCGCAGGTGTATGCCAAGGCGATTCTGGTCAATCTGACCGACGAACATGAGCCTGCCAATCTGATGTCCGCCGAGCAGGTGAAGAGAAATGCGGACGGCAGTCTGACCGTGCAGGCAAGCGACGGCGGCCTGACGCTAAACATTGCACGGAATGCGTCTGTTACGCCGTTCGGCACGAAAAACAAGGCAAAACTTGAGGATATCCGCATGGGAACCCGGTTTTTTGCATGGTATGATACGATTCTGGAATCCTATCCGGCACAGGCGAGCACGGACAAGGTTGTGCTGCTGCCTTCTGAGGACGATACGTTTGCCATCGTCATTGAGGGCGACATAGTCGCAGGCGAAGGCCGCATGACAAACGGCGTGGCCATGGTTCCGCTGCGCCTGACCGCCGAGCTGTGCGGCTTTACGGTCAAGTGGAATGCGAAGGACCGCACGGTGCACCTCACCAACGGCACGGTGCAGACGACCGTGACCATCGGTCAGGACGAGTATTTCCGCGCAACCGCTCTGCCGGACGCGGACGGCATGAGCCGCCCGGGAGCACTCGGTGCCGCGCCCTATATCGCGCAGAGCAGAACGTGGGTTCCGGCGGAGCTGTTCGGCCTGCTCGGTGAGCAGCTTGAGATGCGCGGGGACGCGCTGTATCTCGGCGGGGTGCCGAATGCTTTCACCGGAGAAGCCGATGAGACGAACGCGTTTAACATCGTGTGCAAGGACAAGACGCTCGACAAAGGGCGCATGGAAAACGGCGTGGCTATGGTGCCGCTCCGTGAGGTCGGCGAAGCCCTCGGCTACACCGTGACGTGGGACATAGAGAACCGTCAGGCGAAGATGAACAACGGCAAGGTTATGACGCATATAAACATCGGTGAGGATTCCTATATCCGTTCGGTGATGAACGGCGATGGCACGGAAGCACCGGTTTCGTTCGGCGCGGCGCCGTATTTCGCTGATGGCAAGACGTGGGTTCCGGCAAAGCTGTTTGAACTGCTCGGAGAACAGGTTGAAATGAAGGGGAATGCGCTGTATCTCGGTGGAACGGAGAACTAAATACGAGAAAGGATGACCGCCATGAAACGAAAGTGGAAAGCCTGCCTGTGCATAGCCGCGTTCCTGCTGGCCGTGCTGCCGGTCTCCGCAAGCGCGGATTCGGGTCCGAAACCGCAGATCACCATTCAGGTGCAGAATGCGCCGGACGGCGATTACTACGTTGACCTGCTCATTCCGGGCGAGATACCCGAGCGCGACATCGACAATATAGAGTGGAACCACATCGACCGTGCGTCTCTGCCGCTGGATGCGCTGGAGCGCGACCGCATGGACGGCTGGCACTATGCCATGCTGGACGGCACGCCTGCACCGCTGTTTTACAAGCATCCGGACAAGGACATGTTTGTGTTCAGCTATTTCGGCACGCCGGACACGTTTCGGATTGCGATTTATGATGATTCTCAGCAGAAAGTAAACTTTTCTGAGGTGATGAAGCGTACACAGCTGCAGCAGATATTCACCTGTGATTTTGTGGATAATACGGTAAAAACCGGAAATCCGCTGCTGACATATCTCAAACAGTTTGCGTCCTCGCTGCTGCCGACGCTGCTAATAGAGGGAATCCTGCTGCTGCCGTTCGGCTTCTGGGACAGGCGCAACGCAAAGCTGTTCCTCGTTGTCAACATCGGCACACAGATGCTGCTCACTGTCGTAACGGCGGCCTGCATGTGGATTGGCATGCCGTTCTACCGGTATCTGGTGTTTGCGCCGCTTGAGCTTGTGATTTGGATCGTCGAGGCCGTTATTTACCGCAAACGGCTGCAGACCCGGCGGGAAACGGCTCATCCGATCGCTTACGCGCTGTGCGCCAACGCATTGAGCGCAGCCGCGACTTTGTTCAGCGTGCACATGGTATTTCCGTGGGTTTGAGTGAAAAGAACCTGTCAATCGACAGGTTCTTTTGCGTATTCCGGCGTTTTGTGGTATGCTATACGGAGCAAAGGAGGCGAGCGGCCGTGTCAGCCAAAGCATACTATCATCTGCCCGGATTGTTTGAATTTTACGAGTTTTACCGCGCATTTCTGCCGTTATACCGCGCAAATCGCGACTGGTTTTATGACTGGTGTGAGATTGGGTCCATTTACGGCGCACCGGCGGACTGCCTCTGGGGAGGCGGACGAGCGGGTTTCGGTGAGTGCGGCGCACGCGAAGCGCTGGCTCTGGCACAGGAGTACGGCGTTTCCGCGCGGCTGACATTCAGCAATTCGCTTCTGCGCGAGGAACACCTGTCCGACCGCAAATGCAATGCACTCTGCGAGCTGTTTTCGCAGGCAAACGGCGTGCAGAACGGCGTAATCGTGCATTCCGAGCTGCTGACCGACTACCTGCGGACGCGGTATCCGGCGCTGTACCTCGTGTCGTCCACAACCAAGGTACTGACCGATTTTGACGATTTCCGGCGCGAGTTGGACAGGGAAGAATTTCGGTATGTCGTGCCGGATTTTCGATTGAATAAGCGGTTTGACGAATTAAACGACTTGTCGCAGGTGCACAAAGATAAGGTGGAATTTTTGTGCAATGAGTGCTGTTGGTTCGGGTGCAGTGACCGTAAGCAATGCTACGAGGTTGTCAGCCGCAAAAATCTCGGCGAGGACTGCGAGCACCGGTGTAAAGCACCGGATGCACAGGGCGGCTATCGGTTCTCCAAGGCGATGGAAAATCCGGGGTTCATCGGCGTTGATGCTATTCTGCGGACGTATCTGCCGATGGGATTTTCGCAGTTCAAGATTGAAGGCAGGGGACTGGGCAGCGCGCTGATCCTCGAGTTCTTGCTGCATTATATGACAAAACCGGCGTATCAGCTGCGCGTGAGAGAAGAAATCTATCTGGATAATATGCTCGATTTATTTTAGAGCATAAGAAAAGAACCTGTCGTAAGACAGGTTCTTTCAGTCTGTCAAAAAAGTATTATTTTAATTTTTACGCTTCGTGCGGCAGCACGCATAAAATAGAATTTGCGA
>OGDN01001376.1_pt1 | contig 40676 bp, 44 predicted proteins | sample 1570271 | NCBI WGS metagenome assembly OGDN01 (sample SAMEA4384481, study PRJEB24528) | human gut metagenome | reverse complement strand
ACGAAGCAGATTCCCCAACCTATACAAAAGAACTTTTTGAACTGGGAATCCCTGTTCTTGGTTTATGCTACGGCGCACAGCTTATGATGCATATCCTTGGTGGTAAGGTCGAGGCAGCTCCAGTACGTGAGTACGGAAAAACAGAAGTATTAGTAGATAAAAAAGATTCTAAAATCTTTGCAGACGTATCCGAGAAAACTATTTGCTGGATGAGTCACTTTGACTACATTTCCAAAGTAGCACCAGGATTTGAAATCAGTGCACACACAGCAGATTGTCCGGTAGCAGCCGCAGAGAATGCAAAAAAAAGTTTATATGCTATCCAGTATCATCCAGAAGTTCTTCATACAGTAGAAGGAACAAAGATGTTATCTAACTTCGTATTAGGCGTATGTGGATGTGCAGGCGACTGGAAGATGGATGCATTCGTAGAGAACACTGTAAAAGAAATTCGTGAAAAAGTTGGTGATGGACGAGTATTACTTGCCTTATCTGGTGGAGTAGATTCCTCCGTAGCAGCCGGCTTATTATCAAGAGCCATCGGAAAGCAGTTAACCTGTGTATTCGTAGACCACGGCCTTCTTCGTAAAGACGAAGGTGACGAAGTAGAAAGTGTATTCGGTCCAGAAGGCCAGTTTGACTTGAACTTCATACGTGTCAACGCACAGCAGAGATACTACGATAAGTTAGCAGGCGTTACAGAACCAGAAACAAAACGTAAGATTATCGGAGAAGAATTCATCCGTATCTTCGAAGAAGAAGCTAAGAAGATCGGTGCAGTAGACTTCCTCGCACAGGGAACCATTTACCCAGACGTTGTAGAGAGCGGCCTTGGCGGAGAATCCGCAGTCATCAAGTCCCACCACAACGTAGGAGGACTCCCAGACTACGTTGACTTCAAAGAAATCATCGAGCCACTTCGTGACCTCTTCAAAGACGAAGTAAGAAAGGCCGGACTCGAACTCGGAATCCCTGAAAAGTTAGTATTCCGTCAGCCATTCCCAGGCCCAGGACTCGGAATCCGAATCATTGGCGAAGTAACCGCTGAAAAAGTACGCATCGTCCAGGATGCCGATGCCATCTACCGCGAAGAAATCGCAAACGCCGGCCTCGACCAGGAAATCAACCAGTACTTCGCAGCCCTCACAAACATGCGCTCTGTTGGCGTAATGGGCGATGAGAGAACCTACGACTACGCAGTAGCACTCCGCGCCGTAAAGACCATCGACTTCATGACTGCAGAATCCGCTGAGTTACCATACGAAGTCCTTAATAAAGTTATGAACCGAATTATCAACGAAGTCAAAGGCGTAAACAGAGTATTCTACGATCTGACGAGCAAACCGCCAGGAACGATAGAGTTTGAATAGTCCGCGGTAGGCTAAAAAGCCTTTATTTATGGGCTTTGTCGGCATCAGTGACTCTGGATTGCATTACGATTGCATTTTTATATTTGCCTGTGGTACGAAGCAGTGAACTGATTATGCGTGTAATCAGCAATGCTTTCGGTAGCAGGTGTGAAGTTAATTATTCCGCCTAACATTTTAGCAACCTCAAAGTTGCTGTTAGGATATAGATGTCCATAGGTCCCTAAAGTTGTCTGGATTTTTTCATGCCCCAGACGATCTTTGACGATCAGTGGATTTACCCCCATGCTGATTAAGAGTGCTACGTGAGAATGTCTTAATGCATGGATTTTAATGCGGTGAACACCGGCAAGCCCTGCCAGCTTTTCCAGGGCTCTTGGCAGGGTATGTTTGCTGGTGGGAATCCCGCTATAACTCAATACAAAATTACAGTCTTTTAAAACTTTCTTTTGCACTTCCATCCAATCTTTTAGTTCCCTTATCGTATCTTTATCAATCACAACTGTCCTAATACTGGCTGATGTTTTTGGATCTACAAATGTATATTCGTTCATTGATTTGTAATAGAGTGTTTTGGTTACACTGATAATACCACTTTCAAAATCAATATCTTCCCATTGTAAGGCAGCGGCTTCTCCGATCCGTAATCCTGTGGTGAACAGGAGCCAGAAACAGATGAATAAATAATGTTCGTAATAATCTCCTTTGTATAAAAGAGATATTACCTTCTGGAATTCTTCCAATGTCCAAAAATCCACTTTTACTTTCTTAGATTTAATATTGCCGACCATACGTGCGGGATTTTTCTTGGCGAGACCGAGGATGATTGCACGATCAAATGCCAAGGAAAGCATACCCTGTATAATTCTTACATAATTAGGACTATAATCTTTAGCCAGCTTTAACTGCCAAGTCTGCACATGAATCGGTTCTATTTCGTTTACTTTCTTCCGGTAAAAAAATTTGAAGTGCTTTTCAATAGTATTTAAACGATTTTTATAGGTGCTTTCTTTGACTTGTGTTTTATACCATGGAAGATAAATTTCCTCAATGAATTGTTTAAATGAGGGCTGTTTCTTTTCCATTGCCAGTCCTTCTTCAGCAGCTAAAATAAGTTTGGAATATTCCGCACGAGCCTCCTTTTTTGTAGAGAATCCACTTCGATATTTTTGGATTTGTTTTCCGGTTACAGCATCATAACCCAGATTTGCCCTGAAATAATAAGTTCCATTGTTTGCTTTTTTAATTGGATCTTTTGCCATCAAAATTCCTCCTTTGCACAATTATGCAAGAAGTACTATTGGTTTTGTTCGTCTGGCAATTTAATCCCCAAAATTTCTTCAACAGCTTCTTTGGGTACCCTGTCTAATTTTCTTGATTGATAATAAGTATGTCCACGTTCGATCATAAGATTTTTGGCTTGTTTTATAATGTCTGCTGAAAAAGATGGACCATACCCCAATGCAATCAGATCTTTTTTTGTAACAGTAATCATATACCTCCCTTCTATGAACAGGGGAATCATAATACCTGTTCATTATTATAACAAATTTTGAGTAATTGTGTAGGTATAACTACTTCTTGCTGAAAATTGAAGTTTCTATCCGGAGAATCGTTTCCTATGCCCTGTTTCATGCACGTAGAAGGCGATACTATGTAATCATCAAGCTGCAGGCGAGCGTCTATGCACACTATCTGCAGCACCTGTATACCTTCCCCGGAAGGGTATGAAGTTATCAAGGTACAAAATCGCAAAAGCGATTTTTAAAATATTTTCAATAAGTAATTAACGAAAAAAAATAGAAATTGGATAAATATGAGAAATTTCTTTGAGAAAAATGAAAAAAGCTGCCAAACGGCAGCTCAAATACAGTAATATATTATTTAGACGTAAGACGATTTAAGAGTGGAATCAGTGCAAGAAGATCGTCGTCATTCAACTGTTTGATAAGATCAGATGCTTTTGTATGAAGCGGTGGATTTGTAATATCCGGATCAAAGAATTGCGCCGGGGTAATCTCAAAGTATTCACAGATCTCCAGAAAATTTTCCATAGTCGGATTATTCCGCCCAGAAGAAAGAGACTGGATATAACTTTTGTTCCTACCCAGATCCAAGCTCATTTGATATTCCGATACGTTCTTTTTCAGCCGTAGTTCCGTAATACGGTTGGCAATAAACATCTTGTCCATAACTTTACACCTCTTGATTTATTTTAAACTATTTACGGATAGCAAATTACGGAATAAAATAGAAGTATTAGAAGAAATAAAGCAAAATATACGGAATAAAAGCGTAATTTCACGTTTTAAAACAAAGATTAAGTATGTGAGTATTTTTTTTGATTGTGGGAATGATAGAAACAAAGGAAGTGGAGTCATTATGAAGATTGAGGGAACAAGGGAAGAAATCGCCTGGGTGAAAGAGGCAATCAAAAATAGCTGCAGCCGTTGTCCGTTTCTGGAATCCTGCAATAAACAGGCGAAAGAAGAAGGTGCAAATGGAAACCTAAAATCATGTGAAGAATTCTTACGGCACAAGATAGAGTATGTTGTAGAGAATGAATAACTATATATAGGATTATATAAATTGACAATCACTATATCTTGTGCTAGTATACTGATATAGTTTATTTTTATGCATACCCGTTATGGGGAGTTTGTGGATTTGTCAGAATCCCAAAACTCAAGGACGGCTGAAAAAGCTGTCTGCATAAGTTGTTTATGTTTGTATAAAGTGTCACTATCTGTCTGTTATGGACAATAGCGGCACTTTTGTTTTTTGGTAAGAATACCAGTAAATCAGGAATGACCAGAGAATATCAGGTTCTCTTTTCATTCCTTTTTTTGTGCCTAAATATAGGGAGTTTTAGAAAATGCCAGATACAGCATGGGCTGTTTATGGAATAAAACATATTTTAAGAAAGGTGGTACACACAAATGAATGAAACAAGAATCTATGCAGATGCGTTTGAAACGACATTTGCAAACACAAAGGAAATGCTGGAATTTCTGGCAGAACGGGCGAAGGCTTCCCAATGGATCCGTAAGCCAACCAGAATGCTGCGGCTGGTTCCCCTTGAGAAAGAGGCGGAAACGATTGAGAAAGCCTGTACAAAGCAACTGGAAGGAATTGTAGAGGATACGGAGAAGAATACCCAGTTGGTATTAAAAATCAATGGGGAAGTGTATCCTGTTCGGGATTGTGCTATGCACACGATCTTGAAAAGAGCCGGTGTCAGCGGCACAGGTTTACGGAAGCTTGAAAAGGCTACCTATGCGAAAGTAATCAATTATTGTCTGAAAGTCGCAAGAGGAGATGCACTGATTAAAATAGCCGATGGGAAGGTATCTGCTGTACATGGAGGGGATGAGCATGATTATTGCGTCCTTGATATGGAGGCAGTATTTTCTATGACCTGTGATTATCTGAAGGCACATTTCAGCGGCAGCGCTTATCTGGAAGGTTCCGGAACCTACGACCATTCCATTGCATCCGCTATGTGGACATTGGAAGGAAATCAGGAACTTTTGGATACCTACCGACAGGCATTAAAGGATCATGACCTGGAAGATAAGGCTCTTGCACCGGCACTCAGGCTTACGACTTCAGATGTGGCAGCCAGTGGTGCAAATCTGTATCCGATGATGACATCAAAAACAAACAACCGCACGATTAGTTTAGGGAGTCCGATTAAACTGTCTCATGACAAGGGAGCAACACTTCAGGATTTCCGGAAGAATCTGGACAAGATTTTTTCAAGGTATCAGGAGGCAATGAATGGAATTTCTTCTTTGATGGATATTGAAATTGAAAATCCGGTAAATTGTCTGCATCTGGTAATGAAGGAAATTAAGATCAGCCAGAAGATTCGTAACGAAGTAGTAGAACAATATGTTGCCCAGTATGGAGAAGATCCTTGTACGGCTCATGACCTTTACTATGCCATCAATGAAGCATCTTTCTTTGCAGCTTGTGAAGGTTTTTCCGGAAGCCGAATTCTAAAACTGGAAGAAGATATTGCCAGAACATTATCTATGGATTGGAAGGCATTTGACGTTATTGGAGCAATCAAATTATAAGGAGGACAAAGAAATGAGTTTAGCATTGAATTATGAACCGGAAGTTGTTGTAAATATTGAGCCACTTACAAGAGAGGAATGGCTGGATTACCGAAGACTTGGGATTGGTGGAAGTGATGTAGCCGCTATTATGGGAATCTCACCCTTTGCAACCATAAAAGATCTCTATTACGACAAAATTGGTGTAAAACCAATGATTGATGAAGGAGAAAGTAACTGGGTGGCAAAAGAAGTGGGACATCGTTTGGAAGATCTGGTAGCCATGATCTTCTCAAAAAAGACTGGATTAGAAGTTTTTCCTGTCCGGAAGATGTTCCGGCATCCCTTCTATCCGTTCATGCTTGCAGATGTAGATTATTTTATCCGGTTTCCGGATGGAAGTATCGGAATCTTGGAATGTAAAACCTGTAATTACAATGCCAAAGATAAATGGGCAGATGACGGAATCCCAGAAAACTATGTTCTTCAGGTAAGGCATTATATGGCAGTGATGAACATCAAGAAAGCCTATATCGCCTGCTTGTACGGAAATAATGAGAATGAATTTGTTTACCGTTCCTTGGAGCGTGACGAGATGGAAGAACAGGAACTGATTGACCAGGAAGAGTACTTCTGGAATGAGTATGTGGAGAAAAAGGTGGAGCCGCCTTATAACGGGAAAGCAGATCTGGTTTTAGCCAGTATCCGGAGGTACAAAGGTTTTGCGGATAAGACCATTCCCGAAATCACGATTTCCGGGCTGGAGTCAAGAAGCTTGGAGCGCTTTCTGATGTTAGCGGAGGAAAAATCACAGTTGGAACGAAGAAAAAAGGAAATTGATGCAGAGCAAAAAGCATTGAGTGTTCCTTTTGTGGAACTTCTCGGTCAGGGCTGCAAAGCAGTGATGGAGGACGGAAGCTCTCGTTACAAGATCACATATAATCCAACCATCCGTACTCAGATTGGAAAAGAACAGATGGAGAAATTAAAGATCCAGCATCCGGATATTTATGAGGAATACGCCAGCACCTCAGAGAGCCGGACATTTCGGATTAAGAAGGAGGCAGCGTAATGTTAGATGGAAAAAGAGCATATATCTGCTCCCCGCTGTCTGCGACTACAAAAGAAGTCAGACAGCAGAATATGGAAAAAGCGAAGTTTTATCTGATGCAGATCAAACGGCTTTATCATTGTCGTACTTTTGCATCCCATGCACATCTTCCCCTTATGTTGGATGATGAGATTCCAGAAGAACGGGAGGCAGCGTTACAGATTGGTATGATCCTGCTTACGTTGTGTGATGTGTTGGTTGTCTGCGGACCGTATATAAGCGCCGGAATGGCAGGCGAGATAAAGGCTGCATTTGAAAAAGGCAAGGAGGTGTACTGGTACGACGGAATCAAGTATCCCAGTGAATTGATAAAGATAGAAAATTGGAGGGAAATAAACGATGAGGTGCAGATTCATACGTAAGATTTTTCAAAATGAGGAGAATGGGTATACCATAGCTGTTTTTTCTACCCAGGATACTAGCGTTCCTTTGTCTGCCAGAGACAAATTCTGGTCTGCAAAGAAAGTCATTGCGTTTACTGCCATCGGTTATGATCTTCCGCTTTCGGATGAAATTGAAGTGGAGATGGAGGGAAACTGGGAATCCAGTACTCATGGACTTCAATATAAGGTGGAAAGCTTTTTGGAAGTTGTACCAAGAACCAGGGAGGGTATCTTAGGATACCTTTCCTGCGGTTCTGTAAAAGGTGTTGGATCGAAAATGGCGGAACGTATTGTCGATCAGTTTGGATTGAATACGTTGGAAATTATGGAAAAGACACCGGAGAAGTTACTGAAGGTACGGGGGATTTCAAAGAAAAAGCTGGATGGCATCATGGAATCCTTTGGGAAGAACCAGGTATTCCGGGAATTGATGACCTTTTTAGCTCCTTTTCATGTGACACCCAAGAAGGTAAATATGATCCTGAAACAATATCAGGACCGTTCGATGGAGATTATCCGCAAACAGCCGTATGCCCTGTTTCATGTCAAAGGCTTTGGCTTTCTTACAGTGGATGCGATTGCAAGACAATGCGGAGCATCGCCCAATGATCCCATGCGGATTTCTGGCTGTATCAGTTATGTGCTGAACGAAGAAATGCGTCAGAACGGACATCTGTATTTGAAACAGGATGCACTGATCAAAAGCGTCTTAAATCTTCTCAATGAAGACCAGACACTTGATCAGATCACAGAGTCGGAAATAAATGGTGTTTTGTATCGGTTAGCGGTACAGCATAGTATTGTTGTGGATGATGACCGGATTTACCGGGTAACACAGTATGAGGAAGAACGAAGGACAGCTATGATGATTGCAAAGAGACTGATGAAACAGATTCCGGCTGAATCCATAGAAAAAGAACTGGAAGAGGCACAGAGGGTTCTGGGCATTACGTTATCGGACTGTCAGAAAGAGGCGGTCCGTATGGTGTTTAGAAGTCCTATCAGCATTATTACCGGAGGTCCGGGAACCGGCAAGACAACGGTTTTAAAAGTTATTTTGTATATCCATAAGGAGAAATACAAAACGGAAGTACAACTCATGGCACCGACGGGACGAGCTGCAAGAAGGATGGCAGAAAGTACAGGACATGAAGAGTCCAGCACGATGCACATGGCATTAGGGCTTTATGGCGATGATGAATATGAACCGATGCTGGAGGAATTATCCGCAGAATTTGTAAACGTAGATGAGTTTTCCATGGTGGATATGCACCTCGCTTATGAATTTTTCAGTAAAGTAAAACCAAGTGCCAGAGTGCTTCTGGTAGGAGACATCCATCAGCTTCCTTCTGTTGGAGCCGGAGAAGTGTTCCGTCAGTTGATTCTGTGTGGGAAGATCCCGGTAACAACTTTAGATTTAGTATACCGACAGGGGAAAAACAGCAACATTGCTCTTAATGCAAAGTTGATGCAGCAAGGACGTACTGACTTGATAGAAGGGGAAGACTTCCAGATGATTGCCTGCAAAGGTGCAGAAGAGGCAGCTCAAATTGTTAAGGAATTGTATGTAAAAGAACTTGCAGTACATGGCATGGATCAGGTGCAGATTTTGTCACCTTATAAGGTGCGAAGTGCCGCAGGGGTAATAGAAATCAATAGAACCATACAGGATTTGGTGAATCCGCCCATCTCTGGGAAAAAGGAACTCCATATCCATGACCATATCTTCCGGGAAGGGGACAAAGTTCTCCAAAATAAGAATACGGAAGTTGCCAGTAATGGGGATATGGGGATTCTTACCGAAATATCTGAAGATGAGGATGGCAACCCACTTGCCAGAATCGTATTTCCGGATGGACGCAGCGTGTTATATGAAGCAGACCAGATGGATATGGTGGAACATGCAAATGCAATCACCATCCATAAGAGTCAGGGAAATGAGTGCCAGGTAGTGATTATTCCCTGGGTGTGGGCATTTTACAAGATGCTGAAACGAAATATCCTGTATACCGGAATCACTAGAGCCAAACAGAAGGTTTATCTTGTAGGAGAGAAAAAGGCGATTACGGTAGCTATCAAACAGGAAAGTACCGGTACGAGGAATACCATACTGGCAGAACGAATCCGATATTATTGTGATATATATCAGAAACCGACGCAGCGTCAGCCGAAAATGGAGCAATTACGACTGGCAGTTTAAAAAATTTTTCTAAAAATGACCAAGATTGAGAATCGGCAGATAATTATTATATAGAGAGATAATTTCTGCCGGTAAAAAGAAAGGAGTAGGCAATGACCGAATTATTATATAACAAATCAAAGGCAGTAGCAGCATTAAACAAGGTAGAAGGGTTCAATCCGCTGGAACTTGCCCGGAGAATTTCCAATGAGGGAGAGGCGGAACAGTTATATCTGGATGTGAAATACCGGAAACTTTGGTTCCGGCTTTTAAATCCGACAGGGAAAATTATCAGTAACATCATTAGTCTGACAGAGAATATGGCAGTTGTGGAGGCAAGAGTCTATCTGGATAAATGTGACCAGAAGGAAGATTGTGTGGGAAATTCCTACGCACAGCGGTTTCGCACCGCGGATCCGAAGTTTGGTGATAAATTTCTGGAACTTGCAGAGACAGCAGCTACCGGACGTGCATTAGCAGATGCCGGATATGGTGTACAGTTTGCCGATGTGGGGGAAGAAAATGATCCCCTGCAAGTAGACGCAGGTATTCCAGTACCACCGAATCTGGAAACTCCGCAGCCAAATGGAACCATGCAGATGCTGGTAAATTCCGGACAGACACCAAACAATGGGATGGCAGCAAATGTGGCACAGAATATGGGAACCGGACAAGCAGGTTCCTATACGACAGCTCCGGATCCTTCAGCAGCACCGCCAATACAAGGATCAACACCGATGATGGAACAGTTTTATCAGAATGCTCAGGCAAATGGAAATACTATCGGTGGCATGAATGGTATTCCAACGTTACAAAACCAGGCATTGGATCCTAATCTTCCGGCGGAAGAATTGGTCAACCGTATGACCTATGAACAGGCACTCAGTGTGACGGTTACCTGTGGGAGATTGAAGAATAAGACTATGGGACAAGTTGCAATGGAGAGTCCGTCCAGTTTAGGATGGTATGCCAATGAGTACAGTGGAAAAGACCATCTGATGATAGCTGCAGCAAGGGTGATTCTTCAGCGAGCATTGCCGATGGCTGGTTAATTATGCTCCCCACAGTCTTAACAGGCTGTGGGAGAAAGGAGGAGACAGAGAATGTACGATATGACAGGGTTTGATTACGATATTTCTGATGTAGTCAACTTGTTAAAACTACAGGTAAGACATAAGAATTCTGTCTCTCTGGATGTGAACTGCCCTTTTTGTGGGGAAACAAAAGGAAAGATGAATGTCAACCTGCGAAAAAATGTATTCCGGTGTAACAGATGTGATGTATCTGGCGGTATGTTGGATCTGTACGGAAGGCTTTATGGTGTGAATACTTCAGAGGCAAACCGACAAATACGTGAAGTGCTTGGAAAAGGAGAATATCGGACGGATTATATCGTGGCAGAACAAAAAGAAATAGAACCAGAGATTATTCTTGCGGAACTTGCGGATGCTGAAACGATAGACCGGACTTATTCCCGGATGCTTTCGCTTATGATTTTAAATGAACAGCATAAGGAAGATTTGTTAAAACGAGGACTTACTTTAGAGCAGATCGAAGGACAGAGGTACCGAAGTGTGCCATTGTTTGGAATTAGAAGTCTGGTAAGGAAACTGCAGGATGAAGGGCTGGTTGTTAAGGGTGTCCCAGGATTTTACGAGGGTGAAAACGGAGAATGGACCATCAATTTTTCTCCAAAGAACTCCGGTATCCTGATTCCAATTCTGTCAATGCAGGGAAAAATCCAAGGCTTTCAAATCCGGTTAGATCATGTGGTCGAGGGTAGAAAATATATCTGGCTATCCAGTGTAAAATTCAAAAATGGTGTATCCTCTGGAAGTCCGGTACATGTGATTGGAGAGTTGAACACTTCTGAGGTCTATCTGACTGAGGGAGCATTAAAGGGAACCATTGCACATTTTCTGTCCGGAGATACCTTTGTCTGTGTGGCAGGGGTAAACCAGTATCGTAATGCAAAACCGGTGCTGGAGGCATTTAGACAGCGAAATCTTCAGCATCTATTTGAAGCTTACGATATGGATAAGAAAATGAAAGTCCTTTGTGATGGGAATTACAGCAAGTGTGAAAGCTGCAGGCAAAAGGGCAGAGACGGTTACTGTCAGCATAAACTGCAGAAACGACAGATTATCCAAAATGGATGTAAGAAGGTGTATGAGATTTGTCAGGAACTATCCATTTCTATGAGCCGTATGGTCTGGGATATGGACGACTCCGGAGAATGGAATGGACAGATTAAAGGAATTGATGATTATTACTATTCAAAAAAGAAATTATAAGAGGACAGTCGGGGCTTTTGCTCCGGCTGGAAAAGGAGAATTTACATGAAACGAAATAAAATCTATATGATGTGCATGATATTAGCAGGAATCCTGTTCTTTGGTTCCGTAGGTGCGATTGTACGTATCTGCATGAGTTACCGAGAAGGAGAACAGGTCTACGAAGAACTTGAAGAATATATCCGGGAGCCTGAAAGTACCAAAGAGCCGGAAGTGGAGAAGTCTTCTGAGGAAAATTCAGCGTTTACATTTCTTCAGGTGGACTTTGAGAGTCTGCAAAGCATCAACTCGGAAGTTATTGCCTGGATAAAGATTCCGGCGCTTGACATCAGTTATCCTGTGGCAAAAGGAACGGACAATGCCTACTATCTTCATCACATGATCAATGGAGAAACGAATAAAAGCGGCAGTATATTTATGGATTATCATAACCAGGAGGATTTTACGGATAGGAATACCATCATCTATGGACATAATATGCGGGACGGGAGCATGTTCGGAACCTTGGAAAAATATCAGGATCCAGGAGTTGACGATGTGTATCCGAAGTTTTATGTTTATGTGCCGGGCTATGTATATGAATATCACATTTTTTCTTGTTACGCAGCTCCGGTAAATAATGCAGCGTACACATATTCTTTTCCGGATGTGAAAGACTATCAAGATTTTTTAGGAGTGATACAGGCAAGTTCAGAATATGATACGGGAATATCGGTATCAGAAAAGGACAGGGTAATTACATTATCTACCTGTGTAAATACGCGGAAAGACTATCGGTATTTGGTGCATGGAAGACTGAATCAAAAAATTAGTATGGAGGAATAATAAAGATGTTAGATTATGAATACATAAATGTGCTGACAGAAATTCTTTTGGATGAAACGTGCAGCGAAAAAGAACGTAAACTTCGGTTTGAACTTGTAAAAAAAATACAAGGAAGAGCGCAATATTATTTAGAAAGGGGCTTCTTACCACAAGTGGTAGAGGCTTTTTTTGCGGAAAAAATGGAAGGTATATCAAAAGTGTTTACGCAAAAAGATGCGGAACTTTTTCTGAAACCAAGCACTCCGCAAGTGCAGTATGGCGATATTACGACACCGAACCGACCATTTTATTCTGAAGCGGAAGAACTGATGCTTTGGTCTGAAACATCTTATCGTGGTCCTTTGGTTCCTGCGGGCAATAAGCGGTATCAGGAATTGTTTCAGAAGATAATGCCAAAAGAAGCAGCGTTTTTATAAAGTTTGTATTTTAAAGAAAAGGGTATCCTGTCTGTGGTATGAACTGCAGGCGGGATATTTTTTTGTAATAAGTTGCGTTATACGGAATCTATACGTACAGAATAAGTATTAAGAATAAAGGAGAGATGCTTTTATGATAAGAAAGTTACGAATTGCAGTTGACCATGGAAACAAGAATATGAAGACCTGTAACCAGGTTTTTACTACCGCACTGATTACACAGGATAAGAAACCTGCCAGGGGAGAGGAATATATTTTCTATGAAGGAAAATATTATCTGCTCAGTAACAGGCGGATTCCTTACCAGAGGGACAAGACAGAGGATGAACGCTTTTTTGTTCTTACCCTGTTTGCTATCGTCAAAGAACTGAAGAAATATCCGCAGATTGCCCCGGAGGACGTATTGCAGATCAATTTGTCAATCGGATTACCGCCAAAACATTTTGCGGATTTGTGTGAGAAGTATGAGTGTTACTTTAAAGGGGAAAATAAAGTTCACGAAATTATAACGGAAGGCGGTACATACCATGTAGCAATCCTTGATGTGATGGCTTTTCCACAAGATTATGCAGCAATGATGACTGTCATTGATAAGCTGCAGGATATTCCCAAGTCCATTGGTATTGATATAGGCGGATTCACAACGGATTATCTGCTGATGCGAAAAGGAATGCCGGATATGGAATCCTGTGATTCTCTGGAGCGTGGAGTTATTACCATGTATAATCAGGTGATTTCCGGTGTGAATAGTGAGTACGATATTCTACTGGAGGAATGTGATGTTGACAGTATTCTGAAGGGAAATACGGAGTTTTATGAGCCAGCGGTTGTAAAAATGACAGAGGGGATCGCTCAGGATTTTGTAACCGATCTTTTGAGCAGCATCCGGGAGCGTGGGATTGACACAAGGTCTACCTATACCGTGTTTATCGGTGGTGGAGCAGCGTTATTGAAAAAACTGATCGAGAAATCAGATCGGTTAGGCAAGTATATGTTTATTGAAGATATTTGTGCCAATGCGAAAGGATATGACAAGCTTTACCAGATGATGACAGCAGAGGAGTGATTGTGTGGAAAAGAAGAATCCATTTAAGTTCACTTTGGGGTTTGATAAAACGAAGGCTTCCCATATACGCACCGTAGAATTGTTAAATTCGGTAAAAGATAAAGCGGATCTGATTGCAGAAGCGATTGTTGCACATGTGGATGGTATACAGGAAAGCAACACTTTCAGTAATGAGGTATTGCAGGCAATCATTCAGGAAACTGTCAGACAGGAAGTGCATAAAGCAATGCAGTCGAATAGTATGGAAAAGAGCGAAAAAGAACCGGAAATAACGATGACCTTTCCAGAAGAAACTAAGGACACCATTGATCCAAGGGTGGTAGAAAATGTAAGGAACGCAATGAGTGCTTTCCGCAGAAGATAGCATAGAAAAGAAGCAGTTTTCTCACACGACTGCTTCTTTTTGAATTTACAAAATATTATAAGCCACAGGATTAGCACAGGTTCCGCACAGTTTTATCACAGATTGTACTGCTACACTAAAAACTGAGGTATTGTCAGAAATGTGGTTTATTGATTTGGTCTTTTTCTTTAAGTGCTGCAAGTAATTCCCGTAAAGTACGAAGAGCAATCAGACGATCCTCTTCTGAGCAGTTTTGCAGTTCTTCCAGAATTTGATATGTAGTATGGTCTGTTTCTAGTGGAGCTTCGTGAATAATCGCATCCAGGGAAATCTTCAGATATTGGGCAAGAGGAATCAACGTTGCAAGTTCCGGATTGCCGTTACAAGTTTCAATATCTGAGATGGTCCGGATGGAAACACCTGCCTGTTCAGCCAGGGCTGACTGGGATAATCTAAGGTGTTCACGTTCGTTCTTTACCATGTAACCGAGTCTTTTCTTGACGGTATCCTTTAGCATCCGTATCACCTCACTTAAGGCATATTTTACCGTAGTTTTCCTACAAGGAAAATGTGTTAAGACACATAGTATCACGCAATATAACGCATACAACGGAGGTGATGAGGAAGAAACTTCGGAGAAATAAGTCTTGTGAAACAAAAGAAAAGGTGTGGAAATACAGGTAGTTCATTAAAAAAAGTTCTTGTCAGAGAGAAGAATATCAGGATGTTCTATACGCAGAATATGCGTTAAAGAAAAAGAATTATCTGCATTATCCTACATGGACGATACATTTGGTCGGACCGGCAATTCGCTGGCTCGACCTTTTGTTTTGTCGAAAATTGTTGAATTGTGTCATTGCAGGCTGCAGATCCCCGCCTCTGAAATTTGGAAACTATGAAAATTTTCAAATTTCGGAGGTAAGAAGATGAACGAAGAACATACCTATAAAGGTTCAAAAACAAAAAACTACTTTTCTGCATATCTGTTGGCATCTGTACAGGGACGGAGAAAACGGTATCTGGAAATACAGAAGAAGATTCAGCTTGCAGAAAATAATTCGGACGAACAGGAATATACGGAGGCAGATTTTTCCATGGAGGAACATCTGGAACGAAAGAAACGGGAAGAGTTGCTGTTAAACGAAACACAAGGAATTTATCCAGAGTGGAATGAAATGGAAGACAAGCGGTTGATACAGGCGATGCACCTTTTGAATGAGAAAGAACGAGAAGTGATGTATCAGCGTGTATTTGAGGAGCGAGACTTCAAGGAAATAGGTGAACTGAACCAGATGGCGGAAGATCAATGCAAATGGATGTATTATGGTGCAATCCGAAAAATCAGAAGAAAGATGGGAGGAGAAAAGTAATGGAATTTAGGGAGCTTTTATACCGGGCGAGACTGGGAGATCAAGAATCTATTATGGAAATCTTTGAAATGTACCGCCCACTTCTTGTCAGAAATGCATTGGTAGACGGTTTCTTTGATGAAGATCTGTACCAGGAATTGATTGTAGAATTTTTAAGATGTATCCGGTTTTTCCGGGATGTTGAGTAAGTGAATAATTGAAGGATGGGGCGTGGCAGTATTGTGACCACGCCCTTTATCCTGAAAGGGTGAAACGGAAGGTTAGACAGATACAGCGGCAGGCTGAACTGGCGATAAATTCAAAGTTCCAATCTGCGCAGAGTATCTGCTTTTCGTACCTGTATAAAAACAGAAACATAGTCCTGCGATACTGGCTAAAACAATACCAAATGCAGCGGTTCCATCAATGTTAATATTCAGTTTCACATCCAAAGTTTTTCTAAGTTCATTATCCATATTCGGACCTCCTTTTGAAAATATTTATGAGAGCTTCTTGATTTGCATTATAAGTCATGCGGGTGTAAAATACCATTACCCAAAACGGTCAAAAATGTCCGTATTAGGAGGCGAAAAATGGCAAATAAGAAATCTAAGAAAGAACCGTTTCAGTGGGAACGGTTTCTTGCAGCTAAAAGAAGAGCTAAAATCAGTATTACGAAATTAGGATCAAAGGATGACGGCATCGGGTGGTCAGAAAAAACAATCCGACGAGCAAAGGCGGATGGAAAAATAAGTCCGGAAATATTAGAAGCACTGGCAAAACGACTGGACATTGATCCCGATTACTTGCGGGGAAAGTATGATCATTTTTATGATCTTATAGCTGACGGTTTTGAAGAGAAACAGCGGGAAATTTATTTAAAGAAAATGCTGGATCCCGGACGTTATCCATATTATATAGGGGCAAATCAGATAAAACTGTATGAAGGTTATATGAATGGAATTCTAATGCTCCATGGTATTTCCAACCATCAGTATGATGAATTATCACCGGAAAAGAGGAAGGCATTTCAAATAGATATAGAGGGAGCAGTTGGAGCTGTCATAGAAAAGTATTTTGAATGTGATGGCAGGGGACAGAGTGGGATTCCAGATTTGTATTCCTTAGAGGCACAGATAGAGTGTTATGAGCCAGATCAACCGGAAGAGCCAGATGCAGGGGCATTCTTTGGCTATAAAGATAGATTTAGTGAAAGGGAATATAATGATAAATAAAATCGAGAGAAAAAGTTTTATTTCGTGAGGTTTCTGTGACATTTGGGTGATACTCTAAAAAGAAAAAGGATGTGATACGATGCATATTTTAGTAGTCGAAGATGACCACTTATTAAATAATACGTTATGTTATAACTTAAATGCCGCTGGATACAAGGTGGATTCTGCGCTATGCAAGCAGGAGGCGGAAAACTATATTGAGAAACAGAAATATGAATTGATCGTACTGGATGTGAATCTGCCAGATGGGAATGGTTTTGATTTCTGCAAGGAGGTAAAAGAGCGCTGTCCGGAGACTGCGGTGATTTTTCTAACCGCAAATGATATGGAAAGCGATATGCTAAAAGGCTATGAACTGGGAGCCGATGATTATGTGACAAAGCCGTTTCCCATGAGTGTCTTTCAGAAGAAGTTAGCGGCATTGCTGAGTCGAATTGCAAAACAGTCGGAAGAAGATAAATATAATGATGGAACATTCGCCATTGATTTTAAAGAAATGACCGCTTCAATGGAGGGAAAAGCGTTGGTGTTTACCCCGCTGGAATACCGTCTGCTTAAAATCTTTACGAAGAATCCGCAAAATGTATTAACCCGGCAAATGTTATTGGAAAGACTGTGGGATATTGATGAGAACTTTGTGGATGAACATGCACTGACAGTGGCGGTCAGCAGAGTGAGGAATAAGATTGAGACCAACGGACAGCAGTATATCAAAACTGTTTATGGTATGGGATATATGTGGGTGGGAGGTGTGCAGAAATGAGACGAAAAAATCCTCTTTCCATCAATCATATCTGTCTCTTCTTAGGAGTGGTGTTATTGATGGCAACCATCGGGATCAGCATTGCTGTATTATGGATCACCAGAAATGTAGTTGTCACCTTGTGTGTGCTGGGCTTTGGTGTGTTTGCATTTGGATGCGGAGTGCTTTTTGTAAGGATTGTCCGGAAAAAATTGGTCTTATTTTCCGACCAGCTTTGTGAATTGTTGGACGGGATGATGTCCGGAAAAGAGGAATTGCCGGAAGAGAAACAGCAGAAGGAAGGGCTATTCTATAAAATTCATTACAGGTTGAAGCGACTGTATGAAGTTATGCAGGAGAACCGGAATCATATCGCAAAAGAACGGGAAGACTTGCAGGAGTTGATTTCCGATATTTCCCATCAGGTGAAGACGCCTATTGCCAATCTGAAAATGATCAACAATACCCTGCTGGAGCAAGAAGTTCCGGCACAGAAACAGCAGGAATTTTTGACCGCGCAGAGCAGTCAGCTGGATAAGCTGGATTTTCTGATGCAGGCAATGATCAAAACCTCCCGGTTAGAAACGGGTGTGATTTCTCTGGAACAGAGGGAACAGTCGATTTATGAAACGCTAGCGGCAGCGTTAGGAGGCATTTTCTTAAATGCAGAGAAAAAGAAGATTGATGTGCAGGTAGACTGCCCGGAAGGACTGCTGGTTTCCCATGACCGGAAGTGGACTACGGAAGCCTTGTTTAACATTTTGGATAATGCAGTAAAGTACACACCGACGGGTGGAAACATCCGGGTATCGGTGGAATGTTGGGAAATGTATGTAAAGATTGACATTACAGATAATGGAATCGGAATTTCCGAAGAGCATCAGGGAACGATCTTCAAACGGTTTTACAGGGAGGACACGGTACATGATGCAGAAGGAATCGGGATCGGACTGTATCTTGCCCGTGAGATTATCTCACTTCAGGGCGGGTATATTGTGGTGTCCTCCGAGCCGGGAAAAGGCTCTACGTTTTCGGTGCGTCTTCTTAGAAAATAGGAAAATCACCGGAAGTGCCAAAAAGCACATTCCGGGATTGTAAGCAGTCGCCAAGGTCTCGGGCAAGCCCGGACTTTGGCTCGTTGCCTATACAAAAAGTTGAAATGTCACAGGATTGTGACATTTCAGCCCCAAAAACACCGAAATTTCTTTGTTTTCGTGACATTTCTGTGAGGTTTGGTTGTTATGATAAGGGTATCAAAAAGAAAGGACGGTGTTCGTATGAATATCTTAGAAACGACGGAACTGAAAAAATATTATGGGGCAGAGCCGAATATCACAAAAGCTTTGGACGGAGTGAATCTTTCTGTAGAAAAGGGAGAGTTTGTTGCCATTGTTGGAACTTCTGGAAGTGGTAAATCTACGTTATTAAATATGATCGGTGGTCTGGACGTTCCGACTTCCGGGAAAGTCTTTGTGGATGGTACGGAGTTATCAAAACTCAATGAGGAGCAGTTGACTGTTTTCCGCAGAAGAAAAATCGGATTTGTTTTCCAGAACTACAATCTGGTTCCGGTTTTGAACGTGTATGAGAATATTGCCCTTCCGGTAGAACTGGACGGAGGAAAGGTAGACAAAAATTTTTTAGAGGAAGTCGTGGGATTTTTAGGACTGAAAGAGAAGTTAAACAGTATGCCGAATAATTTATCCGGTGGTCAGCAGCAGAGAGTGGCAATCGCGCGTGCGCTGATTGCCCGTCCAACGATTGTGTTGGCGGATGAGCCTACCGGAAACCTGGACAGCAAGACCAGCATGGACGTGTTGGGTCTGATGAAAACAAGCAGCTACAAATTCAAACAGACCCTTGTAATGATTACTCATAATGATGAAATTGCTCAGCTTGCTGATCGGATTATCCATATTGAAGACGGAAAGATCGTACAGTAAGGGGGCGGGACTATGAGTGATGTTCTATTTGGAAACAACAATAAAGCAGTAATCAAAAAGGTGGCAAACCGCAGCTTCCACAGCAATAAAAAACGGAATATCCTTGCAGTCATCGCCATAGCCCTGACTACGTTTCTTCTGACCGCAGTGCTGACCATTGGGTTCGGTGCAAAAAATACGATGCAGTATAGTCAGGCGAGATTATTAGGTAGTCAGGCGGATGCTTTGGTGCAGGGAATGACAAAAGAACAGGCAGAGCAGTTAAAAGAAAACGCTATGTTTGAAAAAGCAGGAATCCAGATTGGAATTGCATTTTTAGAAAATACAAAGCAGCTTAATGTGGAACTGGACTATGCAGATGAGACATTGATGGAAGTCTGTTTTATGACACCGAGTATCGGAACCATACCAAAGGCTGAGAATGAGGTACTGGTATCTGCAAATGTGCTGGAAGATCTGGGGATTCCGAAAAAGGCAGGGGAGACGATTCCCGTTGATTTAAAAGTAGATGGAGAAATCGAACATTTTGATATGAAAGTATCCGGTATCTATGAACCGGTAAAAAATGATGTGGGATATGTTATGGTGTCCCAGGCATTTTTAGAAGAACAGGAAGAAATGGTTTCAGCTCTTCGGAAAGACAGAGAAAATAGAAACTATTATAATGCCCATGTGATTTTGAAAGATCCCAGTATGGTGGAAGAACGGATTGGAGAGTTCATCCGTAGTATCGGAGGAAATCCGGATGATCGAGAAGCAGAAAACTATGTAAGGATTGCACCGACACCATCTGCTACACAGAGTGATGGAAATTTAGTGGTATGGCTGGCAGCAGGCGTATTTGGAATTCTGTTTATGTTCTGTGGTTATCTTCTGATTTACAACGTATTTGATATGGGTGTGACAAATGATGTGAGACAATACGGACTGCTCCGAACGATAGGAATGACACCGAAGCAGGTGAAAGGTTTAGTGCGAAAACAGGCAATGTACTTGTTCCTGATTGGTACACCGATCGGAGTGCTTTTGGGAATCTTACTTGGAAAAGGAATGCTTCCGGCAGTACTTCAGATGTTTGTCGCAGAACTGGGAGAAAAGAATGTGGTGGTCGGTTCTCTTCCCTATCTGCCAATTATTATTGGTTCCGTGCTATTTTCTGCGCTGACCGTATGGATCAGTACAAGGAAATCAGCAAAGAAGGCATCCCGTGTCTCTCCGATTGAGGCTGTCCGGTATGTAGAACAGAGCATAGGAAAGATCAAGGAACGCAAGCACGTGAAAGGGGCGTTACTTCCGCGTATGGCGAAAGCCAACGTGCAGAGAAATAAGGGACGGATGGTATTGGTCATTGTTTCTTTGATGCTGAGTATTATTCTGTTAAATTCTGTGTTTATCTTTGCAGGAAGTTTTGATGAAGAGGTATATGTGGAACGCCAGATGCGAAGTGATTTTGCAGTCTATACAGCAGAGGCAGGACTGATGCAGAAAGGGTTTACCGGACATAGTGCTGCATTGCCAGATAATGTGGCAGAAGCAGTTACACAGCGTCCAGGTGTTAAAAATGTGACGAAAATGTATCGGAATACCTTTGAGGACAGTCAGGTTTCTTGTGATTGGGGAATCAATTATGAAGTGGACGAAGAAGTGACAGAAATGACAGGATTTCCGGATAATATCAAAGAAGGAAAAAATAAAAAAGGAGAGTTTATAGTTGAAAGTCATGCGGCATTGACACCAGATGGAAGACCCCTTGGGAATGTATATGGCGTTTCCGATTCCCTGATTGATAAGCTAGATATTCGAGAAGGGGAAAAAGATAAATCAGTTTTAAAAGAAAAGCTTCAAAATGAAAATGGAATTATTTTAATTGCCGGATATAACGACAAGGGAGAATTTACTGAATATTCAGAGGCAGATTATGTAAAACAGCAGGTAGGAGATCAAATTCAGTTTTATGAAAATGGCGTTCCGACAGAAACATTTACGGTACTTGCAAAGGCGGCTACAACAGATATGGAAACTGGAAGTTTGCTCGGACCGGGAAGTAATATACAAGCGGAGATTGGTGGACCTGTCATGTATATGTCTGAGGAACACTTCAAAGAGCTATACGAAAAGCCATCCCTTTTCTGCGTTCTGTTTGATACGGAAAAAGAGCAACAACAGGAGATGGAAGATTATTTATCAGAGTACACAACCCAGAAAAATATGGATATTCTCTATCAGTCAACAGAGAAATTGGGAGCGAATATAGACATTTATAAGAATGCATTTCTTTTAATCGGCTGTCTGATCGGAGGAATCTTTGCATTGGTTGGTATCATCAATCTGATGAATCTGATTATGACGAGCATTGTGACAAGACGACATGAGTTTGCTTCTATGCAGAGTATTGGAATGACAACAAAGCAGCTTCGTAGAATGGTGATGACAGAAAGTCTTTCCTATGTGCTGCGGGCAGGTGTGATTGGAACTGTGGTTGCAATAATTCTGGGAGTAACAGCAGTGAAACTTTTAGTAGAAAATGGTCCGATTTGGTATATGACTTTCCATCTGACCATCCTTCCGGCAATTTTGTTATCCGTTATTTATATCGTGCTGGCACTTATCATTCCGATGGTTTCTCTTCGTTTGCTGAATCGACAGAGTATTGTGGAACGTTTGAGAACCGGAGAATAACCTACAGCAGCGATATAACAAATGAGCAATACAAAAAGGGAGGTCTTTCGATATGGCAATACTTGAGACAAAAGATTTAAGAAAGATATATGGCAGTGGAGAAAACGAAGTGCGTGCACTGGATGGGGTATCGATTTCCGTAGAAGAGGGCGAATTTGTTGCAGTAGTCGGTACATCGGGCAGCGGCAAATCTACACTGCTCAACATGATTGGCGGTTTAGACCGCCCTACTTCGGGAAGTGTTACAATCCGGGGAAAAGAACTTCTGAACATGAAAGATGAGGAACTGACGATTTTCAGACGAAGGAATATCGGTTTTGTCTTTCAGAACTATAACCTGCTTCCCGTCCTCAATGTGTATGAGAATATTGTATATCCCATTGAGATTGACGGTGGCAGGACAGACACAGACTTTGTGAAAGAGATTATCCATGAACTTGGGTTGCAGAAGAAACTGAGGAATATGCCAAATAACCTGTCAGGCGGTCAGCAGCAGAGAGTTGCGATCGCCCGGGCTCTGGCAACAAAGCCTGCGATTATTTTGGCTGACGAACCTACAGGCAACCTAGACTCTAAAACGAGTATGGACGTGATTCTGCTGATGCAGTCACTCAGTCATGAGTTTGACCAGACGATTCTGATGATTACTCATAATGAGGAGATTGCCAGGATGGCAGACCGTATCATTCGCATTGAAGATGGTAAAGTCGTTTCGGGAGGTGTGAGGTATGCACGCTAACCGGAATGAAAAAGCAGTAAAGCGTGTGGAAAGAGGAATGATGAAAGCAAACCGCATTCGGAATCTGTTTGCGGTATTTGCAATCATCCTCACCACATTTATGATTACCACCGTATTCAGCTTGGGCATTAACTATACGGAGAATATGAAGTTAATGCAGGTCCGCACCGCAGGGACAACCGCAGATGTGTCCCTTGCGATGCCGACGAAAGCGCAGGAACAGCAGATTCAGGACTTGGAATACGTCAAAACGGTGGGGACACAGTACATGGTCGGCTCTGTTGCAGAGAAGAATGACGAGGGACGGGAACTTTCCATCGCGCTTCAATATTACGACAAGACGGAATGGGAAGAACATTATCAAGAAGCAATCAAAGATTTGGAAGGGAAATATCCTTCTGAAGAAAACGAGATCATGCTGTCAGAGGATGCCCTTTCACAGCTTGGTATTACGGAACCGAAGTTGAATATGGAAGTTCCTCTGTCCTACTACGACAAAAACGGGGAGCAGGAGAGAACATTCACCTTGAGTGGATGGTTTCATTCCTACACAGGCACAGGAATGGGATTTGTTTCCGAGGCGTACTGCAAAAATGCAGGCTATACAATGGCAGAGGAGGGTGTCCTTTCTTTATCTCTGAAGAAAATGCCAGACGATTTTATGCGCATTCAAAGAGATGTGGAGTTAAATGAAAATCAATCTTTTAGCGGTGCAGTTTCGATGAAATCATCAAGCGGTTCAGTCATCGCAATGGAAATCCTTTTGGTGTTCTTTATCATCGGAAGCGGCTATCTGCTTATTTATAATGTCCTGTATATCTCTATTTCAAAGGATACCCGTTTTTATGGCTTGATGAAAACGATGGGGACAACGCAGGCGCAGATCAAATCGCTGGTGAAAAGTCAGGCAGTGAAGTTTGCCTGCATCGGGATTCCTATTGGTATTTTGTTAGCGACTGTTGTTTCCTTTGGAATTGTTCCCTTTGTTTTGAATCAAGGATTTGAGGAAGGAAAGTCGATGATGGATGCAGAGGTGTTCTTTCATCCGCTGATCTATATTCTGTCTATCCTCTTTTCAGCAATAACAGTTTGGATTGCCTGCAATGCACCTGCAAAAGCGGCTGCAAAAATTTCGCCAGTAGAGGCGTTGAAGTTTCAGAACTTTGCACCAAAGAAAATGAAAAGCAGAAATTCCACTAATGGTGGCAAGCTGCATGTGATGGCATTTCATAATGTCTTCCGGGATAAGAAACGTGCAATCCTTGTATTTATGTCTCTGTTTATGGGAATCACCATGATTTTAGGTGTAAATGGAGTCATAAGAAGTATGAATGCCGAAAATTTTATTAAAGCAACTCTGGATTATCATTTTGAATACAGCGATATTCAGTTTGAGCAGCCGGAACAGCTTAACAAAGAAGTACCACAGTTTGATGAACATTTTGTAGAACAGATTCAGCAGATTGATGGTATTAAAAATATTGATATTCATAAGACAGTCTGGGCGGGCATTGATTTTGATGAGGCGGCATTGGCAGATTTTATGAAAATCAAATATGAGGACAGCGGTTATAAATCACAGGGAAAATCCTATGAGCAAATGCTGACAGCGTTAAGAGGATATGCAGATGCCGGTGAGTATGGTTGTTACATTACGACGCTTAATAATGAGGAAGCTTTGGAAGAATACAATGCAAATCACCCGGATAAGCCGATTGACATAGAAGCGTTTAAACGAGGTGAAACAGCAATTTCGGGAACGGATAACGATTATTATACGCCGAATGCAGCCTTAGTCGGAAACACGCTGACGTTGACTGCCGACAGTACAGATGGAAAGGCAACTGATTTTCTAATTGACGGAGCATTTCGATATGATGACTATGAGGATAGGCTTACCGAAGGAATTGGTAGACGTAAGCATATTGAGATTGTACCGAACATTATCTTTGTTAGCGAAGCGGGTATGGAACGCCTGACAAAAGAACCAATCATTTCAGCAATCGGCGTTGACATTAAGGATTTAAACGATTTAGAGCGAATGGATAGAGAATTACAGGAAATCAACAGTACCTTAACTACATCGGAGTGGCAGATGAAATCAGCTGTTAATCAGAAAGAACTATTTGAACAGACGAACTATTCTTTGAGTTTGCTGGGAAATGGTGCGGCAGTATTGCTCATTGTCATCGGCTTGGTTAATTTCGTTAATGTGATGCTGACCGGTGTGGTGGCAAGAAAAAATGAATTTGCCATTATGGAAAGTATCGGTACCACGAAAAAACAGATTGTGAAGATCCTGACCTTAGAAGGCGGCATTTACGCTCTGATTTCTACGCTGCTGATTATGACCTTTGGTAATGCGTTTCTGCTGCTGGTGGCGGATGCTGTTCCCCATCTGGCAAACTATGCGGTATTTGAATACCCGGTTGCTCTTGTGATCGGCTTGATTGCAGCAATCTTTGTAATCTGTCTGAGTGTTCCGGCGATTGTCTATAAGGCAATTTCAGATGAAACGGTGATTGAACGACTGCGTAATTTTGAGAATTAAAGGAGTTGAAAGAACAGGAGGGATCACTTGAATGATATATTATTTGGCAACAACAATACAGAAGTAATCAAGCGGTTATCCAAGCGGTATTTTAAGAGAAACAGAATCCGGAATCTTGCGGCGATACTGGCGATTATGTTGACCGCGTTTCTGTTTACTTCCATTACTTCGTTAGTATTTAGCATGTCCTCCTCCATTCAGCTTTCCATGCAGATGCAGAAAGGAAGTAAGGCGGACGGGGACATCCGGTATCTGACGGAAGAACAATATGAAGAGTTACAAAATAGTGATTTTATCAAGGAGGCAGGATGCAGGCGGTTTGTTGGCTTTGCATCCAACGCTTCCGGGCATATGGTTGAGATAAACTATGCAGATCCGGTACAGCAGGAACTGACCTTCTGTACGCCGACACATGGAAAGGATCCAAAGAAAGCAAATGAGATTGCTACAACAGATCAGGCGCTGGAGGCGTTGGGAGTAGAGGCAAAGGTGGGGGAAACCGTTCCGGTGGAATTTACCTTACGTGGAGAAACCTATCAGTATGAAATGGTTGTTTCCGGCTGGAGAGAAGCTGCCAATGATACCGGAAGCCTGCTGATTGTTTCCGAGCAGTTTGTGAAAGACAATCCGGAAATATTTGTAAATACTTATGCAGAGGACCGGGAGATTGCAGGAACGTATATGGCAGATGTGGTACTGAAGGATAAGCGACACATACAGAAGCAGTTACAGGAATTTGCACTTTCCGTGGGCGGAGAACCGGAACAGATGAATGCAGACAATTATATTGCCTGTTCACAAAATCAGGTAGGAAATGCCATGCTTCAGCCGGGCATGATGCTGTCAGTGGTTGTATTTGTACTGTTGTTTGTCGTGAGCGGGTATCTGCTGATTTATAATATTTTCGATATTTCCGTGATGCAGGACGTAAGACAATACGGTCTGCTCCGAACCATCGGAACGTCCACAAGGCAGATCAAAAAGATTGTGAACCGGCAGGCACTTTGGCTGACGTTGATCGGTCTTCCGCTGGGATTACTCTTTGGATTTCTGGTAAGCAGGATGCTTCTTCCGGTTGTGATGAAGTTTTTTCAGGCAAATGCTTTGAATGCCATGAAAGTGTCCGTGTCTCCGCTTATCTTTCTGATTGCGGCAGTGTTTACGATTTTTACCGTAATGATCAGTACACGGAAACCGGCAAGAAAGGCGGCGCGGATATCCCCTCTGGAAGCTATCCGTTATACCGGGCAGGAAAAGAAGAAAATGAAAGAGACAAAACGGACACATGGAACAAAGCTGTCCTATATGGCATTTTCCAATCTTGGCAGGAACAAACGGAGATCCGTTTTTATTGTCCTATCCATGCTGTTGTGCATTGTTTTATTTAATTCGATTATTGTGATCACACAGAGTATGGATGAAGAAAAATGGATTTCCCGTTCTACGAAAACAGACTTTACCGTTTACAATTCCGTGGCAGTCAATGGAGTTTCTCCATTTCAGTATCGAGAAGACGGACTCCCGGTTTCGGTAGTAGATCTGATCGATCAGCAAAAAGGTGTGGAAGAGGAAAGAATTCTGTACCGGAATACACGAGATGATAGTGATGTGACGATAGATTATAAGTTTGAAGATCTGGTTTGCATCGCGGAGGAGGCAGAAGAAGATTCTGTCAGCAAAGCGTATGAAAACGGATTGTCTCTGCGGGTAGTTCCGGGAACAGAAGATGGCTATTTTGGAAATGTGTTTGGCGTTTCGGAAGCATTCTGGGAGGATGTCACGATTTATGAAGGTGAGAACAATCCGGATGTTTTGAAAGAGAAAATGGAAACCGGAGATTATGTGATTGTCGGAACGATCATAGACCGACTGACCGGAGAGGCGGAAGAAGAGACGCAGCTGCAGCAACAGCTTCAAGTAGGAGATTCCATTACGTTTTCCAAAGATGGAAAAGAAGAAAAGACTTGTACGATTTTAGCAAAAGCAACGGTTGTAGCAACGGAATACGAAACCTATGCGGGTGCAAATGGAGCAGCCTACATTGGCGGCGATGCGCCATTTCTTTATATGAGTGACACAAAGTTCAAGGAACTTTATGAAGAGCCGACGATTTTCAGTTACAGCTTTAATGCAGAAGAAGGGGAAAAAGAGAATCTGGAAGGATTTTTAGCGGACTTTACGGGAGAAAATACTTCTGTTGCCTATACATCCATCAAGCTGTTACAGGAGCAGCTTGCGTCCAATCGGAACATTGTTCTGCTGGTAGGCGGTATGATCGGAGTGATTCTGGCATTTGCCGGATTGATTAACTTTACCAATATGATGGTCACCAATATCATTACCCGCCGCCATGAATTTGCAGCCATGCAGAGTATCGGCATGACAAATCGTCAGCTCCGCAGACTGATTATGGATGAGGGCTTATATTATGCGGCAGGTGCGGATGTGATCGGTGGTCTGCTTGCAGTAATTTTAGGAACGACGGTCTTAAAAAACGTACTCAATTCTCCGTCCATGTGGTATTTTACCCTGCGGTTTACACTGGTTCCGGCATTCTTCATCGCAGTGATCTATTTGATCTTGGCGGCAATCATTCCAGTGGTGGTGTTGCATTTCTTTAATAAAGGCAGTGTGGTAGAAAGGCTGCGGACAGAATAAACAATCAGAAAGAATCAAGGCAGGTGATGCGGATGGGAAAATCGTAATTTTATCTGTTCCAGACACCAAAGAAGATATACTGAAGAAAATCCTGAAGATAGTAGAAAGTTCTGCTGACGTAGAGGAGAGGGCGTTACCTTCAGAAAAAATAGAACGTGCTGATCTTGAGATTTTACTTCCAGAAAAGATGGTTTATCGGAATGGAAAAGAAATGCAGCTCAATAGACATGAATTTGATACTTTAGTTTATCTTGCCAGACATCCAGGTTGGGTACGATCCAAAGAACAAATCTATGATGCGGTTTGGACAGAAGAAGTCGTGGACTATGAGAATGCAGTCATGTGGTGCATCAGCCAGCTTAGGAAGAAGCTGGGGAATAACCCGAAAGGAAGTCCTTATATCAAAACCATTTGGGGTGTAGGCTATAAATTTAATTCTGGGATTTAAAAGGAAAGCGGTACTGGTTGAAAAAATCAGTGCTGCTTTTGCTAATAAGGAAGAACTAGGTGCTTGCTAGTACTCTTGTGTTCACTCTATACAAACATAGCATATAACAAGGATGAGAATAAGTTAGTTGAGGAGTAAAAAAACAGAAAAGTAGATAAATAATTGAAAAATGGATGTTATGATATAGTAGGAGGTGTATAAAATTGAATGCCAAAATATTGATAGTTGATGATGAAAAAGATATTGTTTTAATGCTTAGTAGTTTTTTTGAAAGTAAAGGTTTCTGTGTTCTATCTGCTACAAATGGTGCTGAAACATTAAAACAAGTAGAAAAACAGCCTAACATTATTTTACTGGATATAAATATGCCGGGAATGGATGGGTTGGAAGTCTGTCAGCGTATCAGAAACTATGTAACTTGTCCTATTCTTTTTCTAACAGCACGAATTGAAGAAGCTGATAAAGTAAAAGGATTTTCTATAGGTGGAGATGACTATATTGTAAAACCATTTTCACTTGCGGAACTCGAAGCAAGGGTATGTGCTCATCTACGTCGGGAAAAGAGACATAGTTTTGAAACGCAAATTAAGTTTGTTGGAGAACTGACGATTGATTATTCGGAGCGTTGTTTGTTTTTTGATAACAGGCGTGTGGGACTTGCAAAAAAAGAATTTGATATTGTAGAGTTGCTTTCTCAAAATCCGGGACAAGTATTTGAGAAAGAACGAATCTATGAACGTATTTGGGGCTATGACAGTGAAGGGGACAGTAGCGTTGTGGCTGAACACATCCGTAGAATACGGACAAAAATTGCAAAATATACAGACTGTATATATATTGAAACCGTTTGGGGGTGTGGATATAAATGGATCAAATAAATTCTCAGCGACATGATTTGTCTCTACGAAAAAGCCTTATTCTTTATATAATTGTCTTTGTTGTACTTGCACTGATTCTCTCTGTAGCGACTTTTTCTGTATGTGGTGTTGCCGCCGAAAGAATTAGATCATCTTATCCTACGTCTGGTGAAAAATATTATTTGACGAATGAGCAAGGGGAACGGTTTGGTGAGGGTACATACATCGGGACGTCTCCTGCTCTGCTGTCTGAACAAGATGAGCGTATAATCGCTATGTTAGAAACACTTCCGGTAGTTGTTGCCCCTGTATATTTTTCAGTGTGCATTATTGCCGCAGCGTTATTTTTTTATAGGAACAGACTGAAAAAACCGCTTACCGAATTACGGGAAGCGTCTGAAAAAATAGCGAACAATGATTTAAATATTTCTATTCACTATGACAGAGAAGACGAATTAGGGCAGCTATGTACATCTTTTAAAATTATGAGTACAACCTTGGAAGATAACTTTTCTAAAATGTGGAGGCAAGTCGAAGAACGAAAAGAACTCAACGCAGCCTTTGCTCATGATTTGCGTACCCCTCTTACCGTATTAAAGGGTTATAACGAAATGCTGCAAAGCAGTGACAATCCACAAACGCAGAGAATTGCTATTACAATGGGAAAGAATATCTACCGCATGGAAAATTATGTGAGTAGTATGAGTAATCTTAGACGTATGGAAGATACGTTACCAGAATACAAAATGATTCCTTTGCAGTCATTCCTATCTTCAGTGTATGAAAATTCAAAAATTGTATGCATGAAAAACGGGAAAAAATTGCTTTTAGAGAATGAGATATCTGTTTCCGAGCTATCACTCGACAGTACATTTATTTCACAGGTATGCAATAATTTAATCTCCAATGCTGTTCGATATGCTCAGACTACAATAACATTATCGTTTTCTTTGGTGGATAATGGTATGTTGCTTTCTGTATCAGATGATGGGAAAGGTTTTGAAAAAAGCAGTCTTCAGAAGGCTACAAATCCATACTTCACAGAGGAAGGCAACCGTTCTGAGCATTTTGGACTTGGGCTTTATATTTGCAAGTTGCTTTGCAAACTTCATAATGGGTATTTGAAAATTGAGAATACTACAACTGGAGCAAAGGTGTCGGCATATTTCAAAACTCCTGATTTGTAGATAAAAAGTAGATATTTTCCCATTATACTCTCCATAAAACACATGGAGAGTATTTTTTCGCTCTTTATGAAGAAAGGAGTTTTTATTATATGGAACTTAAAATCCTTGGGCTAACAAAACAATATGGCTCAAAAACTGCGGTAGACCATTTGAATATTACTTTATCAAATGGGGTGTATGGCTTGCTTGGTGCAAATGGTGCGGGCAAAACTACATTTATGCGTCTGCTATGCGATATTCAGACCCCGACATCTGGGAAAATCATGCTTAATGGGAAAAATATAGCTATGCTTGGAGAACAGTATAGAAATTTATTAGGATATTTACCACAAGATTTTTGGTATTATCCAAATTTTACTGCATGGGATTTTTTATTGTACATTGCCGCATTAAAAGGTTTGAGTGAAAGACAGGCAAAGAAAAAAGCAAACGAATTGTTAGAAACAGTAGATTTGGCAAAAGAGAAGCATCACAAAATCAAGACGTTCTCTGGCGGTATGAAACAACGATTAGGGATTGCACAAGCGATGTTAAATAACCCGCATATTTTGATTTTAGATGAGCCGACAGCAGGACTTGATCCGAAAGAACGTGTGCGTTTTCGAAATTTAATCGGTGCATTTTCAAAAGACAGGATTGTTATTTTGTCTACACATATTGTTTCAGATGTTGAATATATTGCCGAAGAAATTATTATGATGAAATCTGGTCAGATTTTGCATTTTGGAAAACCACAGGAAATCACTGCAGAGATTGCCGGTCAAGTTTGGGAATGTAATATTCCTACTGCGGACGCAGAAAAGTTTGCTTCAAAATTTAATGTTAGCAATTTAAGAAATCAGGAAAATAATTCTACATTACTTCGTATTATTGCAGATCATGCACCGGTTTCAAATGCAATAAGTGTACAGCCGAATTTAGAAGATTTGTACTTGTATTATTTTAGAGGGAGGAATGATCAATGAGGAAGATGATACAATTTGAATGCCGGAAAATTTTTTCCAGACGATTATCTGTTATTGCTTTTATTGTTGTAGCCGCTTTTTCCATATTGTTGACCATGATAACTTATAAAGGAATGTATGCTTCTGACGGAACAACAGATGGAAAAGGAAGAACCGCTGTTGAAATTGATAAAAAAATTGCCGATAAATACGAAGGGAAATTGACTGATGAAAAAGTGAAACAGATATTGACAGAATTTGCTCCCAAAGTAGATTTGCATGGGATGAATGCACAATATCTTTATCTAAATGCAATTCAATCTGCAGCGGTTTCGCGGTTTGCTGATGCGAATGGAGAATGGAATGGGGCAACGGTTTCAGATGTTTTTGGCAATGCAGAGATAAAAGTTGGTTATATAAATGGATGGCTTAATACCAGTCAAAATAATGCAAAAATTTTCATAGCACTTGCCTTTGTCATCATTATTATGCTTGCTCCTGTCTTTTCGGGAGAATATAACGGTATGGATAACATTGTTTTGACCAGTAAATATGGAAAAACAAAATGTGCTACTGCAAAGGTAATTGCAGGTATTATATCGGCTACGGCTGTCACTGCAATGATTACCATATTAAATATGGCGTTGGCATTTATATTTTATGGAACAGATGGATTGGATTGTAGTATTTTATTTTCTTCTAATGATTTTGTGGAAGGATATATACCATTCAATATTTCATGCGGCACAGTGCTGAAATATCAAATACTTTTAGCTTTTGCTGGAGCTATCAGTATAGCAGGTATTACATTGTTTTTTTCTGCTGTTTGCAAAAATGAAATTATATCTTTGGTAGTTTCTGCAGCAATTTATATCGTTCCTATTATGTTACCTATTTCTGAAAATAGTCCTTTGTTTCGGTACGTTGTACTTCTCCCAATATACTGTGCACAATACATTTCAATAATGTCAATAGAGCAAATGGATAATGGGATGCTGTATGCCATTTGGGTAGTTCCCGTTGCAATTACCTTTTTATTACTTGGTAGTATTCTTTCACGTAAAATTTTTGCAAAACATCAAGTTTCATAAATAAGTTTGTTTTTAGTAAATTATTACAGAGGTGATGCGTATGGGAAAATTTTAATTGTATCTGTATCAAAGAATGAAGATTATATACTGGAGAAAATCTTGAAGGCAGTAGAAGATTTTGCTGATGTAGAAGAATGGATATTGCCTTCAGAAAAAATAGAACGTGCGGATCTGGAGATTTTACTTTCAGAGAAACTGGTTTATCGGAACGGGAGAAAAATTTATCTCAGCCGACATGAATTTGACACGTTGGTTTATCTTGCCAGGCATACAGGCTGGGTACGATCTAAAGAACAAATCTATGAGGCGGTCTGGACAGAGGAAGTGGAAAACTATGAGAATGCAGTCATGTGGTGCATTAGCCAGCTTCGGAAGAAGCTGGAACCGAATCCGGACAGACTTCAGTACATCCATACTGTAAAAGGTGTAGGTTATAAGTTTGAGTATAGGAAAAACAGAACTGAATAAAGCAGAGAAGGCAGGGCAGAAATGTTCCTGTCTTTTTTGTTGCGGTTTCATGTCAATCTCCGTACAGAAGTAGTGAAAGCTATCTCCCAAAAAGTATGCTTTTTGAGAGTAGATGCTGGAGGCTATTTTTTACTCTCAGAAAGTATATAAATGGAGTTTTGGGATATGCCAAAAGATTTGTGAACTTTTTGGGAATGTATAGGAGGAAGAGATATGGCATATTACGGGTATCACAGGACCAGTACCAAAGAACAGCATTTGGATAGGGGGATTATAGAAATTCAGAGATTCTGTGAGAGTCAGAATATAAAACTGGCAGGAATTTTCACAGATAAGCTGACAGGGAAAAACTTTGACAGACCACGATACACTGTTCTGGTTGAAGATGTTTTACGAGAAGGAGATACGCTGATTATCACAGAGCTTGACAGACTGGGTAGGAATAAGCAGGAAATTTTAAAGCAGCTGCAGATTTTAAAAGACAAGGGAGTACGGGTAATGGTATTGGAACTTCCGACTACACTGATTGATTTGTCACAGATGGACAACGCTTTAGCAAGGCTGATGATAGAGACGATCAATAATGTATTGATTGAGATTTATGCATCTTTGGCACAGGCGGAGATGGAGAAAAAAGAAAAGCGTCAAAGGGAAGGTATGGAGGCAAAAAAACTTCGAGGTGAATGGGATGAAGTGGGAAGACCGAGAGCCATAGAACCAGAAAAGTTCAACCAGGAATTTCTGCGGGTAATAGAAAAGGAGGTGACGCCAACTCAACTGCAGAGAGAACTTGGGCTTACAGCTTCTACGTTCTATCGTTACCGGAAAGATTTTTTTGAGAAATTTCCTCAGTTTGTCCAATTTCAGAAATAAATTGATAATTATTATATGAAGAGAAAAAAGATGGGAGGCAGTAATATGAGTAACAAAACAGAGGGAACTTTATTTTTTGATCCAGAAAGTGGGCGATATGATATTCGATTTGGAATGGATTCGTTTTATGGCGGATTACATTGTGGAGAATGCTTTGAGGTAAAAGTAAACAATACCTGGGTTCCGGTCAGAATTGAAATGGGAGACGACTGGTATTTGGTTGGTCTGCCTGTTGCAAAACTGTCGGGACTTACAGTACGGATGTAGGAGGCGTAAATGGAAGCAGAGAAAGAAAAAGTGTGTGAAGGAGCAGAGTATGCGTTTATAACTGATATTCGGATTACTTTGGAATGTCTGCATGAGGCATATCAGATGGAAGGGGATTTGATAAAATCTGGAAAAAATATTTATGCAACAATGATCTACCCATTCATCCGTATGATCAAGGAACAATGCAGTACAATGGAATTGTGTGAGGAGGAACTTCATAAGGAATTATGGAGAACCTATGAAACAGAAGAAGATAATGTAAAATTTGTAGATGCGGCTTGGCGTTTTTTAGAGTCACGTCAAAGAGAGGCGGTTTGAATATGTACGCTACACGAACAAAAGATACAGAACAATCAGCACGCTTGAGAGAAAATTATAAAATTGTGTTACGGAAATTATGGAAAAAGAGAGATTTGGAAACGTTATTATTTTTACGAGTCGCTTATGAAACAGGGATACGTGGGAACGATATATTAAAAATGGATATGTCGTGTATAAAGGGACGTCAGGTTATATTGGTTGAAAGCAAAAGAGGATCAGCGTATTTATACCATCAGATAAACGGAAATTATCCACAGGTGTCTCGAAAAACCCTGCGGATTATGAAAGCTCTACATAAAAAACAAGGAAACTTCTTCTGCGATTCGCGAGAACATTATATATGGAAAATAAAGAATCTTTGGGAACAACCTAAGTTTTCTTTTTATGACTTCCGTAGAAACAGGAGAGAGTTTGAATTATTGACTCTGAAAGAACAACTTCATAAATGTAAGAAATAAAAGTGAGTAGTAGCTGAGTAGTACGGTTTATTACATTGCGAAATGTACATAATTATGTTATAATAACGTACAAAGAAAGGAGCGTGGATTTATGCCAGTAATTAAACCGATTACCGAATTGAGAAATACAAATGAGATTTCAGAGTTATGTCATCAACAGCAGGAACCAATTTTTATAACAAAAAATGGATTTGGAGATTTAGTAGTGATGAGTATAGAAGCGTATGATAAACTGATGAGTGAAAAAATAATAGATAGAGCAATACATGATGCAGAGCAAGAGGTTGCCGAAGGAGCAGAACTTTTGGATGCCAAAGAAGCTCTTTCTGTTTTGAGGAGAAAACATTTTGGATAAATATACAGTTAAAATGTTCCCGCAGGCATACCGGGATTTGGACCAGATTTATGAACAGATTGCACTGAATAGTAATTATGATAGCAGTGCAATGGATATTGTAGATCAAATCGAAAAAGCCATTCTTAGTCTTGATGAACAGCCCTACCGAGGGGCAGAACGTAAACGAGGATTTTATGCCTATAAAGGTTATCGACAGCTATTTGTTTCTGGATATATTATTGTTTATGAGATATTAGAGCCAGAGAAAATAGTAGCTGTTGTAACAGTTAAATATAGCAGAAATGAATTTTAAAGTAGCAAAGCGGCAGTAGAAACTATTTACTGCCGTTTTGCTATGGTATAAGACATGAAAAGAGCCGTCCATCTGGGCGGCTCGAAGTATTTGCAATAATCAATTTTTATTAGACATAAGAACATCAACGGTTCGTAATGTTTCAATTAAAGATAAGATCGCATCTGAGTTTTGTTGAAACTGTGCTTGAAAATCTTCTGTAATCTCATAGTTCAGATACAGCGAAATCAGGATTGCATTCCATATTCGGAGCATGATCTTATCCGGTACATTTTTTTCCAACAAGTGCAGATGTCTGCAAAGTGTTGCTCGCGTTTTGGTCCAGGTAAAGAAATAGTCATCTTTTAGCGGAATGTTAAAATTACGGAACCATTCCTGAACGGTATGGGTTACTGTTGCATCTCCGCAATCTGGATCAGTAAACACGTATCCTACCGACATTTCTTCCACATTTTTCGGGAAATGACCACCATCAGGAAGTGCAAGATACCGACCAATCGGAAACATAGCACAAACTGCAGGTTTTACATCGTGTACCAAACATTTCCGATCTTTTAATAGTGGGCAGCGTTGGACACTTCCTCGTGGTTTCAGTCGAACTATTGGGAAACGGGAGTTAGCTCCAATATAAGTTTCGCAATATTGTTCAAAGGCATCTTTTGGTGTAATCTGAAATTTTTTTGCTATGTTGAACAGATCCTTTGGGGACAAGAGAATATCCTCCTGGTGGATGCAGCACTTTCCGCACTGAGTGCAATGAAATGTAAATGTATCATTGAGACCGATTTCTATGTATCCTAATTGTTCTTTTAGTTCATTTATTGAAGTCATATTCATTCTCCTTAAAAAATTTGTAAAGATATTATTATTTTATAGCTGGGCACATTGCTTCTTCATATTCCAGAATTTGCTCCCATGTCAACCATTCTGGTTTTTCATCATCAGGAAATTCTTTCCAGAGTTTTTTCATGGCGGTAATTTGTTTTTCTTCATCCAGATAATACAGACGTCCAGTACAACGGTTTCCGTAATTCAAGTAATATTCACAATCGCTTTGTAAACGACTAAGCATCATGTACTGAAATTCATAAGGATTTTTCGGTTTATCTGTTAGCATTTTAAATGGTTTCCGGATAGGCATATCTGGTTCTCCATCAAATTCATTTCCGACTGCAGAATGCAGATGAGGAATTTCAAAGTCACCAAGTTCGACATCTTTCCATAACTTCCCATACTGATCCTGGTATACCGGGCGAGCCCATTCATCTGTACCAATATAATGAAGAAGACGGGTGGGTTCTTCCGGAATAAGAATCAGTTCATTCGGGGACATGATTACTTCATCTAAAGCAAGCTCATCCAGTTTTTTTGGCATATTGTAAAGGGAAGAGAAACGTTCCTCTAGTTTCTGAATTTCTGCTTCAGATTCAGGAAAATCAAAGCTGCAGTGAATATCAGGTGTCAGATTGTCGGTTTCTTTATCTTCGCCGGTATAAATTTCCAAAATCACACCTGACAATCCTGCGTAATCGCTGTTGGAAGTAGTCTGTACACGCTGACCGATTTTAAATGTAGTGCCGTTCCATTTTAATTCATAAGTTGATTCTTTCATGCTATTTGTCCTTTCCTGCCGGGAATCAGCATTTATAAAAGAGGCACAGAATAAATCCATGCCCCTTATCAATAATGTTTGTAATGTGATTTAGATTAAGCAATCATAGCCAGGAATTCGTTTTCCGATAAGGTTTTAATACCCAACTGCTGAGCCTTTGCTAATTTACTGCCGGCTTTCTCACCGAAGATCACATAGTCTGTATTCTTTGTTACAGAGCTGCCAGGCTTGGCTCCCAATTCTAAAATCTTATCGTTAATTTCATTTCTGGAGAAATTTTCAAGTTTTCCAGTTGCTACGATTGTACATCCTGTAAATACATTTTCTTTCATCATAATTGTTTCTTCCTTTCTTTTCTCAAATGTAAATTCTGTTTGTAATTCATCCCAAAGTTTTAGATTGTCTTCATCAGAAAACCAGTCATGGATATTATGATCCAGTGTTTCACCGAAGTCCTCTAAGCTTGTAAAGTCGTAATTGCCAACAGCGGCATCTCGGAACACTTCAAGATTTCCATCAAAAACCTGATCCAAGATCCGGCTTTTAGTGCGTCCGATCATTGGAATATCCATAGCTACCAGATAACGGACAAAGTTGGTATTGCGGCTTGTGTTGATTGCTGCATTAAGCCGTGCATAAGATTTCTCGCCAAATCCTTCCAGTGCTTTAATTTGCTCAGCATACCGATCTAAATGGTAGATGTCTGTGAAGGATGAGAGGTATCCCAATGTAAGGAATTTCTCCAGTGTTGCCTCAGATAATCCTTCAATATCCATTGCCTTCTTGCCAACGAAATGTACGAATTTCTTGAGAATCTGACTACTGCAAACCGGATTGTCACAATGGACAGTTTCGATGATCCGGTTATCGCTGCCTGTTCGCTTATGGATACGAGTCTGTGCGCCACAGCATGGACATACAGGCGGTACTGCATCCACATATCTGCCGCGATCCAGGTTTTCCTCTACATGGGGAATGATCATATTTCTTTTTGAGACTGCAATTCGACATCCTACCGCCAGTTCCAAGTCTTTGATAAATGTCAGATTATGGAGTGAGGCTCTGGAAACAGCACATCCGTCTATTTCAACAGTATCAAAAATGGCAACCGGAGCAATTTCACCAAAACGTGTTGTTGTCCATTCGATATCCTTTAAGATGGTTTCATAAGTTTCGTCTTCAAATTTGAAGGCGAGTCCATCTTTGTAATGGTGTCCGGTACGTCCGCAGGCGCTGGAGTAGCTGAGGCTGTCATAGATGATTACAATTCCATCAATCGGAAGATGTTTTTCCTCCGCATAGCCCTTCAGAGTTTCAATCGCCAATGTCATAGACTCTTCATTCATAACCGGAGAGGCGATAAAGGAATACGGACATATCTCAAATCCCAATTCTTGCAAGTGCTGTATTTTGGCGTGGCGGCTGTCAGGAAAAGGCAGTTCATCCATGCCTTCCAAAACATTAAAAGCCATATAATGTACGCCGCGACCAGCACAGCTCGCCGGATCGTAACTTCTGACAGAACCGGAAGCCAGATTACGCGCATTTTTATAAGGTTCGCCCTTGCCATCACGAAGTGTATCTTTCAGCCGTTCAAAAACATCCGTTGGAATGAAAGATTCACCGGTTAAAACCAGTCTGTTTTTATAAGGAATGGTCATAGGTACATTGACGTATGCGGGAATGTTATGAGTGATTACTTCCCCCAGTTCTCCGTTGCCACGAGTCGCTGCTTCTATCAGTTTTCCATTCTCATAGGTTAGTTTAGTTGTTAAACCATCCAGTTTTAACATCAGCAAGATATTCTGCTTTTTGATAAAAGCGATCAGATCCTGCACCTGTTTCGTTTTATCCAGTGATAAGAGTGGAATCGGATGTACGACTTTGGGAAGCTCGCTTACCGGTTCATAGCCGACAGTTTGGGTTGGGGAGTTATATAAGATAAATCCTGTCTTTTCCTCCAAATACTTCAAACGGTCAAATAACCGATCATACTTAGCATCACTGATATGGGGGCTGTTCTCGTTGTAATAGGCGTGTCGCTGCTCATTGAGATAAGACACTAATTTTTTGATTTCTTCTGTTGGTTTCATAAAATCTCCTTTCGCATGTGTAATATTGCAATTCTTATTTGTATCCGGTGTTTTTCTTCCCTCCTTCTTTACATTTAGGCATAAAAAAAGAGAATGACACCAATGTTCATTCTCAATGTGTGTGCAGTTTTGCAAAATAAAAAAGCCAGAAGACCTTGCCCTGGGCATAGGGATACTTCTGACTTACTTACAAACTTAAACTGCGTGTGATAAATCCTTCCGGATAGCACAAATAGTAATTACATATTCAGTTTAACACTATATATAGTGCGTGTCAAATATAATTATACAATATGTACGGTTGCGAAGAAGAATGGCGGGAAAAGGTCACAGATAATGTAAGAAATGTCAAATACTCTCTCTCGACTTTACGAACAAATGTTCTATATAATAATATCAAAGGAGGAACATAAGTTTGGAAAATGTGATTTTTCATGTGGACGTAAACTCTGCTTTCCTCTCATGGGAAGCAGTTTTTCGACTGTACCATAAAGGCGGAAAGAAAGATCTGCGAAATGAAGTTGCAGCAGTAGGAGGCGATGTGGCTATGCGACATGGGATTATTCTGGCGAAGTCAATCCCTGCCAAGAAGTATCGGATACAGACGGGAAAATCCATTATGGAAGCGAAACAGAAATGTCCGGAATTGATACTGGTGCCGCCCAATTATGGTCTGTATGAACGCTGCTCAAAAGCGTTTATCCAGATATTAAAAGAGTATACACCTGTTGTAGAGCAATATTCTATCGACGAGTGTTTCATGGATATGACGGGAACAGAGAAGTTATGGGGACCGCCTGTGGAAGTAGCAGAACGGATTAAGAACCGGATACGGGATGAACTTGGGTTTACTGTAAATATTGGGATATCAGAGAATAAATTACTGGCAAAGATGGCGAGTGACGTTCAGAAACCGGACAGAGTTCATACCCTCTGGCATCACAAGATACAGGAAAAAATGTGGATGTTGCCAGTAAGTGATTTATTCTTTGTGGGAAGGACAACAACAAAGAAACTGTTGAAACTAGGGATCCAGACAATCGGGGATCTGGCAAAGTCGGATCCTGCATTACTCCGCAGCCATTTAAAGAAGCATGGAGAGGTTGTCTGGGGCTTTGCCAATGGAATTGACGTATCGGTGGTGCAGGCGGTTGCTCCGGATCATAAAGGATATGGAAATTCTACGACGATAGCGTTTGATGTATCCGATGCTTCGACTGCGAAACTGGTACTTCTTGCACTAGCAGAAACGGTAGCCGCCAGACTTCGCGCTGCTTCGGTTCGTGCAGAGGTGATTGCAGTGGGAATCAAGAATTTTGAACTGAGCTATGCAAGCCATCAGATGACGCTTGCCAATGCGACCAACATGTGGCTGCCATTCTGATAATTATTAGCTTGACTTGTACTACTTAACTTGTTTTATTCGAGAGTACGAATTATAATATGGCAGTACGGAGGTGCTA
>OGDN01001368.1_pt1 | contig 40845 bp, 38 predicted proteins | sample 1570271 | NCBI WGS metagenome assembly OGDN01 (sample SAMEA4384481, study PRJEB24528) | human gut metagenome | reverse complement strand
GCCCACACCTCGGCAGCATTTTTGAAAAACTGCTGCACCGAAAAACTTTTTCGTTTCAACAATGTTTGATGCAATGATAAAACAACATATAAAAAGCAGGGTTTGCTTCATGCACCCTGCTTTTTTGTATCTATTCTGCAATCCGCTGCATCCAGACTGCCGTTTCACAGTTCCCGAATCGGTTATAGCGATTCAACCCATATAGACATTCCGGATCACGAGTAATCATGTTCCCCTGTTCCCGACAGTTCAACGTCATTTGAATCCCCAACTCTCGCAAAACCGGATTGCTCTCCGAGCAGAGAAAGCCATAAGGATAGGCAAACACCACAGGCTCGATCTGTAATTCCTCCTGAAAACGGGTTTGCAGCAAGCCCAAATCAGAAAGCAAGGTATCATGATATTGCTCTTCCGGTTCATTCTCCTGAATCCGGCAACCGCAGCGGTCTGTATGGCTGTGCATTTGATAGGTATGGCTGCCGAGTTCGACTCGCCCAGAATCCAACAGGGCTTGCAAATCCTCCCACGTCAGATAGGAATAGGAATCTTCATGCGGTGATTCCGGAGCGAGTTCATCTGTAAACTGCCCGACCACTGAAACAATTGCACACATATCATACTGTTCGAGCAGGGGCAGAGCAAGGCTGTAATTGTTATAGAATCCATCATCAAAGGTCAGTAGAATCGGCTGTTCCGGCAAATCTCCCATGCCGTTGACATAGCGAATGAGTTCCGCAGCCGAAACGCTCGTATAACCTGCATCGTTTAAATAGGATAAATCAGCTGCAAATGTTTCTGGTCGAATCTGATAATCGCTCTCTGTGCCGGGGGCAATGCTGTGATACATCAGAACGGGCAGAGAAACAGGCGTTTCTGCATGAACGGTTTGCGGACAGCCTTTTGTGAGCAAAAATGCAAGCAGAATCAAACAGCCGTCCAGAATCAAGAACCAGATGCCTTTGTGGGAACGATGCATACGCAGTGCCTCCTTAGCGGATATTCTGTTTATCTTTATGCAGCAATTGGCTGGAATATACGGGAAAAGCAGAGAAATGACGGAATCCGTTCCCGTCATATTTTTACAGCCTGCTGCATAAAATAGTGCAAAATGGGTATCATCATGAGGTGATGGCATGAGAAGAAAACACAGACACAGAAGAAAAAAACGGATTTGGGGTGTAGCAGTTTGCCTGTTGGGAATTCTTTGCAGTATACCAGCTTGGCATGTTTCCGCCGACCCCCAGAAAGAACCAGAATCGCAGTCTGATACCGCCGATACTGCCTTGCAGAATGTCCGAAGTGAAGGATGTGTACCGCTGCCGGTCTGGAATCCTTTGCAGGAAAAAGCAGAACAAATCACCATGCAGGCAGCAGAAACGCAGTTGGCAGACAGTGGGCAAGTGGAACATCCGAGCGTAGATGCCAGCGTTGTCCCGTATCCGACCAGTTGGAACATTCAGGAAACGTGTGATGTGATTCGTACCACCTATGAAGATTATACGGGAGATGCCTTTTTTACCTTGCCGAATGGAGGCATGGTAAAAAATAAGACCGACCATTCCAATGCAGAGTTGCTTGCAGAAAGCGAACTACCGCCAGCGTTTCGGATTGCAGTCAACGACCAGCCGCAAGTTTTAATCATGCATACGCATACAACGGAAACCTATGAACCGGAAGTACGGGAGCATTACGACCCGCAATTTAGCTATCGAACAACCGATTGCAGCAAAAATGTGGTGGCGGTTGGAGATGCGATTACCGCAGAGTTACAGGCTTCTGGAATTGGTGTGATACACAGCGATGCCGTGCATGATTATCCCTCTTATAATGGAGCATATGACCGCAGTGCAGAAACGGTTCGGGGCATTTTAGCAGAGTATCCGAGTATTAAAGTGGTCTTGGACATCCATCGGGATGCAATTTGCAGCGATACAACTTTGAGTCAGCCAATTGTCACCATAGACGGAAAAGAAGCTGCTCAGATTATGATTATTTCGGGTTGTGACGATGGAACGATGAATATGCCGAATTATCTGATGAACTTTCGGTTTGCCTGTCGCTTGCAATCGCAGATGGAGCAGCAGTATCCCAACTTTACCCGTCCGATTTTGTTTGACTATCGGCATTATAATCAGGATTTGACAACCGGCAGCCTGTTGATTGAGGTTGGCTCTCACGGAAACACAGTCGAACAAGCTGTGTATTCTGGGCATTTGATTGGGAAATCCTTGGCAGAGGTGCTGTTAGATTTGAAATAATCGACGTACAGGAATCAGAAAGGAGCAGGAAACTTGAAAAAACGGACAAAAAAATGGCACTGTCTATTTCAGTACGGTGCACTCTACTTGTTATTGCAATTCTTTTTGCTGGCATATTTGCAAGTTGCTTGCCAGTCAGAGAACGCCTTGCAGCGAGAACCGGGCGTTCGAGTGGCGATTACCGAGCAGAATGCCGAAGCCTTGCAAGTATCGCTTTTGCAGAATACCTATACCATTCCCACACAAATACAAGAAACAACGTTGCCCGTTCCGGTTTTTGCACCGGAGGACGGCTGTCTGCTGTATCTGTTCTGGGAACTTCTGCAATCAGGGAAAATTTGAAAAAACAAAAGAAATGCACCGTCTATTTCAGTACGGTGCACGTTGCCTGCCAGTCAGAGAACGCCTTGCAGAGAGAGCCGAGCGTTCGGGTGGCGATTACCGAGCAGAACGCCGAAGCCTTACAAGTATTGCTCTTGCAGAATACCTATACCATTCCCACACAAATACAGGAAACAACGCTGCCCGTTCCAGTTTTTGCACCGGAGGACGGCTGTCTGCTGTATCTGTTTTGGGAGTTGCTACAATCGGGCGAGATTTGAAAAACAGAAAGAATGAACCGTCTATTTCAGTACGGTGCACTTTACTTGTTATTGCAACTATTTTTATTGGCATATTTGCAGATTGCATGACAGTCAGAGAACGCCTTGCAGAGAGAGCCGAGCGTTCGGGTGGCGATTACCGAGCAGAACGCCGAAGCCTTACAAGTATTGCTCTTGCAGAATACCTATACCATTCCCACACAAATACAGAAAACAACGCTACCTATTTCGGTTTTTGCACCGGAGAACGGCTGTCTGCTGTATCTGTTTTGGGAGCTGCTGCAATCAGGCAGGGTTTGAATACATCGGCGGCATAGAATCTTCCAGCTGCTGAATCGACTTTGCATATGTATGATAAAAGCGATTCAGTTCTCCCCGATAGACAAGATGAGCATCTGAGATATACCGCAAGTCGTCCGGTGTGTGCAGGGAAAGCGGTTTGTTCAGGCGGACACCGGACTGTGCAAGCAGGGTTGCCACGAACTGGGAACAGTGCAGCTTGTGTTTTCTCGACCAGCGAATCCGCAGGAAGGTTGTGCCGAGCCCCAGCACATTGTAAGAAAACATCGAGCGGTGATTTTTGAAGTATGCGAGGTTTTGTTCAAACTCCTGTTTTTTCTCTTTGGTCACAGGAATTGCATAGATTTCGCAGGGGATGACCAAAAATCGCCCTAACGTGCCCTCGCCGACAATCTCCTGATTGAATCCGGCAGGCAATGGAAAATGAATGTGGTTTCTGCAAAAGCTATACATTTCTTCCAGCGTCAAATCCAATGCCACCGAGGCATGGTTGTAAGGCTTTCTGGTAAAAAATTGCAATACTTTTGCGACGGATGTTCCGGTTTGCATCAGCAGAACGAAGATGTGATCCTGCATTTCTCTCACTCCTAAAAAATTGTTTACAAAATATCCGATATTATTATAGCACAATCCCTTGACAAATGCAAGAGGGTGTGCTATAATATAAAAGGTTCGTGAGATGAATGTAAAATATGCGCCTGTAGCTCAGCTGGATAGAGTGTCAGACTCCGACTCTGAAGGTCGTGCGTTCGAATCGCATCAGGCGTACCAAATACACATCTTGCGTCCCTCCCTATGAGGGATGTCAAAAAGAAATAGGGGTATAGCTCAGCAGGTAGAGCAGCGGTCTCCAAAACCGCGTGTCCCGAGTTCGATTCTTGGTGCCCCTGCCAAGGAAAAAGTCTTATCAGATTCTGATAAGACTTTTTTTATTTCTCTTCAAAAAGAATCAACCGCCCTAATTGCAAAAATTGTATCGCAATCGGGCGGTTTCGTTTTTAGAAAGTTTACAAAATGGGAGCAGCTTAAAACCGAACTTCTACTGCCAAAAGTTTTCTCTGTCTGAATCTGTAAAAAATCATGAGTTTTCCGAATGGTTGCCCTCGCATCTTCCCTAAACAAAAACCAATCGGGGCAACCCATTCTATCAACGGATAACGGAAAACGCAAACGTAGAACAAAAAAATCAAAAGGGCAAGATTCAGACAGACGGAAGAACGGGATTATTCCGGCAAGTCAACCTCCAGCAACACCGTATTATTGATATAGTCCAAAGCAGTTTGTGCCTTTGCAAGCGTTTCCGCAAGGACTTCATAATCTTTCTCGACGGTTTGGATGTCATAATTGGCATACCGATAGTCAATGATGGCAGAATTTCGACTATACAATGCATTTTCTCGCTGTTTGGGCAGCAGTTCTTTCATGCGGGACAGCTTTTCCAGCCGATTGGTCAGCTGCGGCAGATAGATCAACATCTGGTCAATGGTCATCTCAAATTCCGGAATGACTGTGGTTGTGTTGAATACATTCAACGTATGTTTCAGCTTGCGGATGTTGGCTTCAATGGCAGCCTGTTCCGCCTGCATGGCAGCATAATCATATTCCGGTCGAACGGATTCGAGATCCTCTCCCAGAGAAGCGAGAAAGGTTTTTGTATTTTCTTCTCGTCTTTGCAGGGCTTTCAGTGATTCATTCCATTGCCGCAGCAGCTTTGCTGCCTGTGCGGATGTCATTTTCATGGAGATGCCTCCTTTATTTATTATAATGTATCGTTATACAGTTTCTCCCTTTTCAATTCGTTCTGCCAAGTCGCTGAGATAGACCCAGCGATCCATTTTTTCTGCAAGCTGTTCTTCCAGTGCATCTTTCTGGTCGGATAGCTCCTGCAATAAGACGTAATCGGAAACTGCTGCTGCAATTTTCGTTTCAGTTTCCTGAATTTGTTTTTCCAAGTCTGCAATCACAGATTCAATCGTTTCGTATTCTCGTTGCTCTTTGTAGGAGAATTTCAGCTTCTTTTTTCCGACAAAGGTTTTTTCTTTCTTTTCGGTTGATTTTTTCTCAGATTCTGCCGGAGCAGTCGGCAGGGCATTTGCTGCATAGTCGCTGTAATTACCGTTGTAACGGCGGACGCTGCCATCTCCTGGCAACTCCCAGATTTCCGAAGCCATCTTATCCAAGAAATAGCGGTCATGAGAAATGGCAATCACCGCACCGGAGAAACTTTTCAAATAGTCTTCCAAGATGGTCAGGGTGACAATATCCAAATCGTTGGTTGGTTCGTCCAGTAATAGAATATTCGGGGCAGTCATCAAAATTTTTAGCAGATAGAGCCGTTTCCGTTCTCCGCCGGATAATTTTTCAATGCGATTCCACTGCAATTCCGGTGTAAATAAAAACCGTTCCAGCATGGTTGCAGCCGTAACTGTTCCCTCTGGTGTCTGAATGCGTTCAGCGGTTTCCCGAATGTAGTCAATGACTTTTTGCGTGGGATTCATCGTTTCGCATTCCTGTGCGAAATAGCCGATTTGTACAGTGTCGCCCCATGTAATTGTACCGCTGTCCGGTTGCAGAATGCCGGCAAGCAGTTTCAGCAGCGTGGATTTTCCAGCACCATTTCGTCCAATGATGCCGATTCGAGCCGCACGGGGCAGCTGATAGGAGAAGTCCTGCAAGAGTACATTCCCTTGTATGGATTTTGTGAGGTGTTCCAGTTCGATGGTTTTCTTTCCCAGTCGGGAAGAAACCGATTGCAGCTGTAAGGATTCTGTTTCCACGGGTTTTTCCCGATTTTCCAAGGCATAGAACCGCTCCATGCGGTCTTTGGACTTTGTCCCTCTTGCCCGAACGCCTCGCCGCATCCATTCCAGTTCCTGGCGGTAAAGAGTGCGGTTTTTCCGTTCTCGTGCTTCCGCATCCGCTTCTCGCTGGGCTTTCTGCTCTAAGTATTCGGAATAATTTCCACGGGAAACGAACAGGTTTCCACGGTCAACTTCCACAATCTGGTTTGTAATGCGATTCAAAAAATAACGGTCATGTGTTACCATGACAATCGCACCCCGATATTTTTTCAACTGGTCTTCCAAGAATTGTACCGTTTCATAATCAATGTGGTTGGTTGGTTCGTCTAAAAGCAAGACATCGCTGGGCTGAATCCATGCCGCCGCAATGCCAGCTCTTCGTCGTTCACCGCCGGAAAGTGTGCTGATGTCGCTGTCCACGTTGGAGATACCAAGTTGCTGTAAAATGGATTTGGCTTCAAATTCTTTTGCCGATTTCAAGTCTGCTGGCAGGTGTGCCATGACTTGTTCCAAGATGCTGCCATGTTCTGCAAAGTCTGGAATTTGCGGTAGGTAAGAAATCCGGATGCCTTTGGTGCGGATAACCGTTCCGCTGTCCGGTTCTTCCACACCGGCAAGAATCCGCAGCAAGGTAGATTTTCCCGTCCCGTTGATGCCGACAATGCCGACCCGGTCGCCTTCGTTGAGAAAAAACGAAACGTCATCCAAGACGGTTCGTTCCAGATAAGTTTTTGAAAGATTTTGTGCAGATAATAAAATCATGCTGGATTCCCTTCTTTTGATGTAAGTGATGCAGGCTCTGCGAGTGGCAGATTCCGGACGCTCTTTCGATGAATCATCGTTCCGCTGACAACAATATGCCGGATGGGTATTGCAGGGTTTTTAATGCGAGCTAATAACTGCCGCACGCCTTTTTTTGACATTAAATTAATATCAACTGCATATGTAGTGATTGGCGGATTTGATAATTCCGCAAAAATAAAATCATCAAATCCAACAACAGAAATATCATTTGGAATGGAAAAGCCAGCCTTTTGCAGGAGACTGATCAAGATATAAGCAGTCGAATCGCAGTTGCAGGCAAATGCAGTTGGCATTTTAGAAAGTTTTTCGAGAGAGATTGCAATTTTTCCCTCAGCATCTCGGTCAGGCAGCACTTGTTTTTCTGTCACGAGAATGCCAGCTTCCCGCATGGCACGGCAGTAGCCATAGTAGCGGTCTAAAATGCTGCTGGTTTCTTCGATAGAGCCGACAAAGGCAATTTCTCTGTGGCCAGCTTGCAGGAGATGTTTGGTCATGAGATACATGCCATAATAGCCGTCTGAAATGACGGAATCCTGCTGCAATTCTGCTTGAAACGCATCTAAAACTAAGCATGGAACAGAAGCTTGTTCCAGCATCTTATAGTAGGAGAGTGAAAATTTTCCTATGACGATGCAGCCTTGAATCCGATTTTCTGCAATCAAACGGGGCATTGTACAGGTTTGTTCAGCGGATTCTGAAATGACTTCCAAAATGCCGATGTGATTGCCCTGTGAAAGATGAAACAGCACACGCTCATACATTGCCCAGTAAAAAGACTGTCCTTTTTCAATATAGCGGTAGGAGGTAATGATACCGATGGTATAGCAGGGCGTCTGTTCCTGCTTATTTTTTTGAAACTGATAGCCCATTTCTACCGCAAGTTTCTGTATTTTTTTCCGCAATTCTTCGCTGACGCCATCTTTTCCCGCCAGTGCTTTGGAAACGGTTACAGTACTGATTTGTAGTTGTTCTGCGATATCGGACATCCGAACGGCTTTTGCCAAGTAAGTCACATCCTTTTGGAATGCAAGCGGAGAAATTACCCCTGCATCCGCATCTTTTTAAATTTAATTTTAACTAAATTATATCAAACCTGTCCAATTTGTCAAGGGCAGCCGCCTGCAATTTTAGAAATTTTACAATTCCACAGGCGAATAGTGAGGAAATTAGTTGTGAAAATCAAAAAAATTAGCTAAAAAAGAATCGGCATTTGCAACGAATCACAAAAAATGTGGCTGATAATTGTTGAATATGTGCAAAACAGCCATGTGAAATTTGTTCAGAAAAGAGAAAAGCATGATTTTAGCTAAAAAATAGTTGACATTTACGGAAAAATAAGCTAAAATAAAATCACAGATTAAGTAAACACGGAACACCAGTACAGAAAGGAATGGTTTCTCATGAAAAAATGGATCGCACTCGCAACAGGGTTATCGCTGGTACTCAGCGGATTTGCAGCCGCTGGCTTCCAGCCCAGCAAGGTACAGGCTGCCGACCGGACAGGCTTTGTACAGACCGACGGCACACAGTTTTTGTTAGATGGTTCTACCTTCTATTATGCCGGAACGAACAACTATTACCTGAACTTCAAGCCACAATATGAAGTCGATCAGGTTATGGAAGATGCCGCAGCAATGGGCTTGAAAGTCATTCGTACCTGGGGCAATCTGGATGCCGGTGTCAAGACCGACAAGGTGAACAAAGATGGATACACCGTTTTCACGGACAGCGTAGACGGTTCTGGGGAAAAGGAAGGCATTTATTATCAGTACTTTGATGCTGACCTTGGAAGACCAGTGGTCAATGAGGGAAAAGACGGCTTGCAGAAGTTGGACTACGCCATCTATAAGGCAGAGCAGGAAGGTGTCCGGCTGCTGATTACGTTCACCAACAACTGGGAAGCATTCGGCGGGATGAGCCAGTATGTAAAGTGGGCACAGCTTGCCGGTGAAAACGTCACAGGGCACGATGATTTCTATACCAACGAAACCATCAAGGGTTGGTATAAGGATTACATTAAAACATTGCTGAATCATGAAAATGTGTATACCGGAGTCAAATATAAAGATGACCCGACCATCTTCTCCTGGGAACTGGCAAACGAACCACGTTGTGAATCGGATGCCGGATGTGAAAATCATGTTGTAGAAAATTGGGCATCTGAAATGAGTGACTATGTAAAGTCCATTGACTCCAATCATATGTTGGCAGTCGGCGATGAAGGATTTTACAACTACGGTTACAATGATTTTCCAGAGGGCGATCACAAGTATGTTTATCATGGCAGTTCCGGTATGGACTGGCTGAGCCTGACAAATTTGCCGAATATCGACTACGGAACGATTCATGTTTACTGCGATCAATGGGGCTTGACCAAGGAACAGGGAAACTTCTGGTTCAAGAAGCATGGCGAAGATGCAGCAGCAATGAATAAACCTGTTATCGTAGAAGAATTTGGATGGAAAGACAAGAGTGAACGAGCAGACGTTTACAATGAATGGTTCGATATCTTCGAGGGGAACACCTATGAGGGCGTTGAATATGCCGGAACAAATTACTGGATGCTGGCCTCTCTGACCGGAGATGGAACCCTGTATCAGGATTATGACGGCTATACTGTTTATTATAAGGGCGATGCAAATGGCAACCCGACACAGGATGCTTGCGATGCCATCATGGCACACGCACAGCGGATGGATGCCAAGAATACACAGAACAGCGTTTCCCCAAAGAAAGCAAATTTTGATATTGTAAAGCCGGCAGACATCCAGCTGCGGACAACGATGGAACTGGGCAGCGTTTCCGGTGTACAGTTTGGTGACAAGATGTTGACCGAGGGCACAGATTATACGGTGGAAGACAATGTGATTACGATTTCTGCAAAGGTTCTGGAGGGTCAGGAACTGGGCAACTATAAGATTACCATTTTGACCACCGACGGCAATCAGCCAACTGTTTTAGTTAGCGTGATTGACTCCAACGCAGAAACGCAGAAAAAAAGTGTGATTGACAACTTTGAATCCTATGCAGATGATGCAGAATTGGCAGCTGCTTACCACCGGAACAGCAGCGGCGATTCCCTGACGGTTTCTCTGGATGCGGAACATGCCAAGAACGGCAACTATGCAATGAAGTACGAATATTCCGTTGCAGATGGCGGAGCAGGTTACTGCGGAACGACCAAGAAGCTGAACGGTGCAGATTGGACAGGCTTTGACGGTATTCACTTCTGGATTCTATCCGATGGCAGCAATCGGGATACCACTATTCAGTTCATTGATGGAGCAGGTGCTTACTGGGAGAGCATTCAGCATGTGACTGCGGAAACAGGCTGGCAGGAAGTCAAGATTCCGTTCTCCGATTTCCGTTTGCAGCAGTGGGGCACTGCCGCTGAAACACCGACATTGAATGGTGTTTCTGAATATTCCATTTATACCGGACAGAACGGCAATCCGGGTACTGGCGTTTGGTATTTCGATGACATCGGTTTGTATCAGGATGGTGCAACTGTTCCGGATGCAGAAGTTGTAGAAAGCAGTGCAACTTTCTCGAAGCAAGCTCCGGCAGATGTGATTTTCACCATCATTACCAATGGGCATGCAGTGACCGGCATTACAGAAGATGGTGAAGCATTGCAGCAGGGTGTAGATTTTGCCATCAACGGCAGTCAGTTCCGGTTCAATCAATCCTATCTGGAAACCCTGTCCGAGGGTGTTCACACTTATCATGTGGGCTTTGCAACTTGTCCGGATTTGGTACTGACGATTACCGTCACTGGAAGCACCGTTACCACGACGGAAACCACGACAGAGCCGAGTGAAACAACCACAACCACAACAACCACAGAAACCACAAGCACCGAAACAGAAGTTACAACTGGTTCTAAATCCGAAACAACCACAACAACAACTGATGCAGATACAGACACCAATTATGGCGATGTCAACTTGGATGGTAAGGTAGACTTGGTGGATGCAATCACCATGAACAAGTATCTTGCAGGACAGATTACACTGTCTGAACAGGCAACAAAGAATGCGGATGTCAATGCAGATGGTTCGCTTGGCGATGGTGACAGCACGACTCTGATGCAGTTTGTTCTGATGATGATTCCGAATCTGCCAGCATAAGCGTGAAAACGGAGAGGTATTTTTGATATGAAGGGTTTGCAGAAATTTGCAGCACTTTGCACCAGTGTGGTACTGGGTGTATGCGGAATGGGTTCTGTTCTGGCACAGCCGCTGACGGCCGATGCAGCAACAGAATCCACCGTTCCAGAGGGCTTTGTCTATGTCGATGGAACACATTTCATGTGTGATGGAGAACCGTTCTATTTTGCCGGCTGTAATTCCTATGATATGTTTACACTGGGTGATGGTTCGAGCAACGATTCGACCGAGGCAATTGAAACGAAGTTTATGAACAAGGAAGCCATTGATGCCAGAATGCAGCAGATGGAAGACAATGGCGTTCGGGTTTTGCGAACATGGGGCTTTTCTAATGAAACATGGCATGGTTTTGAACTCGCACCGGGCGAATACAATGAAGCAGAATTTATGCTGTTTGACTATATCATGTATTCTGCCCAGCAGCACAATATCCGTGTGATTATCACGCTGGAAAACTACTGGGAAGCCTATGGTGGAATTGACAAGAAGCTGAGTTGGGCAGGTGCTGGCAGCGGCGGCAACCACAAGAGCCGTGCAGCATACTTCACCAATGAAACTTGTAAGCAGTGGTACAAGGATTATGCAAAACACTTTGCAGAACGTACCAACTATTTTACAGGCGTGCAGTATAAAGATGACCCGACCGTCTTTGCATGGGATTTGATGAATGAGCCACGGTATCAGGATGCAGGCGAGGATAGCACAGGTTTGACACTGCGGGCTTGGGTCGATGAAATGGGTGCGTATATCAAGGAAGTTGACCCGAACCACATGGTTTATGCAGGGCTGGAAGGACACGGCATCCAGTATGGATTTGGCGGAGATGAAGGAAATCCATTCGTCTATATCCAGCAGTCCCCATATATTGACTTTTGTTCGGCTCATCCATATCCGGATGAACATTGGGCAAACATGACACCGGAAGACACCAAAAACACCATGGTGCAGTGGATTGAAGATGCCCATCAGGAAGTGGGAAAGCCGTTTGTAGTCACAGAATTTAATGTGCATAGTTCTTTGCCGGAGGCAGAATATGAAGACTATTGGAAAGCGGTTTTCGATACGATTGAAGAATACGATGCAGCAGGCGGTTTGTTCTGGGAATTCAATGACCGCAAGCTGAGTGAATTCACGGTCATGGACGGTGACCCGATTCTGACCTACTTCCAGCAGCATGCTGCTCGCATGGAAGACAAAACCCCGATGAACAGCCTTTACACAAAGAATACGGTTGTGGATAAGGATAACCCGATAGATGTTCTGCTTTCTTATGAGATGCAGAGTGGAACAGTGACTGGTTTGCAGCTGGATGATACCACCTTGACTGCTGGGACAGATTACGAACAAACAGAAGATACGATTACCGTTTCTGCTTCTGTCTTTTCTGATGTTGCAACGGGAGAACATACGATTCAGTTGCTGACCTCAGAGGGCAACCAGCCAAAAGTAAAAATTCGGGTTTACAGTGCTGCAGAAGAAGCACAGAAACGCAGCGTGATTGATGACTTTGAATCCTATGGAGAAGATACAGCCCTTGCAGCTGCTTATACAACAAATGTGAATGGTGATACTTTAAAGATTTCTTTGGATGCTGAACATACCAAGAACGGCAGCTATGCGATGAAATATGATTATTCTGTTGCAGACGGCGGAGCAGGTTACTGCGGAGCAACCAAAAAGCTGAGCAATGCAGATTGGACAGGCTTTGACGGGGTTCGCTTCTGGATTCTGTCAGACGGCAGCAATCGGGAAACCACGTTCCAATTTGTAGACGGAGCAGGTGCTTACTGGGAGAGCATTCAGAAAGTAACCGCAGAAACGGGCTGGCAGGAAGTCAAGATTCCGTTTTCCGATTTCCATGTCCAGCAGTGGGGCACTGCTGCGGAAACCCCAACTTTGCAGGGCGTTTCAGAGTTCTCGATTTATACCGGACAGAACGGCAATCCGGGTACCGGCGTTTGGTATTTTGATGATATTGGCTTGTATCAGGCAGGAAGTACCACAACCACAACGACTACTACGACTGGGACAACTACGACGACAACGACCACAACAACTACTGCAGAAACCACAATCGATGCAGATACAGACACCAACTATGGCGATGTCAATTTGGATGGCAAGGTAGACTTAGTGGATGCAATCATGATAAACAAGTATCTTGCAGGACAAATTACACTGTCTGAACAGGCAACAAAGAATGCAGATGTCAATGCAGATGGTTCGCTTGGCGATGGCGACAGTACAATTTTAATGCGGTTCATTTTGATGGTGATTCCAAATCTGCCATATGTAGAATAACATTTTTCAAGCCAACTCCTTAAATAGAATATAGACCAAAACTCCATCATGATGTATTTCGTGGTGGTTTTTTGGTTTAGAATCAAAAGCATAAGAATTCATTCTATCAATAAAATGTTCTAATCTTATTAAAAAAGAAAAGAATTCCTATCAGAAACCATGAAAAACAAGAATTGCAAAGAAATTTATATAAATCTCTTGACAAGTTCCATAAATGTGCTATAATAATAATTACAGAAAGCGGGTGAGAATCATGAAGAAGCACACATACAGCATTGTACTGACGGACACGGTGGTGCAGGAAGTAGATCGGCTGGCAGCCCAAAAGGGCACGAATCGTTCCACGATGATGAATCAGATTTTAGCCGATTATTTTTCCTGCAAAACACCGGAAAAACAAATGGCTTCTGTTTTTTCGTTGATTGAACAGCAGATGCAAAATGTTTTTCGGGTACAGCTGCAAGCCTCTGATGCGATGATTTCGCTGCACAGTGCTTTGCAGTATAAATACCGTCCAACCGTGCGGTATCGTGTGGAGCTGCTGCGAATCCCGACAGAAAATAGCATTGGCTGGCTGAAGATTTCCTGCCGGACGCAAAATCAAGCTTTGCTGCACAGCATGCAGCAGTTTTTCCGCTTCTGGATGCACTTGGAACTGCAAACTTACCCAGCGTATCGAACCGTTCCGGAGTTGTACGTTTTAACAGAGAATGGAATGGTACGGCGGTTGCTTCGGCAGAATCTAGAAACGGAAGAAGAAGTTGCCGATGCGATCAGTTCCTATATTCGTCAGTTTGACCGCCTGCTGAAACAATATTTTGCAGGCTTGCAGCAGCAAGTTCCGGCAGAAGCGTTGCAAGCGGCTCTGGAACAATCTTACCTGCAAATGCAGGCTGGATTGTCTTAGAAGAAGCAAATTACAGCCACACAACCAAAAGAAAGAAATTCGATTGGATGACCGATTGCAAAAAATTGGCGTCCGTTTTGATACAAGGAGGAATGAATCATGAATGCACAGAAATTGACAGAAAAATCGTTGGAAGCCATTCAAAGTGCAAATGATATGGCGATTTCTCACCAGAATCAAATGATTCAGCAGGTGCACTTGCTGTGTGCATTGCTGGAGCAGGAGAACGGCTTGATTCCGCAGCTGTTTGAAAAAGTCGGCGTTTCCAAGGAAACTGCTGTTCGGGATTTGGAACAGCAAATCAACCAGCTGCCGTCCGTAACGGGCAGCGGCAGAAAAGCAGACTCTGTTTACATTGCACAGGATGTGGACATGGTTCTGACGGATGCCGAAAAGCAGGCAGATAAAATGCGGGATGCCTATGTATCCGTGGAACATTTGATGCTGAGCTTGTTCGACCATGCAAATGCAGATGTGAAAAAGCTGTTCCAGAAGTGGAACTTGAAAAAGGCGGACTTCATGAAAGCCTTGATGGCAGTACGGGGCAATCAGCAGGTAACCGGACAGAATCCAGAAGAAACCTACGATGTCCTGAAAAAATACGGACAGGATTTGGTACAGCTGGCTCGGAATAACAAGCTAGACCCAGTCATTGGCAGAGATAGTGAAATCCGAAACGTCATCCGAATCCTGTCCAGAAAGACCAAGAACAATCCGGTGCTGATTGGCGAACCGGGTGTCGGTAAAACAGCGATTGCTGAAGGGTTAGCACTGCGAATTGTACGGGGCGATGTTCCGGATAACCTGAAAGACAGAATCCTGTTCTCTTTGGATTTGGGTGCATTGGTTGCCGGTGCAAAATATCGTGGTGAATTTGAAGAGCGGTTGAAAGCCGTTTTGAACGAAATCAAGAAGAGTGAAGGCAAAATCATTCTGTTCATTGATGAATTGCATACGATTGTCGGAGCAGGCAAAACAGATGGTGCAATGGATGCCGGCAACCTCCTGAAGCCGATGCTGGCAAGAGGTGAACTGCATTGTATTGGTGCAACCACCTTGAACGAATATCGGCAGTATATTGAAAAAGATGCGGCACTGGAACGGCGATTCCAGCCAGTCATGGTCAATGAACCGACGGTCGAAGATACCATTTCGATTCTGCGTGGTCTGAAAGAACGGTATGAAGTGTTCCATGGCGTAAAAATTCAAGACCAAGCTTTGATTGCAGCCGCAACGCTCTCCGACCGGTATATTACCGATCGATTTTTGCCGGATAAGGCAATTGACTTGATTGATGAAGCGTGTGCACTGATTCGGACAGAGATGAATTCGATGCCGACCGAAATGGATGAAATCCAGCGGAAAATCATGCAGCATGAAATCGAAGAAGCTGCCCTGAAAAAAGAAGACGACAAGCTTTCTCAGGCACATCTGCAAGAAGTGCAACAGGAACTGGCTCAAATGCGGGAACAGTTCCATGCAATGAAAGCAAAGTGGGAGAACGAAAAGGCAAACATCTCGAAAGTGCAGAAGCTGCGGGAAGAGTTGGAAAGCGTCAATGCTCAGATTGCAAAGGCAGAACGGGAATACGACTTGAACAAAGCAGCCGAACTGAAATACGGCAAGCTGCCATCCCTGAAAAAGGAACTCGAAGCCGAAGAGGCAAAGGCAGAAGCTGCCAAGGAACAGAGCGACAATCTGCTGCGGGATAAGGTCACGGAAGAAGAAATTGCAAGAATCATCTGCCGTTGGACAGGGATTCCAGTTGCTCGACTGATGGAGGGCGAACGGGAAAAACTGTTGCACATGGAAGACATCCTGCACCGCCGTGTCATCGGTCAGGATGAAGCCGTTGAAAAAGTCAGCGATGCCATCTTGCGTTCTCGTGCTGGCATTCAAGACCCGAATCGTCCGCTTGGTTCGTTCCTGTTCTTAGGGCCGACAGGTGTCGGCAAAACCGAACTCGCAAAGGCTCTGGCAGAAGCCCTGTTCGATGATGAAAACAACATTGTCCGGATTGATATGAGTGAATACATGGAGAAATTCAGCGTGAGCCGTCTGATCGGAGCTCCTCCTGGATACGTTGGCTATGAAGAAGGCGGTCAGCTGACCGAAGCTGTCAGAAGAAAACCGTACTCCGTGGTATTGCTGGACGAAATCGAAAAAGCACATCCGGATGTCTTTAACATCCTGCTGCAAGTGCTCGATGATGGTAGAATCACCGACTCGCAGGGCAGAACGGTGGACTTCAAGAATACCATTATTATCTTGACTTCCAACTTAGGTTCTCCGTATATTCTGGATGGCATCAACGCAGACGGCGAAATCTCCGAAGAGGCTCGCCAGAAGGTTGACCAGCTGTTGAAGCAGTCGTTCCGTCCGGAATTCCTGAACCGTCTGGATGAGATTGTATTCTATAAACCGTTGATGAAGACGGAAATCTATAAGATTGTAGACCTGATGCTGAACAGCTTGAGAAAGCGGCTGGAAGACAAACAGTTGTCGTTGACCGTAACGGATGCAGCCAAGGATTATATCATTGCCAACGGCTATGATGTCAACTATGGTGCTCGTCCGCTGAAGCGTTGGATTCAGCAAAAAGTCGAAACGTTGTTGGCTCGAAAAATCATCGCAGAAGACCTTGCACCGAATACCATGTTGACCGTAGATTATGACGGCAACAAATTGATTGTTCGGTAAAACGCTCATTTATGCGTATTTTTCCATAAAAAAAGAGGAAAAAAACGGCGAAACTTCTGTACATTTGTCATTTTTGCAAAGAGTTCTTGACAAATCCTTTGGAATCCGCTATAATGCGTATAGATAACGAATTATGGAGGAATTACAGTATGACAAAAACAGAATTGATTCAGGGTGTACAGGAAAGATTGGACTGCACAAAGAAAGATGCAGAACTGGCAGTAAACACCGTTTTTGAAGTGCTTACAGATGCACTGGTTCACGATGAAAAGGTTGCGATCTCAAAGTTCGGTTCTTTTGAAGTGCGTCAGCGGAACGAAAAGCTCTGCAAGAATCCGCAGACCCAGGAATTGATGATTGTTCCGGCTTCCAAGGCTCCTGTCTTCAAGGCAAGCAAGACGCTGAAGGACGCTGTGAATCAGAAGTAATCAAACACAAAGGATTTTCCAAACAAGGAAGGGAGTAATTGCAAGATGCCAAAACAGACAACAACAGAAAAGGCTGCTGCAACACCGGCAAAGAAAACTGCTAGCCGGAAAAAGGTTGTATTTACCTTACAGTTTGCAGGCAAGGAACTGACCGTAGCAGAAATGGAAGCTCTGGCAGTTGCTGCATGGATGGAACAGACTGGCGGACTGAAGAAGGACGCAAAGGATATTCAGCTCTATGCAAAGCCGGAAGACAGCATGCTGTACTACGTCATCAACGGCGAATCTGGTTCAGTTGCCCTTTAATGGAATCAACAAACAACACAAAAGCCCGTCTGTGGTTTCTCACAGACGGGCTTTTTGTTTTTATCATACTGTGTGTTACTGTTGAAACTTTGCAGCAATGGTGATTTTTTGCTTGATACCGAAAGCAATGTTTTGCATCGCCAGCAGCATCGAAACAGAACCATTTTGTTCCGCAACTTTGATGTTCTGGAAGTCCAACATGGTTTCTTCTGCTGCCTGTATCGCTTGCAGTTGTGGGCAGTTCGAGAAAGCAGCAGTTTGAATCTGCGTGACACTGGTAGGAATCACAAGCAGCCGTAATTGACTGCATCCAGCAAATGCATTTGCTCCAATTTGTGTGATACCGGACGTAATCACAACTTTCTGAATCGAGTCTTTGTAGTCGTTCCACGGAGCAGGGCTTGCATCGGAATCATCGGTCATTTCTCCCGTGCCAGAGATGGTAAGAACGCCGTCTTCAAACGTCCAAGTTGCATTTGTTCCGCAACTTCCGTTTATTGAATTGGAAAGGGTGTAAGTGGTCTGCGTTCCATCCTGAAAGGCAACTTGAAAGGTATTTGCTCCCTGATAGGTGATGGTTGCAGGGGCACGATTTTCTTTTTGCGAGTCGATGAGGACATCGGAATAAGAGCCGTCGGGATTGACGGTAAATTCAGAAACCCGAAATGGTTCATCATAGTTGTAATTGAAATCGATGAGAATGATTTTGTTGTCAACAGCAAATACATTTGTAAAGGTGCTGGATAATTTGATGTAGTTGGTGCATTTCGTCCATGTTTTTCCAGCATCTTTTGTAGCATAGACAAAGTAAGCCGTTCCGCCTGCTTCTCCGCCTTGTTCCACAAATGCAACGCCGTTGTTTCCATCCTGCATGACGAGTTTTTTGTCGTTGTATAATGCCTGACAGCGCAAGCCGCCTGAATGCAGTTCACTGTCGAAAGAATGGTTGTCAATCGTTACCGTTTCGCCATCTCCGCATGAAATCGAAACCGTACCGGATGCACTTGCTCTTGCAGGCACGGAAAAACAGGATACAAACAGACACCAGCAAAGCAGAATGCCAAACCAACGCAACAGTTGTTTTTTCATAAGAAACACCTCCAAAGAAAAATTGCAGGAACAAATTATACTTCTGTTCCTGCAATCTGTTTCAAGATTCTGTTATTTCGCAGCGTTTTCCACTGCAAATGTCAAAACGCACATCAATCCTGTTCCAATGGCAACGGCTGCCGGAAACGCTCCGCTCTTTCCGAGCAGGAGACTTGCGATTCCGCCCAGCGTTCCGATGATGGCGAGAATCGCACACACCAAAACCGGAACGTGCAGGAACAGCAGAATGCCACTCAGCAGCGAAACCACCAACGCCAGCAGACCGACCAACAGGGAACGGTCTTGCAGGGGATTTTTCTTTTCGTTCATATGCAAGGTTCCCGATTAGGCACGCAGGGTTGCACCGTGTTCTTTCAATGCTTTTAGAACCCGTTTCATGGCTGCATCTGCCTGTTCATCGGTCAGCGTGCCTTCGTGAGAACGCATCCGGATGGAGAACGAAACGCTCTTCATACCAGCAGCAATCTGTTCGCCCTTGTAAACGTCAAACAAGGTAATCTGTTCGAGGATGTTGCCAACGGCGTTCTTCATGGCAGCCTGCAAATCGCCAACCGGAACTTCGTCTGCACAAACCAGACTCAAGTCACGGGTGATTGCCGGGAACTTTGGCAGCGGCTGATAGGTGATTTCTGTCTGTGCGAGCGGCTGCATTTCGTCAATCAGCAGCTTTGCAACATAGGTGCGAGTACCGATGTCATAATTTTTCTGAACGGTCGGGTGTACTTCACCTAAATAACCAATCGGGGTTTCTCCGGCATAAATCACAGCACTTCTGCCCGGATGCAAAGCACAGATTTCACCAAACGGTGCATCTGTACCGCAAGCCTTGTAAGTGCAGTCATGCAGTCCAGCGGTTTCGAGAATGGTTTCAACCATGCCCTTGAGCGTGAAGAAATCTGCATCATCGCCATACATACCGATGGTCAGGCGGTCTGGTTCTTCCGGCAGCTTGTCCGGAGCAGTCGGCAGATATTCTTTTCCGATTTCATACAGAGCCACCGCAGCGTTCCGGTTCTTATAGTTCAGGGACAGGGTTTCCAGCATGGACGGGAGGGTTGTTGTCCGCATAACGCTGGTATCTTCGCCCAGCGGGTTGGAGATGACAACGGTCTTCCGCAGGCTGCTGTCTGCCGGCAGAGCGATTTTATCGAAATACTTCGGAGAGATAAAGGAATAGGTCAGAATGCCATAGCAGCCAACTGCAACCGTTGCATTTTCCAGTGTCCGGCGGAATTTCTGCTTCGGGGTCAGGCTGGCATTGGCAACGCCCTTGATAACCGTAGACGGAATGTTGTTGTAACCGTAAATCCGGGCAACTTCTTCAGCAAGGTCTGCCGGACGTTCCAAGTCAATCCGGAAGCTCGGAGAAATGCAGGTGTCACCGTCCACTTCGATTTCCAGCATCTTCATGGTGTCGCACATTTCTTCTCTGGAAATATCTGTACCAAGGAACTTGTTGATCCAATCCGGATCAAACGGGATGCGGTTTCTCTGTTTTTCGTTGTAATCAAGGTCAATGTGGGTGCGAACCGGTTCACCAGCTCCCAGCAGTTCAACCAGTTCAAATGCCCGTTCGAGTGTCCGCAGGCAGCCCTCTGGGTCTAGACCTTTTTCATAACGAGCAGATGCATCTGTCCGCATGCCGAGTTTCTTTGCGGTGCGGCGAACCTGTACCGGTTCAAAGTAAGCAGATTCAAATACAACGGTGTTGGTATCTTCCATAATACCGCTGTATTCGCCGCCCATAACACCAGCAACGGCAATCGGCTTTTCAGCGTCTGCAATGATGAGCATTTCCGGAGAGAGGGTTCTTGTTACGCCGTCCAGTGTGGTGATGGTTTCACCCTCGGCAGCGTTCCGAACGACAATCTTTCCATCCTTGACATACCGCAGGTCAAATGCGTGCATCGGCTGACCGTATTCCAGCATGACATAGTTGGTGATGTCTACGAGGTTGTTAATCGGACGCACACCGCTTGCACGCAGCCGTTCCCGCATCCAGCGAGGAGATGGAGCAATCTTTACATTCTTGACGATACCAGCTGCATAGCGTGGGCACTTTTCCTTGTTCTGGATTTCCACCTGCAATGCGTCCTGAATGTTGCCGTCAATGCCTTGGAAAGTCGGCTTTTTCAGGTTCAGCGGAACGTGATAGGTTGCAGCGGCTTCTCTTGCCAGACCGGTAACAGACAGGCAGTCCGGACGGTTGGAAGTGATTTCAAATTCTACCGATGTATCATTCAGACCGATGGCTTCGTGAATATCCTGTCCAATCTGACAATCTTCCTGAATGAGGAAAATGCCGTCTGCAATGGCATACGGGAAATCATGAACCGTCAAGCCCAGTTCGCCGAGAGAGCAGAGCATGCCGTTGCTTTCGACGCCACGCAGCTTGCCCTTTTTGATTTTCACGCCGTTCGGCAGTTCTGCACCGCAGAGGGCAACCGGAACGATGTCGCCAGCTTTGACGTTTGGTGCACCGGTTACAATTTGAATCGGCTGTTCCTGTCCAACATCGACCTGACAAACGACCAGATGGTCAGAGTTTTCGTGCGGAACAACAGAAAGCAGCTTTCCGACGACAACATTTTTGATTTCGCTGCCCTCTTCGGTGGCAACTTCTACCTTTGAACCGCTCATTGTCATGGCAGCACAGAAATCTTTCACAGTGGTGTCCAGTGTGACATAATCCGAGAGCCATTTCATGGATAAATTCATGCTTATAATCCTCCTTTACGCAAATGCCTTAGAACTGTTCCAAGAACCGATAATCATTCTCGAACAACAGACGCATATCCTGAATGTTATACCGCCGCATGACAATTCGTTCCAGACCCAGACCGAATGCAAAGCCGGAATAAACATTGCTGTCAATGCCGCAGCCTTCCAGAACCTTCGGGTGTACCATACCAGCACCTAACAATTCGATGTAACCCTCGCCCTTGCAGAGCCGGCAGCCCTTGCCGTAGCAGTTATAGCACATTACGTCTACTTCTGCACTCGGTTCAGTGAACGGGAAGTGGTGCGGACGCAGGCGGATTTTGCAGTCATCGCCATACAGCCGCTGCATCAGCAGTTCCAGTGTGCCTTTCAGGTCTGCCATGGTGATGCCCTTGTCAACAACCAAGCCTTCTACCTGATGGAACAGCGGGGAATGGGTTGCATCAATGGCATCCGAACGGAACACCCGTCCCGGAGAGATGACCCGAATCGGTGGCTTCTGCTGTTCCATAACGTGTACCTGAACAGAAGAAGTCTGTGTCCGGAGCAGGATGTTATCGGTAATATAGAACGTATCCTGTGTATCTCTTGCCGGATGGTCTGGCGGCAGATTCAGAGCTTCAAAGTTATAATAATCGTATTCCACTTCCGGACCATCTGCAACAGAAAAGCCCATGCCGAGGAAGATTTCCTTGATTTCGTTTTCCACGATGGTCAGCGGATGCAGACCGCCGATTTTCTTCTGCTTGCCCGGCAGTGTGATGTCCAGGGTTTCCGACTGGAGCTTCTGTTCCAGAGCAGCTTCTGCAATGGCAGCCTGCTGCTTGGTGATCGCAGATTCAATGTCCGAGCGAACGGCGTTTGCCAGCTGTCCCATAACCGGACGTTCTTCTGCGGAGAGTTTTCCCATTTGTTTCAGGATGGCGGTCAGTGCTCCTTTTTTTCCAAGGTACTGTACCCGAATCGCATCCAGCTGCTTTGCATCCGTACAGGTTTGCAGGGCAGCTTCTGCTTCCTGCCGAATGGCTTCCAATTGTTCTTTCATAAGTGACCTCCCATGTTTTTTCATTCCAGACGTCGTTTCTGCAAAACGGTGTCAATGGAGATGGCTTCGGAAAAACGGCAAACAAAAAAGACCCGTCCTGAAATAGGACAAGTCTTGCAACTTGCTTATGAACCACCCATTTCCAAAGAGCCAGCACTCTCTTGCCCTTTACGCAGGCAATACGTCTGCACCTACCATACTGCCGCAAAGCGGCAGACTTCCGCACAGCCGCTCAGAAGGGAACTTCCGTACTGGATCGGTTGCAGCATTCTTTCAGCCGAGGAATGCCTCTCTGTTGCAGGAATCACAGCCGTACTTTCTTCGTCACAGCGTTCTGCATTCTATTATACACAGTTTTCAAAAAAAATCAAGTCTTTTCTTGAAATTTTACAATTTGTATGATAGAATAAACTTACAGCTTGCCGACAAGCGAAGAATCTTACAGAAAAGAGGCAGATTATTTCATGGATCATTTTGCAGAGTATTTGGTACAAAAGCGGCCGACTTCCCAAGACCGCTTGAAACAGGGATTGATTGTTGCAGCAGCCGTTGTGTTGTCTGTTCTCATTGGGGCAATTTCCGTTTTGACAGGCTGGCTGTTCCTGCTGGTGCTGGTAATTGGAGCAATCTACGGGGCATATTACTTGCTGACCGGATGTTATACGGAATATGAGTACACCGTGACCAATGGCGAATTGGATGTCGATAAAATCGCCGGAAGGCGGAAGCGTTCGCACTTACTGACTGTTCCGGTTTCCAAGTTTACAGGGTTCGGGGTTTATACCGACCAGACCGACGACCCCTCGGATGCAACTTTATTTCTCTGTTCGGACAACACGGGAGAAAATGCATATTATGCCGATTTCACCACAGAGGAATACGGAACGGCTCGGCTGATTTTTACGCCGAATGAAGAGATGGTACAGACCATCGTTCTATTCCTTCCGGCAGCCCTGAAACGGCAGTTCCGGCAGGGCTAATGGGAAAGTGGTTATTGCTCCTTTGGCTGGGGCTGGCGAGTCTGCTGCTGTTCGGGATGATGGGAGCAGACAAGAAAAAAGCCAAACGGGGGCAGTGGCGAATCCCAGAAAAGACGTTGTTTTTGGTGGCAATTTGCGGCGGTGCAGTCGGCGGCACGCTGGGGATGTATCAGTTTCACCATAAGACGAAACATCGTTCGTTTCAGATTGGATTTCCATTTCTCGCCGTTTTGCAGCTGTTGCTTCTGGGGTATCTTTGGATGAATTAGCCAAAAAATCAAGATGTTCCGTGCATTCTGTACAATTCTTGGGGAACGGGGTTGTATAGAATGCACTATTTTTATGATAGAATGAGAAAAACATCTGTACAAGTGTCGGGAAATGTGTTATAATGAGCGATGGTAAAAAATGTCCCGAGTCCTTAAAGGAGGAATTATGAAATTACAATGGTGGAAACGCAGCTGTAGCGTTTTACTGGCAGCAGCGATGGGTTATTTTTCTATTGGGATGCCGGTTCAGGCAGAAGAAGTACCCATTCTGGAAGAACAGCCGGAACAACTAGAACCAGAAGCAACCGAAGCAATTGAAATAGAAGCAGATGCTGTAGAAGATCCGAATGTAGATGTGACAGAAGGCTCTCTTCTACAAGCGGCAATCGATGCCGGATACATGGAGAACGGAAAATTTGTATTGACTTTTTATGCGAAGAAAGCAAGCGGAACGCCGATTGAATTGACGGATGCGGAAATCAATTATTATGATGTAGACGGAAATGGAAGCGTTGATGTCAATGATGCCGTTTGCTTTTTGACGATGTATGCACGGAAAGCAGTTGGACTAGATCCCGTACCGCCGGAGGGCTGGCCGCTGACACCGCCGAATCCAAATGAATCCGAGGCAACGGAAACAACAACCACAACAACGACCACAATCCCCATTACCACGACAATGACAACCACCACAACCGTACCAACTACCACAACTACCACGACGCTCACAACAACATTACCGACCACAACCAGCACTACAACAACGACTGCAAAGGCGACAACCACGCAGAAAACAACAACAAAGGCAAGTACAACCACTACAAAAGTAACTACGCAGAAAATAACCACCATGGCAGGCACAACGACTGCAACCGGAAAGACAACCACACAGAGCGGAACGACCACTGTAACTGGAAAGACAACGGCACAGAGTGGCACAACGACTGCGACCGGAAAGACAACCGCACAGAGTGGAACGACCACTGCAACCGGAAAGACAACCGCACAGAGTGGAACGACCACTGCAATCGGAAAGACAACCGCACAGAGTGGAACGACCACTGCAACTGGAAAAACAACGACAAAAGCTCGTACAACCACAGCCACCACAAAGGCAACCACGACCACTGCAAAAACGACCGCAAAGCCGGCTGCAGCCACAACTGTGATTACATACGCAACCAAGCCGGGAATCGGAGCAGGTGCAATTTTTGAGGGTGTAGATGTTTCCGTTTATCAGGGAAACATTGACTGGAATAAAGCAAAGGCAGATGGTATTGAATTTGCAATCATGCGTGCTGGATACGGGAAATATGTCAGCCAGAAGGACAAGTATTTCGACCAGAATATGAAAAATGCAAAGGCTGCGGGCTTGCCGTGCGGGGTATATTGGTTTAGCTATGCATTAACACCAGAAGATGCCATCAAAGAAGCAGATGCCTGCTATGAGGTCATCAAGAATTACAAGCTCGAATATCCAGTATCATTTGATATGGAAACAGAAAGCCAGATGAAGTTGCCGAAAGAAACTGTTGCACAGATTATCGAAGCGTTCTGCGGCAGAATGGAATCCTATGGATATTATACCACGCTGTATACCTATGCAAGTTTCTTGAATTACAAGGTGGAAGACCGCATTTTCGACAAGTATGATATTTGGGTTGCCCATTATAACACCAGCAAGCCGGCATTCAACCGAAATTATGGCTTGTGGCAGTATTCCTGCACGGGCAGCGTTCAGGGCATTACAGGAAATGTAGACCGGGATTATGTCTATCTGGACTACGAACGGATTATTAAAAATGCACATTTGAACGGATTTTGATTCGTAAAGAAACCATGAAAAAATCGGGGGCAATTTCAAAATTGCCTCCCATTTTTTTCTTGACAATTTGGAAGTTTCTGTGTATAATAAAAGCATCTGAAATGGAAAGGATTGAAAAAAATCAGGATGAAGCGAAATGATGAGAGAAGAAAATGGCTGCCATTTTTCGTTGTCTTGTTGACATTGATGACGGTTGCAATCGTTCTTTTTTTCTATACCTGTCAGACGACAGTAAAAGTAGAAACGCCTGCACAATTTCCGATTATTACGGAAACCACGACGACGACCACGACCACTACAACCACCACAACGACTGTGACCACCACAACCACAACCACGACCACCACCACCGTATCCGTGGACTATACGATGCATATTGATATGACATCCGTAAAACAGCATAAGGCAAGCAGTCCGAAGCTGGTCGGCTGGATTTATATTCCGGATACGGTCATTGATTACCCGATTATGCAGGCAGAGGACAACAATTATTTCTTGCATCTGGACTGGATGGAACAGGAAAGCTTTGCAGGCTGCATCTATGAGGACTATCGGGGCAATATTGACAAAACAACGATGACCCTGCTGTATGGACACAATATGGCTGCCGGAACGATGTTCAGCAACATCAAGTATTTCAAAGACCCGGCTTGGGGCAAGAGCCACCCGTATTTTGAAGTTGCCTCTACCGAGAAGCGGTATCTGTATGAAGTCCTCTCTGCCAATGTGCTGTATGGAGAATCCGGAGCAGAGTTTTCTTACTGGCGACCGAATAAGGGCTTGACCATGAACAAAGAAGAGTATTTGGAATACTTACAGCAGATCAAGAAAACATCGCTCGTGTGGTACGGAAAAGATGATGTGAAAGAATATTTAGACAGCAATGTCATTGTGTTACAGACGTGCAATTCCGGCGATGATGACGGAATGCGATGCGTGATTTTTGCCCGTTGCTTAGGTGAGCGGTAATATCAACAGAAAACGGAAAAGCGGAATTGTTGCGTACAGTTCCGCTTTTTTATCCAGAACGAACAGGAGAAAGAACAATGCAAGAATTATCATGGAAAACCATTTGCGGATATTTTCCGAAGCGAAACCGAAACAGCCACAAGGGAACATTTGGCACGCTGCTTTGCATGACAGGCAGCAACCGGATGCCGGGAGCGTGTGCCCTGTCCACATTGGCAGCATTACGCAGCGGAGCAGGCTTAGTAAAGGTTGCAACCACCGAGCGAAATTTGCCGATTCTGGCATCGCAGATTTATGAAGCCGTTTATCTGCCGATGCAGACAACCGAAACAGGAGAAATCTGCTGGGAGAAGAATGCAGTTGTTTTGCAGCCAGCATTGAAACAAGCCTCTGCGGTGCTGATTGGCTGCGGTTTGGGCAATACCGCTGCCACGCAGGAATTGCTGCGAAATGTGGTGAATCTGGTCGAATGCCCACTGATTATGGATGCAGATGGTCTAAATGCCCTTGCTTCCTGCATAGATATCATGCAGAAGCAAAAACCGAATTGGATTCTGACACCGCATCCCGGAGAAATGGCACGGCTATCCGGAACGACCACTGCCGCAGTACAGGCAAATCGTCCGCAATGTGCAGCGGAGTTTTGCAAGCAGTTTTCCGGCACGTTGGTTTTAAAAGGTGCAGGCACAATCATTCAGCAGGGAACAACGGCAATTCAGAATCCGACTGGCAATCCGGGCATGAGCCGAGGCGGTTCAGGGGATGTTTTAGCAGGCATGATTGCAGCTTTCGCTGCACAGGGGCTTTTCCCGTATGACGCAGCGTGTGCCGGAGCATATCTGCACGGGCTAGCAGGTGATTTTGCAGCAGCACGATATTCCGAACAGGCAATGTTGCCGCAAGATTTACTGCATTGCCTGCCGGAAGTCTTTTTGAAGTTGGAACAGGAACGGACAGCGAAAGAATAAGAAAAAAGCTGACAGCTTTGTGCAGCCGGAAGACCAAAAACGGTATCCTTGAACAAGAAAAACGGAGGCACAGAGATGAAAATACCAATGATTGGCTTTGCATTTACCATGACAGCATGTTTTCTGATGACCGGTTGCAGCGGTGTTGGGGTTGGAGGTGGCAGTACCACATCCAGCAATCAGCTGAACACCGCTTTTACAACAGGCGTTACCATGGAACTTGAGGAGATGACCGCAGAGGGAACGATGCAGCGAGTGGGGGCAGGGGAATGGAATGTTTCCTTTTCCGAGCCGTCCCAGCTGGCAGGCGTACGGCTGGATTTCCAGAAAGGGGAAGTGACTGCCTCTTATAAAGGGCTGGCATTTTCCGTTCCGCAGACAGCTCTGCCGGCAAAGTCGATTTTGTATCAGTTTATTTTAGCAGCCGACCAGCTTGCAGAGGAGTCCACCTTGCAGGGCACATCGAAAGATGGCGGTATGGTGTTGAGCGGTGATTTGGAGGCTGGCAGCTATGAACTGACCATGACAGCAGAGGGCATTCCGGCGATTTTCTCAATGAAAAATCAAAATGCCGTTCTGACCTTTCACGATTTTGTTTCCAACGGGGCAGTGTCTGAATCAGAAACATCCGCAGAATCGGAATTGCAGACCACCGAACCTGTGCTGCAAACGGAATCAACAGAACTGGAAACAACGCTGGAATCGCAGGAATAAAAATTTTTTTGAAAAACGCTTGACAATGCGTGCGAATTCTGATATAATAAGAGAAATGAATGTGGGCAAAGACGCCTTTCTCAGAAATGAGGAAGGCGTCTTTTCTTTTATAACCTATTCATGGTAAAAGATTGCAGCCACAAGACAATAAAAAGTTACAGATGGGAGAAATGCATATCATGAAAACCAACAACCTTCATGAGGTGCTTCATATAGGAACAGAGCTTATGGAATTTCACAACAAAAAACAAGAACGGGACTTCTATGAGCCAAGATGCAGGCAGATGCAGTTCCGATAAAGTACCGGATTGCAGGGGAAACCGTTGCTTTCTTGCAGCAACCATGTCGGAGAAATAGAACAACAAACCATACGTGCCATGTTGCTTGATGGTCGACAGGCAGCATCTGACTTGCAGGGCATGAATGGGAAAACCGACAACGACCAGTTTGCAGCAGAATCAGAACGAGTTTCACTTGCGGATTTCTCTGGGCAAGAACATCGCTGGAACTGCCCGAAAGCCAACCGCATAGACGACACGAATGGCAACCGAAACGGTTGTATGCAGCTTTCATTCCAGTCGACTAGGAAGTGCTTGAAAACGATTCCAGTATAGCAAAAAGACAGGAGATGAAGAATCCTGCGATGTGCAAGAAAAAATACCGCCGTACAAATAATTTGTATTGGCGGTATTTTTATGACTCTATCTCTTCTGGTTCGGCAATCATATTATTACGGGACTGCTGATTCCGGTATTGTTTCGGTGTTAAGTGCGTGTATTTTTGGAACAGCTGAATAAAATGGCTCTGGGAGGAAAAGGCAAGCGAAGCGGCAATGCTCCGGCAGGGATAATCCGTATAACGCAGCAGATTTTTTGCCTCCTCCATTTTTTGCATGAGGATATAACTGTGAATGGAACAGCCCATTTGCTCTTGAAAGAGTTTGGAAAGATAACTGGGATGCAGCTGCAAATATTCTGCAATATCCGGAACAGATAGCTTTTTTCGGATGTTCTGGTGAATGTAATTGATACAAATTGCAATATGTTTCGAGGAAATATCTTGTTTTTGCAGCCGTTTCATTTTCAGTGCGTATTCCATACAGGCTTCATCGTGCAGGGCTTCCATGTCCACCAGTCGGTGGGTTTGGTCGGCAGATTGGATGTAGTTGTCTTGAATGTCGAACGCTTGTACTTCCGGCATGCCGGCTTGTATGCAGAAATGTGTGAGCATGGTAACAGTAACAATGAAATGATACCGCATATTTTGAACGGAAGTTTCTGAAAGAACATTGTTGTCACAGAGTTTTCGGAAATCTTTTTTTTCTAGAAATGCTTCTACTTCCTGTAAATTTCCGCTGCTGACCAATTGATAGAATCGGGAGCGGATTTCGGTTGGATAATGTAGGACTTTTTGTTTCGATTTGTTTTTTTGATAAAAATTCGTTGCCATAATGATTTTGCCCCCTGACCAAGCTGAAAATGAAACTATCTTAATTATAACACATATTTTGTAGAAACACAAGAGGCAAAATCGAAAATATGGCAATTTATTTTTGAAAAATCAGAAATTTTATGAGTTCATCATGAATCAAATCCAGATTTCCAATAAATGGGATGGTGAATCTGTGGCAGAAACTGTTCCAGAAAGACATCTTGTGATAGAAAAACGCTGGAAACATCCGAACAGGGCGAGAACCACCAGTGAGAAACCGATTGAAAATCGGGGTGCAGATAGAGCGGACATTGATTTTGGGCATCAAACAGCAGCCCCAACGGTGAGAGCGTATGCGGAAGGCAATGCAGCAGCGTACAGCATGCAGCGGTCAAGGATTCTGAACCGGATGGTGCAGGGGTTTCTTCTGGGTGCAGATAGAGTGCATAGCCGGATTGGTGCGGAATTACGCTGCAAACTGGCATGGTTGCTTCTAATTTTGACTTTTTCAGCAGGCTTTTCCATTGATTGCGGTTGGTGTAAGCCGGATGACAGTACCGCACAAATTGCAGATTGGTTCGCATGAAAAAGGAATAGATTTGTAATGCAGTCGAGTTCATATTGGTTTCTTCCCCTCCTGCTGCGGACAGACGGTATGCAAGTAGTAGTCTACAAAATGTTTCGGGGTCAGTCCGGTAAATTCTTTGCATTCCCGCTGGAAATGGGCTTGGTCGGCGTAGTGAAACATGGTAATATAGTCAGAGATGCTTTTTGCTTTATGGGATTGATGCATCATGATATGCAGGGCAGCTTGAAAGCGTGTGATACGGGCAAACATTTTCGGAGCATAGCCCAGTGCTTCCGAGAACATCCGGTTGAGGTGGCGTTCGGAATAGCAAAGCGTTTCTGCTATCTCGCTGATTTCCAATTCTCCATTGGAGGATGCCATTAAATATAGCATATCCTGTACAGTTTCCGGAACGGTGCAGGATTCCGGTTCTGTTTGTGCCAGTTCCGATTGCACGATGGCAACCCGTTCGGAGAGCTGTTCTGTTGCAAACAGTCGCTCCATCAGGGAACAGACTGCCGGAGAAAGTTGCGGAACAAAGGTTTCGGTGTTGGTGATTTCCCGAATCGAAAGTGGTATATCTGGGAAGAACATGCCCGGTTTCATCCGGATTCCGAAGTAGGCAGCATCCGGATAGACAATCAGCGGCTTTCGGGCGAGCGGAGAACCAATGAGTTCCATTTTGAATTGCTGGTCGTGCTGAATGAAGACCACATCCACGCAGCCATCTGGAATACAGACCATGAACAAATCCTGATTCTGCGAACGGTCAATAATTTTATGCGTGGAGAACTGATAGAACCGTGCGGTATAAGGCGTGGTCTGTACCAGTTCTTCATACTGCTTGACATCAAATGAAAAGAACGGTTGATGCATATGAAATTCCTGATAGGATGGATAAGCATTTTTCATCAAAAAGACTCCTTTCCGGCAGAAACGTCTTGGAATATTTCTTATTATAAAAAGGGTGTCTGATTTTGTCAATTGCACGGGAATGATTTCTTATTTTGGTATGCGACTTTTTCAATGGACTTTCAAAAATAAAGTTTCCAATGCAGAATTTTTCTGTTTTTCGGCAGTGAAAAAAGAAAAATAACGGTTTCAGGATGTCCGATTTTTTCAATAAAAGCGATAAGTGCCGTGCTATAATAGAGCCATAAACAAAAAACAAATTCGACAGATGCAAAGGTGCATGAGAACCAGATTCGTTCTCGTGCACCTTTTGTTTTTTGTTTCCCATAGCGGATTTTCCCAATATGGAAGAAATCCAGAATGACAATAGAGGAGGTCCTTGTCATGCGAATTAGCGAGCATCCCATTATTGAAAGCTACAACAAGGGAAGAAAGGTCACTTTTTCCTTTGATGGAAAGGAATTAAGCGGCTACGAAGGCGAGTCCATTGCGGCAGCACTGAAAGCAGCCGGTGTGATGGTGCATCGTTATACGGCAAAGCAGCACAAGCCCCGTGGAATCTTCTGTGCGATCGGAAGATGTACGGACTGTGTTATGATTGTCAATGGCGTCCCGAATGTGCGTACTTGTGTAACTCCATTAGAGGAAGGCATGCAGATTCAGACACAATATGGTGTAGAACCGAAGAAGGAGGACTAAAATATGAAACGACATGAATTGATTGTCATCGGTGCAGGCCCTGCCGGCTTGAGTGCAGCCATTGAGGCAAAAAAGAACGGCATGGATGTCATCGTATTTGATGAAAACCAGCGGCCGGGCGGTCAGCTGTTCAAGCAGATTCATAAGTTCTTCGGTTCAAAGGAACATCATGCAAAAGTGCGTGGATTCCGAATCGGTCAGCAGCTGCTGGAAGAAGCCGAAGGGCTGGGCGTTCGAGTAGAATTAGATGCAACCGTCATGGGCATCTATGAAAATAAAGAAGTCACCGTGAAGAAAGACGGCGAAGTCCATCACTATAAGGGCGATGCCATCATCATTGCAACGGGTGCAGCAGAAAACATGATTCCGTTCAAGGGCTGGAACATTCCGGGTGTCATCGGAGCAGGTGCAGCCCAGACCATGATGAACATTCAGGGCGTACAGCCGGGGCAAAAGATTTTGATGGTTGGTTCTGGTAATGTTGGTTTGGTTGTCAGCTTCCAGCTGTTGCAGGCTGGTTGCGAAGTGGTTGCCATTATTGATGCAGCTCCAAGAGTTGGCGGTTATGGTGTCCATGCAGCCAAACTGACCAGAACGGGCGTTCCGTTTTATCTGTCCCATACCGTTGTAGAGGCAAAGGGAACAGACCGTGTAACCGGTGCGGTCATTGCACAGGTAGACGACCATTTCCAGCCGATTCCGGGCACAGAAAAGGAATTGGATGTGGATACCATTTGTATTGCAGTTGGTTTGACGCCAATGTCCCAGCTGGCAAGCAATGCGACCTGTAACATGGAATTGATTCCGCAGAAGGGCGGTCATGTTGCCCTGCTGAGTGAATACGGCGAAACATCCGTCAGCGGCATTTATTGTGCCGGAGATGTTGCCGGAATTGAAGAAGCAAGTTCCGCAATGATTCAGGGCAGAAGCGTTGCCTCTCATGTCAGCATGAAGGCAGGCTATCTCACCGAGGCAGAATTTGAAGAAAAGTATACGGGTTACCAAGAAGCATTGGGTCAGCTGCGGCAGGGAATGTTTGCTCCGAAGAATAAGGGCAGAAACGACTTTACCGAAACCGATGAAGGCTATCCGATTTCCAAGACCTTGCTGGCACACGGTTATATGACCGAAGAAGAACTGGCAGCATTTCCGGCAGCTTCTTATCAGAAGCCGGGCATTCATCCAGTGATTGAATGTACGCAGAACATCCCGTGCAACCCCTGTCAGGACGCATGTAAGTTCGGATGTATTAAGGTTGGGGCAAACATCACCCGTCTTCCGGCAATTGATGAAGAGAAGAAGTGTACGGGCTGCGGCTTGTGCGTTGCATCTTGTTCCGGTCAGGCAATCTTCCTAGTAGATGAAACGTATGAAGAGGGCTATGCATCCATTGCGTTCCCGTATGAATTTTTACCAATGCCAAAGATTGGCGACAAGGGAACGGCACTGGATCGGCAGGGCAAGCCCGTCTGTGAAGCAGAAATTGTCGGCGTAAAGCGTGCACCGATTATGGATAAAACCGCAGTCGTTACGATGAAAGTACCGATTGCATTTGTAAAAACGGCAAGATTTTATCGGCCGCTTGTCTGAGAGAGGGGAAGGTGTCAATATCATGCGTAAGATGATTCGTGTTGCAAATCCAGAACCGTTCGTTGCAAAAGACGATGACGATATGATTATCTGCCGTTGCGAAGAAATCACAAAGGGCGAGATTCGGAAAGCCGTTTATGACGGCATGCGAACCACCAACGAAGTAAAGCGGTATTTGCGTGCTGGAATGGGACTTTGCCAAGGGCAGACCTGTCAGCGGCTGGTACAAGGCATCATTGCCGCAGAGTTAAAGACAAGACCGTCTGAGTTGGGAATGATTCAGGGACGTGCTCCGGTTCGTCCGGTCGAGATTCTCACATTCAGTAAGAATATTACAGACGTAAAGGAGGACTAAGCCATGCTGGAAAAACGAGAAGCAGATGTCATCATCATTGGCGGCGGTATTATGGGATGTGCGACCGCTTATCGGCTCGCAAAGCAGGGCGTGGACGTTCTGGTGCTGGAGAAGAAAGAAATCGGGAACGGCGGTTCTTGCCGGAATGCCGGCGGTGTTCGGCAGTCTGCAAGAGATCCGAAAGAATTGCCGTTGGCAATGTATGCCGTTGCAAACATCTGGCCGCACCTGAGCGAAGAGTTAGGCGTGGATGTTGAATACCATCAGGGCGGCAACCTGCGGCTTGGTCTGACGGAAAAAGATATTAAGGTGTTGGAAAACCACACTGCAAAGAGCTTGAAACTGGGCTTGGATGTCAAGATGATTAGTGGCGACGAAGCACGGGAAATCTGCCCGTATATGTCGAAAGAAGTCGTTGCTGCAAGCTGGTGTCCAACTGACGGACACGCAAACCCCTTGAAAGCAACCTTAGGCTTTTACCGGAAAGCGTTGGAACTGGGCGTTACATTCATAACAGGGGTCAAGGTAGAAGCATTGGAAAAAGTAAAGGGTAGAGTCCGCAGAGTTCTGACGGATGACGGCGTTTATGAAGCAGACCAGATTCTGTTGTGTGCTGGCTATGAGTCCCGAAAGATTGCGAACACCGTTGGCGTAGATGCTCCGGTAGAACGGCAGTTCAACGAAGTTCTGGTAACAGAAGCCCAGCCGAAGATGTTTGATATTATGATTGGTGTCGCTGGCGGTGAATTTTATGGACATCAGTCCGAACACGGTTCGTTTGTATTGGGCGGCAACAGCGGCTTACAGGCGTTCACCTCGAACAATGACAATTTCGTCACCAACAGCCTGACTGCTCCCTGTATTTCACGAGGCATTATCAAGTATTTCCCGATTCTGGATAAGGTGAAAGTCGTTCGTACTTGGTCGGGTTGGTATGACCAGTGTATCGACGTGCTGCCGGTTATCGACAACGTGAAAGAAGTGCCGGGTTTGACGGTTGCCTTTGGATTTAGCGGACATGGTTTTGGTATCAGTCCAGCCGTTTCCATCGCCCTGAGCGAACTGATTCTAAACGGCAAGTCCACCACCATTGACATCAGTCAACTGAATTATGACCGCTTTAAGGCAAAGGGTTAATTTCGCAAAGGAGGGATTGCTTGATTCTACACAATGACGCTGTGGATGCCATTTTGACACGAAGAAGCATTCGCAGCTATCAGGCAAAACAAATTTCCGAAGATGCATTGGAAACCATTCTGACTGCGGGGCAATTTGCCCCCAGCGGAATGAATCAGCAGTCTGCAAAGGCGATTGTTGTCCAGAGCAAAGAACGGATGCAACAGTTGGTGCAGCTGGCGAAAGCAGCAGAGCAGGTTGACCACAACCCGTTTTATGATGCACCAACCGTCATTCTGGTGTTTGCCGATGCGACCCAACTCGCACCGATCGAAGACGGCTGCAATGTACTGGAAAATATGATGCTGGCAGCACATGCCATCGGTTTGGGCAGCTGCTGGATTTATGCAGCAAAGGTGCTGTTTTCAACCGAAGAAGGTGCTGCGTTTCAGAAAGAACTGGGGCTTTCCGAAACCGATCAGATTGTGGGTTCGATTGCGGTTGGTTATCCCGACGGTGCAGCTCCGCAGCCAAAGCCACGCAAGGAATCATTTTTCCGAATTGTGTAAAAATAGGGCTTGACAAATTGCAGGGGATGTGCTATGATGAAGTTGCATAAAAGTGCAAGGTTCGACTGGCGGTTTCACTGACAAAATCGCCAAATCGAATCATAATAACAATCAAATATTTTATGGAGGGAAATACCAATGAGCAGATTTACAATTCCAAGAGATCTTTACCACGGCAAGGGTTCGTTAGAAGAACTGAAAAACTTGCAGGGCAAAAAAGCCATGGTCGTTGTTGGCGGTGGCTCGATGAAGCGGTTTGGCTTCTTAGATCAGGCGGTTGCCTATCTGAAAGAAGCTGGCATGGAAGTCGCTCTGATCGAAGGCGTAGAACCGGATCCGTCTGTTACCACGGTTTTAAAGGGTGCAGAAAAGATGCGGGAATTTGAGCCGGATTGGATTGTTGCCATGGGCGGCGGTTCTCCGATCGATGCTGCAAAGGCAATGTGGGCATTCTATGAATATCCGGATACCAAGTTTGAAGACCTTTGCACACCGTTTAATTTCCCGACATTGCGGACAAAGGCAAAGTTCTGTGCAATTCCGTCTACATCCGGTACGGCAACCGAAGTAACTGCATTCTCGGTTATCACCGACTATGACAAGGGTATCAAGTATCCGCTGGCAGACTTCAACATTACGCCGGATATTGCCATTGTTGATAGTGCACTGGCAGAAACCATGCCGAAGAAGCTGGTTGCACATACGGGTATGGATGCCATGACACACGCAATTGAAGCATATGTTTCCACGCTGCACTGCAATTATACCGATGCAGTTGCTCTGCACGCCATCAAGATGATTCACAAGGAACTGAAGAAGTCCTTTGACGGCTGCATGACTGCAAGAGCAGAAATGCACGATGCACAGTGTCTGGCAGGCATGGCATTCTCCAATGCTCTGCTGGGAATTGTACATTCTATGGCACATAAGACCGGTGCTGCTTATACCGGCGACCATATCATTCACGGCTGTGCAAATGCCATGTACCTGCCAAAGGTCATCAAGTACAATGCAAAGAATGAAGAAGCTGCGGAACGCTATGCACAGATTGCAGACCATATCGGTCTGGGCGGCACGACCACAGCAGAAAAGGTCGATGCTCTGATTGCAGAACTCCGTTCGATGAATGACCAGCTGGACATTCCGCAGGCAATCAAGTTCTATGGTGCAGGCGGCGTGAAGGCAGAAACTTCTATCATTGATGAAGCAGAATTCTTGGAAAAGCTGCCGGCTGTTGCAGCCAATGCCATCGGTGACGCTTGCACCGGCTCGAACCCACGGCAGCCATCGCAGGAAGAAATGGAAAAGCTGCTGAAGGCTTGCTATTATGATTTGGAAATTGATTTCTAAATTTTATTTCGATAAAAAAGAATTTTCCAAAAAGAAAAAGGATTTTTTCGTTTTGCAGAAAACCGGTTGACAAATTGAAATCGGCTTGCTATAATAAGCACATCAAAACAAAAGATACCCCATACCAAAGAAAAGCGGACAACGAGGTCAAAGAAAACCAGTTGTCCGCTTTTTCTTATTTTTAAAAGCGAAAACCAAGACAATGGCGTCTATTTCAGTCCCATTGCCTTGTTTTTTTATTTGCCCATATGGAGGGGGAACTTCCATAAATAGATGAATAAAGGAGCGTATCAACATGAGTTATCCGAAGGTAGACATTCTGTATTTAAGTGAAAAGGATATGCTGGCAGCTGGCGTAAACAACGTCGTTTCGTGTACCGACTGTATGGAAGAGGTTGTAAAGCTGTTGGATGATGGCGATTACCGGATGGGCGGCGAGAATGGAAATTCTCACGGCTGCATGATCAGTTTTCCAGACAACCCAGAATTTCCGAACATGCCGAAGAATGGACCTGACAGACGGTTCATGGCAATGCCGGCATATTTGGGCGGAAAGTTCGATATGGCTGGCGTGAAGTGGTATGGTTCTAATGTAGAAAATCGGGAAAAGGGTTTGCCTCGTTCCATCCTGATGGTCATTCTGAACGACAAGGAAACGGGTGCACCAAAGGCATTCCTCTCCGCAAACCTTATCAGTGCATATCGTACCGCAGCGATTCCGGGCGTTGGTGTAAAGCTGCTGGCGAAGAAAGATGCAAAGGTTTTGGGTGTTGTTGGCCCTGGCTTCATCAATAACATTACAATTGAAACATTTGCAGCATTGCGTCCAACTTTGGACACTCTGAAGATTAAGGGACGTGGCAGAGCCTCCATTGACCGTTGTATTGCTTATGTCAAGGAACACTGCCCGCAGTTCAAGAACGTTATTGTTTGCGACACGCTGGAAGAATGCTGCAAGGATGCGGATATTATGACGATTGCCGTTTCTACACCGACTGGCGGTCATCAGAATTACCCATTCATCAAGCGGGAATGGCTGAAGCCGGGATGTCTGGTTTGTGCACCGGGTGCAGTAGATTTCCCAGATGAATTGGTTTGCGACCCGACTGTGAAGCTGGTCGTTGATAACAAGAAGCTGTATGAAGCATGGGCAGAAGAATATCCGTACCCGACTTTTGATAAGATGTTCCTGCTGGGTGATAAGTTCACCGACTTGGCACACGATGGAAAGTTGGATTGGGGCATTGTGCAGAACATCGGTGCAATTGCAAACGGAAAAGTTCCGGGCAGAGAATCGGATGACCAGATTATTTTGTATTCCATCGGCGGTATGCCAGTAGAAGACGTTGCATGGGGCAAGACCGTTTATGAAAATGCACTGGAAAAGGGCATTGGTGTTACTCTGAATCTGTGGGATCAGCCGTACTTGTATTAATAGAATGTTACAAGAATGAAATAAAATCATCCGCCGCTTTTCAATGGAGAAGGTCTGCTGAAAAGCGGCGGTTCTTTTGAGGATAGAATGGGAGGGAGTTTGATATGGCTGGAAATGTTGCATTTATGTTTCTCTGTACCATCATGGTGCTGGGAATGACACCAGGGTTAGGGATGTTTTATGGCGGCATGGTACGGCGAAAGAACGCCTTAAATACAATGATGTTTTGTTTCGCCATGATGGGAATCGGCATGCTGCTGTGGGTTTCCATTGGGTATTCGCTTTGCTTTGGCGAAGACCATGGCGGTATCATTGGCAATCTGCACTATGCATTTTTGCAGAACGTGCCGTGGACATCGGACAGTGACGAAGTTCCGCCGATGATGCTGGCGTTGTTTAATATGATGTTCGCTGTCATTTCTCCGGCAATTATTCTCGGCTCGCTGGCAGAGCGAATGAAGTTTTCCAAAATGATGCTGCTTTGCATTATCTGGACGCTGGTGGTCTATTATCCGCTGGCACATATGACATGGGGCGGCGGATTCTTAGATGACCCGATTGGTTCAATTGACTTTGCAGGCGGAAATGTCATTCACATCAGCACGGGTGTTTCCGGTTTGGTTGCCTGCATGATTTTGGGCAAAAGAAAAGGCTTTGGGGCAATGTCCTATCATCCACACAATATTCCGTTGTTCCTGATTGGTGCAGCCGTGTTGTGGGTCGGCTGGCTGGGCTTCAACTGTGGCTGTGCTGGTGGTGCAAATGAAATTGCCATCTTGACTTTGGCAAATACTACGATTTCTTCCGCAGCAAGTATGGTGGTTTGGATGCTGATGGAAACCATCCTACAAAAGAAATGTACGGTTATGGGTGCGGTAACCGGTGGTATCGTTGGCTTGGTCGGCATTACGCCGGGAGCAGGTTATGTCCCAATTTGGTCAGCGTTTTTGATTGGTGCGATTGCAGCCCCGATTTGTTTCTTTGCCATCAGTAAGGCAAAACAGAAGTTCGGCTATGATGATGCTTTGGATGCCTTTGGATGTCATGGCGTTGGCGGTATCTGGGGTGGCATTGCCACCGGATTATTTGCCAACAGTTCTGTAAATGCAGCCGTTCCACACAATGGTCTGGCCTTTGGAGAATGGCGGCTGTTTGTTGCACAGCTGGCAGCCAGTGCCATCAGCATTGCCATTGCAGCTACTTTTACCGCTGTGATTATGCTGATTCTCAAAAAGTGCGGCGGTGTTCGGGTATCGGACATGGAAGAAGCACAGGGCTTAGACCAAATCGAACACGGCGAGCGTGCATATCCGGCATTCAATGGCTTAGACTGAGAAAGGGTGTGACCATATGAAAAAAATTGAAGTCATTTTCCGACCGGAAAAATTAGAACCGCTGAAAGAAACGCTGTTGGAGGCAGGTATTAAGGGGGCAACCTTCTATCAAGTCAGCGGCTGCGGCAACCAGCACGGCTGGATTGCCTATCACCGAGGCAGCGAAGTTATGATGAACACCTTGCCAAAAGTGTATATGATGACGGTTGTACCAGATGCGGAAGTGGACGAGATTTTGAAGCTGATTAAACAGTGTGTCTATACCGGAACAGTCGGAGATGGAAAGATTTTCATTTCTACCGTGGATGAATGTATCCGGATTCGGACAAACGAAACGGGTGATACGGCTTTATAAAAATCCAAATAGAACAAACAATCCTGACGAATTGGCATTTCCCGTTCGTCAGGATTTTGTGAGTAGAAAGCAAGATGGGACAGATGAACCGACAACCAATCATTGGTGTAACGCCATTAGTAGATGCAGCAAAAGAAAGTTATTGGATGCTGCCCGGCTATTTCAACGGGATTTTACAGGCAGGCGGATTGCCGCTGATGTTGCCTTTGATGACCGATGCCAGCCGGATTGCACAGCTCTGTCATTTGTGCGATGGTATTCTATTGACGGGTGGGCAGGACATCCAGCCGGAATTATACGGGGCAGAACCACTTCCATGCTGTGGCGAATGCAGTCCGGAACGGGACACGATGGAATTGCAGTTGCTGGAACTGGCATTTCAACAGGATTTGCCTGTTTTGGGCATCTGCCGAGGAATTCAGCTTCTGAATGTCTGCTTTGGCGGAACGCTGTATCAGGATTTACCGGAGCAGGTTTCCAATTCGATTTCCCATCACCAAATACCGCCCTATGATCAAGCCAGTGCATACTGTTTCGGTGTTGCCAGAAACGCCGTTGGCAGCCTTGCTGGAACAAGAAACATTGGCAGTGAACAGCTATCATCATCAGGGCATTTTGAAATTGGCAGAAACCTTGCAGCCCATGGCAGTTGCACCAGATGGATTGATCGAAAGTGTGTGGCTGCCGGAGAAAGCGTTTGTGTGGGGCGTGCAGTGGCATCCAGAATATGATTACCAGAAAAATGTTGCCAGTCAGCAGATTTTTCAGGCGTTTGTACAAGCTGCCGGCAAGCAGGAAAAATGAGAATTTTTCATGGATATGGGGTTTGCACTTGATTTTTTCCGGAAAACGTGTTACACGAATAGCATGAATAATGACTGATAACAGCATTGCCGGAACAAGAAACATTGGCAGATTTTTCAGGCGTTTGTACAAGCTGCTGGCAAACAGAAA
>OGDN01001351.1_pt1 | contig 41230 bp, 34 predicted proteins | sample 1570271 | NCBI WGS metagenome assembly OGDN01 (sample SAMEA4384481, study PRJEB24528) | human gut metagenome | reverse complement strand
GAGGCGAAATTCCGCAGCGAACCGCTCACGCAGAGCATGATTCAGCAGGAAATCGAGCAGGTCAGGCGGACGGGGATGAATTGTTATCGGTATGCGTTTATCTCACGGAGCGGATTCGATGCGCAGGCGGATGAAGGGGTGGAGTTGATTTCGCTCGAGAAATTGTACGAATGAGTTTGAATAATAACAATCGGAAAGCCGAAAAATACCTGCTTTATCGTATCAAGAATATAAGAAAATAGAGGTGGAAATATGATTAGTCCAGATTTGCCCATTACGAAATCTGAAGAGGATGTGTTAAACAGAAGTAATTTTGCAAAGAATCTTGCACAAGCAGTGATACAGTGTACATTTCCAACTTCTTTTTCTATCGGCTTATATGGAAAATGGGGAAGTGGCAAAACATCTTTATTAAATATGGTGATAGAGGAAATAGAGAACATTGAAGAGAGTACGATTATTCTCAGATTTAATCCATGGCTATGTTCTGACCCGAAACAGTTGGTAATTCAATTCTTCAAACAGATGTCTGCGGTAATAAAATTAAAAAAACCAGCAGAAGAAAAGGTATGGGAATTAATTGATCAATATGGTGATATGTTTGAAGCTGCAGGAATAATTCCTATTGCGGGGGAAATGATACAACAAGCAGGAAAAGCTATTACAAAAAAAGCGAATGAACAGGTTAAGGAAAGAAAGGATAACCTACAAAAAAGTAAAGATCAGATAATTGATAGGATTATAAAGGAAAAAATAAAAATCGTTATTACTATTGATGATATTGATCGGCTTTCGGAAGAAGAAATCATTGCAGTCTTTCAGTTAATTAAAGCATTGGCGGATTTTCCTAATACGATTTATATTTTGGCTTTCGATTATAAAACGGTCGTTCAGGCACTGGGAAAGGTACAAAATGGAGATGGTAGGGAATATCTGGAAAAAATAATTCAGGTTCCGTTTGAAATTCCTGCACCTGACATGGATAGTATCTATGATACGCTTTTTTCTAAGATTAACTCAATTATTGGGGATGTTTCAGAGGAACAATGGGACAAAAATGAGTGGACAGAACTTTTCGAGTTTGGAATGAAAAAGTATATCCAGTCTATTCGTGATGTCATTCGTTTTGTAAATGTATTCTTTCTGAAATATGGGATTTTAAAAGAAGAAACAAATCTTGTTGATTTAATTGGACTTACGACGCTACAAGTATTTGAACCATATATATATTCAAAAATGATAATCTATAAGGACATATTGTGCGGAAATGATTTTAGTATTGCACATGCAGAACAACAGGAAAAAGAGAAAAAGATAAAAGATTTTCTTAATCAACTGATACCAGATGATGAGACGGTAGATAATAAAGATGCTGCTTCAAATATAATAGGGATTTTGTTTCCTAAAATAAGAAATATAGCGGATATGCCGTATGGAAGGGGAAGAAATTACATACGGCAAGGATTGATTTCAAACAATCGAATCTCGGTTCCAGCATGCTTTGATAGATACTTCTCACTCTCGCTTGAAAGTGATGCTATACCAACTCCTCTAATTAGGTATTTGATTTATGAAGCAAATGAATTGGAACTTGATAAAAATATAATGGAAATTTACAAAAATGGAAAAATAAAGTGTCTATTAGATAAAATAGCGGCATATGCAAATGATAAAAAGACGATAAGATTATCATGTGATAGAGCTTCATTGATTATTATGGTACTTTCACGAAAATGGAGTTGTTTTAAAGTAGATGATAGAGACAAGGACTTCTTTTCAATACCATTTGTATGGAAGTATCTTTATTGTGTTGATCCGTTGCTGAAAAGGATTGACTCAAGTAACCGTTTCTCTGTTATTTGCACAATTTTTAAAGATGAATCTGTTCAACCGTCCACATTGGCGCTTCTTTTGGATGATTTCGAAAATCAGCTTGGCAGATTTACGGAAAGAAAATCAAAAGAAAATGATGCTGTTTTTTCTCTAGAAGAAGTCTTGATACTCGAAGATATATTTAAAAAGCGTTCAATAGAGGTAATCGATTCTCGACTTGTGTTGCAACAATATAATGGATTGAATTTTTTATGGATGCTGGGACAGATTGACGCTGAGCTAGCAAAAGAAAAAAAGAAAACAATTATTACTGATGATTTTTCGCTCTTAAAGATTATAGACTATTGTGTATCGAAAGGATCAGTGGCGAGCACATCGATCGAAAAAATACGGAAAGTGAATAAAAAAGCTTTGGAAGAGTTTATTGATGTTAATGAGGCTTATAGACGAATTAAAGAATATATGGAAACCGAAGAATTTTATAAGTCACCAGAAGATGAAAAAATAAGTGCAATGGCATTTATACTCGTTATGGAAAATACAAATCGTGAAGTGACAATGGAAGATAGCATATCGGAAGAAACAGCCAAGCGTGAGCTGAAAAAAGTGTCCAAGGATAGCGGGAAAGAATAAAATGTTGCATTTGACCATGATGGACATTATGAAGGAATAGATGCGCCAATGGCGGAATAGAGTATTTATATATATCAAACGACATTTTATTGTGCAATTTGTTATAAATAAAAGAAAAATCCTTTACCTGTCAAGAGCGAAGGAATAGCGACATCGACCTAAACCGTTCGGAATTTCTGAACAGTTGAAATGTCCACGGGTTTACCGTATTCATAAATGGGCTTGATACACACAAAACTTCCGTCCTCAATCGTCTCACATCCGCCCCGTCATCCATGCCTTTTATTTCCAATTTTGATTTTTCATACCCGAAGTGTCATGTGTTCGAATCACATTGCCGCTACCAGAGAATCCAGTCAAGTTGATTGCTTGGCTGGATTTTTTTTATTGCATAAAATCGCCCGCGTGAGCAAGACTTTGATGCGTGGCAGACTTCGGCGGAAGTGAAGGCGGGCTCAGCCCGCTTTTTTATTCGCTTTTTTCGATATGCCTGTGCAATCAGCGCGTACAACGAAAAGAAAAATCTTCAAATGATTGTTTTTGCTGTTTTTCACAACATAACAAACTCGGACTAAACCGAGTCAGAGATGACCGAGTAACGCAGCAGTTTGTATCGGCTCATCCGCTTCAGCATGCAGAAAAATATTCGGCATTTTTGCGCTTCTTCGCACAAGCTCTTTCGGCTGCTTGTGATGACTTCCTCGTTCAGCTGTACAATCTTCTCGGACATAATTTACTCTCCTTTCTGAATGGTGTGTCGTAACTTTCATTCTACCAGAGTTTGTAAACTATGTCTTTTTCAATTTGCGCAATTCATTGTACTTTATCCAGAGCAAAAATACGAGAGCTGCTGCTAAGCGGCAACATCAGCAGCATAGGTAGTCACTCCTTTCTTGATTTTGGGTAATAAATAACCCGCTGACTTTCACACATACGGCATAGTCAGCGGGCAGAATATAAGTTATTCTGTTCAATAATTAAACCTACAAAACAGATTTCATCGTAATGTTTTTGCCTGTTTCAATGCACAAATCATTGAATCGACGCCTAATAGTGCCGTATAGCTATTGTTGGTTTTTCTGAAAGCAGGCGTGTAATAAACATTGTTTTCAGCATCAAAACAGAATTGTTCAGCAGTTAGTTCTTTCATCTCACGCGCCAATAGATTACTTCCATAGAAGCGGCGGAGAAAGTCGATTCCCGCACACATGGCAGCGACAGGTTTCTTTTCGCTAATAAAATGTGTGACGCACGTTTTTATCACATTGGAGTCTCTATAATTGTTCAATAAACCAATTCCACCGGGTATGATCAATGCATCGTATTCTGCAAAATCAACCTCATGAATATCTTTAATGCGTCCCCTGCCGATGCGGGCTGCTTCTATAAGGATATTCCGCTTTTCTGCCATCTGTTCTGTCAGGTGGTTAACAGACTGAAAGGAAACATTTTCTGCGACAGGAGTGTAATCACACCCATATTTATCAAGCGCTGCATACGTCAGAATTACTTCTTCTATACATGAACCATCACCGAGGCCACAGCCTGCTAATAAAACTAAATACTTCATTTGTTTTCACCTCCACAACTCACGGTTTGCCAACGACTTCTTACTGATAAGCATAGCATATAAAGCGACTTGCATCAACGCCTTCTTCATGGTAAATCAGCGACCTTTTTATGAACACCGTTCTGTTTTGCCTGTTCACTCGCCGCCCTGCGCCGTTCTCGATAAAGTGGAATGTGATCTCTGCCAGTACCTCTCCGGCGAAGAAAAGTATTCTCAACTCTTCGAATGCTTTGGCCGCGACGCGACATCCGTCCACTGCTTTCTCAATGCAGAAGGTCTGCCGATCCCGGTAAAGAAATATTTTCCAGCGCTTGACGCGATCTTGCGCCAAAAAGACCCGCCTCAGTAAGGCGGGTCTTTTTGATTGAGCTCTGTCAAAAACCGTCCCAGTGCGGGGTTCTGGTTGCCGCTCTGCCAGGCGGCGATGATCTCTTCCTCCTCCCCTTCGCCCACGAGCGGGACGAAGACGAGGTTGTCGGCATTGTAAAGGCGGTCGGTGCAGTAGTCGGGCAGGAGTGAGATCCCCTCCTCCGCCGCGACCATCATCAGGATGCTTTCGGTGTCCGCCGAGCGGAAGAGAATGTTCGGCTTGTAGCCCGCCTCGGCGTAGCGCTGCATGAAAAAGGCGTCGCCGTAGGAATCGGGCGCGGCGTCGGGCGACATATATAAGATGTTCTCCCCGCGCAGCTCTTGCCGCGTGAGCTGGCGGCGCTGCGTGAGCGGATGGCCCGCATAGAGCGCGACAACGAGCCGAGCCTTTTCGACCGTCTGAAACGTGACGCCCTCCTGTGTGCGCAGGTTTGTCGAGTCCCAAGTGAAGACGATGTCATACTCCTGATGGAGTAACCCCGCGGCCAACACATCCGTCGAGCAGCGGTAGAAGGTGATGAGAACGTTGCTGTTCTTCTGGTGGAAGTGGCGCATCAGGACCGAGAGGTCGCTGCGCTCGTAGCCGCGCACGTAGCCGACGCGCAGCGTGCCGGTCAGGCCCGTCGCCGCGTCGTGCACGCGCTCCTGCGCGCGGCTCATGCGCTCTAAGATCGCTTTTGCGTCCAAAAGAAACGACTTGCCCGCGCTCGTCAGGCTTACAGGGCGTGTGCTGCGGTCGAAGAGCTCGCAGCCGAGCGTCTGCTCAAGCTGCTGGATCTGCTGCGTCACCGCGGTCTGCGAGATGTAATACTGCTCCGCCGCCTTTGTGAAGCTCCGGTGCTCCGCGGCGGAGACAAAATAGCGTAGCTGATTGCGATTCATGTACTCATTTCCTCATAACATAAGTTTTGCTTATTATATCATCCGATAATCGGTCTTGTAAAGCCCATCTTCCTGCGGTAAGATAAGCACATCGTTCATAAATCTTTTACAAATGAGGTCGATCAACATGAAACGCGAATCGTTCCGCTCCCGCCTAGGCTTCCTGCTCGTCAGCGCGGGCTGCGCCATCGGCATCGGCAATGTCTGGCGCTTCCCCTATGTGACGGGCAAAAACGGCGGCGGCTATTTTGTTCTCTTTTACATTCTGTGCCTGCTCATCATGGGCGTTCCCGTGCTGACGATGGAGCTGGCCGTCGGCCGCGCGAGCCACAAGAGCGCGATCCTCGCCTACAAGACGCTCGAAAAGCCCAAGTCCAAGTGGCACATCCACGGCTGGTTCTGCCTGATCGGCTGCTACCTCTTGATGATGTACTACACGACGGTTTCCGGCTGGATGGTGAGCTACTTTGGCAGGTTCCTGACCGGCAAGTTCTACTCCGGCATGCCCGCGGAGGACGCGTCCGCCGTGTTCGGCCAGCTGCTGTCCGATCCAGTCGAAATGGGTATTTTAGCAGTCGCTATCGTCATCGTCGGCTTCATCGTCTGCTCGTTCGGCCTGCAAAAGGGCCTTGAGCGCGTGTCCAAAGTGATGATGATCGCGCTGCTCGCGCTCATCCTCATTCTCGCCGTTCACAGCCTGACGCTCTCCGGCGCGGCGGAGGGCATGAAGTTCTATCTGCTCCCCTCGATGGATTCCATCCGCGAAAACGGCCTGCGCAGCCTCATCACCGACGCGATGAATCAAGCATTCTTCACGCTCTCTCTCGGCATTGCCGCGATGGAGATCTTCGGCAGCTACATGTCCGATGACCACGCCCTCGCCGGTGAGTCCATCCGCATCTGCGCGCTCGACACCTTCGTTGCGCTCATGGCCGGCACGATCATCTTCCCCGCGTGCTTCTCCTACGGCGTAGCGCCCGACAATGGCCCGTCCCTCCTTTTCGTCACGCTGCCGCAGGTGTTCGTCAACATGGCGGGCGGCCGCTTCTGGGGCACGCTGTTCTTCCTCTTCATGATGTTCGCGAGCATGTCCACGGTGCTGGCGGTGTTTGAAAACATCCTCGCCGTCTGCATGGATACCTTCGGCTGGAGCCGCAAGAAGGCCGTGCTCATCAACGGCCTTATGCTGATGCTCCTGAGTCTTCCCTGCGTGTTCGGCTACAACATCTGGAGCGACTTCCACCCCATTCTCGGTAAGGACGTGCTCGACAGCGAGGACTTCCTTGTGAGCAACCTCCTGCTGCCCATCGGCTCGCTCGTGTATCTGCTGTTCTGCGTCACGAAGTGGGGCTGGGGCTTTGACAAGTATCTCGCCGAGGCCAACAAGGGCGCGGGCATCAAGCTCTCACCCAAGCTCAAGCCCTATTTCCAGTGGGTGCTGCCGATCCTGATCGTCATCATCCTGCTCCAAGGCCTGCTGTAAATTTGCTATTCTCTCATCTCTCATATCTCTCAAAAGGAAAAAGCCGCAGTGAAATTCATTGCGGCTTTTCCCTTTTTCCGCTTCCTTCGCAATTATGAACTCCGTGTAAATTCGCATATAACTCGTAAATATATTTATATAAATCTATTGACAAAATTTGTTCACGTGCTATGATAGCATCCAGAAAGAAAAAGAACCCCAAGGAGGCGCATGATGAAAAAAAACCTGTACAGTCTGACGCTGTCAGATGATGTGGTGCGCGAGGTCGACGCGCTGGCCCACCGGATGGGCACGAACCGTTCGGCGCTCGTCAACCAGATTTTGGCCGAGTACGTCTCCGTGCCGACGCCCGAGCGCCGCTGGAACGATATTTTCGAGGCCATCGAAGAGTTGATGACGCCCACGCGCGAGCTGGTGCCATTCTTTGCCCCCGGCTCGTCCACAATGTCGCTCAAATCGAGCCTATCGTATAAGTACCGCCCGACGGTCAAGTACGAGGTCGATCTGAGCAGCGGCGACGGCCAGACGATGGGCACGCTGAACATCGTGTTCCGCACGCAGTCGGCGGCGCTGATCTCCGCAATGACGAGCTTCTTCCGGCTCTGGGTGCAAATCGAAGACAAGTGCCTCGCACCGCTTCTCGGCAGCTCCATTTCCTGCGCGCTGTACGACGGGCGCTTCGTCCGTCCGCTCGCGATGCCACGCGGAAAGGCGCTGACTGCCGATGATGTCGCCGGTGCGATCAGCGCTTATGTCCAGCTCTTCGACCGGCTGCTCAAGGGCTATCTCGACGGCTCGCTCTCCGCGAGCGATGTTGAAATGGCTTACCGCGGCGATCTGCGAAGCAGAACGCTGCTGATTTAATCACTTAATTGTAAAAAACACGAATTTGAGGTGAACTTGAATGAATGCTGAAAAATATACGCAAAAGGCTTTGGAAGCCGTCAAGACCGCGCAGAACATGGCGCAGGAAAACGGCAACCAGTATGTAACGACCGAACATTTGCTCTATGCCCTGCTCGATCAGGACGGCGGACTGATTGGGTCACTGTTCGGTAAGATGGGCGTCGATTGCGACGGCTTACTCTCCGAGCTCGACACGCTGATCCGCAATCTGCCCCGCATCTCCGGCGGCAGCGGCGAGGTGTACGCCTCGCCCGAGGTCGGCAAGATCCTGAACCTTGCCGAAAAGACCGCCGAAAAGCTGCACGACGAGTATCTCTCCGTTGAGCACCTGATGCTCGCCATCTTCTCCGAGGGCTCGCAGAGCGTGCGCCAGCTGCTCTCCAACCATGGCATCACGAGAAGCCGCTTCTCCGATGAGCTTGCGAAGGTCAAGACCTCCCCCGTGACGAGCGACAATCCCGAGGATTCCTACGACGCGCTCAAGAAGTACGGCACGGATCTCGTCGAGCGCGCCCGCACGAAGGAGCTTGACCCCGTCATCGGCCGTGACGCAGAGATCCGCAACGTCATCCGCATTCTGTCGCGTAAGACGAAGAACAACCCCGTACTCATCGGCGAGCCGGGCGTCGGCAAGACGGCCATCGCCGAGGGCCTTGCCCAGCGTATCGTGCGCGGCGATGTGCCCGAAGGGCTCAAGGACCGCACGATCTTCTCGCTCGACATGGGCGCGCTGATCGCGGGCGCGAAATACCGCGGCGAGTTTGAAGAGCGCTTAAAGGCCGTTTTGAACGAGGTCAAGAAGTCCGACGGCAAGATCATCCTCTTCATTGATGAGCTGCACACCATCGTCGGCGCGGGCAAGACCGAGGGCAGCATGGATGCCGGCAACCTCTTAAAGCCGATGCTGGCTCGCGGCGAGCTGCACTGCATCGGCGCGACCACGCTCGACGAGTACCGCCAGTATATCGAAAAGGACGCCGCCCTCGAGCGCCGCTTCCAGCCCGTCATGGTCAACGAGCCGACGGTCGAGGACACCATTTCCATCCTGCGCGGCCTGAAGGAGCGCTATGAGATCTATCACGGCGTTCGCATCCACGACAACGCGCTTGTCGCCGCCGCGACGCTCTCCGACCGCTATATCACCGACCGTTTCCTGCCCGACAAGGCCATCGACCTTGTCGATGAGGCCTGCGCGATGATCCGCACGGAGATCGACTCGATGCCCGCAGAGCTCGACGATCTGCGCCGCAAGATCATGCAGCAGGAGATCGAAGAGATGGCCCTCAAGAAAGAGGACGACCAGCTCTCCCGCGACCGTCTTGAGGAGCTCAAGAAAGAGCTTGCCGATGAAAAGGAACAGTTCAACGCCATGAAGTCCCGCTGGGAGGCGGAAAAGAGCGGCGTGGACAGCGTGAAGCAGCTCAAGAGCCAGATCGAGCAGATGCACGGCGAGATCGAACGCGCGCAGGCGAACCTTGAGTACGAAAAGGCCGCAAAGCTCAAATATTCTGACCTCCCTGCTCTTGAAAAGCAGCTCAAGGACGCCGAGGCCGCGGCCGAAAAGCACACGGGCGACAACTCCATGGTGCACGACACCGTGACCGAAAACGAGATCGCCGATATCGTCGGCAAATGGACTGGTATCCCCGTCAGCCGTCTGATGGAGGGTGAGCGCGAAAAGCTGCTGCGCCTCGACGAGATCATTCACAAGCGTGTCGTCGGTCAGGACGAGGCCGTGCGCCTCGTGACCGAGGCAATCCAGCGCTCGCGCGCGGGCATCGCGGACCCGAACCGCCCGATTGGCAGCTTCCTCTTCCTCGGCCCCACGGGCGTCGGCAAGACAGAGCTTGCAAAGTCCCTCGCCGACTGCCTGTTCGATGATGAGCATAACCTCGTGCGCATCGACATGACCGAGTACATGGAGAAATTCTCCGTCTCGCGTCTCATTGGTGCGCCTCCGGGATACGTCGGCTATGACGAGGGCGGCCAGCTCACTGAGGCCGTGCGCCGCAAGCCGTACAGTGTCGTGCTGTTCGACGAGGTCGAAAAGGCGCACCCGGACGTCTTCAACATCCTGCTGCAAATTCTCGACGACGGCCGCATCACCGATTCGCAGGGCCGCACGGTGGACTTTAAGAACACGATCATCATCCTGACCTCGAACCTCGGCTCTTCCGAGCTGCTCGACGGCATCCAGCCGGACGGCAGCATCTCCGAGAGTGCCCGCGCCGCCGTCATGGGCGAGCTGCGCCGCGCGTTCCGTCCGGAGTTTTTGAACCGTCTTGACGAGATCATCATGTTCAAGCCGCTCACGAAGGAGAACCTCAGCGGCATCATTGACATTCTGATGGAGGGTCTCAAGAAGCGTCTTGCCGACAAGACGCTGAGGCTCGAAGTCACGGATGCGGCCAAGAGCCTCATCATCGAGCGCGGCTTCGACCCGATCTACGGTGCGCGTCCGCTCAAGCGCTACCTCCAGAGCGCAGCGGAGACGCTGATCGCCAAGGAGATTTTGCGCGGCGACCTCGCCGCGGGCAGCACGCTCGTGCTCGACGCCGAAAACGGCGAGCTGAGCTGCCGCAAGAAGTAAATACGCGTGAAAAGCCGCCCATTCGGGCGGCTTTTTCCGTTTCGCTACCGATAGTAGCGGAATACTTGGTGGACTTTTGCGCCAAAAACTGCTACGATAGCGCCATCAAGGCAAAGGAGGCACGATCATGGACAACGAACTCGGCGCGCGCATCCGCACGCTTCGAAAGGAGCGTGGGCTATCGCAGGAGGCGCTGGCGCAGGCACTCGAAGTCTCGCGGCAAGCCGTGACAAAGTGGGAGGACGGCTCGTCGCTGCCGAGCACGGCGAACCTCTTCGCGCTCTCGGGCTTTTTCGGTGTTCCGCTCGCAGAGTTGACCGGCACGCCAGATGGGAACGCTCCCGCAAGCATATCGGAGAAAACACGCGATAAGCGCACAAAAACCCTGCGCATTGGCGCATGGGTGCTGTTGGCCGTCAGCGTACCGGTACTGCTCATATGTGCCGTACAGTATTTTACTGCCGGACCGCCTATTCCAGAGGATGTTTCGATCGTCGGCGGCGTTGATATGGCGACAGACATCTACGTTATGGGTCGGTTCCCTTCACATCTGTTTTTAGCCGCACTGCCGCTCTTTGTCGTGGGACTTGGTGTGCTGATAGGATTGAAAATCAAAAGGTGGAAAGGAAAAACACATGACGGGCAAGATTAAAGTTTTATTGCCGCTGCTGCTCATTTTTCTACTCGTCGGCTGCGGCAAAACGAACGATGGCCTGACCATCGAGGGCCACGACTGGACATACGCAAACGCCATCGACAGCGAGGGGCAGCCGCTCGACCTCCCTGCCCTCACCTGCTCCGCGCAGGACGGCTCGCTGACGGTCACGGATTCAGACGGCAGCACGCAAAGCGGCACCTACACCCTCACCCAGCACGATGCGAACGACGTCCTCTATGATCTTACGCTGGATAGCGAGACCGGCACGGCGCTTGTCGGCGTCACGGAATACACCGATGCTGCAGGGGAGAAAAGCAGTGAGTATACGCTGATCTTATCGCTGCCAGAGCGGACGGTTTATTTTCGTGCCGATATGGCACAATGAATCAAGGCCGCCCGAAAGGGCGGGGTTTTCCCTGCACCGTGCATGGGGCGAGTCAAAGGGGCCATTCTCTTTCGCAAAAGAGAATGGCCCCTTTGGAACCCCAAGAGAAAGGCTTTGATTGGCAATCTGGAGCTCGAACAACTTTCATGCCTCCGGAGTGAAAGTACCTGCGTGGCGGCATTGCTAACGCTCGCCGCCATTGGTTTTACTATACGATTTGCCTCTGCTTCTATTATCCGCTGCCGCTCTGCCCATCTTATAGAAGTGCGCAGTAATCACCGTCTACCGGAGTGCTAATCAATGCGGCGAGCGTAGCAATGCCGCATTCGGCAGGCAGTCCGCCGCCAAGCAAACGTCACTCGCGCCTCACGATAGTAAGGCGGTTGATATCTGTAACGACTTGCAGAAGATTCATGGCGAAGCCATGTACACCGCAGTGCAATCCGCAGGCTGAGCAGTTCTTCAAGTGCCTGACTGCCAATGTGCGGGGTCAAGGGGCAGGGCCCCTTGCGTTCTCTTGGGGGTTCAAGGGGGCCATTCTCTCACGTGAGAGAATGGCCCCCTTTCCCGCATTCCCTGCGCCGCGCAGGGAATCCCATTGCTGCCTTCAGGCAGCAAGAATCTGTAAAGCGCTATTGCTTTAATAGTCTTTTAATTTCTTTCTCTGCAAGCGCAGTGGCCCCCTCGAAATCCACGCAGGGATGATATGCGGATTCCAGCGCGTCGTGCGCCTTCTTGGCATTCGACAGCGCGCCCACAGTCTCGTCTAAAAGCGACGCCTCCACGCGGCGGGTAAAGCGCAGCTTCGCCTTCTGCGCGCGCGTGAGCTTCTCCTCCGCCATCGCGTCGAGACGCAGGCGGCGGTAGGGCTTCCCGTCGTACGGGTTGCGCGCGTTCGTTGTGATAAACGCCAGCCCTTTTTCCGGGATCAATACGTGATGGAGCTCCCGCGGCCGGTCTGGATTCGGGCAGGCGATGATGTCGAAATGCTTTGCCTGTGCCGCCTGCACGACGGTCTCAAGCATTTCGTTTCCCAGCCCCGCACTGTCGATGATGGCATAGATGCGCGGGCAGAGGGCTTCGACGGTGTCGAACCGGCAAATCTCGCCCCGATGCGTCACACCGCCCAAAAACGCGCGGTCGACGCGCCCGCTGCCGCCTCCCTCGCCGCGCAGCTCGCGTGCGAGGATGCCGTCGGTGCGGCGGCGGAGCTTCGAAAAATCCATCTGCGCGTGCATTGCCACGCGGCGCTCGCTCTCCACCTCGCCCATCGCGCGCAGGATGCGATAGGCGCTGCGGTAGTGTGCGCGATATTCGTCGCTCAGCGCGACGATCTCCGCGCGGCGTGCCTTAGCCGCGTCCACATCGTAGAAGCGTGTCAGATCGACATAGCGTTCGCTCGCGACCGCGTAGGTCGGCTCGAGCACATGCGGGCTGGTGCCGTCCACGATGGCGGCGTTACGATCCAGAAAGATCGCAGCGTCGAGCGAATCGGGATCACCCGAGCAGTTGATGTACACGACGCGCTCGCCCGCGCGCTCCATCGCCGCGCCCATGCGGCGCATGAAGGTCGACTTGCCGCAGCCCGGGCCGCCTTTCAGAATCATCAGATCGTCGAGCCGACCGCCCAAAAGCTGGTCATAGAGCGAGAAAAAGCCCTCTTCGCTGTTTGCGCCGAGAAAAAAGTACACCGGTTTCATAAGATCCCTCCCAAAATTGGTGCTTTCTCCATAGCGTATGCGTGCGTGGCTGTCCCCGCTTCCCGCCCTTCCCAAATTTTGTTTGTAAGGCAGCAATGTTCCGTCATTCGGGAATGAAAAAAGCTCCGTTTGGGATTCCCAAACAGAGCCTTTTTATGTGCTTTCTTACGCCGTGAAGATCTTGTCCTCCGCTCTGCGCGTGTAGTCGCGTTCGAGCATCGCGCGGTGCGAGAGGAACGCGGGATCGTCGAAATACTTCGCACCCATCGGGCAGTTGCGCACGCAGGAGTGGCATTTGATGCACACGCCCACGACCTCGGTGACATCATCGGGATTGATCGAGCCCATCGGGCAGAGTGAGGCGCACACGCCGCAGTGGATACACTTGTCGAGGTCGGTCTTGGGCTTCGCCTTCAGAAACACCTTCGGTTCGCCATCGAGGCCCAGCGGGCGGTAATACGGCGCGTCGGCGTCACCGTCGACCGTGACGGGCGCGGGATACTCGGTCATCTTCACGATGCGGCCCACGACCGCGGAGCCGAGCTTTGCAAGCTCCGCCATATCGTCGGAATCGGGTCTGCCGTTGGCAAGCGCGTCGGTAAAGGCGTGGCGGCAGGCAAAGGCGCCCGCGCCGATGGTGTGGAAGCCGTCCCCTTCGAGGCAGGCGCAGAGCTCGGCAAGGGAATTATCAAAACTGCGGTTGCCGAACGTCACGACCGGCACGGCCAGCGCGCCGTTTCCGTGAAAGCCGGACTTCACAAAGTCGAGCAGCTTATTTGGAAGCTTGCCCGCGTAGGTTGGCATACCGAATACGACAAGGTCGCCCTCGGCAAACTCATACGCTTCCTCGCGCGCGGCGGGCAGCGTGAAATCGCGCACCTCGAGCGGCACGTCGAAGCTGACGGCAAGGGCATTTGCAAGCGTGGTGGTCACCTTTCTGGTGTTGCCGGTGGCGCTGAAATAGACTGCGTAAACCTGAGAAATGTTCATGGGAATCGGCCTTCTTTCTTTATTGTTCGGGGCGCTGCCCGGCCTTACAGGGAAAAATCCTCGGAGGTATACTGGTCGTTCAGCGTGGCGGGACGGGGCGGCACACGCTTGAGCGGATCGTAGCAGAAGTGACGGCAGTGGTCAGCAGAGTCGACCACGCCGCGGCGGGAGCAGATGACCTGCCCTTCGTTGATGACAGATCCGCTCTTGCAGTAGGCGCAGTGCTTTTCAATGTCCTTGCGGAACAGATGGAACATGGTCTCCCTCCCCTTTCTTTTACAGGCTGCGGACGACGAGCTTGCCGTCCTCCACCGACGCATGGATCTGCGTGACGGGGTGCTCGTAGGAGTCGATGATCTGCGCGGCCATGACGTCTTCGAGCTCTTTCTGAATGGTGCGGCGCAGATTGCGCGCGCCGTAGGTCGCGGAGTAGGACTTCTTGACGAGGTAGTCCTCAACATCCTCGTCCCACATAAAGTGCAGGCCCTTGTCCTCAAGGCTCTTTTGCAGCTCATCGAGCATGATGTGGGCGATGCCGGCGAAGTTCTTCTCGTCAAGGCGGTTGAAGCAGATGACCTCGTCCACACGGTTCAGGAATTCGGGGCGCAGGAACTCGCCGAGCGCCTTCATAGCGCGGTCGCGGTTCTGCTCGTTCGCCGTGTGGCCGAAGCCGACAGTGCCCTCCTTGCGCTCGCTGCCCGCGTTGGACGTCATCACGATGACGGTGTTTTCAAAGTTGACCTTGCGGCCGTGGGAGTCGGTAATCTCGCCGTCGTCGAGAATTTGCAGCAGGACGTTCATCACGTCGGGATGCGCCTTTTCGATCTCGTCGAAAAGGATGACGGCGTAGGGCTTGCGGCGAATCTTTTCGGTCAGCTGGCCGGCTTCATCATAGCCGACATAGCCCGGGGGCGAGCCGACGATGCGGGAGACCGAGTGCTTTTCCATAAACTCGGACATGTCGAAACGGATCAGCGCATCGGGCGAGTTGAAGAGGTCCTGCGCCAGCTGCTTGACAAGCTCGGTCTTGCCGACGCCCGTGGGGCCGACGAAGATAAAGCTCACCGGCTTGTGCTTGGGCGAGATGCCCACGCGGTTGCGGCGTATCGCCGCGGCGACGGCCTCGATGGCCTCGTCCTGACCGACAATGTGCTCTTTTAAGCGCTTGTCAAGCTCGCTCAGACGGCGGAACTCGTCTTCACGGATACGCGAGGCGGGAATCTTCGTCCAGAGCTCGATCACGCGGGCGAGGTTGTCCATCGTGAGCTGCGGGTCACCCTGCGCGCAGAGCTCGTCGAGCTCGGTCTGCGCCTTGATGGTAAGGCTCTTGAGCTCGGCCAGCCGCTCAAAGTCGGGTTCTTCTGCGCCCTGCAAAAGCTCGCGCTCCTTGTCGTAATCCTCGATCTCGCGGCGCAGCTCCATGCGGCGGTTGATGTTCTTGTCGTGCAGGTTCAGATCCGAGCATGCCTCGTCGATGAGGTCGATGGCCTTGTCGGGCAGGAAACGGTCGGTGATGTAGCGCTCGGATAGCAGCACTGCCTGACGCAGAATGCCCTCGGGAATTTTGACACCGTGGAACTGCTCATAGTAGTGGGCGATGCCCTTCAAAATCTTGAGCGTGTCCTCCATGTTCGGCTCGTTGACCGTGACCGGCTGGAAGCGGCGCTCGAGCGCGGTGTCCTTTTCAATGTGCTTGCGATACTCGGTGAACGTCGTCGCGCCGATGACCTGAATTTCGCCTCGGGAGAGCGCAGGCTTCAAGATGTTGGCGGCGTTCATGCTGCCCTCGGCGTCGCCCGCGCCGACGATGTTGTGCACCTCGTCGATGACAAGGATGACGTTGCCCATCTTGCGGATCTCCTCGATGAGGCCCTTCATGCGGCTCTCAAACTGGCCGCGGAACTGCGTGCCCGCGACGAGCGCGGTCAGGTCAAGAAGATAGACCTCCTTGCTTCTCAGCTTGAACGGCACGTCGCCCGCGACGATGCGCTGGGCGAGGCCCTCGGCAATGGCCGTCTTGCCGACGCCCGGCTCACCGATCAGGCAGGGGTTGTTCTTCTGGCGGCGGTTCAAAATCTGGATGACGCGTTCGATCTCCTCCTCGCGGCCGACGACCGCGTCGAGCTTGCCGTCGCGTGCGCGCTGGGAGAGATTGATGCAGTAGGAGTCGAGGAATTTGTGCTTGCTCCCCTTTTCGACCTTCTTGTTGCTGCGCGGGCTCTGCGTCTGCTCGGCCTCGTTGCCATTTTGTGCGTCGTTCGCAGCGGGATTTCCGCCGAAAAAGCGGCTCAGGAACGGGAACGTGGCGGTCTTGCCGTCCTCGTCCTCGTTATCGGCGTCCGGATCGTCGGCATCGGTCAGACCTTCGAGGTTTTCCGCGCCGCCGAAAGCGCCCATCATTTCATTGGAGATATTGTCAAGGTCCTCATCCGTGATGCCCATGCGGCGCATCATCTCGTCCACCTGCGGCAGTCCGAGATTTTTCGCGCACTTGAGGCAAAGTCCTTCGTTGACGTTCTGCCCGTTTTCCTGACGGGTGATGAACACAACGGCGATATTCTTTTTACATCTGGAACAAAGTTGCGGCTGCATAGTATTTCCTCCTTGGGGTAAAGATCAGGGTAACAGCGCGGCGACAAGCCCGCGCGGAGTATGACTCATAAAAAACGATAACAGATACGTGCCCTCGTAGTCGGCAAAGGCCTTGACGCCGAGCTTCGGTGCGACATCGCAGACGAGAAACAGCAAAAGTGCGCCCTCGATCAGGCCCAGCGCGCCGCCTCCGATGGTGTTGAGCGCGTTCAGCACTGGCAAGTCTAACACCTTGTCAATGCCTCCCGTCACTAAGCGGAGCAGCAGCGTGAGCACCAAAAAACACAGCACGAACACGAGTGTCCTCACCACGCTGCCGAGCAGCGTCCTTACGGCGGCAAGCGCTGCGTCGCGCGCGGCATTTCGAAGCGACTGACGCACCGCGCCGTCGAAATCGAAGCGCAGCAGCTTTTTGAGAAGCCCTGTCACCGCGAGCGGCGAATCGTCCTGCCAAACGTTTTCCGCGTCCTGCGCGGCGTCGCCGTTTGGCGTTTCACCCGAGGCGTTGCTCTCCGCCGGGGCCTCCCCCTCGATCTGCGGGACATCCCCCTGCGGTGTCTGCGATTCGGTATCAAACCACTCCTCCACGCTCTTTTCAAGGCGCGGCATCAGCATGTCGGTCACGGGCTCGGTCAAAGCGTCGGTCAGGAGCGACGCGCCGATCAGCGCGAGCACGATCGCCGCCAGCGCCATAAAGCTGCGGAACAGCCCCCGCTTGGCGCCGAACACGACGCTTAAAATGAGCACGAGCGCGAAGACAGCATCGATCATAAGACCATTATTCACGTTTCCCGCGCTCCTTTCAAGTCATAAATTGTAACATTTTTAGCGTTTTACAGAAATTACGGAATATAAAGCCAGGCGGACGACGAGCCGATCAGCACCGCCGTACCATCCTCGCGCATGATGACAGAGCGCGCGTACTCCGTGGCGTCCAGCCGCGCGTATTCCTGCAGCTGCGGCGTATAGAGCACCAGACTGTCGCTGTACAGCACGGCGATATACTTCCCCGCCGCGGACATGGACAGAACCTCCTGACTGCTGTCGAGACTTGCCATCTCTGTACCGTCGGACGAGACAGTCACGAGCTTCGTGGTGCTGCCCGAGCGGTAGCGGCTCAGCAGCAGCGCCGCGTAGTTGTCGCCGTCCATGCTCGAACCGCGCAGATACGGGTATTCGTAGCGATAGCTGCCGGAAAGCGTACCGCCCGATGAAAAGAGCGTCAAGCTCTCGTCCGTCAGGCACGAGAGCGTACCGGCCACGCTGTCGAGCGATAGCAGGAGCGAGCCCGTGAGTGTGTTGACCGAGTCCGCCTTATCGCTGCCGAGGGAATAGATGCTCACCGTGTCGGCGAATGTGCCGTCCGACTCGCCGAGCGTCACCGCCGCCATGCGCTTGCAGTCGCGCATGACGACCGCGTCGATGACATAGTGCTCCGAGGAGTTGAAGGCAAACGTCTTCTCGCCCGAAGCGTCGTACACCGTAACAGCGGACTTGTAGCCGCTCTTTTCAGCGTTGAGCGCCAGATAGTCCGAGGAATTGACGCTGACCGACAAAATATTGCCGCTGCACTCGCCGCTCATATCGCGCACAAGGCCGCTTGCAGAGTAAATAAGAAGCGTCTGCCCGCCGATATCATAGACCGCGGCGGTCTGGCCGCCGACAGCGATGGCGGGATTCGTGAGCTTCACACTCATGCTGTCCACCACGCTGCCGCTGCTGCTGTAGATCGACACGCCCGTCGTCGAAGCGACGATCAGATGGTCGCCGAGCAGCGCAAAGGTGTTGCTGCGGTCGTTGCTGAACGAGTACATCTCCACCTTGCCCTGCTCATCCTGCGTGACCTTATTGTAGGAGAAAAGGCGGCGCACACTGTCAAGGCTGCTCAGGTCCTTCCACGCCGCGGCGACGACCACGGCCAGCACGACCACAAGCGCCAGAATCACCATCAGCGCCCGCTTGAGCCCGCCGCCGGAGCGGCGCGGGGCCGCCTGCGAGCGCCTCAGCTCCTCGCGTGTTCCCTTTTCCTCTTTGAGATCATTCATTGAGCCGTTCATCCTCATACCAAAGTCTCGTCATGTACAGTCCGCCCGGCGGCACCGTGGGGCCGGCGAGCGAGCGGTCGCCGGAGGCCAGGATCTCGGGGATGTCCTCTGGCGTGAGCTTCCCCTCGGCGGCGTAGAGCACCGTGCCGGTGATCGCCCGTACCATGTTATACAGGAACCCGTCCGCGCAGACCTTGAGTTCCAAAAGATCACCCGAGCGCGACACGCGGCAGTAGTGCACGGTGCGCACGGTGGTCTTCGTCTCCGTGCCGACAGAGCGGACGGCGCGGAAATCGTGCGTGCCCTCAAAGGCGCGCGCCGCGCAGTCCATCACCTCTTCGTCGAGGTGCTTGGGGTAAAAGTAAGCCCTGTTGACATAGAACGGGTTTTTGATGCGGGAATTATAGATGCGATAGGTGTATTCCTTTTTTTGACACGAGAGGATCGCGTTGAAATCCTCCGCCACCTCAAGCGCCTCGCGCACGACGATATCCTCCGGCGTGTGCGTGTTGATGGCAAACGGCAGGCGCTCGACTGGAATGCGCGACTCGGTATGGAAATTGGCGATGTAGCGCTCGGCGTGCACGCCCGCGTCCGTGCGGCCGCAGCCGACGAGCTTGACGTTCCCGCCGCAGACCTTTGAGAGGCCCTTTTCCATCGTCTCGCAGACGCTTGAGACTGTCTTCTGCACCTGCCAGCCGTGATAGGCCGTGCCGTTATACATGAGCTTGAGGGCGATGTTTCGCATAAAAGCGTCCTTTCTTCTTATCGCAGCGCGATGACCGCGGCCACGAGCACGGCATAATAGCCGAGCACCAGATAGTCGCGCGTCTGGTAGTGCAGCACATTGAGCTTCGTGCGGCCTTCGTCGCCGTGGTAGCAGCGGCATTCCATGGCCGTCGCCAGCTCGTCGGCGCGGCGGAACGCGCTGACAAACAGCGGCACAAGCAGCGGCACGAGCGCCTTGGCGCGCTGCATAAGGCTTCCGGTCTCAAAGTCGGCGCCGCGCGCCTTCTGCGCGGACATGATCTTATCCGTCTCTTCGATGAGCGTCGGGATGAAGCGAAGCGCGATCGACATCATCATCGCGAGCTCATGCACAGGGACCTTGATCTTCTTGAGCGGGCCCAGCAGGCTCTCCAGACCGTCCGTCAGGCGGATGGGAGAGGTCGTATACGTGAGCAGGAACGTTCCCATGATCAAAAGCGTGATGCGCAGCATCATCGTGATGGCGGCGCGCACACCCTCGATCGTAATGCGGAAGATCCAAAAATGGCACAGCTCCGTGCCGGGGGTGTAAAAGAGGTTCAAAAGCGCCGTGAACGCGATAATGAACAGCACCGGCTTTAATCCCTTGAAAAGCGCCTTCGCGCCCACGCGCGAGATGCGCACGGCGGCAATCAGCGTCAGAATGAGAACGCCGTAGGCAATGTAGCTCTTCGCCGTAAAGAGCGCCACGACGTAGAGCACCGTGACGAGGAGCTTTGTGCGCGGGTCGAGCTTATGGGCAAGCGTGTCGCCCGGGAAAAACTGGCCGAGCGTGATATCCTTCAGCATTTTTTGCCGCCCCCTCTCTTGAGCGCGACAAGCTCTTTGCTGAGCTCATCGACGGTGTAAACGGCGGGGTTGATGGCAATGCCTTTATCGCGCAGCGCCATCGCGACGCGCGTGACCTGCGGCACGTCGAGGCCCGCGGTCATCAGCTCGTCGCCGCGGGCGAAGACCTCGCGCGGCGTGCCGCTCATGAGCACGTGGCTGTCCGACAGGACGACGATGCGGTCGACGTTTTTCGCGATCTCCTCCATACTGTGGCTCACGAGCACGACGGTCGTGCCGCGCGCACGGTGGAATTCGCGGATGTTTGAAAGCAGCTCTTCCCTGCCCTGCGGGTCAAGGCCCGCGCTCGGCTCGTCGAGCACGAGCACCTCGGGCTCCATCGCAATAACGCCCGCGATGGCCACGCGGCGCTTCTGTCCGCCGGAGAGGGCGAACGGCGATTTTTCCAGCAGATCGTCGGTAAGCCCCGCAAAGTGCGCGGATTCACGCACGCGGCGGTCGATCTCGTCTTTGGATAAGCCCATGTTCGTCGGGCCGAACGCGATATCGCGGTAAACGGTCTCTTCAAAAAGCTGGTATTCCGGATACTGGAACACGAGGCCCACGCGGAATCTCACATTCCGAATCTTCTTTGGGTCGGCCCAGATGTCCTCCCCGCCAAGCAAAATGCGGCCGGAGGTCGGTTTGAGCAAGCCGTTCAAGTGCTGGATCAGCGTCGACTTGCCGCTGCCCGTGTGGCCGATGATGCCCAAAAATTCGCCGCGATAGATCGCGAGCGACATATCCTGCACCGCACTGCGGCAAAAGGGCGTGCCCTCCCCGTAGGTGTGCGTCAGGTTTTCTACACGAATGATCTCTTCCAAGGTTACAGTCCTCTTAGGTAAAATTTTTCGCAATGACGTCTGCGCATTCCTCTACGGTGATGGCGTCCACGGGGACGTCCATGCCCGCCTCGCGCAGGGAAAAGAGCAGCGAGACCGTGTCCGGCACGGCAAGGCCGATGTCCTCCAGCTCTTTTTTGCGGGTGAAGACCTCGCGCGGCTTGCCGTCCATGACGACAAGGCCGTCGTTCATCACGATCACGCGGTCGGCGTGCTCGGCTTCGTTCATGTGGTGGGTGATGAGGACGACCGTGATGCCCTGCTCACGGTTGAGCTTTTCGACGGCCGCGAGCACCTCGCGCCGGCCGATGGGGTCGAGCATGGCGGTCGCCTCGTCGAGCACGATGCACTCGGGCTTCATCGCCAGCACGCCCGCGATGGCGATGCGCTGCTTCTGTCCGCCGGAGAGCAGATGCGGCGCGTGCTTGACGAACTGCGTCATGCCGACGGCCTCGAGCGCGTCGTCCACGCGCTTTCTGATCTCGGCGCTCGGCACGCCCAAATTCTCGGGAGCGAACGCGACATCCTCTTCGACGACATTCGCCACGATCTGGTTGTCCGGATTCTGGAACACCATGCCCACGCGCCTGCGAATTTCAAGCAGGAGCGATTCGTCCATCGTGTCCATGCCCTCGACATAGACCTTGCCTCCGCTTGGCAGCAGGACTGCGTTGAAGGTCTTGGCAAGCGTCGATTTTCCGCTGCCGTTGTGGCCGAGGATCACGACAAAGCTGCCGCGCTCGATGGCCACATCCACCCCGCGCAGCGCGCGAGTGTTCACCTGGTCTTCCGTGCCCGGATAGGTGAAGGCCAGGTCTTGGGTCTTGATCATTTCCATAAAAGTTGCGTTCCTTAATCGTTATCCCGAAAGAGCCTTCGGGGATTCATCGCCGCAAAGCGGCGGATTCCTTTATTCCGAGAACCAGCGGCCCGTCGCGCCGCAGGGCAGCGCGAGCCCCGTCTCCGTCACGGGCAGGCCCAGCTCGTCCCACGTGACCTTGCCGCCGTACTTTTCCGCAACGAGCAGGTGCAGCATGTAGCCGAGCACCGAGGGAGCGAGCCCCGTCGTATACGAGTTGATGATGACAAAAAGCGGCTTGTCCGATAAGACCTGCGCGCAGAGCTTCACGAACGGGAAAAGATTGTCCTCCAACTTCCAGACCTCTCCTCCGGGGCCGCGGCCGTAGCTCGGCGGGTCCATGATGATGGCGTCATACACCTTGCCGCGGCGGATCTCACGCTCGACAAATTTCGCGCAGTCGTCGATGATCCAGCGCACCGGCGCATCGGAAAGGCCGCTGACACGCGCGTTCTCGCGCGCCCAGTTGACCATGCCCTTTGCCGCATCCACGTGGCAGACCTGAGCGCCTGCCGCCGCACACGCGACCGTCGCGCCGCCGGTGTAGGCGAAGAGGTTCAGCACGCGGATGGGCCGGCCCGCGTTTTTGATCTTCTCGCGCGCAAAATCCCAGTTGACGGCCTGCTCGGGGAACAGGCCCGTGTGCTTAAAATTCATGGGCTTGACCTGGAATTTGAGATCCTTGTAATTTACCGTCCAGCTCTCGGGCAGCTTCTCCTTGTCCCAATGTCCGCCGCCCGAGGACGAGCGGTAATAGCGGCCCTGCGCGTTGCGCCAGCCGCGGTTCGTGCGCGGCGTCTCCCAGATCGCCTGAGGGTCAGGCCGCACCAGAATTTGCTTTCCCCAGCGTTCGAGCTTTTCTCCGCCGCCGCAGTCCAGCAGCTCATAATCTTCCCAACCGTCCGCGATCCACATACATTTTCTCCTTTGCCGCATGGGCATACTTGTTCATAATAATCAATGTATTATACTACGCATTCGATTGAATAGTCAATGTATAAATCGTGAACGATCCTGCGCCATTCGCTTAATTTTCTTTTCCCGTGGACTTTGCCGCGCGCTTGTGGTATGCTGGCAGAAACGACACAAGGAAAGCTGGTCTTTTTTGATGGATAAACTGCTGCTGCACTCCTGCTGCGCCCCCTGCTCGGTCTACTGCGTGGACACGCTGCGCGCCGACGGGATCGAGCCCACGTCACTCTGGTTCAACCCGAACATTCACCCCTGGACGGAGTATGACGCGCGCCGCCGCACGCTGCTCGAATACGGGGAAAAAGAGCATGTAGAAGTGCATATTTTAGAGGATTACGGCCTGCGCGACTTTGTCCGCGCCGTGAGTGCGGATATCGACCACCGCTGCGCGCACTGCTACACCATCCGCCTCGGCACGGCGGCCAAATACGCCGCCGACCACGGCTACGACGCGTTCACATCGTCCCTGCTCATCTCTCCGTATCAGAACCACGAGCTCTTAAAGGCCGTGGGCGAGACGATGGGCAAGAAGTACGGCGTCGAATTCTACTACCGTGACTTCCGCCCCGGTTTTCGCGAGGGGCAGGCCAAGGCGCGCGAGATGGGCCTCTACATGCAGAAATACTGCGGCTGCATCTTCTCTGAAGAGGACCGCTATTCGACCAAGATCGAAAAGGCGAAAAAGCGCTACGCCGAAGAATAAGCAGCTTGCAAAAGGCAAGACCCGTTGGATGCTCCAACGGGTCTTTTTTCATTCTTTCGCGGCGATCAGCGCGTCGTGTACGAGCTGCAAGGCGCGCTCTGCGTCGTCGCGCAGGACGTAAAAGCTCATGAACCGCTCCCCCGCCGCAACGGCGAAGACGGTGATCTCCGCCCGTTCGAGCGCCGTGACGGCTATCTTCTCTTTCTCGATGCTCGGCAGCGCGCCGCCGACCGCCGTGATGGCCGCAAGGCGGCTCCGCCCGCTCTTTTTCTGCGTCACGCCGACGACGCTTGCGTCTTCATCCGTTTCGCAAACGATGCTGCCCGCGCCGCCTTCCCTGCACGAGCGCACGGTGATGGGCACGCCGCCCGCCTGCGCGAGCGCGACGCTGCGGTCATGCAGCACCTGTGCGCCCTTCTGCGCGAGCAGCAGCATGTCGTCATACGAGATCACTTCACGCCGCACGGCGTTCTTGCAGATGCGCGGGTCAGATGAAAAAATGCCGTCCACGTCTGTGTAGATGACAAGCTCAGCGGACTTCAGCGCCGCGGCGAGCGCCACTGCACTCGTGTCCGAGCCGCCGCGTCCGAGCGTCGTGACGTCGCCATTTTCGTCGACGCCCTGAAAGCCCGCCGCGACCACAACGTGGCCCTCGGCCAGCTCCTTCCGGATACGCGCGGTGTCGATCAGTTCGATCTCCGCGTTCCCATGTGTACCGTCCGTTTCGATGGGGATCTGCCATGCGCAGAGGGATACCGCCTCCACGCCGATGGACCGCAGCGTCATCGCGCCGAGCGCGGCGCTCATCTGCTCGCCCGCGGAGAGCAGCATGTCGAGCTCGCGCGGCGAAGGCCGCTCGCTGATTTTCTTTGCCTTTTGCAGCAGGCCGTCCGTCGTGTCGCCCTGCGCGGAGAGAACGACGACCACGTCGTCGCCTTCGTCCACCCGCGATTTGACGATGCGCGCCATGCGCAGAAGATGCGCATAGTCGCGCACGGAGCTGCCGCCGAACTTCTGTACGATCAGGCTCATAAGAACCACTTCCAACAAAAAATGGATTGACAGCGCTCATCTCAGCCGCTGCCAATCCATCGTATGAACTTGTACAAGCCCGCGTGACTCAGGCCGCGAGGATATCGAAGCGCACCACGCCCTCAAGCGCGAGCGCCCGCGCCATCATCTCCTCGATCGACTCCTGCATTTCGGACGTCTCGGCCGAGATCGTCACCGCGGCACAGCCGTTGGTGGGAATACTCTGGTTGATGGTCAGAATATTCGCGCCCGAACCGGCAAAAATAGAAAGGACGTCGGACAATACGCCGGGGTTGTTCTTGAGCATCGTGTAGAACGTGATGATGCGGCCGGTCTTCATGTCGTTGAAGGGGCGCACCGCATCGCGGTACTTATAAAATGCGCTGCGGCTGATGCCGACGGTGCGGGCGGCGTCGCCCGCGGTGCGCACCTCGCCGGACTGGAGCATGCGCTTCGCCTCCGCCACCTTGATAAAAATTTCCGGAAGGGCCTCTGCCGAGACCAAATAAAATTTCGTTGCAGGCGCCATAATGTTTCTCCTTCGCGGTCATCTGTCTTTATATGGCAGGATTTTAGCATATCTTAACGCATATTGCAACACTTTTTTCGGTGGGAGGTCTGCAAAATTTGAATGAAGAACGGCTGAGACGCTTCCTCACTTTGTCGCTCGCGCTTTTCATGGGTGCATCTCTCTTTTATGTCTGCTTTCGCTATGTGCTGCCGTGGTGTTTGCCGTTTCTGCTCGCGCTGCTCGTCGCGGCGCTGCTGGAACCGGTCGTTTTGTATCTGCGGCGGAAATTTCACTTTCAACGTGGCTTTTCCGCGCTGATCCTGACGCTGACGCTGCTGTTTCTGCTCGGCGGGCTGCTGTCGCTCCTGTGGTCAACGCTGCTTTCTCAGACGAACGCGCTGCTCGCCGCCGCGCCCGCGTTTTTCGACGCGATCCCCGCCGCAGCGGACGATCTGCTCTCCCGATTGGAGCAGTTCAGCGCGTCGAGTCCCGAATGGCTCAGCGGCTATCTGCACGAGCAGCTTTTCAGGGCCGTCACGGACGCGGACAGCCTGCTGCGCTCGCTGTCTTCGCGCGCGATGGCGTGGCTCGGCTCTGCCGCCGCGGCGCTGCCGGGCGGCGTGCTCGCCATCGCGACGGGCGTGCTTGCGATCTTCTTCACCTCCGCGTCGTACCCCGAGCTCTGCGCGGCACTCGAACACGCCGTGCCGGAAGAAGCGATGGCAAAGCTGCGGCTCTTTCGCGGCGGCGTAATGCGCTCGCTTGCGCGGTGGCTGCGCGCGCAGGCAACGCTGTCGCTCATCACGTTTTCAGAGCTTCTTATCGGCTTTCTCCTCATGCGCCAGAGCTATTCCCTGCTGCTCGCCTTTCTCATCACACTGCTCGACGCGCTGCCGGTCTTCGGCACGGGCACGGCGCTCGTACCGTGGGCGGTCTTCACGCTGTTGTTCGGCTTCCCGCCCAAGGCCATCGTGCTCCTCGCGCTCTACCTCTGCACGCTCATCACGCGCAACACGCTCGAGCCCAAGCTTCTCTCCGCGCAGGCGGGGCTGCCGCCGGTCGCGTCGCTTTTTGCGATGTACCTCGGCTACTGCACGTTCGGCGTGGCAGGGATGGTGCTCTTTCCCTTCCTCCTGCTGCTGTTCGCGCAGATTCGAAACGCAAAAGCGGAAGCTGCCGCATAAAAAAGAGAACGGTGAAAACCGTTCTCTTTTTTATTGTTTTTTACCGGCCTGTGCCGCCGTTGTTGAGCAGCCAGTTGAGGAACTGGCCGTTGTCTCCGACATCGCCGGATGCGCTGTCTCCCGCCGTGCCGGTGTTGTCAGACGGCGTCTGTGTGCCGCTGTCGCCGCCAGTGGTGGCATCACCGCCCGGCGTCGTGCCGCTGCCGTCATCCGGTGCATCCGGGTCCGGCGTGGGCTCCAGCGGCGTTGTGTGCGTCGTGCACATGCCGCTGTACATCAGATCGCTGTATAGCTGCACTGTGCCGCTGTTCGTGCGCACCGGTTCGCCTGCAGGGATCGACGAAATGAGCCCTTCTTCGAGCTGTGCCTGATACGTTGCCTGAAGCGCGGCGCTCAGCGGCGTCGTGAGAAGCTCGCGCTTGTAGCCCCAACCGCTGCTGACGTTCGGCTGGCTCAGATCGAGCACATAGGCCGTCGTAACATTCGGGCAGTAGTCGGAGGCGAGCATGCCGGAATCGGCGCATACGGTTACGCTGATGTGTCCGTCGCAGCTCAGCGAGGGCGCATAGTTCTTTGCGACCTTGACAGTCTGCGAGGGACAGCCGGCCGAGGCCAGAAGTCCCGTCTGCGTGCAGACGGTCACGCTGACCATGTCGGCGCTGCTGACTTCAAAGTCCTTGTTCGGAAGGCCCGCGTGGACCTTGCTCATAAACGTCTTCCACAGCGTGGCCGCGGGGTTGCCGCTCGCCACGATGCGCGTCGGCGTGTCGTAGCCGACCCAGACCGCTGCCGTGTAATACGGCGTGTAACCGACAAAGTAACGGTCGTTGTTGCTGTTGGTCGAACCGGTCTTACCGGCGATGGTCATGCCGGAGAAGTTCGCGCCCGTACCCGTACCGCTGCGCACGACGTTTTTCAGGAGTTCGTTCATCGCATAGGCGGTGCTCTCATTCATCGCGACGTGGGACTCGGTCTTATTTTCAAGGATGACGTTGCCGTTATGGTCAAGCACCTCGGTATACGTTCTCGGCGTGGTGTAAACGCCGCCGCGGGCAAATGTTGCGTAGGCCGCGGCCATCTCGCGCGTCGTCACGCCCTTGGAAAGGCCGCCGAGCGCGAGCGCGCCCGCCGCGGTCATATCGTCGTTCGTCAGCGTCGTGAAGCTTAAGTTTTCGGTCATAAACGCATACGACGAGGGCAGCGTCAGCTTGATGGCCGTGCGCACCGCCGTGGGGTTGGACGAATTGCGGATGGCGTCTTGCAGCGTCATAATGCTGCGGTAGCCCGAGTAGGCGTTCACCGGCCAGATGCTGCCACCGAGCATTTCAACGGGATAGTCGTCGATGACGCTCGCGGGCGTGATGACGCCGGCGTCCAGCGCGGGCGCGTAAACGCTCAAAGGCTTGATGGCAGAACCGCACTGACGCACAACGGTCGAATAGTCGAGCAGGAACCGGCCCTCGCGCTCGCCCACGCGGCCCGCAACGGCGACGATGTCGCCCGTCGTGTTGTCGATGATCGTCGCGCCGGACTGGAGCAGCTGGCCCTTGGACGAGGTGTAGTTCAGGTTATTGCGGTCGGCGTAAACGCTCTCCACGATGGACTGGATCTCGGGATCGACCGTGCAGTAGATCGAGTAGCCGCCGGTGTAGAGCATGTCCTTCGCCGTTTTTTCGTTGTAGCCAAGCTGCTCGTGCATATCGGCAACGATGTCGTTGAACATACGCTCGACAAAGTAGGAGTCATACGTCGTATTCGACGCACTGTCCGCCCTGCTCGCCACATTGGCGGAGGGGACAAAGTCCGCATCCCAGGTGAAGACGAGCGGCTCGGCCTGCGCCTGCTCGTACTCTTCGTCACTGATCTTGCCCAGCTCGTGCATCTTATAAAGAACGGTGAGCTGGCGCTCCTTGTTCTGCTCGCGGTACCAGTCGCCGCGCGCAGGGTCGTATTTATAGGGGAACTGCGTGATGCCGACGATAGACGCCGCCTCGGCGATGCTCAGCTCGCCTACGGTCTTGCCGAAGTAGCCCTCGGCCGCGGCCTCGATGCCGTAGCAGCCGTTACCAAAATAAACCTTGTTGAAATACGTCTCGAGAATTTCCTCCTTTGAGTAGTTCTTCTCGAGCCGCAGCGCGCGGAAGATCTCTGCCACCTTGCGCTTGATGGTCACCTCATTCTCGCCGGTCGTGTTTTTAATGACCTGCTGGGTGATCGTCGAGCCGCCGCGGGTCGACGTGCCGGTGAGCTTGCCGAGAATGGCCTTGGCCGTGCTCTTCCAGTCCACGCCGTGGTGGCTGTAGAAGCGCTCGTCCTCGATGGAGATCAGCGCCTCCTGCACATGCTTGGGGATGTCGTCGATGCTGACGAGCGTTCGGTTCTCTTCACCATGAAGCTTCGTGAGCTCCACCCACTCCCCGCTTGTTTTATCCTGATAGTAGACTGTCGAGCTCTGCTTGAGCGTGTAGGCCGAGATGTCCACATTCAGATCGAGCGACGTGTGCACGTAGACCATGAAGATGGCGAAAAACATCAGGCAGGTCGTAAGGCCGATGGCGAGAATGGTGCCGATGACCGTTTTCGCCGTGCCGGACTTTTTCTTCTTGTGTGCCTGATGCGTGGGGTGCTGGGTGTGCTGTCTTCGGGGCGTCTGGTTTTCTGCGCGGTTTTCTTCCATAAAGCGCCTCCTCCTTTGCGATAGAAATATGCGCGCGAGCGCATAGCTGATTTTCAATAGTGATACAGAATATAGTATAGCACGGCTGTCAAGTGGTACGTATCTTGTCTTGCATTTTGCCGCAAGGTGCGGTATAATGCGAGCACAAACTTTCAGGAGGTGTTCCCCCATGAACGATGAGTTCGGCCCCAATTTCGTCACGCTGACCGATGACGAGGGCAACGATATAGAGCTGGAATACGTCGACGCGCTCGAGCATAACGGCACGACGTATATGGCCTTCTTCCCCGTGGTCGAAGAGGACGGCGAGGACGAGGAAAACGAAGAGGAATACGGTCTCGTGATCCTCAAAAGCCAGATGGAAAACGGCGAGGAGTTCCTTGTTACCATTGACGACGAAGAGGAGATCGACAAGGTCTACGACCTCTTCATGGAGCAGATTCTTTCCGACGAAGAGTAAAACTTCGATTGCGACGGATTTTTTCCGAAAACTGAGATAAACTGAACATGCCCTGCGGGGTGCGTGATAAGTTCTTTTTAAACCCACATTTCGTCATAAGGGACGCCGGTACGCTCCGGTGGTTTGCAGGCCTCCCGGCTGCCTTTTGCGGCTGGACGTTGGAAGCAATAAAGCCGGACAGAGGCGACCCACCTGTCCAGAATGGTGCAGGTTTTGACGGGGCTTACACGGCCGCTGCGGGGCATCTTTTTATCTTTCCACGGATTGCACAAAATTACGTTTTTATTTTCTACGTCAGTTTAGACGAAAAAAACGTGCATTTTGTTCGCGATTCCTGTAAAATATTTTTACAAACTAAATTACCGTTTGGTAGCTGCAACGTAGTGCTTCGCGCACGGGCTGTACGGTCTCCCCTTTCGGGGAGATGATAAGGTCTGTGTGAGGAGCGCTTTTTTCTTTCCCCTTGCGGTGCCGCTTTCGCGGCGGGGAAAAGGCAAAAGAAAAAGGAGGAGCAAACTTATGAAACTTGTCACCAACGGTCGTCTCATCACCCGCGACGCGAGCGCGCAGGGGTATTACGAGCACGGCGCCGTCGCCTTTGAGGGGACGAAGATCGTCGAAGTAGGCGAGGAAGCGATGCTTCGCGCCAAGTATCCCGACGCCGAGATCATCGACGCCAAGGGCGGCGTCATCATGCCCGCGTTCATCAACGCGCACACGCACATCTACTCCGCCCTCGCCCGCGGCCTTTCCATCGTCGGCAACAACCCGACGAACTTCTACGAAGTCCTTGACGGCACATGGTGGACCATCGACCGCCACCTGATGATGGACGGCACGCGCGCGTCCGCCACCGCGCTGTACATGGACTCCATCAAGCAGGGCGTGACGACGATCTTCGACCATCACGCCTCTTACGGTGAGATCCCCGGCACGCTCCACACGATTGCCGAAGAGAGCAAGCGCCTGGGCCTTCGCTCCTGCCTGTGCTATGAGGTCTCAGACCGCGACGGCGAGGAGAAGTGCTTACAGGCCATTCAGGAGAATGCCGATTTTATCACCGAATGCGAAAAGAATAAGGACCCGATGCTCGCGGCAATGTTCGGCGGCCACGCGCTGTTCACGATCTCCGATAAGACCTTCGACCGCATGGTCGCGGCCAACAACGGCCGCACGGGCTATCACATCCACGTGTCCGAGGGCATGAACGATGTGTACGACTCCCTCCAGAACTATGGCCGCCGCCCCGTCCAGCGCTTGCAGGATCACGGCATTCTCGGCCCCAAGACCATCCTCGGCCACTGCATCCACGTCAACACCGCCGAAATGGAGATCATCAAGGAGACCGGCACGATGGTCGTGAACAATCCGGAATCCAACATGGGCAACGCCATCGGAATCTGCCCCGTCCTCCAACTCCACAAGCGCGGCATTCTTCTCGGCATGGGCACAGACGCCTACACGAACGATATGCTTGAGTCCCTCAAGGTCGCCCTCTGCTCCCAGCGCAGCCAGAACTGCCTGCCGAACGTCGGCTGGTGCGAGGTCACGGACATGCTCTTCAAGAATAACGCAAAGATCGGTGAAAAATACTTCCCCGACACGCTCGGCGTGCTGAAGCCCGGTGCGGCAGCGGACATCATCGTCATGGACTATAAGCCGTTCACCCCGTTCTCCGACGAGAATATCGACGGCCACATGATCTTCGGCATGACGGGCCGCCAGTGCCAAACCACCATCGCCGCCGGCAAGACTCTCATGCTCGACCGCGAGCTCGTCGGCATCGACGAAGAAGCCGAAAACGCGCACATTCTTGAAGCCGCCAAGAAACTCTGGGGCGAGCTGAATCACAGAACCTATTAAGCAAGCGGGAGGAAAAAACAATGTCTGAAAAAATGTATCCCATTCCGTTCGACTCTCTGATGAACTGGGTGACGAGCGAATATGTGCAGTGCGGCGATGTGTTCGGCGTTCATAAGCACTATCACGCAAGCGGCAAGAGCCTGCCGATCTTTGGCGAGCGCATTGAAACACCGTTTGGCCCCGCCGCCGGCCCCAACAGCCAGCTTGCGCAGAATATCATCGCGGCCTATGCCGCCGGCGCGCGCTTTTTCGAGGTCAAGACCGTGCAGAAAATGGACGGCGCGGAGCTTGCCGCCTGTGTTCCCCGCCCCTGTATCCTCGCCGCTGACGAGGGCTACAATCAGGAGTGGTCGACCGAGCTGACCGTGCAGCAGGCGCAGGACGAGTACATCAAGGCCTGGTGCGCGCTCAAGATCATGAGCAAGGTCTACGGCTTCGGCGATCCCGACGGGTTCGTGTTCAATATGTCCGTCGGCTACGACCTGGACGGCATCAAGGGCCGCAAGGTCAACACCTATATCAACAACATGATGGACGCGGGCAAGACCGCGCAGTTCAAGGAATGTAAAAAAGTCCTGACCGAGCTCTTCCCCGAGGAAAAGGACTTCATCGCCTCGATCTCCCCCAATGTTTCCCGCTCCGTTACGCTCTCCACGCTCCACGGCTGCCCGCCGCAGGAGATCGAACGCATCGCAAGCTATCTTCTCAAGGAAAAGCATCTGCACACCTTCGTCAAGTGCAACCCGACCATTCTCGGCTACAAGACCGCGCGCAGCATCCTCGATTCCATGGGTTATGACTACATCGTCTTCGATGAGCACCACTTCAACGAGGACCTCCAGTGGGAGGACGCCGTGCCGATGTTCGAGCGGCTGCAAAAGCTCGCGGACAAGCAGGGGCTTGAGTTCGGCCTCAAGCTCTCCAACACCTTCCCCGTCGACACGACGCGCGGCGAGCTTCCAAACGAGGAAATGTACATGTCCGGCCGCAGCCTCTTCCCACTGACGATTGAGATGTGCAATCGCATCTCCCGCCAGTTTGGCGGCAAGATGCGCATTTCGTTCGCAGGCGGCGCGGACTACTTCAACTGTGACAAGCTCTTTGCCGCCGGCATCTGGCCCATTACCGTCGCCACTACCATCCTGAAGCCCGGCGGCTACAACCGCCTGCAACAGATGGTCGAAAAGGTCGAGGATATGCCCTACCGCGCATTTTCCGGCAGCGACCCCGCCGCGATCTCTGACCTTGCCGCCTCCGCGCTGCACGACTTCCACCACCTCAAGGCAATCAAGCCGCTCCCCTCGCGCAAAAAAGATGAACAGGTGCCGCTGCTCGACTGCTTTACCGCGCCCTGCAAGGGCGGCTGCCCCATCGAGCAGGACATTCCCGAATACCTTGAGCTCTGCCGCAAGGGGCTCTACGGCCCAGCGCTCCGCCTCATCACCGAGAAGAACGCCCTGCCGTTTATCACCGGCACCATCTGCGCGCACCGCTGTCAGGGCAAGTGCTCGCGCAACTTCTATGAGGAATCCGTCCACATCCGCGAGACGAAGCTTCTTGCCGCGGAAAAGGGCTACAACACCTTGATGGCCTCCCTCCGTATGCCTGAGCCGGTCGAGGATAAAAAGGTTGCCATCGTCGGCGGCGGCCCGACCGGTATCGCCGCGGCGTACTTCCTTGGCCGCGAGGGTGTTCCCACCACGATCTTTGAGCGCGAGCGCAAACTCGGCGGCGTGCCGCGCTACGTCATCCCCGCCTTCCGCATCAGCGACGAGGCCATCGACAAGGACGTCGCGCTCATGGAGCGCTACGGCGTCGAGGTCAAGCTCGGCAAGCCTGCTCCGTCCGTCGAACAGCTCAAGAAGATGGGCTACACGCACATCCTGATGGCCACCGGCGCGTGGAAGCCCGGCAAGCTCGACATTGAAGGCAACGTGCAGGGCGTCATCGAGTGGATGAAGCGCATGAAAAAGCAGGTCAAGCCCTGCCTGAGCGGCAGCATTGTTGTTGTCGGCGCGGGCAACACCGCGATGGACGCCGCGCGCGTTGCAAAGCGCATGGGCGCGCATGCGACCATCCTCTACCGCCGCACGAAGAAATTCATGCCCGCCGACGAGCATGAGTTACAGCTCGCCATCGACGAAGGCGTCGAATTCGTCGAGCTGGCCGCGCCCGTCAAACAGAGCCGCGGCAAACTCCTGTGCGATAAGATGATCCTCGGCGAGCCGGACGAGAGCGGCCGCCGCAGCCCCGTCAAATCCGGCGAGCAGTTCACCATTCCCTGCGACATGGTCATCTCCGCCGTGGGCGAGCAGGTCGACGCTGAGCTGATGGCCGCAAACGGCATTGAGATGGAGCGCAAGGGTCCCGCGTTCGAGACGAACGTCCCCGGCGTGTACTGCGCGGGCGACGCGCACCGCGGCCCTGCCACCGTGGTCGAAGGCATTGCCGACGCCGCGCGCTTTGCCGAGATCGTCGTCGGTCACCCGCACATCTACGACATCCCTGCCGAGGCCGATGTGACCGAGTTCGACGCGCAGGCCAAGAAGGGTATCCTCTCGATGGCCAGTAAGTGTGTCTGCGACGGCGAGCGCTGCTTACAGTGCTCCACCGTGTGTGAAAACTGCGTCGATTCCTGCCCGAACCGCGCGAATGTCGTCATCAAGATGGCCGACGGCTCGCACGAGATCGTCCATGTCGACAAGATGTGCAACGAATGCGGCAACTGCACGCAGTTCTGCCCCTACGCAAGCGAACCCTGCCACGACAAATTTACCCTCTTCCAGACGAAGGAGGACATGGACGAGAGCGAAAACTACGGCGTGCTCTTCGAGGACGACGATATGGTCCGCCTGCGCTACGAGGACGGCGTGAAGGAATACGACTTGGCCTCCTGCGACAATGATCTCCCCGTCGAGCTCGAGGCGTTGATCCTCACCGTGCGCGATAAGTACAGCTATCTGTACACATAACAACAAAATCGCAAAAATGAAACGGGGAGCCGGTGCGTCGCACCGGCTCCTCTCCCCTTTGCAACAAAAAAGAGCGCTGCCTAAGCAGCGCTCTTTTTTGCGTTTATATTTTGCCTTACTTCTCGATCAGGTTCAGCTGATAGATGATCTTGGCGATCTGCGCGCGGGTCAGGGAGGCATCGGGCTCGAAGGTGGTCTCGGTCATGCCGTTGATAACCTTCGCATCGACGAGCGCCATCACGTAACCGTCGGTGCAGTCAGTGAACTTGCTCTCGGTCTTGGACTCGGCAAGCTTGTTGAGCTTGGCAGCGACCTGGCAGAACTCGAGACGGGAGATGGCCTTCGTGCCGTCGAGATCGGCGGCAACAAGACCCAGCTCCGCAGCCTTGGCGATGACGTTCTTGCTCCAGTCGGCGCCGGTGGCGTCCGCAGCCTTGAGATCGCCGTGGCTGACAAGCAGGAGCTTGAGTGCGGCCGCCCAGGACAGCTTGGCGTCGGGCGTGTAGGTGGTGGCGGAGGTGCCGGAGATCACGCCAGCCTCATAGAGATGGATCATGTAGTTGAAGTACCAAGAGGTGGTCTTCACATCCTTGAAGGGATTGAAGTAGGTGACGCGGCCCTGAGGCGCGGCATACTGCTCGCCGATGGTGCCCTTGAGCTCCTTGGTCACATACTCCATCACAGCCTCGTCCAGAGGAATACCGGTGTCGAACTGGGCGGAAGCGGCCTTAAAGGCATAGTAGGTGTCGCCGCCGGCGGCGCAGAAGTTGTTCGTCACAACGGCGTAGACCTCATTGGCCTTGAATTCCTTGCCGTTGACGCTGTTGATGACCACGCGGTTGATGGTCTTGGGGCCGTAGTAGGTGGATTCGGGATAGGTGGCGTCGTTCTTGTCATACGCCTTGCCGGTGTGGATGGTGAAGTTGATGCCGGAGACCTGCGGGAAACCGCCGACCGCCGTCGGGGTGCTGAAGGTAGACGCCTCGAGCGCTTCGAGCAGCTGCTCACCCGTGACATAGACGACCGCGACCGTGTTGCCGAACGGCAGAACGGTGTTGATGTCCTTCTTGGTCACATCGCCCTTGGCGATCGCCGCACGGATGCCGCCGCCGTTGGTGATGGCGACCACATGGTCTTCATTCACGGTCAGGCCGTCCTTGTTCTGCAAGACCTTCCAGCGCATCGCGTCGGTGATGAGGTCGCCGTTGTTGGTCTCCACGTCGCGGTTGCCGTTGGGGGCCTTCGCACCGTTGAGCTCAACCTTGCTGGTGGCGAACTTGACACCGTATTCATTGTTGACGCGGTCAACAATGACCTTTGCCGCCGCGGCAACGGTCGCGTCCTTGGCGGTGTCTTCCTTGATCTCGTAAAGGGAGTTGCTCTCGATCTTCTTGCTGGCGTCATCGATGACGATCACGCCGATGTTCTTGAACGCGGTGCCGGTGGACTGGATGGGCTCGCCCTTCTCGCCCTTGGTCATCACGGTGTGGGAGTGGCCGTCGATGATGAAGTCGATGCCCTTGACTGCGGCGTAAAGATCGGTGGAGCGGTAAGGAGCGGACTCAGCGTCCACGCCCAGATGCGCAAGGCAGATGACGACATCCGCATCCTTGAGCGCCGCGACCTGATCGGCGGCAGCCTTGGTGAAGGCGTCCTTGTCAGCGAAGGTCAGGCCCTTGATGAGCGCGGGGTTGGCCTTGGTCTGGGTCTCGGGGGTCTCCATGCCGAAGAAGCCGACCTTCACACCGGACTTGGTGGTGTAGGTGTAGCTCGCGTCGAAGATGGGGGTACCGTCCTCATTGAAGACGTCCGCGCAGACGACCTTGAACTTGGCCTTGCTCATGTTTTCCTTGAGCTGGGCATAGCCGTAGTCGAATTCGTGGTTGCCGAGGGTGACGACGTCGTAGCCCGCGGCATTCATCATCGTGACCGCATCAGCGCCCTTGGTGGAGCTGACATAGGTCGTGCCCTGGCTGAAGTCGCCGGCGTCGACGAGGATGACCTCGGCGCCCTTGGCCTCATAGTCGGCCTTGAGCTGTGCGATGTAGGCATAGCCCTCGACCGCACCGTGCACGTCATTCGTATGCAGAATGACAGTCTTGCCCGCCATCTCGGCTTTCGCATCAGCGGCGGTGTCCGCCGCAAAGCTGGTCACAGTCAGGCTGAGAACCATCGCCATTGCGAGCAGGACGGATAGGAACTTGCGCATAGTGTTTTCCTCCTCAATTTTTTCACTCCGCTTTTTCTCTGTCCGCTCTTCGTGACACGCAGCTTCTTTTCACATCTCTCAGTTGGTCTGCGCGCTAAAAGTTCGCTTTTTGTACAAATAAAAGCGGAATGTGGTATGATTTTATTGTATCGTATGTCTGCTACTTTCTCAATACGGCATTGTTCCGAATTTGCGGCAAAAATCTTGGCGCTTCTCACATTTTTTCCAAACTCTATGGAAATCAGGTAAAAAGTATGCTATGCTTTTGCTAATTTGGAACGGTATTTTTTCAAAGGAGGGTTCTTCCATGAAAACACTGCTTCGAGGCGGCTATGTCGTCAGCGGCCGCGGCTGCCGCCGCGCCGACGTGCTCATCGACGGGGAAAAGGTCGAAATGCTTGGCCACATTCCGCCCGAGCTCGCCGCGCAGAGCGAGGTCGTCGACGTGACGGGCTGCATGCTCTTCCCCGGCTTTATCGACGCGCACACGCACTTCGATCTCGATGTGTGCAGCACCACGACGGCCGACGACTTTGAAAGCGGCAGCAAAAGCGCCATCCGCGGCGGCACGACGACGGTCATCGACTTTGCCTGCCCCAATAAAGGGGAATCCCTTGCCTATGGGCTTAATCTCTGGCATAAAAAGGCCGACGGCAAGTGCTACTGCGACTACGGCTTCCATATGACCATCGACGACTGGAACGAGAGCATCGAGTCTGAGCTCGACGCGATGTTCGACGCCGGTATCACGTCTTTCAAGATGTACCTCACCTACCCCGCCATGATGATCGGCGACGGCGCGGTCTACCGCGCGCTGAAAGCGCTCAAGACCCGCGGCGGCATCGCGGGCGTCCACTGTGAGAACGCGGGCGTCATCGACGCGCGCATCGCCGAACTCAAGGCGAGCGGTTTGGGCGCGGACGTCGTGTCGCACCCGATCTCCCGCCCCGACTATTTAGAGGCCGAGGCTGTTTCGCGTCTGCTGCGCATCGCGCAGGCGGCCGACGCGCCCGTCATCATCGTCCACACGACGAACCGTGCTTCTCTTGACGAGATCGCCGCGGCGCGCCGCCGCGGACAGACCGTGTATGTCGAGACCTGCCCGCAGTATTTGGCGCTCGACGACGGCGTTTACTACGATCCCGACTTTTCCTCCGCCGCGCGCTACGTCTGCGCGCCGCCCATCCGCTCGCAGGAGGACAGTGAAGCGCTCTGGAAGGCGCTGCGCCGCGGCGAGGTGCAGACCATCTCGACCGACCACTGCTCGTTCACGCTCGAGCAGAAGGACATGGGCCGCGACGACTTTACGAAGATCCCCGGCGGTCTTCCCGGCGTCGAAACGCGTGGCGAGGTCGTCTACACTGTGGCCATCAATGAAAACAAGCTCTCGCTCGGCGGCGTCTGCCGCGCGCTGAGCGAAAATCCCGCCAAGCTCTACGGTCTCTACCCCCGCAAGGGCGTCATCGCTGCGGGCAGCGACGCCGACATCGTCGTCTACGATCCCGGCGCGAGCCACGTGCTCCACGGCGCGGACATGCTCTCCAAGGCGGGCTACACGCCGTTCGAGGGCTTCCGCACGAATGGCGGCGTGTCGAAGGTCTACCTGCGCGGTCAGCTGCAGGTGGACAGCGGCAAGGTCGTCGGCGGCAAGATGGGCGAATACTTGAAGCGCGGCAAATGCGCACTGTGAGGTAAGATATGGATCTGAGGGAAATTTTATTTGCGCAGTTCCCTGCGTTTTTTCTGCTGAGTCTGCTGTTTTTGATCGCGCACCTGCGCGTGCGCAAGCACAGCGCCGTCAAGTCGGTGCTGTGGGTGCTGCTGTTCGGCGCGGCGCTGGCCGTGTCGATCCTGTTCTGCTTCCTCGGCATGCAGGCGAAGTACTGGACGGTCAAGACGCTCTTCGAACTCAAGTTCTGGAGCTGGCTCGGCCTTGCGATCGTGGTGTTCGTGTTCGTGCTGCGGCTGGTGTTCAAGCTGCAAAATAAGCACGCTCAGCACATGGTCGAAAAGGAGCGCGCCAAGGCGGAAAAGACCCGCGAAGAGGCCGTAAAGCAGGCGCGCGAAGAAGGCCGCGCCGAGGCCATGGCCGCCCAGCAGGCGCAGGAGGCCGAAGCTGCCGCGGCAGAGCCCGCAGCGGATGAGTCTGCCTCCCCCGCTGCCGAGGAGACCGCACCAGCAGAGAACGAAGATCCTGAAAAGGCGGTCGAACGTTAAGTATGGAACAGATACAACCGCAGCGCATCGCGTATTTTGACGTACTGCGCATTCTGGCGACTTTCGCCGTCATCGTGCTGCATCTGTCCGCGCAGCACTGGGCCGATACGGACGTCTATTCAAGAGCCTGGCAAGCCTTCAACCTTTACGACAGTGCCGTCCGCTGGGCTGTTCCGGTTTTTGTGATGATCAGCGGCGCGCTGTTTCTCTCCGGCTCGCAGAGCATCGGGCACATTCTGAAAAAGAACGTGTCGCGCCTTGTCACAGCGTTCATCTTCTGGTCGGCGCTCTACGCCGTCTTCATGGTGAACTTCGAGGGATGCCCGACGAACCTTATTTTGCAACAGTTTCTCAACGGTCACTATCACATGTGGTTCCTCTTTATGATCGTGGGACTGTATCTGATCGTACCGTTTCTGCGCCCCATCGTGCGGGATGAAAAGCTCCTGCGCTATTTTCTACTGCTCACGCTCATCTTTACGTTTCTGCTGCCGCAGATCGCGTCGGCCGTGTCGCTTCTCTCGTGGCAGTACTGCGCTGAATTCAAGGCGCTCACGGGCAAATTCTATTATCATTTCACGCTCGGCTTCGTCCCCTACTTTGTGCTCGGTTACTATTTGGTCCGCAAGGAGTTTTCCTTGACCGCAAAGCGTGTGCTTTACGCGCTCGGTGTGCTCGGCTTCGTCCTCACGGTCGTGCTGACGTCGTTCGCCTCGCGTTTACAGGGCGCGGCAACAGAGCTGTTCTACGGCTACGATTCGCTCAATGTACTGTTTGTCTGCGTGGGGCTGTTCGTCTTTGCCAAAGAGCATCTGAACTTCCCGAACTTAAGCGAAAAGTGTCACAGGTGCATTCGCGCGCTGTCGCGCTGGAGCTTCGGCGCGTACCTCGTACACCCACTGTTCATCGAATCGTTCGACATTTTTCTGCACTTCAACACGCTGTCACTCAACGTGTTTTTCTCCGTTCCCCTGCTGACATTGATCATCGGCGCGCTGTCGTTCCTCGTCTCAGCGCTGCTTCACCAGATCCCATTTGTCAAAAAGTATTTTGTATGAAAAGAGCCCCGCGGATCATGCGATTCACGGGGCTCTTCTTTTTCTGTTACGCTTCGGTCTTGATGCCGCGCTTGTCGAATTCCTCGACCAGCAGGTCAAGGTCGTTCGGCAGGCTCATCGGCTCGCCGCAGAACTTGATGGCGTTGGCCACGTCCTTGAGGCCATTGCCCGTCACGACGGAGACGACCGTGTCGTTCTCACCGAGCACGCCCTGCTCGCAGAGCTTTTTCACGCCCGCCGTGCCGGTGACGCCCGCGGGCTCGCCGAAGACGCCGCAGGTCGTGCCGAGCAGCTTTTGCGCCGCCATGATCTCCTCGTCCGTCACGTTCACGACGATGCCGTTCGACTCGCGGATCGCCATGAGCGCCTTGTCCGCGTTGCGCGGCACGCCGACGGCGATGGAGTCGGCCAGCGTGTTCTCCTCCATCGGCTCCCAGGGCTTGTTCTCCGCGATGGCGCGGTTGATGGGGTGGCAGCCCTCGGCCTGCGCGGAAATGAGGCGCGGGAGCTTGTCGATAAAGCCGATGGCGTACAGGTCCTTGAGGCCCTTCCACACGCCTGCGATGGTGCAGCCGTCGCCGACGGAGATGGCGAGATAATCCGGCATCTTCCAGTCGAGCTGCTCGGCGATCTCGATCGAAACGGTCTTCTTGCCCTCGGAGAGGTACGGGTTGATGGCCGCGTTGCGGTTGTACCAGCCCCACTTGTCGATGGCCTTTTTCGATAGCTCGAACGTCTCTTCATAGTTGCCTTTGACGGAGATCACGTTTGCGCCGAAGGTCATCAGCTGCGCGACCTTACCCTTGGGCGCGCGCTCGGGAACGAAGATGAAGGTCTTGAGGCCCGCGGCCGCGGCGTTGCCCGCAAGAGAGCTCGCGGCGTTGCCCGTGGACGAGCAGGCGATGATCTTCGCGCCCGCCTCCCCCGCCTTGGCGACCGCCATGGCGGACGCGCGGTCCTTGAGCGACGCCGTCGGGTTCTGTCCGTCGTCCTTGACCCAGAGCTTTTTGAGGCCGAGCTGCTTTGCAAGGCGCGGCTCTTCGTAGAGCGGGCTCCAGCCCACGCACAACGGCGTGTCGGGCGTTGTTTCCTCCACCGGCAGCAGCTCGCGGTAGCGCCACATTGTGTTCGGGCGGGACTTGAGCGTTTCCTTCGTCAGGTTCTTTTTGATGTAGTCGTAGTCATAGATGATGTCGAGAATGCCGCCGCACGAGCAGTTCGTGAGGTTCGGCGTGGCCTCGTATTCTTTCCCGCACTTGACGCAGCGGGCGCATTTGACGTTTTTTAACATAATAACTCCTTATTGTCCGCGCGCTGCGCGGTGGTTTTTTGCAGCGTGAAAGCGCTACTGCTTTTTGTCCCCCTATTCGCAGGGGGGCGCGAGACAAAGGGGGTATTCTCTTTCCAAAGAGAATACCCCCTTTGGAACCCCCAGAGAA